>Ga0315314_1001579_pt1 | contig 20413 bp, 31 predicted proteins | sample TDP9_MG_FD_203631 | JGI IMG/M metagenome (GOLD analysis project Ga0315314, IMG submission 203631) | Freshwater sediment microbial communities from Lake Towuti, South Sulawesi, Indonesia - TDP9 | ecosystem: Environmental > Aquatic > Freshwater > Lake > Sediment | place: Indonesia: South Sulawesi... | reverse complement strand
GGGGTAATGGAGTGGCGTTTAGATTCCTCCTTTAAGGTGGTTTCACTCGGATCAAGAGCGGATTCACGTTAATCCTTACTATGGCTGTTCCTGCTACGCCTGTCGTCGTGATGTAGATTTCTTCGATCTCGAACTGGTCTTCTTGCAGACCTACGACTGCTGCTGGTGAGGCGTCGTTTGCGGGGCTGTTTAGTTTGTATGTGAAGCCTCCGCCTATGGCTAAGACCGTCAGGGTATCTGCTACGATGCCCATTGATCTGAGTCCTAAGGGTTGATCCACTACTGCGGGTGCTGTGGAGAATGTGAGGTTTCGGTAGATTTGGTCTTTTATCTCTTGTACCAAGACGATTTCTCTCTCGGCTGGTTCCTTGGGGATGACTTTCTTCGGAACCTCCATCTTCGGCGTTCTCTTTGCTAGGTCATCTATGACGGTTGCGGACTCGTAAGATATTCTGTCGTCGAATAGAATTGGGATTATGGGGTCAAATGGAACTGTGCTTGGAAGTGGGCGTTGGAGTCTCCGTCTGCTTGACATCTCTCTGCTTTCCTTACTTCTCTACGAAGATTCCATAGCCACTTGGCAGGATGTGCAGGTACTTGTCTGGTTCAGCAGCATATTGAGCCACTTCGTATTCTACTGCCTCGACGTTATAGACTTGTCCCGCAGACTGTGATAGGCGTATATGCATGGAACTATCGTAGCTCCATCGGTCAAGCTCCATAGGGTTGCTGAGACCCGCCTGAACTGTGGTTATGGTTAAGCCCACATCTTTGCTGAATAGAGGAGGCGTACCCCAATAGAGCGTCGAGGTTACGACGGCTGTTTCCAAGGCGACGTATTGCAGGTGGACAACCCTGTTCTTCGACATTAGCCCGTGAAGAGTCTCAAAGACGGCAAGTGTTGCGGTCTCTAGGCGATAGTCGGTTTGTGCGCCCGCTATGCTGTGCCTCTGCCTGTTTCTTCTTACTCCGACGATTTGATAGAACTTGTCCCCAATCTTCAGGAAGTGTCCTGGTTTGAGTTGGGGAAGTCTCGGAGAATATATAGTGTACGGTGCAAAAGCCATACAACATTCCTCCTTTTCTTGTTCTAATTAAGAAGAGCATCTATCTATAAATAAGGTTTTTCCTCTGTCGTCCCGCCTTAAACGGAGTCAATTATGTTCAACATGCTCTTCAACATCCATGTTAACATCTATGTTGAACATACTTCAGATTAGAACTATGAACTCTGGGTATCTCCCCGTGAACCTGTATAGTGCCTTCATCGTTGTCGTGTCCTCTATCTTTATAGTTAAATCACGGCTATAGTACGCCCTTTTCCCATCCACTATCCATGCATAGAACTCGTAATGTGTCAGAAGATTAAGGCTTATCTTCGGAGCTATAAAGGTGTGAAGCCCCTCAGTCAGAAATACTTTCTTAGGAGTGTTGACCTTAAGGTCGTCAACCTTCAGCTCCACGTCCTCAGGTTCCGCCTTGAGACTAACTTCGTAGGTAGCTAGCTCCACTGCTTTTGCTATTCTCGGCAGGACTAGAGCCAAGCCTCCTATCGTCGCTGCTGTTCCGAGAAGTACAAGTTTATCTTCTTTTTTCATATCTTCGCCCTCATGTATCCGAAACACTTGAAGTTAAGATAGTCAAAGTATAAATACTTAGCCATCAGAAGGTTTCCTTTCTCCTCGGCTTCCTCAACGTAGTTGAGGAAGGCGTTTCGGACGGCAGTGCATCCGACCCCAAATTCTCTTCCCTTTATGAGCAAGAGAGGTAATTGAAGGGCTGCCGTGAAGAACTGTCTCGATCTAACATCTTTGTCAGCCGAGTTCTCAGAGAGGAAGATGAAGGCTGACGTATAGCCTGCGACCGCTCTGGCGCCGTACCTGACGAGCTTAGGGGCAAGCTCCTTTCCTGAGAAGCAGGATAAGAGATAAACGATTCTTCCCTTCATCAGTTCGGGGTTCTGGGCTACAATATTGAGGCTGAGTTCGGGGTCGTAGCCTTTGACTCCTAATATGACATGAAAATCTGCTCCTGTTACTCCTTTTCTTCCTCCATGCCCATTAACGATTACCAGCCTTGGATTATATTTTCTGATTGCCTCCTCGAAGTTCCCTAGCAAGGGTTCTCTGATGATGACGGTTCTGTGTCCCTCTTCTGCTGCCTTCTCAGCAAAAAGACGTAGGTAGTATCGGGCGTAGCTCTTCGGTGGATCGTCGCTTGGACTGCTTATGAGGATCGTAGCCATTCGGGGCTACCTACTTTTTCTTCCTAGCCTCGATCCTCTTCTTGATCTCTTCCTCTGTTATGCCCGCAGCGGTCTTAACCATCTCTCGTCCTACCTGAGTAAAGATCAGACCGCCAGCTATGAGACCTAGAAGAAAGCTCCCTGTATCCCATGAGTGCTTCACGGCATTATCCGTTGATTCATACAGGATCGGCACTACTTCTCCCTCCTCTTCCTATACGCCTCGTCAGCTTCCCTTAGGGCTTGACCTGTCGGGGTGCCTTTCCTCTTTTCTTCTTCGGCTTCCTGCAACGTCATGGACTTATCCAATGTCGAGACCTTTGTTTTCTTGCTCGTCTCCTCTCACCTCGCTAGGCTGACTATGGTTCCTCCTATCAGCGATACACCGATGCCTGCTAAAAGAATTTTCCCTCCGACCCCCATTTCTTGGAAGATGACCCGCACTTCCGTGAAGATGTACGCTGCAACTACCAAGCCGATAACGGCGATTATCGCTAGGATGATGTAGTAAACTATTATCGGGATTGCGGGTGAGGCTTCTGTCATGTAAACATAGAGCTTCCTGTCTTTCCACTCCCACTTGTCCAGACCTTTTCCAAGCCAAAGATCGAGAGTCAGTCTGAGGTCTGTTGAGGCTTTCACGAGCGTAAATTGTAGGTCGGACAGTCCGCTAAAGTCCGAGATCATGACGTATTTGCCTTTAGGCAGGATTCGGTCTTCACTCCAATAAGCCTTTGCCTCCTCTGCGGTTCCCGCCCAGATCGGCCAGTCTAACGGCCATTCATAGAGAATTGACATTACTTACCTCCTTTTTAGTAGGGCAATAAAAAAGAAGAGTGAGCCAGAAGTCAGGGCGACCAATACCCAAGGTATCTCCTCTTCAGGTGGCTTTTCAAGCCTTACCGTTATGACTCTTGTTTCACTGTGTTCCTTAATAGACTCGTAGGTTAGACACATACGTAGTCCCCTACGGCGTCAGAGCAAAGCGAAGTTTCCAATCCTTGTTTGGCATGGCGCCAATAGTCGCCTTGAAGGCTTCGTATCTCCATCCTGGATCAACACTCGCCGTCATGTATGTAGCAACCGTTGCTCCTGTGTCTATATCCGTAACAACGATGGTTGCCTTATCTGGCACTGTCCCGTCGTTTCTAACCTTGTAGTGGCAGTACACCGTCTCACCTACCTTGAACCTGCTTCTAGCTACTGCGGGGCCTCCGATAGGTGATTCGTCTCCGACTGTTTCTAGGGCTTCGTACTTAAAGTTAGCGACGCTAAGCAACACGGTTACGTCTCTTGTCTCTCCTAACTTATACCCTTCGTAGAGAATTGGAAATCTATTTAGCTTACGGCTCATGGTTGTTCTCCTCTACTTAGTTAAAGAAATAGGAGAGCTTAGGCAGTCGTGATTCGTGTCTCTGCTTCCGTCTTAGGCAGAACTATGAAGGCGAGTAGCCATGCGTCCACTGTCGCAGGTGTCGGCGATGTGGTGCTGTGGATCGTGAACGTGAATGTCTCGTCTCCTCTGAACTCGTAGTGCTTCAGGTTGCCCTTGTAGGCTCCCTGCTTCTCCTCGAAGTAGTACACGGGGAATACGAACCAGTCCCCTATGTAGCTCGTCTTGTTTCCCTCGTACCACTTTATGTAGTCGAAACTGGCGTCCCAATTGATGATTCCAGCAGGGAAAAATCCCATGTTAGCCTTCAGCGTCTTCGTGGTATCTCCTGTAAGCAGCTTGTAGCCTGTCGCCGACCATCCGAAGTGAACAGGCTTAAAGTATTCTACCTTCATGTCTATGCTCTTGTTGGCTGCGACACGGGCAGCCTCGGCTCTGGCAGCGTTGTAGCGTTCCGTGATGATACGGAAGAACTCGTCCCTGTGGGGAGGAGCGAAATATGGGCCTTGAATTTCAAATTCTGCGGGTGCAGCCATTTCTCAGCCCTCCTATATCTCCTCTACCAGAGGCAGAACGGGTTCTTCAACTCTTTCAAGTGCTTTGCTCTCTAAGCCTTCCTTCCCTCTGAGACTGATGCTCTTCTCGAAGGCGTATTCTCCCTTCTTCCTCAGCTCGTCTAGGACGAGGATGCATCCACCTGTGGCGAGTCCTGCGCCCCCGAAGGCTCCCAAGCCTACTTTAGCGTCGTCGCTCAGTTTTGGAGTACCCTTCGCTTCCGAGATCGCTGCTACGCCTATTCCGAGTCCGCCTAGAACGACACCCAGAATACCAGAATACTTGTAGCCCTTGGTTGGTTCCTCTGCGGTGGCTCCGAACCTTTTGCCCTTCATTCCGTACTCAGTTCCGATGGGTATGATTACCCCTAAGGCTCCGCCTGAAACGGGATAAGCTAGTCCCATTCTTTTTCCTCCTACGTTAAGGGTTGTTCAAACAGTATTTTAGGATTTTGTTGTAAGTTATGGTCAGTTATCAACAAGCTTTCACAAACTTGTATGGGAATCAAAGTAATTAGTTTTATATGCTTATTTGCCCTCTAATTAGTGCGTGAAAAGCTTGTTTACACGTTTAACGTGCCTTGTAACGGGCGGTGCGGGATTTATTGGCTCACACCTAGCCAGAAAGTTGCTTCTTCTCGGCAATCGAGTTATTGTCGCCGACAATCTGTCCTCTGGAAAGAGGCAGAACATCGCTGATATGGTGTATAGAGCTGACTTCAAGTTTCTTGCTGAGGATCTAAGGGTCTGGTCGAACTTTCAGGACGCAGCAGAGAACGTTGATGCGATCTTCCACTTAGCAGCCAACATGGGAGGAATCGGATGGATCTCGAATATCGGAGCAGAGATAATGCATGACAATCTCCTAATGAACATCAACTTTCTTGAAGCATGTAGAAAGTATGATGTTGAACATGCCCTCTACTCAAGTTCTGCGTGCATCTACCCCGCTTATAAGCAGTCCTCGGCTGAGGTGGTTCCTTTGAAGGAGAGCGACGCCGTTCCTGCGGAACCCGATCAGTTCTACGGATGGGAGAAACTAGCGACCGAGAAGATGTGTGAGGCATACAACAAAGACTACGGCTTAAAGGTGAGGGTTCTCAGATACCACAACATCTTTGGCCCCTACTCTAGTTACGGCGTCAAGGGGAAAGCGCCCATGATGCTGATCTATAAGGCCATAAATCATCCTAACCCTCCCTTCGAGATTTGGGGAGACGGTTTGCAGACGAGATCCTTCTGCTACATAGATGACGCTATTGAGGGGACGCTATTGAGGATGAGGAGCGACTACCTCGAACCCTTGAACATAGGCTCAGACAGGCTAGTTACAATCAATGAACTCGCAAGGATAGTTATCGCCGTCAGTGGTAAAGACATAACTCCGCTATACGACCTAGAGAAGCCTCAGGGCGTAAGAGGGAGAAACGCCGACCTAACACTGGCAAAAGAGACGCTTGGATGGGAACCCAAGATCACCCTAGAGGAAGGGATAAAGAGAACCTATGAATGGCTGCTCAGAGAACTCTCCCAGTAAGAAGATCCTGCTAATAGGTGCTTATGGGGCAGGAAACCTCGGAGACGAAGCTATCCTTCAAGGTATGCTTATGATTCTAGAGGAGAGAGGTATTCCGAAAGAGGATATAGCGATCTGGTCTTGGAGTCCCCTAGAAACCTCCTCCCTTTTTGGTGTTAAGGCGATTCAGAGAGATGACTCCAAGGATCTCCCTGAGGAGTACGATAAACTGGTTCTGGGAGGCGGAGGAGTTCTCTATGCTGCTAACTTCCCAATAATCTTCAGAAGGCTCTTTCAATACTTGATGCTTCATAAGGAGGTAGAAGTATATGGTGTTGGAACAGACGAACTATTTGGTTCTACGCCCTTCGCTAAGGATCTCTTGAATAAAGTGGATCCCCTGTCCGTCCGCACGCTCTATGATAAACAGTACCTAGAGAGCATAGGGGTTACGAGAGAGATCAAGATCGTTGACTGCCCGTCGCTTCTAATTCCTACTCCTATAAAGGAACAGGTCTTAGAGATTCTAGGCAAGTATTTCGACACTTCTAAGCCTCTTCTTGGGATCTGCATAAAGCCTTGGAGAATCAAACAAACTCTTCCCCCGTCCTTTCTTGATTTTTTATCTAAACGCTTCCAACCACGCTATACTTTTATTCCTCTTGTTATGTGTAGGCACAAGTTTTCGCCAGACGAGATGGATGAAGTCTCTCTCAAGGCACTTTTCGAGGAACTAGGTCTCTTCGACGAGGAACTAAACGAGTGGTTCTCCTTGAAGATGACTCCAAGTCTAGTGAAGGGAATAGTTCAGAGCATGGACTTCGTTATCACGAACAGGAAGCATCCCTTAATGTTCGCTGCACAGAAGAAGATCCCCACTATGATTTTTGAGGATACACCAACTTTTATACTGTCTAAGTATGCGAGATGTTATGGGGTAAACTTCGCTTGGGTTGGGTGAAAGCGTGTCCCACATCTATAACGAAAAATACTTTGAGAAAGGATGGCGACAAAGCGAATCTCTCGTCTGGGATCATCCTGCACAGCAGCAACAACTCAAACTCAAGATGAGTTTCTTAGAGCGTTTCTTTGAGAAGGGCAGTATTCTCTTTGTCGGCTGTGCTAAGGGTTTTGAAGTTAGAATGGCTAGAGAAAGAGGATGGGACGCCTACGGCACGGACTTCTCCGACTATGCGGTTCAGAACGCAGACCCCAAGGTCAAGGACTATGTACAGAAAGCGGATACAAGGAAACTTCCCTTCGGCGACGATTCCTTTGATGTTGTAGCAGGCTTCAATACGATTGAGCATGTAGGAGCGGGAGAACCTGAGGAGATCCTAGTTGCCTTAAAGGAGGTTTCTAGGGTTGCTAAGCAAGGACTTCTCTTCAAGTTAAGTTTTAGGCATTGGGTAGTAGTCTCTTGCGTTGACCCTGCCTTCATTGAGTTGCAGCCCTTCGCCTTCTGGATTGAGGGAATAGAAAGACTAGGCAAACACCTATTCTTTCACTCTGAGGTGGGGCCAGCCCCTCTACATGCTTGGATGGTCTTCTATAGCAAGGAGAAGTGGAGCAAAACCTTTGGAGAGAATAAGGATGCTAAGTTCTGGGCGCAGCAGATAGAAGAAAGGTTAAGAACCTCTAATCTTGGCTTCTGACCCTTGCTCTACTCCGAATAACCTGTTTATGTCTGTTTTTAGTTTCGCTCTTTCGTCGTTCTTCATGTCTGCCTCAAAAGCCGAGCGCATCCTTTCTTCAAGAGGTATCTTTGAGTTTCTAACTTCGTCTTCTGTTTTCCACATCTCTCGATGGAACATAACAAGTTTATCTGTTAACTTTAGGAGTTCTACCTTATCCTTAACTCTTCCAGCGAGAATCCTGATTTGTCTCTCCAGCTCGTCTGCTTCCTCGCTAAGCGCCTGCAACTCTCTATGTTCCTTCTTCAGTCTGACGATAATCCACTGATCTATTATGGCTGCGGGAGAGGGATAGGATTCTAAGGGCATTGAGAGTAAGAGGGTTAATTTCTCCGTTATAATGTCAACCATGTTCTATTCATCCCTGAATAATCTCTTTTAATCGTTCTTAAATCTCTTTGCTTCGTAAGACGCTCGATTATCAGGTTATCCAAGTCCTGAAGGTTGCCTTCATACCAATAGTCTATGACCTCCGAGAACTGAGAGAAGCCCTGTCCCTCGCAGGGATACTTAGGAGGCGCCTTCGGGTCGTTAGTGAATTTAGGTTTTGGAAGCATGTGGATTATAGGCGTCTTCGTAACGAGACCAGGATAGTAAGCGCCCGTGTCAACAGTGAGGAGGAGATCCATATTATTGATGGCGCCACTCAGTTGATGAATGGCTATGTCCTTACCTAGTTCCCTAACGGGCGTCTCCCCTTGATAATGCTCTAAACCTAAGTTCACGTACTCCACATCGAGTTTCTTCGAGACGCTCTGAAGGATGCTATCTAGGATCTCAGGTTGACCCCAATTTATAGGTAGGCTCTGGCTGATGAGGATAAGCCCCACTGTGTACTTGGCTTCCCTCTCAATATTGAACGGTACTATCGGCATCTCTGGTTTAAGGCTCTTAGGCAGTCTCCCCAGAGAGACGATTGAGGTGAATATGTTTTTGGGATAGCTGCTCTGATAGAACTCGGCTGTGTACTTAGGGGTTATCTGAGCGATTAGAATCCTTCGGAACTTCTGTTCTTCGGCGAATTTAACTGCCTCTTGAAACTTTTTTCCAAAGTAGGTGTCCGTACTGTTTCTAGCATCGGGGAAAGGCACGACTTCTTTTATGTATTTTACGGTCTTTAGAAGAGGCTCAAACCGATAGTTTGTAAGCCAGACTACTTCCTCGCCCTCATCGTGGATCTCCTTAGCGATCGGGAGAGTATCTATCACGTCTCCGATATGCCCCATCTGGATTAGCGCTACCTCTTCTCTTACCCAAGGTTTTAGATCCTTAGGCATCTTTTGACCTCCCCCGCAGGCGAAGCTTTGCGTGATGTCCCTAATTGCTGTGTGTCTCTCGGCTCCTTTAGGGAAGTCTCCCCACTTCTCTTTGTAGTAGAGCATGTTCTTTTTGAAGGTCGGTATGTGATACTCCTTCTCTGTGGGTTGAACTCTGAAGATTGTCCCCCATTCATGGTAGAAGCAGGTTTGACCCGTCCTGAAGGCTTTTCCTCCCGCAGCATAGACCTTGTGTAGATAGTCGTTATCTTCAACGTAGCGTGGTTCATAGTTCTCGTCGAAGAAGCCCGCTCTCTTAAGGGTCTCAGGGGTTATAAGGAAGCATGAGAAGTCGCCCGTATCCATAAAGTCCTTCATGTCCTCTGTCAGTCCTAGCCTGTTTATTCGCTGGATTTCAGGGCTTGCGTAGTTATAGTTCTTCACGTATCCTGTGATGAGGAGGCACCCGTCGCCCCTCTTGACTTCGTAGAGGTCAATCAGCTTGTCTAAGTAGTCGGGCGTGAGCATGACATCGTTGTTCATAACTAAGATATAGTCTGGGTATAGTTCCCATGCCTTCCTAAGACCTAGATTTATCCCCGCAGCAACAGGGCGCCTTCCAAAGAGCGAGTAGTACAGGATGCCTTGTCTCTCACACCATTCCCTTGTACCATCAGTGGAACAGTTATCGCTTACAACAAGTGTTAGTCTATGTGTCGTCCTCAGGTTGCCAATGCTTTCAACAGATTTTTTAGTCCACTCTAAACCATTGAAGGTGGTTATCAGAGATACAACTCTCTTGTCCCTTATCTGTGGCAACGTCAGCTTAGGAGGCGTTGGTTTCGGTTCTGATACTCCAAGAGGCGGATGAAGGACAGTCTGTCCTATGTGGCGTAGTTCGTCTCCTCCTATGTTCTCAAGTATCTTGTTCGGGAGAATGTAGAGGTCGCAGTGATAGTTTCGTACTTGCTTCTTGAAGTCCTTCACGTGGATTTGGTATCGGTCTCCTTCTTTCCCTAATGTCAGGATCAGATTGTTGAAAGAATAGTATATTCTAAATTCTAGTTGAATTGTTTTGTCGTCTATCCACTCTGCTTTGCAGTTATCAAGATCCGAAGGACGTATATACTGGTTGGTTTCAAGAACTCGGACTAGAAGGTTCTCCAAAATAGGAAAGTAAGGCTGGATAAGTTTCCTCCCTGTCAAAGCGTTTCTTCTCCTCTGCTATCGCCTTCTTCATCCTGATTAGTTTCTTGTGGTCTAAAAGTTCTTCGACTGCCTTAGCCATCTCGTGGACGTTGTATTTGTGCATGTTGAACTGAATCTCGTTCCCCCACATGACAGGATCTACCCCTGTACAGGGAACTAGGGTTCCCGTCTTCCCGTTCTTTATGATCTCGCTGTAGGGTTGAGCGTCCACTGCAACAACAGGAACATGGAACCTCATCGCCTCTATCATCGGCAGTCCGAAGCCCTCACAGTGTGAAGCCTGCACGTAAACGCTTGTCAGCTTGTACATGGCCCTCATCTTTGCTTCGTCCATGACGCCGTAGGCACCTGTGTACCAGAAGTATTCAGGATCTAGTCCCAATATGGCTGCGTTTCCTCTTATGTCAACTGAGCCTGTTCCTGTGTGGAGGATGAACTTCACATCCTTTCTCTTGCTCCGTATCAGGCTGCTTAGAACCATGAATTTCTCAACGCCCTTGCGGGGTATGTTGGCTGTTACGCAGAGAACGATGTGGTTCTGCTTTGCCCAAGACTTTGTAACCCACTTGACAAAACCCTCATCGTAGGTCTTCTCGTCCATGTCTATGCCGTGATAGACTACTCCGCTACATGGGAGTTGGGCGGTTTCGATGCACATCTTTGAGTATTCGCTGACTGCAACGATCTTTATGCTCTTAGCGACCTCCTTCTCCATAGAATCAGGGTTAACTATCGGGAAGCCCTCTATTGTGGCGTAGAAGACCACTTCCTTGTCAGGTAGAAATCTCACTAGATAGGCGAGTGTTGAAGCCGTGATTGCTCCTACGAAGAGGATGTTTGGTTCCTTGATCTCTCTCGACTCGTAGTGGTATATGGTTGCTGCTACGCCTTCCTTCATCCATGCCTTCCTGATCTCGTCTGCGACCAAGAGATGTGAGAAACCGACTCTGGTTTCTCTCTGAAAAGGTGTAACGATTGCGATGCTCATGGTTTCTCCTCTTCTATTCCTAGTATTCCTCTAACCTCGTTTATGCACTGCCTAAGCCAGTCCGTTCCCTTAGTACCGAACGAGCCTATGATCTTATAGACTGTCGGATTCTCGAAGCGGATCGTCCACATGGTGTTCTCGAAGTTGATTACGTCCCTTGCTTGTTTATTCATCCTTTCAGGGGCTACCTTGAGAAATCCTCTTACCGCTGCGAGGGAGACTCTTTCTGCGAAGTATGTCATAGATTCATACCGTGCCTTGATTGTTTCTCCTCTTGCTATGGCGTCTATTACGTCGTCGGGGTCTAGTCCATGCAGATAGTCGAAGTATTCGTTGATGTATGTTCTTACTATGGGGTTAATCTCTCGAAGCACTTTGACCTTCATTTGTTCATAGAACTCTGGGGTAATATCCAGAGTGATTACTTGTGGAAAAGTCTCAGGGGACGATAACGGCTTCGCTTCTTCTGGCACCTTTGATTGTTCCTTCTCCTTCAGTTCGCTCAGGTTTTGCTCCCTCCTGTCCTTGTTCCTCGCTCTTTGTCTTGAACACTTTCCTCTCTTTGAGACGCATTACTGACTCGGCCACTTGTTTAGGAGGCAGTTCTAGTTCGGCTGCTGCTTTTTCAACGTTTATATCGAAGTTTCCCTTAGCGATCTCCTTCATGCAGTATCCCATAACAACCTGATCGATCACCTTTTCGGAGATCTCCTGCTTCTTAGTCGGCGACTCTTCTTTTGTCTTCCCTATTGCTATGTCCTTGGCTGCTCTTATTCCCTCTTTGACGACCTCGGTTCCCTGACTTATTGCTACCGTCCTCCAGTCGAGACCCTGTTCACCCTTTCTAAGCGCTAGGAGTCCTTCGCCTCCTTCACGTGAGGTTATGTTCTGCACTTTGTCCAAGACGTTAACGGTTGTGGTCAAAACTGATTCAAGTCGCTCCAGGTCTCCTCCTGCTCCGCCTGCCTTAAGCGTCTTTACCTCGTTTACCACGTTCTCAACGGCGCTCTTTATGGTACTCACTTCGCTAGTGAATTTATCTCTCGCTTCTAGGTTGTCTATGCGTTTCCCGATGCCGTCTATCTTATCGGATATTGAAGTTAGTTCGTCTGTTCCTCTCCCTTTCACGCCTCCTTCTTCTATGAGTTTGTTAACGGTGTCCGTCAAAGTCTTTATGTCTGCTCTGATTGGTTGCAGTTGTTCGTCTAGTTCCTTCTTTTTCTCTAGGCTATCTATTCTCGATTCCAAATACTTGACTCTACTATTATCCGTTTCTTCTCCTCCTCCAAACGCTCCCTCTAGTGCTTTACCCATCAACTTGTACCTCTGGGCAGTACGAAACAGGTTCTTCATTTCTTGCTCTTCATCCAAATCAGGGAAGTGTGTGGCACGAATCCTTTGACCTGCCTCAAGTGCTGTTCTACCTGCTATTGTGCCTTTGATACCTTCGGATTCAGGGTAGTCGGGGATGTGGTCTAGCATCGCTGACATGCTCTCGACGTATGCGTTGACGTTTTGTATCTCTCTCTGAGGGTTGATTCCGAGTCTGAACATGGTCTGCGCTAGCTTAATCGCTGCTTGTTTCTTGTCTGAGAGTCCTCTTTTCTCCATGTAAGCCTCGACCAAAGGCTCTAGGCTCTCGTCATCGAATGGGGCTGGCGCAGTAATACTTATGACGCTTGGCTGAGCCTCCTTCTCTTCTGGTCTTACTACGGCTTCACTTCCCCCTTCATCAGAATTTGTCTTTTCATCCATTTCATTTACTCTCCACAGGGATCATGCCTGCTGACAAAATTATCTGGTTTGTCGTTTCCTTCACATCCATTATGATGCTCTCAGGGACAGGTATCCCTCTTGCACCTAGTGCTATGACCTGAGACATAAACTGAGTGTAGAGTCTTAGGGCGGTTAGTCTTAAGAAGTTGGGTTTTGCCACATCTGCGAAGAGCTTGGCTGCTGCCTCGCTATCGTTCACCTGCTCCATAAGGATCTCTAGGTTCTCCTTGTTTTGGATATAGAAGTTGCAGGAGTCCTCGATAAATTCCTTCATCCTGACCCTTCCCGTTTCGGCGTCGTAGTAGCCGTATTCTCTGGCTCTCTCGAACCAAGTCATAATCGTCTCAGTAGCGATGGTCTTAGCTTCGCTCCATAGTTTCTCGATGAAGGAAGCGAAGTCGCCTTGTTCAAGTTCCTTTAGTTTGCTAGCAGCAGACATCTCCAACCGTTTCTTTGCGGTTCTAAGGGCTTGTTCAAGTCTGTTGTAGTCCCTTTTCTCCCATCCGTATCCCTCCATCACGAGGCTGAGGAGATTGAATTTAGGATCTTTCTGCATACCCAAGATCCATCTGAAGAGCTTGTCTTGGTCGTCCTTCTCTGCTTCTTTCTTGAGGTACTTGTCGAAAAGTTCCTTAACGTCTTCAGGGATCTCTTCAGGCGAAGTTGTTGGCATACTCATTTCTCTTCTACTCCCTTCAAAGTCATCCCATAGTGGTTTCGGAAGATCATCTCAACGTAGAGTGATAAGGCGCCCTGTCTTTTCCCGAAGGTCTTTTCTGCCTCTTGAGTGATCCTTCGCTTCAGTTCCTTTGTCAATGTCAACGTTAACCGTACTGCCCTAGTATCACCTTTCTGGGACAATCTTTCCACTACGTGATCACAAGTTACAATATAAAACTCTTGCTACAGTATCACGGGCTGCTCCGCCATTGTTTCAGGCAAGACCAGGTATCCCAGAAGCCATGCATCTACCTTCGCCTTTGCTTCGCTGCATACGACGGTGAAGGTGAAGGTTTCGTTTCCTTTGAAGACGGGTTGAGGAACCATTATCGCTTGTTTCTCTAGGAGAGAAGCTACGAACTTGCAGAACCAGTCGAAGAGATATTCCGTTTTGGCTCCTCTATACCACTTCATGGCGTCAAAGGATGCGTCTGTGCTGAAGATTCCGACGGGGTAGAACGCTGTGTTGCTCTTCAAGGTTCCTATGGTATCCCCAACAGGAAGCTTGAACTCCGACATCTTTAGGTGAACGGGTTTAATCCCTTCTACTATCATCGGTATGGCTTTCTCTTTCTGTATTCTTTCTGCTTCTGCCTTCGCTTCGGTGTACTTGTCAGGCGATAGCGATAAGGCACGGGCTAATGGGAAAAAGTCTGGGTGAAGGTACTCATAGAGAAAGGGATGCTCCATCTCTATTCCCTAGTAGATGGTTCTCGTCTCGTTTATAAAATTATGTTGGTAGAAGTTTCTGAGGGATGAAGCACTCCTTAAGATCGTAGTATCCGCAGCCTCTATGATCGTGGTCTGACTGACATTGATAGTAGCAGGAGGTTCCTCCGTCCTTGTCGGGGAAGGGTATGCCTGCCTGAACAACGTTATCGTTTCCGCATAGAGGACAGACTAGAGTTTCCTTCTCTGGTTTGCTCCGACGCTTATAAGGGGCCGTTGCGGGAGGTTCAGAAGCTGAAGACCCCCACCCTTCTTTTTCGAGAGCGAAGACCTGCTTCTCTCTTATCCTTGCTGTACCCGCTTCTTGGTGCTGCTCTTGGCGAACCGTAGTGGACGGCACATTCCTCAGCATGGAGCATACCTCTTCTAGTTTCTTTTGCTCCTAGATAATATTAGGATATTCTTTTTGGAGGAACGTCTTGAAGGAGTCTAGTCTTCCTAGATATTTAAGTTTGGCTTTAAACATGACATTAACCCATCTCTTGAAAGCACATAAAAGAGGGATATCCCTTCTACTGTTATAGATCATTATGTAAGGTAGGACTCCAAGTTCGCTTAACCTTTGATACCTATACCAATCATAAGCCATAAAATAGTCCCAATCGTATTCATCTGGTTGTACCTGGAAGCCACATAGAACGTAGAAAAGACAAGACGAGGGAGGGATGCCATGACTCTTAAGTGTCTTTACGCCCTTCAGAACATCGTCTTCTATCCCTAGTATATCCCAAGAGAAATACAGACGTGGATTTTTGAACTCATCGTCTTTATAGTGGAGATGAGCGAGAAGATTTGCATTTCTGTCATCGATCAGTCTAATGTCTAAGCCTTGAGTGAAACAAACGTTAAGTCTGCTAATCAGCAACTCCAATAGGAGTTCCTCGTGGTCTGGATGTGCCAGTAGATTATTATCAAGAAGCATAACTTTATCGTGCCTTCGATCTAGAAACTCCTTCAAAGGGGAGTGTACTCTTATGGTTCCCTCTTTTCGTGGGACGATGCACCAAGGACAGTCTCTTATGCAGCCCCTTGTCAGAAAACCTACGCTATAATCGAGATTGTATAGAGTATAGTCGGGTTTAGTATGTTCAATTTCCTTAGGCAAGGTGATCTTCGGGTCTATTCCTGAACCGCCAATGGAGACCTCCGACCCTAAGGATTCATACATCTTCGCAACGGAGAGAGCTTTACCCCTGTTTTGAGAAAAGATGCATGAAACATAGACTTTATCATACTGTTTAGAGGGAGCGACTCTTTCAAGATTTATAGCAGAACCTAGTTTGTTCCTGTAGAAGTGCTTATACCTAAGGAGATAGACCTCATCTCCAAGTTCTTTATGATAAGAAGATAAGTGCATCACAGCGAGATTAAACCAGATAGAATCGATGTCTATGAGAAGGATCTTCATGGAAAGTCTGCTCTAGCTTCTTGTCTGCATTTTTCGGTATCCCTGTATTCCCAAAGCAGAGGTTGCCCCGTCATCTTCGAGAGAACCCTATACATCTCAGGATGAGACTTTGCTAATGACTCTCTCCATCCGATATAGCCCGTGCAGGGCCAGCATCCACACCGATCATGTCCCATGTCGTAGATGTTGTTATGAGGTATGCCCTGTTCCTTGTGGTATTTCCATACTTCCTCTGTGTCCCAAAGGGCGATTGGATGAAAGTTCCATCGCTTAAGCGTCTTGGGGTAGTAGTATTGCCCGTATTGGGCTATGGTGAAGGTTCTCATTCGGCTTTCAGAAGCCCTTAACCCTGTAATCATGCAGGTTATATGCGCTCTCTTCACTGGTTCTTCCTTTAGGAACTGGCAGCACATAGGGCGCCCGTCCTTACTTATGCTATCGTCTTTGTATTGCCCTCGAAGCATGGGGAAGCCATACTTCTTCACGGTCTCCCAGAAGGTAGTTCTCGGCTTCAGGATCTCTAGGTTCAAGTTCCACTCCTCGGCGATTCGGTTCACGAAGGCATAGGTCTCAGGGAACTCGACTCCCGTATCGTTGAAGACGACCTTTATATCAGGATCTATCTTCATCGCCATGTGAAGAACCACAGTTGAGCATTTCCCTCCGCTCCATGCGATTGTAGGGCGGTTCCATCCTTCGATTGCCTTTCTGATGCAGTCCTCGGCACGGAGAATTGGGGTAGGGCAGTCTCTTATGACCTTCCGTATTCTCGCCTCTTCTACCTTAGGAGGAACCCGCCACTTGACCGTCAACTCGAAGCCTCCTTAGGTCTGAATATGACTATCATGCTTGCATACTTTGCAGGTTGACCGTACTGACTGAACCGTAATCTTCCCCTCAGAAAGCGGATTTCTGCGTTGGGTAAAACCAAGTCGTGAAACCACGCCGTGCTAGTATCTACGGGGAGAAGCATTACGGTTAGATTGCCTTTTCGCTGTTCCTCCACCGCTCTCTTCAACCAAGGCTCCTTATTACTATAGGGAGGATTCACGAAATTCCTTTTTCCCCAAGCCCCTAAACCATCACGATCCCTAAGTCCAGAAGGATTAAGTGGACAGGGATCATGGTCGAAGTTAAACTCTTTGTTTAGTTCAGCATATAACTGGCTTGGAGTAGCTACATTATCGTGTCTCCCTCTCTTTCTGGCAAAAGGTGAGAACCTTCGCCTCATGGCGTCTTCTCCTTTTTTCTTTCTCGTCGGCTCAAAATGTGAATCAGGAGTGAAGTCAGGAGTCCTGAGAAGGCGCTGAGGAGGATTTGTATTACGTGGTCTGTTTGTAGGTTATCTGCTTTGACTCCTGATAGAGATCCAACCCAATAAGCGAAGGAAGTAGCAACGATGAGCGCAACCAACATCAAGACTGCGTAGCCTATCTTGATCCTTGTCGCCACGCTAGGTGTCCTCACGGCTTCTTCTTCCTTCCCGCCTCTTCTGCTAGGATCTTCAACGCCTTTGTTTCTCTCTCAAATGCCTCGACGATAGCATCTAGCAACGTAGGAACCTTTTCTCCTCCCAACTCAGACCTTCTCCTCTTCTACTTTGATTACTCCGCCAGATATGTCTATAGGCTTCTGCCTTTTTAGGTCTTCTTGATACTTGAATGGGCAGATATGACAGAAGGATGGAAGAGCCATAAAACTTGAGTACAACGTTTCCATCACTGTCCGCAGAACTTCTGCTGATACTTCTGCATCGTCATATCTCTTGTTCTTGAACTTTGTTGTCATCATTACTTCGTTCATCTCTTTTCGGACAGGGCAGGCTAGAGTAGGATAGAAAACGCACTTGAAGCGGGTTTCATCCTCGCTAATTGCCACTTTTCTCTTCCTCCTCTTCCTCTTTCTCTTCTTGCTCGTCTTCCACTCTAATTCTGGATGCTAGTGTCTTGGGTGCTAGTCTATTGTCAAGGTTTGGATATTTCTTTCTAAGTGCAACTACTTCATTCACGAATTGTCGTGCTTTCTTATATCTCTCTCTTATTCGGTAGAGGGTTTGGTAGGCTGCCTGTAACGTGATATCGTCCTTGACACTGGGGTTCATGCTTCGATTTAGGCTCTCGATGGCTTGCTTTACGTTTCTGGATCTGCCTATTGCCTCTAAGAGTCTCTTTTCTCGTGGAGTTAACAGGCTCATAGTATTCTTATTTTAAATGTTAACACTGTTTTATAAGACTTTATGTTTGGGCGTTAACATTTGGCTTAATTATTACATGTGAGGTAGAAGCTGTTGCCCATCAATTCCCCTAGGGTATTTGATATTGAAATCACCTGATTATTCTTACTAGATGCTTGTTAACTTAACTCAGGGCTGTTAAGTTTGCTCCATGTATTGATTTCTTCACAGACCGTTAAGTTAAGTTTTTATAACGCTTTACCGATCAGAAGTTTAAGTTTTTATTGTGGTCTTTCACTGAAAATCTTGTATGGCTGAAAGGGGATCTCTTGGTTGCTTTGGATGTTGACTTTGACCTCTATAGTTGTTACGCTGTAGAGTATTATGGGGTCTAGACTACTGTTCGTCGGGTTACTATGATGAACTTGACTGACAGCCCTGCTTCTGGTGTCCCTACCCAGTAGTATTCGGTTGCCTCGGCGTCTCCCGAAGCGTTTGCTAGAACTCTGTTTCCGAGAGCCATTCTGCCGAGAGTGTCCTCGACGAAAAAATCCACTGGGCAGTTCTGGATTGGGGTTGTTCCATCTTCTCTCTTGACGTTTGCTTTTGGTTTTACCTTGTCGCCTACGTTTAGGCTTCCTGGGATTTGTGATATGGTTACGACGGGGGTTTCTGATGCGCCTACTGGCACGGCTTGTTCTGTACTCGTAGGGACGATCACAGGATCTTTGGTGTTCTCACTCAATCTGCTTCACCTCAACTTCATGGGGTTCGGTCTTCTATATAATAGTGTTGGAGAACATTCTTGAAGTCTGACCTAGTAGAGATCTCTCAAACGAGAGAAACCTCCTCATTCTCTGTTCCCATAGGAGTCGGAGTCGGGTAAGGCTATCATCGAGACCTACTACCCTCTAATCCTTCAAGCCTTTTTGGGGGGTAGTAGGGAGAGACCATTTCTATGATTACGGTAGGATGACTACGCCAGATTTAAGGGTTTCCCACTTCCCACTTAAGACGAGGTTAAGTTTAAGTCTTATAGGGTTACTCTAGGATTGATGAATATCCTCATATCGCTTCTAGGGAGTAGTCTCTTGGGGACGGCTGCTGATTACGTTACTACTAAGATCGCCCTTCGGTTCCCTGAGCTTGCGGAGATTAATCCTAATGTCAACTTTGTGATGGAGTTCATAAGTGCTTTCCTGGGCGGTGCAGGGATCTATGGTCTCGCCAGAGAGATGGTTGAGGAAGACCTTGCTAGGCTGTTGAGTCTTGTTCCTATGGGGGTTTTGCTTGCTGTGGCTGCGAATAACACGGCTTGGATCGCTTATGCTCTGCGGAACTATTATCCTTGGAGGGAGTGTCCTATCCTCTATCGTGAGTGATCGGATGATCCTTTATATAGTCGGTTCCTAGAAATTTGTAGTTACTCGGTTCTTGCTAGCTAGCTTTTTAAGAAGTAAGGATTATTATCTCATTCAAATGAGACAATTAGTTTCCCCGTCATCTGCCTTTGCAGAGGCATCGGGGCATTATGCAAGGAGGGAGCATCGAAGAGCGGGAGTTGAACCCGTGATGCTCCCTAGAGGACGTTCCCGAAGAGACCTGCGCTCCGAGGTGGGGAACGAGGCGACTCTATCCACTTGGGAAGCGGCGGGAGGCGACCTCTGATTGATACTTTGTGATAAACCTTATAAACTTTGCGTTTTAGAGGTCATTTTCGATATTCCTGTTTGGTTCTATTTCCCTTGTTTTGTCAACGTTTTGACTAGCATTAATGGATGTTCTAGGAGTTGTTAGAATATGCCATCGGCTGTTGAGGTAAGGGAACAACGCATAAAGACCTTGTTGGAATGGGCTGAGAGGAAGAATGTCAAGCTGATTGATGACCTTCTAGCGAAGGCGAGAGAGCTTTATCCTACGCTGAGGGAGACGACGAGAGAGGACTACTGTATCCAAGTTCTCAGGCTGATCCAGAGTTCTAGGGGTAATAGATATGGAGACTATGACTGTTTCTAATTTGGGAGAGATCCTTTACTACGATCCGAAGGGAACCGATAGGGTTGCACTGGTCGGCGATGAGATCAGTCTTAGGGAGATCCTTTTCTGCGCCCATCAAAGTAGAAACGTTCTCTTCCAGGTCTATCTTGAGAAGAGGATGACGAAGATTCGGGGAGTTCTTGATAGACTACTCCATATTCCCAATTGTATCGTCTTTCTTTGTCCGAGCGCCCTTAGCTATCGTATAGGAAGAAAGTGGCATAGATTCGTCGGGCTGCTCTATAGAGGCTCTGGGCCTCAGAAGGTGTGGAGAAGAGAGGTAGTTGATGCGGTGCGGTATTGGGTTCTCGAAGGCTTAAGTCTAGGCGAAGCCTCGAAGAACCTGTTTACTGTCTTAGGTGTGAAGATTAAGGCTCAGACCCTTCTAAAGAACCTTTGGAGGTTTAAACCTCTTCCAAGGTTCATTTAGGCGCACTTCCCTCTTCCGATTGCTTCTCCTGCGGTCTAGTCCACCCCATTTTTCTTGGTCGTCTTAAATGCCTTTCAAGTGGGATTAACCCTTCCCCCACGCCCCTAACCATTAGAGTTGTGATTGAGATAGTATGTGTGATAGGTAAATGGCTAGATGTGAGAGAGAGCTGAGAGAGAGACATTTAGGTTGGGTCATATTTGAGGGGGGAGGAGTTTTTGATAGACGACGAAGAAAGTGTGAGGGGAGTAGTGGGTGTGGGTCGTCCGTCCTCCCTTGAGGCGC
>Ga0315314_1001578_pt1 | contig 20417 bp, 13 predicted proteins | sample TDP9_MG_FD_203631 | JGI IMG/M metagenome (GOLD analysis project Ga0315314, IMG submission 203631) | Freshwater sediment microbial communities from Lake Towuti, South Sulawesi, Indonesia - TDP9 | ecosystem: Environmental > Aquatic > Freshwater > Lake > Sediment | place: Indonesia: South Sulawesi... | reverse complement strand
CCATGAAATCTTGAGCTGCTCACGCACGGCATCACCTCCCAATATGTGGTGATGCCTATTCTATCACACGGCCTCTCTATGAGCAATTGGTATAAGTTGGGCACTTGAGCAATGGGGAGCCAGTAGTGCAACCGGCCGCTAAACTTATTTTAGCGGCCTTTTTGTTTGTTGATGTCCTCTGGAGCTTGCAGGCGCCTATCAGCCTTGCGTACTTTTTCGGGGATGGGGCGGCGAGCTGCCCGTTTACTGGAATAGGAGAAGGATCGTCTGGCGGCCAAGCATGACATGATATGAAGCATGATCAGTTAACCATGGGAAAGGGAGGTGAGGCCTGACACAGTTTCGTGTGTAATTTACCAACCTTTGGCCAGGGTGGGCCTGCCAGGAGACGTTGCTGTTGGCTTTGTCCCTTGTGGTGAGCTTGTTGAACCACATTCGTGAGGTTCAGCCCTGGCCCAGATTGTTCACTTGGCCCCATGGCGAGAGAAGACGGAATGTAATGTGGCGGCCAGCAAATTTGCGACAGAAGAAACCGACGAGGTGGAGAGATGTAACAAGAGCGCTGACGGTGTTACTGTTGGTGATGGTGACAGCGCCCACGGTGTTCGCGGCCACCACGTTTGGGAATTGGACAGGGCCTGTCTGGCTCGACCCGGGGTACCAGTTCACGATCGAAGTTGAAAGCATGACTCCCCCGGACAAAATGGTGTGCCTGACGTACACTTACGATACCACCTCCGACAAGACCGCCTGTACCTGTAACTCTCCCGACTGTGCCCCCGACACAGGTATCGGCACCTGGGTTTGCCAGATTCCGGACAATCTCCCCAACACCACGGTGTCTTGGGACATGTCAGCGTATACACCGAACTGTGGTGCCAAGAAGACGCAGGGGCCAACAGGCTCATTCGGCACCGGCCCCACCGCCGTCACCCTGACGGACCTGAGCGCCAGTGCCTCGTCCGCTTTCTCCGTCGGCGCGGCCACGGCGGTGCAGCCGTTGGCGTTGCGCTTATGCTGTGGCGGGACCGCCAGCTCTGACCCCCTGGATGCGGCTGTGGCGGGCTTCGTCCAGGAGATGAAGCCCGTCGTTCCCTTTTAGCCTGTCGAAAGCAGGGCGGGGACGCTGCCAATAACGCCGTAGCCTGTCCTGGCGTGACGGCTTTTTCCACATGGGCCATCGCTGGCAGCGACGCGTCGCCCACGGCCGTCAGGCTGGTCTCCTTTCAAGCCCAGGCTAAGGACGATGCCTGGCGTAGCCTATTCTCCTGGCATTGGTGACTCTGGGTCCTGGCCATGGCCTCGGTTGCGGCGAGAGCAATGGTTACTTACGGCAGATTAGATTGCTCGATGTATACCCCTTGGTCGCCGCTTCTTTCTTATGGACCCGCCAGTGTTAGCGGCAGTCGCCGTCGGCCTGGTGGGCGCCGGCGCAGTGAGCGTCCTTCTCTGGCACGGCGCCGGAGGGCCTGATCCCTGCTGCAAACGGATGCGGCGGGCTTCGTCCGTGGGACGATGCCCGCCGTTTCCTTGTCTTAGGTTTGCTGCGCCAGGAGAGAACTGCCAAGGACGGCGTAAAGGCCAAGGGTCTGAAAGCAGCGCTGGCTGGAAAGTGCTTGCTCAAGGTCTTTATGGGATAGAGAATGCGATTGCCCTAAATTTCGAGCTCAGAAAAGGGGCAACTGCGCCCTCGGCTTCTCGATGATGGGCTCCAAACCGATGATCCTCTTCAGATCGTGCCGGTCAACCTCCGCCTCCCGGATGATATGGCACAGGGAAGGATACTTAATGAACTTCCAATCGCCTTCCGCGATGGCCCTCTGGAACAAGGGCGAACGCTCGGCCTTAAACCGCACCAGGGCCGCCCGCTCCTCGGGGATGAGGATGATGGGGGTCAAATCGGGGGCGGCACCCCCAAGCCCTTCCACTGCCCTGTTGACGAGAAGGATGCCTTTCAGCGTCGCTACCCATTGGACGATGAAGACGTGGCTCGCCTGTCCCCTCTCATGCCAGATGACGTCGGCCAGGCTCAAGGGCCCGGCATCGAAGAGCCTCTCTTCGGGGCGCAGGATGTCGCCCAGCTTCCCATCCCCATAGGGTCGCTCCTGCTGATGGGAGCCAACCCAGACCTGGAAGCCCAACCGCCGCCCCAATTCGACCAGGCGAGCCATCATCTGGGTCCGCTCAGATTCCCTCTGTTCCCTCTGGTCCTCCCTGCGCAATCGCCAATGGCCAGGGGGCCCCTCTTCGCCGTAGGAGGCCAGGCATTCCTCGACCCATCCCACCTCCGGGGTGAGCAAACCGGGGAAGAGGGGGTATATCGCCCTGGGGCTCAGGGATGGGGCATCGCTCAGGGCCTGGTGAACCGCTTGTTCCATGCGGTCGCCGAGGGGCTCGGGGGGGAAGCCTGGCTGCTTCAACCACCAGAGGAGAGGTAAATGCGCCTCTTCGCCTTTCTCAAAACCTACCAGATCCTCCGTTAATCCCCTTTTCAGCGCTGTGGTGATCCGCTCAGTTATGAAGTCGATGGGGGCGATTTTTTCATCGCCGATAGCCATCGCCTCTTGTAGGAGGCCCTCGCTGCCCAGCCTTTGATAGATGGCGTTGTGCAACCAGTTGAAGACGAGGGGCTCGCCCCGTTGCCTCAATACCTCGTGCGCCGCCTTCAAGGCCTGTTCCTCTATCTCGGCGGCAAGGCTTTCGACATCTGACGAATGCCCGTGATGCCTACTGTTGGCTGTTTCCTTGCGGCCATCGGTTGGGGAAGGCGGAGGGGTGACGACGTCCTTGACGAAGCAGAAGCGATACTCCCCCTTGGTCCCGACCAAGGGCTCTTTAGGTGCGGCTATCTCGCTGGGCTGGTAGAGGATGCTCTCCAGCTTTAGGCCGGCGCCGATAGCAGCTAGGATCAGGGCGTCACAGTGGGCCAGCTCCTCGGTGGTGACGAAGAGCACCAGATGCCCTTGGGGATGAAGCAGGCTATAAAGGGATTGGAAGGTGGATCTCATTGCCTTCAGGTACCACGACCAACCGGCTGGCCTTCGCCTGAGCAGCGGTCTCAGGGCGGCTGCTGCCTTCCTGCCAAAGAGCCAGCCGCTCCAGAGATATGAGAGGCTGGAGGAGAGCCGATCGAGGCGCGGGGGGTTGGCGATGATCAAGCTTATGGCCTCAGAGGGCAGTCGCTTGGCCAGTTGCCGCGCCGACACGCGGGCCACCAGGGCATTGGGCATCCCCTCCCTCGTCTCAGAAGGAAGATCAGGCTCGGCCATCTCCTTGAAGCTCTTGGCAAGCCTCACCTCTGACGCACTTGCTCGCCCATAAGGAAAGATCCTACCCCTTGGGCTGAGCCCTTCGGGGCTGAACCCCTCAGGGGAAGCCCTCGGGGCGAAGCCTTTAAGGCGAGCAAGTGCGTCATCAGGGTGAGGCGACAACTGGCGCACCTCCTGATAAGCACTCTCGAAAGCCTGCCAGACGTTGAGCTCGATGAATTTGGGCGGCGGGCGAAGGCGCTGGGGTCGCAAACCCTCTCCCCTGGAGACAACTTGCCACCATAAGCGCATAGGGGGCTTGGACGCAAAGCGGGGAGAGGGTTTGCGAGGAGGGGTTTGCTCCTCTGACAAACTGTCTCCCCGCTCTACGTCTGAGCTCTTTGTGCGCTTATGGGGAGACAGTTTGTCATCGGAGGAGGCATAGAGGCTGCTGCAGAGGTCAAGGCAACGAAGGAGGATCAACCGTAATGCTTCCTGAAGAGGGGGATCGGGGAATAGGGTCTCGATCTTTATCAAAAGGTTTGCCAGGGCATAGAGGTTACGAGGGGTATAAAGTTCCAGCAGTTTGCGGGCCAGGGCCCGGCTCTCGTCCATGGCAGGGGCGAGCCTTTCGAGGATGTACCAATAGTGAAAGCCATGCCTCTCTACCCTCGTTGAGGCTTCGAGGTCTGATTGATCTACCGCCTCCAAACGCTCGGTGGCGCTGGTTGGACAATAATAGCCCTTCTCTACGGGCTTCCCAGCCTCACGGTCCCAGACGAAGTAATCAGCGATGACTTGCTGCTGACAATGGGGGCAGGTGGTACTGTAAAGCTGGTTGAGGTGTTCCCGGAGGGGGGCCCCCAGCTTCAGGGCATTGCCGAGGCGGGCCATGGCGGCGTCAAGCTCCCGTACGGGGGGAGGATTTAAGGCCACCCTCGCTGTTAGGACACCAATGGGATCGAAGCTGATGGCGATGACCCTTCTGCCGGCTTTGGCCGCCTCATGCACCGTCGTCCCAGTCAGGCAGAAAGGGTCGAGGACCGTCTCGCCTTCTCTGGTGTAGGCTGCGATGTAGGCAGCGATGACATCGGTGGGTATGGGCTGGCCGTATCGGGTCAGAGGGCCAGCATCGGCTGCCTTGCCGGGAAAGAAGTAATCAATTTGCCCCATCTTCGCCCTTTATCCGCTGCCCTTAGCCCAGGGTTTAACCCTGGGCTAAGAAGCCACCACAGAGCCCTTTTTACCAAATCGTTGCGACCGCAGCTGCGGGACACTCTCGACATTTAGTATACCATATTTGCAGCAATTTAAAAAGACAGGCAAGCATTTATTTACTTGCGCGCCGTATCGAAATGTGGTATAATATAGGCGAAAGCAAATAAGTCAAAGGAGCATGACAATGCCGCTGGATAAGGCCGAGAAGGAGGCCATCATCCAACAATATCACGTCCACCCCAATGATACCGGCTCGCCGGAGGTGCAGGTCGCGCTTTTGACCAGCAGGATCAACCAACTGGTCGAACACCTAAAGGTTCATAAGCACGATTACCACTCCCGTCGCGGGCTTCTCAAGATGGTTGGACAGCGCAGGCGCCATCTCGCATACTTGAACAAAAAGGATCCGGAGCGCTACAAGGAGGTCGTAGCGCGGTTGGGCCTGCGTAAGTAGCGGATGGCAAATAGCTGATAGCAAATGGCTGGCCATCGGCTATTTGGCGATGGTAAGTTATCTCTTATGGGGGACGGCTTGCCAGGGGGATAATTTACCAGAAGCAGCTATGAGTCATATGCTATGAGCAAAAGCGGTCGGGCATTGGGGGCCTAGGAATTGGGGAGTGTGCCTCACAGTTTGGAGGTTGGAAGTTAGAGATTAGAAAGCTCTTGGATATACAACTTCTAATTTTCAACCCTCAACTTCCAAAGTGGGGCATAGTTCCCAGTCCCTGACCTCCAATCCCGACCGGGATTAGGAGGAAAGGATTTCTATGTCACATATATTCACCGCTGCTATTGGAGAGCACCCCATTAGCATCGAGACGGGGAAGCTGGCCAGCCAGGCCGGCGGCGCTGTAACCGTGCGCTCCGGCGATACCATAGTCCTGGCTACAGCCTCGGAGGAGCCCCGCGAAGGTGCTGACTTCTTCCCCCTCACCATTGATTACGAAGAGCGACTTTATGCCGCCGGAAAGATCCCTGGCGGCTTCTTCCGACGGGAAGGCCGTCCCAGTGAGGCGGCCACCCTCCTCTGCCGCCTTGTCGATCGCCCCCTGCGTCCTCTATTCCCTAAGGGGTTTCGCCATGACGTCCAGGTAGTCATCACCTCCCTCTCCGCTGACCAAGAGAATTACCTGGACATCCCCTCTATCATCGGTGCCTCAGCAGCCCTCGCCATCTCCGACATCCCCTTCGAAGGCCCGATTGGTGCGGTCAGGGTGGGATACATTGATGGGAAGCTCGTCTTCAACCCCACCATCCCTCAGATGGAGGACAGCGCCCTGGACTTGCGATTGGCCGGAACAGCCGATGCGGTGATAATGGTAGAGGCAGGAACCAAAGAGGTGCCCGAAGAGCTCATCCTGGAGGCCATCAAGGCTGGCCATGAGGCTATGCAGGATGCCATCCGCATGCAGGTGGAGATGGCCAAGGAGATCGGCAAGCCAAAGTTGGAATACATTGTCTATCAGACCGACGACGAGGTGCGCGCCGCCGTTCGCGAGCGCCTGGACGGCCGATTGAAGGAGCTGTTGGGACACGCCACTACCAAGAGGGAGCGCGATGAGGGCTTGAACAGCCTGCGCGATGATTTGGTGGCCCAGCTGGGCGAGGAATATGAGGAGCAAGACATCGCCGAGGCTTTCCACGAGTGCGTTCGCGAGGAGGTACGCCAGGCGATTCTCACCCGAGGCCTCCGCCCCGATGGGCGGGGGGCGAAGGCAATCCGTCCCATCTCCTGCGAGGTTGGGCTCTCCCCACGGGCCCATGGCTCCGGACTCTTCACCCGGGGTGAAACTCAGGTTTTGACCATCGCCACCTTGGGCACGGTCAGCGATGAGCAGATACTGGATGGCTTGAGCCCGGAGGAAGCCAAGCGTTTCATGCACCACTACAACTTCCCACCCTTCAGCACCGGCGAAACCTGGCCCTTGCGGGGCCCTAAACGCCGAGAGATCGGCCATGGAGCCTTGGTTGAAGCCGCCTTGCATCCCTTGCTCCCCAGCGAGGAGGAGTTCCCCTACACCATCCGCATTGTCTCTGAGGTGCTTTCCTCCAATGGCTCCACCTCCATGGCCAGCGTCTGTGCCGGCAGCCTGGCCCTCATGGACACCGGCGTGCCCATCAGAGCCCCGGTGGCGGGCGTCGCCATGGGGCTGGTGAAGGAGGACGATAAGCACGTCATCCTCACCGACATCCAGGGGATAGAGGATGCCTGCGGCGATATGGACTTCAAGGCGGCTGGCACGGCTAAAGGCATCACCGCCCTGCAAATGGACATCAAGATCAAAGGTGTTGATTACGAAATCATGAGGGAGGCCCTGGCCCAAGCTAGAGAGGCACGCCTCTTCATCCTGGACAAGATGCGGGAGACCATCAGTGAGCCGCGGCCGGAGCTCTCCCCTTACGCGCCACGCATCACTATCCTCAAGATCGACCCGGAAAAGATCGGTGACCTCATCGGCCCCGGCGGCAAGAACATCCGTGGCATCATTGAGGAGACAGGGGCCAAGATCGATGTTGAGGATGATGGCACCGTCTACGTGGCCTCCACCGATCGCGCTAGCAGCGAGAAGGCTATCCAGATGATCCGGAGACTGACCGAGGAGCCGGAGATCGGCAAGATCTACACGGGCAAGGTGGTGCGCATCACTGACTACGGGGCCTTTGTGGAGATCCTGCCCGGCCACGACGGCCTGGTCCACATCTCCCAACTGGCCGACTATCGGGTGCCCAGCGTGAGGGATGTGGTTCGCGTCGGCGATGAGATCATGGTCATGGTCATTGACATCGACAGGGAGGGGAAGATAAAGCTCTCCCGGCAGGCCGTTCTGGAGGGCTGGACGGCCGAAGAGGCGAGGCAGAAGGATAGGAGGCGGGGAGGCCGCACCAGACCGCCCTCGAGGCGGGGGGTAAGGGAGCCCACCATCGGCGACGTCTATCGCCTCCCCCGTCAAAGAAGATAAATACGGCTTTTTAGAGCTTCGCCAATGGGGTTCTGGTGGTGACGCATCTGCTCGCCTTAAAGGTATAATCTTTCCTTATGGGCGAGCAGATGCGTCAGATGACGCACTCTCTCTGACGAATTCTCTCGCCCATCTTCTAGTGGAGTACCTTTAAGGCGAGAGAATTCGTCATCTGGGAGATTGCAGATATCATGTCCAGAAAATGGAGCGACACGACAAAGCGGTGGGTAGTCACCGCTACAGCGATAGCTGGCGCCATCATCCTCTACCGTGTTCGTCAGGTGCTTCCTCCCATTATCCTCACCATACTCTTGGCCTACATCCTCAATCCCGCCGTCGAACTCATCATCGTTAAAGCAAAGCGTTCACGCACATTCGCCGTTAGCGCCGTCTACTTGGCTTTGATCCTCGCCCTGGGAGTTGTGCTTGCCCTCTTTGTCCCCCGCTTCGTCCAGCAGATCACTGCCATTGACGTGGACCTTCAGAGCATCTCGGAAGCCATTAAAAGGCTCATCGCTGACTACCGCACGATCGATGTTTTTGGCTTCCCCGTAGACCTTTTCGCCATCTACGAGCAGGTGCGCGGGACCCTGGAAGCTATCCTCTCCGGTTTGGTCTCGGGGACAATAAGCGTCCTCCGCGGGCTGGCCTCCAGCCTCTTCTGGCTTACCTTCATCCTTGTCTTCTCCTTCTACCTGCTTAAAGACGCAGAGAAAATCGGCCGAAGCTTCGATGCTATCGTGCCCATCAGCTATCGAGATGAGATCAGGCAGTTGAGGCGAGAGATAAACGACGTCTGGAACGCCTTCCTGCGGGGGCAGCTCCTTCTTTGCTTGCTGGTGGGCCTGATGGTGGGGGTGAGTATGGAAATCCTGGGGATGAAAAGTTCCCTGTTGCTGGGGATGCTGGCTGGCCTCTTGGAGACCATTCCCAGCATCGGCCCCTTGATAGCCGCCATCCCGGCCGTGGTCATCGCCCTCTTCGGGGGCTCGGCTTACCTGCCCTTCTCCAATGCTTGGTCTGCCCTTCTGGTGGCAGGCGTATACACGCTCATTCAGCAGGTGGAGAACAACTATCTGGCGCCGCGGATCATGGGGAGGAGGCTGAACTTACACCCTCTAGTGGTCTTCCTCGGGGTGGTCGCCGGGGCCAACCTGGCCGGCATCCTGGGCGTCTTCCTGGCCGCCCCCACCCTGGCCACCCTACGGGTTCTAGGGAGGTACGTCTATCGCAAGGTGCTGGAGACGGAGCCTTCTTAAAACGAGGGGTCTCCCCGAATCATATGGGAGGATGCGTAAGTGAAAAGAACGCCTACTCCGTGAGCAAACGGGGAGCCCCCTCGTTTAAGCCCGACAGTTTGCTGCTTTTGGGAATAAAAAAGCCGGAGGCATGTGCCCCGGCTTCTTTGGTTTAGGCTCCGCTATCCAAACCTACCACTACTGGGGGTAGCCAGAAATCGCCATACCCCAAGAGGTTAGCGGCAGTGGAGGCTATCAACATGGCCAGGGAGAAGGCGATCACCGCCTTGTCCCAGCGGGTGTAGCGCAGCTCGTGCAGCCAGGTGCGTTTGGTCACGCCGAAGCAGCGCAGGTCCAGGGCGTTGACCACATCCTCGCCCCCCACGATGGCATTGATGGTCACCGGGACGATCAGGGGGGCCAGCTTGCGGATCTGGGCGATGGGCCCGCCCCGCAGGCGCTCCACCTCGTAGCCGCGCGCCTTCTGGGCGTCCAAGGTAAGGAAGAAGTCTCGCGCCAGGGTGGGCACGAAGCGGAAGGCCAGGTCCATGGCGAAGGCGAAGTGGTCTGGCAGGCCCAGCTTCCGGAAGGCCACGCCGTAGAGTTGGGGATTGATGGTGAAGGGGAGGGTCAAGGCGATGGCGGCGATGGAGAGCATCCGCGCGATCATGCCCGCGGAGAAGACCAGCCCCTCGGCGGTCAAAGGGAGGGAGAGCAGGGGGAGGCGAAGGAGGACGTGCTCCGTTTCGAAGCGCCTCCCCCCGCGGACGAAGAGGGAGTTGATCCCGACGAGCACCACGGCGAAGAACACCATGAAGAACCAGGCGCGCCTGGTCTCCCGAAAGGGGAGTTGGGCCAAGGCATAGTAGCCCATCGCGATCCCGAAGAAGACGAGGAGCAAGCGCAGGTCCCAGAACTGTGTCACCGAGAAGAGGAAACACAGCAGGAAGATGAACTTGGCCCTTGGGTCCAGGCGATGGATGGGCGTATCCTTGGCCAGGTACTTAAAGGTGACCAACATCTAACGTCCCGTCCTTCCCGCCACAGCCATGTAGGCTGCCAGCAGGATGGGCAACAAGATGAGGCCGTTGACCAGGTTGGTCGCCGCCGCCGGCACGAAGTTTTCGATGATTACGGCCTGCATCGTGGCGCCAGAGACCCACATCTCGCTGATGGAGGCCAGGCCCATGCCGATGATCACGCCGATGGCGGCCCACAACTCGGCAAGGGCGTAGTTCCGCTTAATCGAGAAGAGGGCAAAGGCAGCGAAGAGCCCCATCAGCCCGTTGCCGATGTCCCACCACAGCCAGAAGCCCCAGCCGGACAGCAGGTCGCCGATGATGTTGCCCACGAAGCCGGTGAAGAAGCCCACCCAGGGCCCGAAGACCGCCCCGAAGAAGAGGGGAAGGACCACGGGCGGGCGGACGGCCACGTTGGCTGTGCCGGGAATCACCAGGAAGATGTTGAAGACCCAGGAGAGGACGCCGTACAGGGCGGCGCCGATGGCCATGTAGACCACCTCCCTGGTGCCCACAGCCCATAGAGATCTCCTTTCCATTAGCTCTCACCTCCTTGTTTAAAGCTCCCTCGCAGGCTTCGTCGTGAGGCGTTCGCCTGAGGGCTCAGCCCGAAGGCTCAGCCGAACGGCCGATTGCCTCTCCCTCCCCTAACGAAACCTCTCTCCGTCCGCTTACGGAATTCTGTACTCATTTCAATTACGCTTTCTCTACATAGTTTTCGGAGAGAGGTTTCGTTATGGCCTGCGAGAGGCGGTGGTGCTCGCCACGAAGCACCCTCGAAGCCCTAATTCACGTGCGCCAAGGCCTCGGCCCGCATGAAGCGCCCCGTCTTGGGCAACATCGCCAGGTTAGTGCGCAGGAGCGATGTGGGCAAGAGGTGACATTCCTCCAGCAGCTCCGGAGGGGCCAGCACCGTCTCCGGCGGCCCATCGGCGACGATGCGCCCTTCGTTGATCATGATGACGCGATTAGCGTAGCAGATGGCCAGGTCCAGATCATGGGTGATGAACAGGATGGCCGAGAAGTAGGGCAGTTGCAGGATGGAATCCATGAACCCCATGTAGTTCTTGTAATCCTGCCCCGCCGTCGGCTCGTCCATGGCCAGGATCTTCGAACGCATGGCTAAAATGGCGGCGATGGTCACCCGCTTCTGCTGGCCGAAGCTGAGGGCCAGGGGCGGATACTCCTCCAGCCCGGTCAGGTTCACGATCCGCACTGCCTGACCCACCCCCTCTTCGATGGTGGTCTGGTCGTAACCTAGATTCCTGGGGCCGAAGGCCAACTCCTCCCACACCGTGGGGGCGAAGAGCATGTGGCTGGGGCTCTGGAAAACGTAGCCCAGGGTCTTGGCCAGCTCCGCCGTGCTCGTCTGACGCGTATCCACTCCCTGAACGAGGACCTGTCCCTGCTTGGGTTTGAGCAACCCGATTGCGTGTTTGACCAGGGTAGTCTTGCCCGCCCCGTTAGGGCCCAGGATGGCAACGATGTCGCCGGTATATATCGCCACGTTCACATCGTGCAAGACGGGCCTCCCATCGTAGGCAAAATCCACCCCTCTGAACTCCACCAAAGGCTTGGCCCCTTCTCGGGCGATGGGGGGCGGCAGCGGGAAGTCCGGCTTCGTCTCCCTAGCCAGCTTGCTCCGGGATAATGGCTGGGCTGCTCCGGAATGAAGGAACGGAAGTTCCTTCCTCTTAACCGGAGCAACCCAGCCAAAAGGAACGGTGGTTCCTACCTTCGTTCCGGAGCAAGCTGGCGACCTCCGCGCCTTCTCCATCACCATCTCGGCCGGGAGCTTCGCCTCCTGATAGTCAACCGCCTCCATCAAGCCCTCCAGGCCGCCGAAGTGGCGGGGCCTTCCCTCGACCAGGAAGAGGACCTTCTCCGGCTTGATCTGCAGCATGCTCTCCACACGATGCTCCACGATGAGCACGGCTCTGCCCTCGTCGGCCAGGCGGCGGATGAGGCGGAGGGCCTCCTGGGCGCTGGCGGGGTCCAGGTTGGCCAGGGGCTCGTCGAGGAGCAAGATGGATGGCCGCATGGCCAGGGTGCCGGCGATGGCCACCTTCTGCTTCTCGCCACCAGAGAGGTAGAAGGTCTCCCTCCCCCTGAGGTGGGCGATCCCCAGGTGGTTCAGGGCCTCGTCAACCCGCGCCACGATCTCCTCCCGCGGCAGCCCCAGGTTCTCCAGGCCGAAGGCCACCTCGTTCACCACGTAACTGCCCACGATCTGTCTCTCAGGGTCCTGGAGGGCGGTGCCCACCATCTGAGAGATCTCGGCCATGCTGAGGCCCTTTGCCTCACGCCCGTGGAGGCGAACTTGCCCCGAGAGGTCCCCTTTGTAGCTGCGGGGGATGAGGCCATTGATGCAGCGGAGGAGGGTCGTTTTTCCACAGCCGCTGGCCCCAGCCACCAGCAGGATCTCGCCCGCCCGCACCTGGAAGGAGATGTCGCGCAGGGCGTATTCTGGCCTGTTGCGGTATCTGAAGGAGAGGTTTTCCACGACTAGTGGGGGAGCGCCGTTGCCTTTCAAGCATCACCTCTTCCAAAAGATAACTCTGCCAGCTTGGCAAAGATCCTGCTTCAATCCTTCGCCAGCTTGCTCCGGAACGAAGGTAGGGACTACCGTTCCTTCATCCCGGAGCAAGCTGGCGACCTTCGGGATCTCTATCACCAATCGGTCATCCTCTCGCCTTATTTCGGTCCCCATGGCCTCGGAGAGCTTCCGTATCCGCTCGAAGATCTCGTCGAAGGCCGGGCCCTTGGCCCTGTTGACCTGACACATGGAGATCAGGAGGGGGATGAGCTCGATCCTCTCAACCTCATCAGAAGTGGCGGTGACCAAGAAGAGGAGCTGCTGGTCGTTCTTATGCTCTTCGTAGACGTAATAGTCGTCTATCAGGTCTCCTGTGTCGTAGAGGATGGGCTTACCCTTGTAGATCTCGATCCCCTGGAAGATGTGGGCGCTGTGGCCGTGGAAGATGTCAGCCCCGACATCTATCACCGTGTGGGCGAAGTCCACGAACTCCTGGGTGGGGGCGTGTCTCATGTTCGGCCCCCAGTGGATGGAGAAGACCACCAAGTCCGCGCCTGCTGCTCGAGCGGCCTCGATGCCCTCCCTGACCCGGCGAAAATATCGCTCCTCGAGGGTGATGGGCATGAAGTTTATCCCCGGCGTGGACTCCGTGGCCGCATACTCTTGGAAGTGGTCAGCGAAGGCGACCACGCCAACTTTGAGGCCATTGGCCTCGAGCATCGCAAACCTGGATGCCTCTTCCAGGCTCCCTCCTGCCCCGGCGTGGGCGATCCCGTGCTCGTCGAGGTGTCTTATGGTTTCCAAGAGCCCCGGCGCTTGGAAGTCCAGGGCGTGGTTGTTGGAGAGGGTGACGTAGTCTATGCCTGCCAGGGTCAGCGCCTCCATGGCCTTGGGGTGCGCCCTGAAATAGAAGACCCTGGGCGGGGTGAAGGGCTCCCCGCCTTCGGCGATGACGCACTCCAGGTTGGCCAGAGACAGATCGGCGTCCCGGATCAGGGGAAGGACGTCGCCCCAGGGGTAAAGGGGCCCCCTCTCCAGGATCATCACGTTCACCCAGCGGCCCAGCATCAGGTCCCCGCCAAAGGCCAGGGTGATACCTTGGGTGCCCCTTTCCGCGATGCTTCCTGTATCCTTCTTGATAGAAGCGGTGGTTTCCGCGCAGCCGCCGACTAGAAGCCATCCCAGGATCAAAAGAATGACAACCTTTCTCATCGCCTTCTTCGCTTCTTCCAAATGAGGGGTCTCCCCGTCTTCTCACGGGGCAACACGTTTCCTTCACTCGCGCGTTCTATCATATAACGAAAACTCTCTCCGTTTGTTTACGGAATATCGCGTTTCTTGCTATTCAATCCTACTCTCATATTTTTCGGAGAGAGTTTTCGTTAGGTTCGGGGAGACCCCTCGTTTCCAACTCACCTTCTAGGGGAAGATCTTGCCTGGATTCAGGATGCGGTTGGGGTCAAAAGCCTCCCGTATCCTCTCCATGATTTCGACCTGAGCCTGGCCCAAAGCCATAGGTAGGTACTTCCTGCGGATGGCGCCGATCCCATGCTCCCCGGTGATCATCCCTCCTAAAGAAAGGGTGAGCCTGTAGATCTCTTCTTCCAGGGGCGGGATGATCTCCTCCCACCTCTTATCGGACATATCATCCTTCAGGATGTTGACATGGACGTTGCCATCCCCAGCGTGGCCGAAGTTGATGATGCGCACGGAATATCGCTCCGAGAGGTCGTGTATCCCTTTTAACAGGGCGGGGATTTCGGCCCGGGGTACGACCACATCCTCCATGTGGTTGATCGGGCTCTCGTGTTTTAGGGCATCAATTATCAGACGTCGCGCCTCCCAGAGGCGGTCCCGGGTGGGTTGATCCGAGGCCACCAGGACCTCCAGCGCCCCGTTCTTCATGCAGATCTCGCCCACTATCTCAAAGTCTGCTTCCACTGCCTCTTTGTGGTTGCCGTCAAGCTGGATCAACAGGTGGGCCGCAGCATCGTGGAAGGGCACCTCCTTCTGCATCAATCGCTCACAGGCCAGGACGCTGTCTCGCTCCATGAACTCGATGGTGGTGGGGATTACCCTGTGGCCGATGATGTCGGAGACCGTCTTGGCCGCCGCCCGGAAGTCGTTGAAGGGGACTAGCAGGTCCATCCGCACCTTCGGCAAGGGCAAAAGTCGCAGGATGATCTTGGTCACCACTGCCAGCGTGCCTTCCGAACCGGTCAGGAGCTGGACCATGTTGTAGCCGGTGACGTTCTTGACCAGTTTCCCGCCGCAGGTGATGACCTCGCCTGAGGGGAGGACCGCCTCCAGGCCACATACGTAGTCCTCGGTGACGCCGTATTTGACCGCCCTGGGGCCTCCCGCCCCTTCGGCTATGTTCCCCCCGATGGTGCAGGAATCCAGGCTGGCTGGATCGGGGGGATAGAAGAGCCCCTCCGCTTCCACTGCCCGATGGAGATCGCCGGTGATCACCCCCGGCTCGACGGTGACCATCAGGTTCTCCTTGTCAATCTCCAGGATGCGGTTCATCTTCTCCGTCGAGAGGACGATGCCACCGTGGACAGGCACGGCGCCACCGCTGAGACCGTAGCCCGCCCCACGTGGTGTCACCGGGATCCGCTCCCTTTGGGCCAGTTTGAAGATCTCCGAGATCTGTTCGGCACTTGTGGCTTTGACGACAACCTCGGGGTAGGCCTTGAGGCCCACCACCTCGTCGTGGGAATAGGGCTCCATCTCCTCGGCCCCCACCAGGACATTCCCTGCGCCCACGATCTCGCGCAGCTCTTTCACAACCTTAGAGTCTGCTTTTCTATACACCCTTGTCCTCCTTGACAGCGGCACTGCGCACCCTGGATCCAGCAGAGCTCTCAAGCAATTATAGCACCTTTCATGGGATTTAACAATAGGGATGCCCAAGGTGAAAGCGTGTAAAATTCCGTGTTGCTCAATTGACTTTGGGGCTAACGCAGGGATAAACCCTGCTCTACGGTGGGTTTTAGCCTCGTAGAGCACCCTTTATGGGTGCGGCTCAATGGGTGCTCCAGCATTAGCACGAACATTTACACGCTTGCGCCCAAGGTCAACTGTGGACTCGGAGCCCAGACCATATCGATGGCGGAGTGAGCCAGTTCCATGAGGATTCGAGGTGTACCGCATCTACCTGCCCATCATTCTGAAGCACTAGGTGCAAGGGATACTTTGCTTCGGAGGTGGAAATAGAGGGGGCGAGGCTACGATGAGGCCTCGCCCCTTTTTACTGTCCTCTGAGCTCTCTGATACCCTTCGGCAAGAAGGGCAACAGGTCGCCAGCCACCATGCCCACCTCCCCTAACTCATCGCGCGCCATCTGGCCGGCCAGCCCATGGAGGTAGGCCCCGGCGATGGCCGCATCGCGGGGCGAAAGCCCCTGGGCCAGAAGCCCGACGATGGCCCCGGCGAGCACGTCTCCCGTCCCCGCCGTTGCCAGTCCGGGATTGGCGAAGGGGTTGATGAAAACCCGACCCTCTGGCGTGGCGATGAGGGTGTAGGCACCCTTGAGGAGGACAACTCGCTGCCACTCCTGGGCCATCCGCCGCACCACCCCCATCCGATCGCCCTCGATCTCGGCCACCGAGCAGCCCATAAGTCGGGACATCTCGCCGGGATGAGGGGTGAGCACGACTTCCCCTTTGAGATGTTTCCACCACTCAGGGGCTTCGGAGAGGGCGTTTAGACCGTCGGCATCTATGACCATGGGCGGCAATCTTGATTCCGTAACCGCCTCCTCGGAGGGGAGGAAGCCGATCCGCGGCTTGGTCAGCCTCGACTCCAGCCCCAGAAAACGGTGGACGAACTCCACCGTCTCCTCCTCCCGCCCCAGGCCAGGGCCCAATAGGAGGGCATCGTATTCGGAGATCCTCTCGTTGAGCAGCTTCACTGCCTCGGGAGCGATAACCCCCAGGCTCTCGGGGAGGAGGAGGAAGGTGACCTCGGTGAGCTTGGAGGCCAGGATGGGGTGGAGGCTCCGCGCCAGGGCCAAAGTGACCAGCCCTGTGCCCACCCGTGTCGCCGCCGCGCTGGCCAAGTAGGCCGCGCCGGTGTAGTTGACCGAACCAGCGACGAGAAGCGCCCTGCCGAAGGTGCCCTTGTGGGCGCCCAGGGGTCGCTCGGGAAGGATGGCCTGCACCATGCCCGGGGTCGTGAGCTCGATTTGGATGTCTTCAGCCAACCCATCAGGGATGCCGATATCGGCCACGACCAGCTCGCCCACGTATTCCGCCCCGGGGAAGAGGAAGAAGCCCAATTTGGGGAAGGCTAAGGTCACCGTCAGGTCAGCAGGGACCGTCGCTGGGTCGACTTCGCCGGTATCGCAGTTGAGGCCGGTGGGGAGGTCAACGGCGATAACAAATATTTCCCGCTTTTCCCTCGTTTTCCTTTTTGTGACTTCCAATATCTCTTTCAGCAAGCCCTCGATCGGCCTGGAGATCCCCGTGCCGAGGAGGGAGTCAACGATGACATTGGCCTCTTCCAAAAGCCTGTGCAGGGTGGCTAGATGGGCGTCCTCCTCAGCCCATACCGTGGGGATATCCCTTTCCTGAGCAAGGCGGAAGTTCTCGTCCCCCTCAACCCGCCGCTTCCAGATATAAAGGGTGGCCTGAGCGCCGGCATCGTGCAGGTGACGGGCAGCAACCAGGCCATCGCCCCCGTTGTTGCCTGGGCCTACGAGCACTAATATCTGTTTATCCGTTACCTCCACCCGTTGACCGATCTCCTCAGCCACGGCGCGGCCGGCGTTCTCCATCATCGTCACATAGGACAGCCCTCCAGCATCGGCTTTCTTCTCGATGCGGCGCATCTCTTTTGCGGTCACAACCTTCATAGAAGCCCCCTTTGCTTTCAAAACGCGCTATCATTTTACCCCCAAGCGCCATTCCTGTCAATCGGTTACCCTGTCAGATACGCCGTTTCCAAACAAAAAGCCCCTTTCAGGGAAAGAGGCTCTTTGCTTGATCAGTGATAGCTTTTGCGCGCACTCATATGCCCCGGACTGGACTCGAACCAGCACGCCCAAAAGGGCACAGGTCCTCAACCTGCCGCGTATGCCTATTCCGCCACCGGGGCAGTCCACTTGAATTATACCCCCTATTTCCCCACTTGTCAACTCCTCAGATTTATCGTAAAATAAGGGCGAACGGATGATCGGCTCAAGGAGAAGCGAAGATGGGCAGCTCAGATGACCAGCTGTCTCACCATATGGACCGGAGTGGCTATGGTGACCAGCTGTCTCGCCATATGGACCGGAGTAGCTATGTAGATGGGTGGCGAGACAGCTGGTCAGTAGATGGGCGGCGAGACAGCTGGTCAGAGGAACATCTCCCCGAGGCCACTGCCGCCTTCCGTGTATTCATGGAGGGCCTCGACCGCGAGGCCCCGACCACCGTCCTCTGCCACAGCGACGCCGATGGGGTGACTGCGGGGGCGATAATGTACGAGACCCTTAAGCGCCTAGGCTTCAAGGAGCTCACCATCCTGGTCACGGGCAAGGGGGAGAACGCCTATACGCCCAATACCAAGAAGCGAACGGCAGCCACTCATCCCGCAGCCCTCTTCGTCCTCGACCTGGGCTGCCAAGCGGAGCCGGTAGTGCCCGACGTCCCCACCCTCTTCGTTGACCACCACCGCCCCTTAGGGGTGCCGCCGAAGGGCACCCTCATTTCCAGCTACGCCTGGGAGCCCATCCCCAACTCCAGCCTCCTGGTCTGGTGGCTCTGCGCAAAAGTAGCCGATGTCTCCGAGCTGGAGTGGGTCGCCGCCGTGGGGACACTGAGCGACCTGGGCGACAAGGCCCCCTTCGACATCGTCCCCCGGGCGAAGAAGAAATACAAGGCCAAGTGGTTTAAGGAGGCGACTGCGCTGATCAACGCCGCGCGGAGGAGCAGCTCCGGGGATGCGGAGACGGCCCTGTGGGCCATCCTGAAGGCCTCGCACCCGCGGGAGATCGTGGAGGGGGCGACGCCGGAGGCCCAGCGCCTCTGGGAGTTCAGAGGCGAGGTCAATATCGCCTTCGCCGAGGGTAAGAAAGCCTCCGCCAAGTTCAGCGGCCAGGTGGCCCTGGTGCGGGTCTCGAGCCCCTGTTACATCCACCCCTTGGTGGCCCAGATCTGGCGCACCAGGCTCCCCAAGTACATTGTCATCGTGGCCAACGAGGGCTACATCCCTGGCTATGTGGCCTTCAGCGTCCGCACCTCCGCTGAGGTGAACGTGTTGGACTTCCTGGGCGGCATCCAGGTGGATGTGGCTGAGGGCTATATGGGCTACGGCCACGACCAGGCTTCGAGCGGTGTCATCCCCATTGTCTCCTGGAACGAGCTGCTGCGGAGGCTGGGGTTTGGGGAGGAGTTCTTCGTCAAAGAGCAGTGACCTTCTTAGCAGAGTTGGCAAGGACTTAAGGTTCGTTGTTTGGAGCATGGAAAGTGCTACGTAAGCCATTCATCTGGCGTATTGTCCTTATCATATCGGTGGTCCTGCTTCTGGTCCTCTCTTACCCCCTTTGGCGGCCATGGGGAGAGTGGCTCTGGGAATTGTTCAAAGCCCAGTCGGGACCCATCCAGATCATCGTGGGTATCTTGGGCATCCTTATCCCCGTAGGTGTGGCCATTGTCATCTACCGAATCAGCCAAGGGCTTCCTCCCGATGTCCTGGAACGACCGATAGAAGAACTATCCCCCGAGAGCTTGGTGAGGAAGTACAAAGTAGGGCCTAGAATCCCCTTTGTGGATCGAGGTGCCACAGACATTGAGATGCTAAAACATTATAGACGGCTCATCCTGGTGGGCCGGAAGGGCCTGGGGAAGACGTGGGAGGGGGTGGAGCTAGTCCTTCGGGCGCATCGCCTGGGAGAGGTGGATTCTTTCTGGGAGCCGCTGCGCGGCTTCGCCCAGTTGGGGAGGGATGCACTTTACCGCAGGCTTTGCCGGCTAGTGCCCAGTGCGCACCGTGCGCTCCTCTGGTTGGATGACCTGCCCCACCACTTCGCCGTCAGCGGTGGCCTGGAGCGAGACGAGCTGATAAAGCTGGGCGAGGTGATGGATTGCCTCGCTAAGCATTGCAGGAAGGGCTTCTACGTCGTGGCCACGGCCAGGGATGAGCACCTGGAACCCTATCACCGAGCCTTCCTCCAAGAGCGCGGCTTCTATGAGGTTACCCTGCCCGACTTCGACCGAGAGCATACGGGGCGGCTGGTGGACGGAGGGGCCGGGGCCCTTGAGTTGCAGGTGGGCGAGGAGGCCAGGCAGGTCTTCATTGAGCGGAGCGACGGCACGCCTCAAAAGACCTCGCTGGGCCTTCAGTGGCTGAAGAGGAGAGGGATAACTTACATCGGCAAGGAGGATGCTGAGGAAGCTGCCCATCGGAGCCTGGCCGAGATGTGGGAGGGACAATATGAGGACATTGTACGTGAGGAGCCGCTTTGCGAACATCTCTTCGCCGCCCTTGGTGTCCTCTATGCGGCCAGGATGGCGGTTTACACTTCCATTGCCTTGGGGCTAGCGGAGCGGCTGATGCCGCGCCGACCGTGGGAATTAGGGCCCATCGCGGGTTGGTGGAGGAGGAGGGCCCTGCGAAGTGCCTTGGGCTATCTGGATCGCTTCGACATCTCAGAAGCCGATGGGCAAATCCGTTTCCACCCTAGCCAGGTAGAGGGGAAAGGTGATTTAGAGGCTGGCTTAGGCCACCTTAAGGAGATGTTCTACGGCCTCAGTAACCCGCTGCTCCTACGCTGGCATCGCCTGCGCCGGGCTTGGGAGCGGCTGGGGGAGGTTTATTACTCGCTTCTCGGTTTAGGCAATGCATACTATGGCTTGCGCCGTTTCGAGGAAGCCATGGCTACCTATCGCAGGGCCATAGCTGTGGCCCCTGCGCACCCGTGGACATACAACAATCTGGGGAACGTCTACTGGAGGCTTGGCCGCTACGATGAGGCCATAGCCGAGTACGGGAGGGCCATCGAGCTTGACCCAAAGGATGCAACACCTCACAACGGCCTGGGGAACGTCTACGCAAAGCTTGGCCGCTACGATGAGGCCATCGCCGAGTACCAGAGGGCCATCGAGCTCGACCCGAAGGATGCAACACCTCACAACGGCCTGGGGAACGTCTACTGGAGGCTTGGCCGCTACGATGAGGCCATAGCCGAGTACAAGAGGGCCATCGAGCTC
>Ga0315314_1001577_pt1 | contig 20423 bp, 18 predicted proteins | sample TDP9_MG_FD_203631 | JGI IMG/M metagenome (GOLD analysis project Ga0315314, IMG submission 203631) | Freshwater sediment microbial communities from Lake Towuti, South Sulawesi, Indonesia - TDP9 | ecosystem: Environmental > Aquatic > Freshwater > Lake > Sediment | place: Indonesia: South Sulawesi... | reverse complement strand
CCTTCGACAACCTCGCAATGCCCTGCTCCTGGGCCTTCATAGCCGTAGCCACCGCCTCCCGCGGGAAGACCTCCCACTCATCCATCCTGGGAGCGATGTCCTCCTCGTGGATGCCCCGCTCCTCGGCGCACCGGGCCAGCTCGTGGGCGGCGGCGATGGCCATCTCATCGGTGATGGTGCGAGCCCGCACGTTCAAGGTGCCCCGGAAGATGCCTGGAAAGCCCAGGGAGTTGTTTAGCTGGTTGGGGAAGTCGCTCCTCCCCGTGCCCACAATCCTCGCCCCAGCCTCCTTGGCCTCCCAGGGCCAGATCTCGGGGATGGGGTTGGCGCAGGGGAAGACGATGGCGTCCTTAGCCATCCCCTTCACCCACTCGGGCTTGATGGTTCCGGGGCCAGGCGTGGAGAAGGCGATGCAGACATCGGCCCCCTGCAGCGCTTCGGCGATGCCTCCCACCACGCCCTCAGCGTTGGCCTCATTGCAGACCCGCCACTTGTCGGGGAACTCCCCTTGCTGCTCCTCGATGTCGTGGCGACCTTTATGGAGCGTCCCTTTGCTGTCGCAGGCCACGATCCCTCCCAGGTCAACCCCGCTGGCCTTGAGCAGGCGATAGGTGGCTACATTGGCTGCCCCCATGCCGATCATGGTGATCTTGATTTTGTCCATCTCCTTGCCCACGATCTTGAGGGCGTTTAGGAGCCCGGCCAGGAGCACCGTAGCCGTGCCCTGCTGGTCGTCGTGCCAGACGGGGATGTCCATCTTTGCCCTGAGGGTGTCCAGGATGCGGAAGCACTTGGGCTGGGCGATATCCTCCAGGTTTATGCCGCCGAAGGAGGGCTCTAAGAGCTTCACCGTGCGGATGAACTCCTCAGGGTCTTTTGTCCCTAGGCAGATGGGAACCGCATCCACCCCGCCTAGATACTTGAAGAGCAGCGCCTTCCCCTCCATCACCGGCAGGCCCGCCTCCGGCCCGATGTCTCCCAGGCCCAGGACCCGCGTCCCGTCAGAGACAACAGCGATGCAATTAGCCTTATTGGTGTGCTCATAGACCAGCTCAGGCTCGGCGTGGATGGCCCGGCATGGGGCGGCCACGCCGGGGGTGTACCAGATGGCGAAGTCGCTGAAATCGCGGATGGCGCATTTAGGCACTATCTGCACCTTCCCCCTGTAGAAGGGGTGGAGCCGCATCGCATCCTCGGCAGGCTTCTTCGCCTTGGCCAACAACTCCTCCTTGGTAAGCATTTCAACCTCCTCGTTTCTATTGCCTGTAGGGCAGGAACTCGCTCCCCAAAAGCTCACGGGCTATAATCAGCCGCATGATGTTCTGAGTGCCCTCCGCGCCGATGGAGTACGATCTAACGCCCCTGATGCCCATCTCCAGAGGGTGCTCCTTGGTATAAGCCAGGGCCCCGAACCAGTCGGCCACTTCATTCATGGCAGAGAAGGCATGGATGGGGGCCCGCAGCTTGGCCATGGCCGCTGCCAGGGCGACATCGTGGTGGGCAAACTTCCCCGCCCGGTACATCTCATCCATCATCCAAGCGGCCTTGTAGGTCAGGAGTTTGTCGCTCTCGATGTTGGTGCAGTGCTCAGCCAGAGGGAACTGGATCCCCTCATAGGAAGCAATCGGGCGACCGAAGGCCTGGCGTTCCTTGATGTGATCCATGCCCATCTCCAGGGCTGCTTCGGCCGCGCCGACGCAGGTGGCCCCGATGAGCACCCTGGCCGCCGAGAAGCCCTCCATGGCATGGTAGAAACCGCGGTTGAACTCCCCCACAAGGTAATGTTCTGGCAGTTTGACGTTTTGCATGGTGAAGCCGCCGGTGGAGATCCCTGCGCGCCCCATATCCTCGAAGAAGGTAGGGGTAATGCCTGGCGTGTCCTTCAAGGGGACGGCGAAGAAGGAGAAGCCCCTATGGCCGGCCTCGGGGTCCGTCCTGGCCAGGGTGAGGTGGATTCCGCCCCACTCCAGGGACTCGGCCACGCCGCTGATAAACACCTTCTCGCCATTTAAGATCCAGTGGCCTCCTTCCTTGAGGACCTTAGTCCTAGTGGCCCCGACAATGTCCGAACCTCCCTCAGGCTCGGTGGAGGCTATCCCCAAGAAGGCCTTCCCCCTGGTCACCCTTGGCAGGTACTTCTGCTTCGCCTCGGGCGTGCCGTATCTGTCGAAGATGAAGCCCCAGGCTGCCTCCACCAGAAAGAGGACCGGGACGGCGATGGATATGTCAGCCCGGCCCAATTCCTCGGCGGCGATGCAGGCCATCACCCAGTCAGCCCCCACCCCGCCGTATTCCTCGGAGACGGTGAGGGCCAGGAGGCCCAGCTCGGCCATGCCCTTCACAATCTCCTTGGGTATCTTCCCCTGGGTGTCCATCTCCCTCACCCGGGGCTTTATCTCCTTCTGGGCGAAATCCCTCACGGCCTTCCGCCACATCTCCTGCTCCTCGGTCCAACCGAAGTCCACCTCCCCGCCCCCCTTTCTCTAAATTAAAACCTGCCCTCCGGCGCTCTCGTATTATACTACCCTTGACCCTTCATACGCAACATAGGGTTCTTGTTTCAATTCCCTGCCCTGGCCACCAAATCCGCGATTTCGCCAGGATGGCGGGCTACCTGAACCCCAACCTCCACGAAGGCAGCGATCTTGGATGCCGCCGTGCCCACACCGCCGGAGATGATGGCCCCAGCGTGGCCCATCCGCTTGTCAGGCGGAGCCGTTTCCCCAGCCACGAAAGCTACCACAGGCTTTGTCATCTGGGAAGCGATGAACTCCGCCGCCCGCTCCTCATCGGTGCCGCCTATCTCGCCGACGAGCACCACCCTCTCCGTCTTCGGGTCCTGTTCGAAGAGGCGCAATATTTCGATGAAATCGGCGCCGATGATGGGGTCGCCGCCAATGCCCACACAGGTGCTTTGGCCCAAACCGTGCTGGGTCAGCTCCCAAACCACCTCATAGGTCAGCGTCCCGCTGCGGGAGACGACGCCGACCGAGCCGGGCTTGTGGATGTGGCCGGGCATGATGCCCACCTTGGCCTCGCCAGGGGTGATGACGCCAGGGCAGTTGGGGCCGATCAAGCGCACCCCCCTCTGGTCTAGATAGGCCCGCACTTTGATCATATCCAGGGCGGGGATGCCTTCAGTGATGCAGACGATAAGGTCCATGCCTCCGTCGGCTGCCTCGTAGATGGCATCAGGGGCGAAGCGGGCGGGGACAAAAACGATGGAGGTGTTGGCCCCGGTCTCCGCTGCCGCCTCCTTAACGGTGTCGAAGACGGGCACGCCAGCCACCTCCATCCCACCCCTGCCTGGGGTCACCCCGGCCACCACCTTGGTGCCGTATTCCACCATCTGGCGGGTATGGAACCTCCCCTCCCGCCCGGTGATGCCCTGGACTAACAATCTAGTGTTGTGATCAACTAGGATGCTCATAAGAGAGGCTTCCTTGACTCTCTAGCTACGCGGCTTCGCCGACCGCAAAAAGGACATCCTCACAGATGTGCCTTGATCATTGCTGCCACCTCTTCGATGGCCTGGCGCTTCCTTTGCACCGGCGGCCGTGCCAGATGGAGGCCATCGCCATACCACCGCGGGATAACGTGCATGTGGAAGTGGAAGACGGCCTGGCCGCCGGCCCGCCCGTTGCTCTGCAAGAGATTCAGCCCCTCGGGCTCGAGGGCCGCTCTGATCGCCCGGGCCACCCGCGCCGCTGTCCTCATCACCGCCGCGGCTGTCTCCTCGTCCAGTTCGTAGATGTCGCGCACATGCTGTTTTGGGACGACCAGGGTATGGCCGGGATTGGCTGGGTTGATGTCCATGAAGGCTATGGTCTGTTCATCCTCAAAGACCACCTCGGCGGGAGCCCTACCCTCGACTATGGCGCAGAAGATACAGTCCATGTTAAGCATCACCTTCTGCAACTTCTATTGCTTTCCGAGCGGCTTCAGCTAGGCTAGCTGCCGTAATCAGCCTTGCTTCAGCCAGGATTCGGCGGCCCTCCTCCTCATTGGTGCCCACCAGGCGGACGACCATGGGCACCTCGGTGGGGACCTCGCGTAAAGCAGCCAGGATTCCATGTGCCACCTCGTTGCAGCGGGTGATGCCGCCGAAGATGTTGATGAGCACAGCCTTAACCCTGGGGTCGGAGAGGATGATGCGCAGGGCGGCGGCCACACTCTCGGCTTCGGCCCCACCGCCGATGTCCAGGAAGTTGGCTGGCGAGCCACCGTAGAGCTTAATGATGTCCATGGTGGCCATGGCTAGCCCAGCCCCATTGACCAGACAGCCGATGTCCCCGTCCAACGGGACATAGCTGATGCCGTAGCGCCGCGCCTCGCGCTCCACTGGCACCTCCTCTTCCTCGGCGCGCATCTCGGCTAGGTCGGGGTGACGGAAGAGGGCGTTATCGTCCAAAACCATCTTGGCGTCGAGGGCCACGAGCCTCCCATCACCGGTGACAACTAAGGGGTTGATCTCGGCCAGCGAGGCATCGGAGCCAACGAAGGCATCATAGAGGCCATGAGCGATGCCCCCGAATCCCTGGATCAGCGCCTTATCCAGGCCGATGCCCACAGCCAGCTCCCAGGCTTGATAGCCCTGCAGGCCCAGGAAGGGATCCACCTGCACCTTGATGATCCTCTCCGGCGTGGCTGCAGCCACCTCCTCGATATCCACGCCTCCCTCGGAGGAGGCCATCGTCACCACCCTCCGTGCGGCGCGGTCAATAACCACCCCCAAGTAAAGCTCTTGGGCGATGTCAACAGCCTCATCAACTAGGACCTTCTTGACGGCCAGGCCCTTGATGGTCATGCCCAGCGCTTCGGCGGCGGCAGCCTCCGCCTCATGGGGATTGGCAGCCAGCCTTATCCCTCCGGCCTTGCCCCTCCCGCCCACCAGCACCTGGGCTTTGACCACGACTGGCACACCTAGGCCTTCGGCTATCCTCCGCGCCTCGAGGGGATTCGTGGCCACACTGCCCCGAGGTATGGGTATCGCATACCGAGCGAATATCTCTTTGGCTTGATGCTCGTGGAGCTTCATCCCTCTCTCCGCTTTTATTATACTCCTTCCTTCCACGATATTCAACCCCTTAGTCAAGCATTGGCGAAGACCGCCCTCGGGGAATTTGACAAACAATTGCCCTCAAGCTATAATCTTAGGCGGTATAGCAAACTGATAAATGGAGTTGTCCTAAATGCCTTCAACTGCTAACCTGGACGTAAGCTGGCATTCCATTGACCTTAAGGGAGCCATGCAGAGGCTGAACTCCAGCGAGGAGGGGCTGAGCGAGGAGGAGGCCCAGAGGAGGCTGGAGGAACTCGGCCCCAACGAACTGAGGAAGGAGAAGGGGAGATCCCCCTGGAGCATATTCTTCGACCAGTTCAAGGACTTCCTCATCCTGCTCCTCCTGGCCGCGACCTTCGTCTCCCTCCTCATCGGCGAGGCCTTCGATGCCGCGGCCATCATGGCCATCGTCGTCATGTCTGCCTTCCTCGGCTTCCTCCAGGAGCACCGGGCTGAGAGGGCGCTGGAGGCGCTCAAGAAGATGGCCGCCCCCGAGGCGCTGGTCCTGCGGAGTGGAAGGGAGAGGCGCATCCCGGCCAGGGAGCTTGTGCCCGGCGACGTGATCCTCGTCCACCCCGGCGACAGGGTCCCCGCCGACGCCAGGCTCATCAAGCAGTTCAACCTCAAGGTGGATGAGGCCCCCCTCACAGGGGAATCGGTGGCCGTAGACAAGGAGGTGGCAGCCCTACCCTCTGAGACCGTCCTGGCCGACAGGAAAAACATGCTTTACGCCGGGACGACCGTCACCTACGGGCGGGGGAAAGCAGCGGTCGTGTCCACGGGGATGGGGACCGAGTTCGGCCGGATCGCCCGGATGATCCAAATAGTGGTAAAGGAGGAGACCCCCCTCGAAAGGAGGATGGCCGAGATAGGCAGATGGCTGGGGATAGGTTCGCTGATGGTGGTGGCGGTGGTATCCCTCCTGGGGATTCTCAGGGTAGGGGCGAACGGCCGTTCGCCCCTACCGGAGATGTTCCTCTGGGGCGTCAGCCTGGCCGTGGCCGCCGTCCCCGAGGCCCTTCCCGCGGTGGTGACCGGGGCTCTAGCCATCGGCGTGCAGAGGATGGCCAAGCGAAACGCCATCGTGAGGAGGCTCCCCGCTGTGGAGACGTTGGGCTGCACCACCTTCATCTGCTCGGACAAGACCGGCACGCTAACCAGGAACGAGATGACGGTGCGCCGCATCTGGCTGGGCGGCGAGGCCGTCGAGGTCACGGGCGCAGGCTACGAGCCCAGGGGTGAGTTCGTCCGCGGCGGGAATTCCACAGGGGAGGACGAGGGCCTGAGACTGCTCCTCCAGACAGCGCTTCTGTGCAACGACGCCCACCTCGAAAGGGAGAGCGATGACGCATCTGCTCGCGGCAGGAGGGGAGAAGAAACTCTGTTTAAAAGAAAGCGAGCAGATGCGTCAGAGGCCTTGACCGTTATCGGCGACCCGACGGAGGGGGCGCTGGTGGTCGCGGCGGCCAAGGCGGGGCTTGACAAAAAAGAGCTGGACACGCTTTACCCGCGCATCGCCGAGGTGCCCTTCACCTCCGAGCGGAAGCGGATGAGCACTGTCCACACAACCCCTGATGGGATGAAAATCGTCTGCGCCAAGGGGGCGCCGGAGCTCCTGCTCGCCAGATGCAGCCGAATCTGGTGGGATGGGCACATCGCCGAGTTGGACGAGGCGGACAGGGAGGAGATACTCCGTGCCAACGAGGGGATGGCCGCCGACGCCCTGCGCGTCCTCAGCATCGCCTATAGGGAACTGCCCCCCGACACAAGTGTTTTTGACGAGGAAGTGGTCGAGAAAGACCTCGTCTTTCTGGGCCTGATGGCCATGATAGACCCGCCGAGGGACGAGGTGAGGCCCGCCCTTCACCTCTGCGAGGGGGCGGGGGTGGAGGTGGCCATGGTCACCGGCGACCACAAGCTCACCGCCGTGGCCATTGCCCAGGAACTGGGGATGCTGACCAGAGGAGCAAGGGAGCAAGGGAGCAAGGGAGCAGAGGAGCAGGGGAGGCTTGTGCTCACCGGCTTGGAGCTGGATAAGTTAAGCGATGAAGAGTTCGAGGAGATGGTCGAGGATGTAGCCGTCTACGCCAGGGTCTCGCCAGAGCACAAGATACGCATCGTCGAAGCGCTCATAGAGAGGGGACACATCGTGGCCATGACCGGCGATGGGGTGAACGACGCCCCGGCCCTCAAGAGGGCGGACATGGGGGTGGCCATGGGCATCACCGGCACCGAGGTAACCAAGGAGGCCTCGGACATGGTGCTGGCCGACGACAACTTCGCCACCATTGTGGCGGCCATCGAGGAGGGGAGGGCCATCTACGACAACGTCAAAAAATACCTGGCCTACCTCCTCTCCTGCAACGTGGGCGAGATCTTGATCATGTTTGCGGCGAGCCTGATGGGGCTGCCGCTTCCGCTCACTGCCATCCAGATTCTGTGGGTGAACCTGGTGACCGACGGCCTTCCAGCCATCGCCCTGGGCGTTGACCCCGCCGAGCCGGACATCATGCTCCGGCCGCCGCGCGACCCCAGGGAGAGTGTCTTCACCGCACCAGTGAAGCTCCTCATTGGCACCGTTGCCGTCTTGATGGCAGCAGGGATAATCCCCGTCTTCTCCTCGGTCCTTCCGAGGGAGGGGTTAGCGAAGGCCCAGACGATGGCCTTCACCATGATGACCATGTTTGAGATGTTCAACGCCTTCAACTGCCGCTCGGAAAGGCACTCCATTTTCAAGGTCGGCCCCTTCGCCAATATCTGGCTGGTCTTGGCGGTGCTCTCCTCCATCCTCCTGCAGGCGGCGGTCGTTTACCTCCCCCTCCTGCAGCCCATCTTCGGCACCGCTGCCCTGGGCCTGGGCGATTGGCTGCTGATCGTCGCCATCACCAGCAGCGCCATCATCGTGGTGGAGACCGGCAAGTGGCTGTTGCCTAACTTGAAGGCAAGGTGACGAATCCTCTCCCCTACATATGGGCTTAAAGAACTTGGGCGCAGGGCGGGGAGAGGATTCGTCAGGAGCAAGCGAAGATGAACCAATTAAATTTTACAGTGGTGTTAGAGCGAGACGAAGATGGCGCTTATGTTGCTCATTGCCCAGAGCTGCCAGGGTGTTGGTCGTGCGGTGACACCGAAGAAGAGGCTTTGGACAACATCAGGGAAGCCATCATCGGCTGTTTGCGCACACGACTGAAGTGGGCCATCGAAGAGACCTTGGAAGGCGAACTCCCCCAACAGTTGCCAACTCGAATCATACACCTGGCAGTTAGCTATGGCTAAGCTTCCACGGGCGCCCGCTTATAAGCATATCGCTACCTTCAAACGTGCCGGGTGGATCGTTGACCACGTCGAGGGCAGCCATTACATCTCATGTTGTTGAGGAGAAAAAGCTATGGATTTCCAGCTCACCGAAGAGCAGGAGATGATCCGCAAGATGGCGCGGGACTTCGCCGAGAAGGAGATCGCGCCCATCGCTAAGGAGACCGACGAGAGGGGGGAGTTCCCCTGGGAGGTCATCCGCAAGATGGCTGCCCTGGGCTTTTTGGGCCTCCCCTTCCCGGAGGAATACGGCGGGGCCGGCGCCGATAGCGTCAGCTTCGCCATCGTTATGGAGGAGATCGCCCGCGCCTGCGGCTCCACCGCCATCACCCTGGATGCTCATATCTCCCTGGCCTGCGAGGCCATCTACCAGTTCGGCAGCGAGGAGCAAAAGCGAAAATACCTGGTGCCGCTGGCGCGCGGGGAGAAGCTAGGGGCCTTCGCCCTCACCGAGCCGGAGGCCGGAAGTGACGCGGCAGCCATCAAGACAAGGGCAGTGCTCTCCGGCGACGAGTGGGTCTTGAACGGCCAGAAGACCTTCATCACCAACGGCTCCATCGCCGATGTGGTGGTCGTTGCCGCTGTGACCGACCCGGCCAAGGGCCACCGCGGCATCTCCAATTTCATTGTGGAGAAGGGGACACTTGGCTTCCGTCCCGGTCGCGACGAGGAGAAGATGGGGCTCAGGGGCTCGGTGACGAGCCAGCTCTTCTTCGAGGATTGCCGCCTCTCCAAGGGGAACCTCCTGAGCGAGGAGGGCGAGGGTTTCAAGCAGTTCCTCACCGTCCTCGATGCGGGGCGCATCGCCATCGGGGCGATGGCCGTGGGGCTGGCCCAGGCTGCCTTCGAGGCGGCGGTGAGCTACGCCAAGGAGCGCGTTCAGTTCGGTCAGCCCATCGCCCAGTTTCAGGCAATCCAGTGGATGTTGGCCGACATGGCCACCGAGATCGAGGCGGCTCGGCTCTTGGTCTACCAGGCTGCCTACCTCAAGGACAGGGGCGTCCGTTTCACCAAGGAGGCGGCCATGGCCAAGCTCTTCGCCTCGGAGGTGGCAGAGAGGGCCTGCCATACGGCCATCCAGATACATGGCGGCTACGGTTACACCAAGGACTACCCCGTGGAGCGCTTCTACCGCGACGCCCGCCTCTGCGAGATAGGTGAGGGGACAAGCGAGATCCAGAGGTTGGTGATAGCCAGGCAGGTGTTGGGGAAGTTTTAACCTTAAAATGCGCATCACAGGGGAAGGAGGCTTATATATGCCAACATCACATCCGTTAGTACAACTGGCCAGCAAAACGATCGAGACTTACGTGCGGGAGGGGCGCGTCATCGAGCCGCCGGAGGAGCTGACGCCGGAGATGAAGGGGCGGGCCGGGGTCTTCGTCTCCATCCACAAGCACGGACAACTCCGTGGCTGCATCGGCACCATCGAGCCTACCCAGGAGAACGTGGCCTGCGAGGTCATCCAGAATGCCGTCAGCGCCTCCACCCGCGACCCCCGCTTCCCCCCGGTTCGCCCCGATGAGCTGGACGATCTGGACATCAAAGTAGACGTCCTCACCGAGCCGGAACCCATCTCCGGCCCCGAGGAACTCGACCCCAAACGATACGGCCTCATCGTCCAGTCAAAGCGCAATCCTTGGAGGCGAGGGCTGCTGCTTCCCGACCTGGAGGGGATAGATACCGTCGAGAAGCAGGTCTACTGGACCCGCGTCCACAAGGCAGGCATCGTTGACCCCGACGAGCCGGTGCAGATGTATCGCTTCGAGGTGAGGAGGTACGAGTAAACCAAGCCTTTGCCTGGGGCATCGTCTCTCTAAAAGGCGAACTTGCCTATCGCGCAACTATGTGATATACTTTTCAATAAATAAACACGCTCCCGGACCAGCCGGGCGTGCCAAGCTGGCAGATAGCATATCGCTCGCTTCGCCCTATCGCTTATCGCATTAGCCAACTAGCGATAGGCGATATGCGATAAGCCATAGAGCGAGCAAAGTTATCAGCTCTGTTGGTTCCCGGTTGGGGTGAAAGGAGCGGAAGACAAAAACGAAGGAGGGAAAAATGGCAGTGGTCTCTATGAAGGAGCTTCTGGAGGCTGGGGTTCACTTCGGCCATCGCGCTCAGCGCTGGAATCCCAAGATGCGACCCTACATCTTCACCGAGCGCAATGGCATCCACATCATCGACCTGCAACAGACCATAGCCCAATTGGAAGAGGCCTACAGCCTGATAAGGGATACGGCCAACGAAGGGGGCACGGTCCTCTTTGTCGGCACTAAGAAGCAAGCGCAGGAAAACATCGCTGCGGAAGCGACGCGGTGTGGGATGCCTTATGTCAACCAACATTGGCTGGGGGGGACCCTGACCAACTTCCGCACCATCCGTAAGCGCATAGATTACTTGCTTGAACTGGAGGAGCGCCGGGCGCGGGGCGAGTTCGATCTATTGCTCAAGAAGGAGGCCTTGAAGCTGGAACGGGAGTTGGCCAGGCTGAACCAGCGATTTAACGGCATCAAAGGAATGCAAAGCTTGCCAGATGTGCTCTTCATCGTTGACACTAAGAGGGAGAGCATCGCTGTCAAGGAGGCCAATAGGCTAGACATACCCATCGTGGCCATGGTTGATACCAATGCCGATCCCGACCCCATCGACTGCATTATCCCCGCCAACGACGATGCCATCCGAGCCATCAAGTTGATAGCCGCAAGGATGGCCGATGCCGTCCTGGAAGGAAAGCAGATGCGCGAAGCGGCCATCGCCGAGGAAGCAGAGGAAGCCCTGGAAGCGGTAGATATAACCCAGCGCGTCTTCGAGCCGGATGATGACGAACGTTCTCCCCTCTAAGCGGAAAGGTTTTGCCCTGACAAGCTGTCTCCCCAGCCTTGGATACAAGCTGCTCTCCCCCTCTTTTGGGGAGATAGCTTGTCACCTACGATCTTAGGGAGAACGTTCGTCAGAAGAAGGGCTGTAAAGCTTGAGGGAATGGCATGGAAATCACGGCATCTATGGTGAAGGAATTGCGGGAGAACACCGGTGCTGGGGTGCTAGACTGCAAGAGGGCCCTGGAGGAGGCCGGCGGCGACTCCGAGAAAGCCATCCAGATCTTGCGACGGAGAGGCTTGGCTGTCGCTGCCAAGAAGGCGGGACGTCCCACCGAGGAGGGCCTGATCGAGGTCTATGTCCACCCGGGAGGGCGCATAGCCGCATTGGTCGAGCTGAACTGCGAGACCGATTTCGTGGCCCGGACCGAGAATTTCAAGGGGTTGGCCCATGACCTGGCCATGCAAGTGGCGGCCACTGATCCCCAATACGTCGCCCCCGAGGACATACCCCCCGATGTTTTGGAGGAGGAGAAAGCGAAATACCGTGCCCAAGCCCAGGAGATGGGCAAGCCACCCTCGGTGGTGGAGAGGATAGTCGAAGGCAGGCTGAAGGGGTTCTACGATGAGGTCTGTCTCTTGCGGCAACCCTTCATCAAGGACGAGGACATCACCGTTGCGGAGCTCATTGCCGAGAAGATCGCCAAGCTTGGCGAGAACATCGCGGTGCGACGCTTTGTGCGCTACGAATTGGGGAGATAGCCATATGGCTAACGAGAGGGAGGGGTGAATGCCTGAAGCCAAGTACAGGAGGGTCTTGCTTAAACTGGGCGGGGAGGCACTGACCGGGACTGGGGGGCGCGGCATCGACCCTCACGTAGCGGAGGGGGTAGCTGCCCAGATCAAAGGGGTTATGCATTATGGGGTGGAGATGGGCGTCGTCATCGGCGCGGGAAACATCTGGCGGGGGAGGGATAGCCTCGCCAGGGGGATGGATCGGGCAACGGCCGATTATATGGGGATGCTGGCCACGGTGATAAACTCCTTGGCCCTCCAAGATGCCCTGGAGAGGGAGGGGGTGATCACCAGGGTGCAGACGGCTATCGAGATGCGCGCCGTGGCCGAGCCATACATCCGACGCCGCGCCATCAGCCACCTGGAGAAGGGGAGGGTGGTCATCTTTGGGGCGGGGACGGGCAACCCCTATTTCACCGCCGATACCGCCGCCGCCCTGCGCGCCGTGGAGATCAACGCCAATGTCCTCCTGAAGGCGACCAAGGTGGATGGGGTCTATGACGCCGACCCCATGGTCAATCCCCACGCCAAGAGGTTCCCACGCCTGAGTTACATCGAGGCCCTTAACCTAGGAGTGGGGGTGATGGACAGCACCGCCCTATCCCTGTGCATGGATAACAGGTTGCCCATAGTCATCTTCAAACTGCAACAGCCCAACAGCATCGAGAGGGTCATCCTGGGGGAGGAGATCGGGACGATCATTAGCTGATAGCATATGGCCTATGGCTTATATGGAGATAGCCTTTTATAGCCTAACCATAAGCCATAGGCTATAAGCTATATGCCATTTAGCCAATGGAGGTGATCTCTGATGGTCGAAGACATCATGAGGGAAACCGAGGAGAGGATGAGCAAGACGGTTAAGGTCCTGCGAGACGACCTGGCGACCATCAGAACAGGGCGGGCATCCCCCGCCCTGGTTGAGAGGTTGCGCGTCGAGCACTATGGCACATCCATGCCCCTCAACCAGATGGCCGCCATCTCCGCCCCCGAGCCCCGCTTGCTGGTCATCCGGCCTTGGGATCCCAAGGCCCTCCCAAGCATCGAGAAGGCCATCTTGAAATCTGATCTGGGGCTTACCCCAGCCAACGACGGCAAGCTGATACGCCTGGTCATCCCTCGCCTGACAGAGGAGCGCCGTCACGAGCTCATTAAGGTTGTGGGCAAGCGGGTTGAGGAGGCGAAGGTGGCCGTCCGCAATTGCCGCCGCGATGCCCTGCAGGATATAAAGGAGCTTGAGAAGGAGAAGCTTATCCCCGAAGATGATTACTACCGCAGCAAGGACGATATTCAGGACTTAACCGATAGGTTCATCAAGGAAATTGACGATATCAAGCAGAAAAAAGAAGCGGAGATCATGGAGACCTAACGAAAACTCTTTCCATTCCGCAAGCAGACGGAGAGAGGTTGCGTTTAATGATGGTCTATGGGGATTGAAAGCACGTTATCTAAGGTTCCGCGCCATCTGGCGATAATCATGGATGGCGTTGAAAGGTGGGCGCGGCAGAGAGGACTGCCACCCTTAGAGGGTTACTGCGCTGGCAATCTATGGCCGGTCATAGAGGGGTGCATGGAGCATGGGGTGGAGGTCTTGACTCTCTATGCTTTCTCTACCGAAACTCGGTGGCCACAGGAGGAGATGGAGAGCTTGGCGGCCCTCTTGGGGGAGGTCATTGGCAGCAAACGAGAAGTCTTTCCGAATCATATGAGAGGAGCCGTAATTGAAGGCAGTACAGAACTTCGTAAGCAAACGGAGAGGCTTCTCGTTGAGGTGCCAAAGCTGCATCAAGATGGCATCCAGTTACGCTACATCGGTCGCTTAGAGGGATTGCCTGAGGGTTTAGTCAAGAAGATAAAGGAGGCCACCGAGCTGACTAAGGGCAACGAAAGGCTGAACCTGAACATCGCCTTCAACTGCGGGGGCCGCACCGAGATCGTGGACGCTGTGAGGCGCATGATCGAAGATGGCATTGGCCCTGCCAGCCTGGACGAGGGGCTCTTCAGCCGCTACCTCTACACGGCCGGGCTGCCCGACCCCGACCTCATCGTCCGCACCGCCGGCGAGATGCGCTTCAGCGACTTCCTCGTCTGGCAAGGGGCCTACGCCGAATATTACTACACTCCCACCTGCTGGCCTGACTTCGATAAAGAGGAGCTTTACCGAGCACTGCTGGCCTACAGCAAACGCGAGAGGAGATTCGGCAGGTTAAAGACTGGGTGTTAGAGGTGCTGGTTTACCGCATTTTAAGCGCTATCGTCTTGATCCCCGTTGTCCTTTGGGCGGTCTACAAAGGTGGCCTTCTGTACTTCGCCGCGGTGGCCATCGCCTCCCTCCTCGCCGCTCATGAGTTCTACGCGATGATGGCCCACGGTGGCTACAGGCCCACTTACCCCTTGGGGATGGCCCTGACCGCACTGCTCCTTCTGGATGCCCGTTATCCCCTTTGGCAGTTGTCGAGGCTATCGTTGGCAGCAGCGCTCATCTTCTCCCTCCTCTGGCAATTGCTCCAAAAGGAAACCCATGGTGCCCTGGTCAACTGGGCTTTAACCCTAGCTGGCGCACTTTATGTTGGATGGTTAGCCAGCCACTTCGTCTCATTACGAGACCTGCCACAAGGGGTAGGCTGGACAGTGCTGGCGCTGCTTTCCACCTGGGCCTGCGATACAGGCGCTTACTCCGTCGGCATGGCCTTTGGGAGACACCCCTTCTTTTCCCACATCAGCCCCCGCAAGACCTGGGAGGGTGCCATCGGCGGTTGGATCAGCGGCATCATCGCCACGGCCTTGGTCGGCTCTCTTATCAGGATAGAGGTAGGACACGGCCTCATCCTGGGCGTGGCCATCGCCTTGGCAGCCACCTTCGGCGACCTGGCCAAATCGCTGCTCAAGAGGCAAGTGGGGGTCAAGGATTCGGGCCACCTCATCCCCGGCCACGGGGGGATGCTGGACCGCATTGACAGCTTGCTTTTCACCGTGGTGGTGGTCTATTACTATGCGTCCTGGGTGGTGCGATATTAATAGGAGGGTGTGATGGAGGCGATCACTCTCACTTCAGTATTATCGCTAGCCAACCTGATCCTTTCGTCAGCCAACGTCATCATCGGCTTCTCGCTGCTGGTCTACATCCTTACCCATAACCACCGCAGCCCGGTAGCCCGCTCCTTCTGCGCGCTCCTGGCCTTCGTGACCATCGTCTACGTGGGCGACGTGATGCTGATAAACGTAGACTCCTTCTCATCGGCCCTCCTGTGGCTCAGATTCCAGTGGGTCGGCATCGCCCTCGTGCCCGCCGCTTACCTCCACCTCTCCGATGCCCTGCTTCGGACGACCAATTCCACCTCCTCGCTGCGTCGTGGCTTGGTCTTTATCGGCTACGCGCTCGGCCTGACCTTCCTCCTGCTAGCAGTCACGTCCACCTTGCTGGTGAGGGGCGGCGTCTATTCGCCCTGGGCGATCCACTTCATGGCCGGCCCTCTCTTCTGGCTCTTCGCCCTCTACTTCCTCGTCGCCTCGGCTGGGGGGGCGATGAATATCCAGCGGGCGCGCCGCCGTTGCCTGACCCCCACATCCAAACGCCGCATGACTTACCTGGCCGTGGCCTTCGCCGCCCCTGGCCTGGGTGTCTTCCCCTATCTTTTGATAGCTGGCATGTCCTCCCATCTCCCCCCCAATCTGCTCCTCTCCATCTCCCTCATCGGCAATATGGGCATTGCCATGATGACCATCGTGATGGCCTACAGCGTGGCCTACCACGGGGCATTGATGCCTGACCGGGTGGTGAAGCACAGCCTTATCCACTATCTGCTGCGCGGCCCCCTTGTGGGGACCTGCATCATTGGCCTCATGTTGGTGATCCCCCGCGTGGAGAGGATTCTGGGCCTGCCAAGGGACACGGTCCTCATCTTCGCTGTCGTCCTGACGATCGTGTTGATGCAGGTCATCATCAACCTGGTGAAGCCCTCCATTGACCGCCTCATCTACCGCCAGGACCGCGAGGAGGTCACCTGGATTCAGGAGCTCGATGAGAGGCTGCTCACCACTACAGACCTGAAACAGCTTCTGGAAAACATCCTCTCCGCCCTTTGCGACCTGCTTAGAGTCCGGACTGGCCTCGTAGCGACCGTGGAGGAAGGGAGACTTAAACTTGAGGCCTCCTGTGGTTCAAGGGCCAGGGCCCGCGACTTTCTGCACGCCTGCGATCTAATGGAGTTGAATGCATCGCCTTCCGATGAAGGTGAGGCGTTACGAAGCGAGGATTTCATCTCTCGAGACGGCTATTGGCTGCTTCCCCTGCGCACCAGGGCGGGAGACGCTGTGTTAGGCATCCTCGGTGTGGAGGCCCGCTGCGAGGAACCCGACCTGACGACCAGGGAGCTAGAACTAACGGGGATGCTCGTCAGCCAAGCGGCGTTGGCCCTTGAGGACAGGCAGCTCCAACAGGGCATCTTCGCTGTCTTGCAGCAGATAACCCCGGAGATCGAATCCATTCAACGTTGGCGGAGCGCCCTCAGCTACGCTGGCCCAGAGGGCCTCGAGCGCATAGAGGATAGCCCCATCTATGCGCTGGATTTCCAGAGGTCGGTGAAAGAGGCCCTCGATCACTACTGGGGCGGCCCAAAACTGACAAGGAGCCCCCTCCTTAAGCTGGCGATCGTCCAGGATGCCCTGCGGGAGAACGATCACGTCCCCGCCAAAGCGCTGCGTTCGGTCCTGGGAAAGGCCATCGAGGCCTTGAAGCCCGAGGGGCGACGAAGCCTCACGGCCAGGGAGTGGATCCTGTACAACATCCTGGAGATGAGGTTCATCCAGGGGCGGCAGATCAAGGAGATCATCGCCCGCTTGGCTATGAGCGAATCCGACTTCTACCGCAAGCAGCGCGTAGCTATAGAGGAGGTAGCCAAAACCTTGGCAAATATGGAGTGGAGGTGCAATTCAGCGGCATAAGTGGGTAGTTTTTGACAGTGATGATGCGCTATACTTTTTATAAAAAGCTTACAACCTAGGTTGTAGGCTTTTTTAGTGGGTGATGATGAGCAAGTCCTCGCGGATTCCGAGGTTCTACAAACTGAGCTTGGGGGAGCGGGTTGAGGAGGTCCGAAAGTTCGCCGCCTTGAGCGAGGAAGGGGTGGCCGTCCTCGGCGAGGGAAGGGGGCTGAGCCTCGATCAGGCGGAGGGAATGGTCGAGAACGTCATCGGCCTCTACAGTTTGCCCTTGGGGATCGTCGTCAACTTCCTCATCAACGGGCGCGATTACTTGATACCTATGGCCATCGAGGAGCCCTCTGTGGTGGCCGGAGCCAGCCACGCCGCTAAGCTGGCCCGACAGAGGGGCGGCTTTCTCACCGAGAGCACCGGCCCAGTGATGATCGGCCAGGTGCAGGTGCTCGATGTCGAAGACCTCTCCAGCGCCAAGCTCGACCTCCTGGCGGCCAAGGAGAGGATCCTCGAGGCAGCCAATGCCCAGCATCCGACGATAGCCAGCCTGGGCGGAGGAGCAAAGGACCTGGAGGTGCGGACGCTGAATCGCACCCCCATGGGGCCCATGCTGGTCGTCCACCTGATCTATGACACACGAGATGCCATGGGAGCCAACGCGGTGAACACCGCCGTAGAGGCCATCGCCCCCACCATCGCGGAGATCACGGGCGGCAGGGTCAACCTGCGCATCCTCTCCAACCTGGCGGATAGAAGGTTGGTGCGGGCCTGTTGCCGGGTGCCAGCCTCAGCTCTGGCCCAAGGCGATCTCACAGGCCAGGAGGTAATTCAGCGCATCCTAGAGGCCCAGGCCCTTGCTGAGGTTGACCCCTACCGCGCTGCCACCCACAACAAGGGGATCATGAACGGCGTGGATGCCGTGGCCATAGCCACGGGCAACGACTGGCGGGCCATCGAGGCGGGAGCTCACGCCTATGCCGCCAGATCCGGACGCTACCTCCCCCTCACCACGTGGGAAAGGGACGACGAGGGCGATCTGGTGGGCGCCATCGAGCTTCCCATGGCCGTGGGCATCGTGGGTGGGGCGACCAGGGTCCACCCCACGGCGCAAGTGGCCCTCAAGATCCTGGGGGTCAAGTCGGCGACAGAGTTGGGGGAGGTGATGGGGGCGGTGGGGTTGGCCCAGAACCTGGCGGCGCTCAGGGCCCTGGCCACCGAGGGCATCCAGCGAGGCCACATGAGGCTCCATGCCCGTAGTGTGGCCATGGCCGCCGGGGCCAGGGGCGACCTCGTTGACTTGGTGGCCGCCCGTTTGGTGGCCGAAGGCAGGATCCGCGAGGCTCGGGCCAAGGAGATCCTGCATAAACTACGGGAAGCAGGTAGGTAAACTGCCCTATGGGGGTGTTCACTAAATCCATGTTAGCCGAAATCGCCAAGCGGGTATAGGCTGTGCAATGGTATTCTTGATTGATTCGCAGATCTACGACAAGATTGTAGCAGACACAGATTTTCAAAGACGTCTTGAAGCTTTGCTAGCAGCTGGGCGTTTTCGGATGTTGAGCACTCACGTCCAAGAGGACGAGATTAATCAGACGCCGAATGTAGCTAAGCGGGCCGCGCTCCAGAGCGTTAACACGGAAAAAGTACCTACAATGGGGGTTGTGGTCGGAGTCTCACAAATTGACCAAGCCAGGATTTCTTCAGATGAGGTCAAAGGGCTCAGATTCGAGGAAATCCGACGAGGCAACCTGAAGCACACAGAGGATGCGCTCATTGCGACTACCGCTGCACAAGAAGCAGATGTCCTTGTTACAGATGATATTACCCTGCAGAAGCGAGTCAGGTCGCAACCTACGAAAATAGAAGTTTGGGACTTTGAGCAGTTCAAGAACTACGTGGATTCCTTATAGTCGATGCAGAGGGAGGAATGCGTTCATGAAACCGATAAGAGAGGTTGGCATAGTTGGATATGGGGCCTACGTCCCCCGCTACAGGATCAAAGCGGCGGAGGTCGGCCGAGTCTGGGGAGAGGAAGGGTGCACGCTTCCCATCGTGGAGAAATCGGTGCCCGGCCTCGACGAGGACACGGCTACCATGGCCATCGAGGCGGCCAGGAATGCCCTGAGGAGGGCAGCCATCGAGCCGCGGAGGATAGGGGCGGTATGGGTGGGCACCGAGTCGAAGCCCTATGCCGTGAAGCCCACTTCGACCATCGTGGCCGAGGCCATAGGCGCCGTGCCAGAGGCCACCGCCGCCGATTGGGAGTTCGCCTGCAAGGCGGGCACGGAGACAATACAGGCGGCCATCGGCTTCGTCGGCTCAGGGATGGCCGAATATGCCATGGGCATCGGGGTGGATACGGCTCAGGGGAGGCCAGGGGATGAGCTGGATTATACGGTTGGTGCGGGGGGAGCCGCTTACATCATCGGCCCAAAGGAGGAGAGCCTGGCCTACCTGGAGGGCTCTTACTCTTACGTCTCCGACACGCCAGACTTCTTCCGACGCCCACAGCAACACTATCCCCAACATGGAGGGAGGTTCACCGGTGGACCGGCCTACTTTAAACATATCATCGGCGCGGCAAAAGGCTTGATGGAGAAGCTGGGCTATGGGCCTGAGGATTACGCCGCGGCAGTCTTCCATCAGCCTAACACCAAGTTTCCCTGCAAGGTGGCCAGGATGCTGGGCTTCACCATGGAACAGATAGAGACGGGGCTACTGGTGCGGGAGATAGGCAACACCTATGCTGGGTCATCGCTTCTGGGGCTGACGGCCATCCTAGATAAGGCCAGACCGGGAGACAGGGTGCTCATCGTCTCTTTCGGCTCCGGGGCCGGCAGCGACGCCCTCTCATTCGTCGTCACTGACCTCATCGAGGGGAAGAGAGCCCATGCGCTATTCACAGGGGATTATGTGAAACGGAGGGCGGAAATAGACTACGCCACCTACGCCAGGTTCAGAGGGGAATTGCAGATGAGTTAGTCGCATATCGCCTATCGCGTATCGCATATCGCAATAGACGATAAGCGATAGAGCGAAGCGGGCGATAAGCCATCTGCTAAGGGGGATGACAATGTGCGCGATGTAAGCATCATCGGCATCGGGCAGACCAAGGTGAAGGAGCACTGGGATAAATCCTTGCGGGATCTGGCCGTCGAATCCGTGCTGGCGGCTATGGAAGACGCTGGGGTCGAGGAGGCCAATGCCCTCTTCGTGGGCAATATGCTCTCCGGCGAGATAGCTGGCCAGGAGCATCTGGCAGCGCTGATCGCCGACTTCGCCGGCCTCAGGGGCATCGAGGCGGCGAAGGTCGAGACCGCCGGGGCCGCGGGGGCCGCCGCCCTGCGGATGGGATACCTGGCCGTGGCCAGCGGCGTCTACAACCTGGTCATCGTCAACGGCGTCGAGAAGGTGACCGAGCGCCCGGATAGCTCGACGGCTGCGGCCCTAGCCCTGGCCGCCGATGGCGACTATGAGGCCATACATGGCCTCTCCCT
>Ga0315314_1001576_pt1 | contig 20427 bp, 21 predicted proteins | sample TDP9_MG_FD_203631 | JGI IMG/M metagenome (GOLD analysis project Ga0315314, IMG submission 203631) | Freshwater sediment microbial communities from Lake Towuti, South Sulawesi, Indonesia - TDP9 | ecosystem: Environmental > Aquatic > Freshwater > Lake > Sediment | place: Indonesia: South Sulawesi... | reverse complement strand
TAGTGTCTGCCATTCCATTCACCAGACTCTGGCAAACACTCCCAGAAGAAACCTATACTCACGCTCTGAACTTTACCACTCTTTATATCTGCCAAGTATTTTGGGCTGCAACGGTCTTTGAAAAACACCAAGTCAGCCTTTATTTTATCCTTTTCAAACTTGGGGTTGCGAACAGTGCCACGAATAAGCCTTGGGCTAGACAAAATAATTTCTGGCGGATGGTCTTCAACAATCCAAGCGTTCTCGGCTGTAAAGGCTGCTTTCTCAATCTCTTCTGCTGGCTCGTAAACTAGCATGCCATCATAGTCATACACTCCTTCTCGAGTGATTACAGCCTGCACGGTTAGTGTTGTATCGTCTTCGCTAACCTCTAGCTTGTCAACTTCAACACTATTCAGACCGTACTTTAGCATGCTGATTCAGCCTCGAAACGCCTAGCGGATGAAGGCTTAGGTTGACTTTCTCGACTCAGCCGTAAGATACTGACTAAAGGCGACAGCTACGTTGCCAGCTAAGCCAAAGGTAAACATTGCCGCCGGAACAGTTCCTGTAGGATAAGTAATGTAGCCAAGCAAAGTCATCAAAGACTCAAGAGGAACACCTACAAACAAAAGTACAACACCTAACACTATGCCACCTATAGCGCCTATCGTTAAAGCTTGCCCAGCTGTATCTGGCTCCGTGAAGGCTTTGACTAATGCTATCCACACAGAACCCGTCAGCCCAAACGTGAACAAAGATGCGGGAATAGTGCCTGCTGGATAAGTGATTACTCCAAGCCTCATGACTAAGCCTTCAATTGCCACGCCCACGAACAAGAGTACAACGCCGAACATTATGCCGTAGATCACGCCTTTCGTCAATACTTGACCTGTTTTCGGATCCATATCATTTCACACTTGAGAAAATGAGAGAATTCCTATTTTATTTCAGCGAACCAAAATGATGCGTGAGCGCTATTTCAAGCCATATTCTTCAACCCAACTGTAATAGGTCTGGGTGCTTATGCCTAGGTCGCGACAGATTTTGTTGACGCTTTCGCATTTCTTGATTTTGTCGGCTAGTAGTCTGTCAACGGGTTTGCCAAATTTGCGTTCAAGCTCCCACTTGCGTTTGCTAAGCACACTTACGTTTGAGTTGGAAAATCCTCCAGTCTGAGTTCTGCTTAAGCCTAAGACTATGTCGCCTCCTGGAATCCGTTCTAAACCCTCTTCTTCTCGAATCTCGTTCACTGTCATCCAGTTGGTTTTGACTTCCAATACGCGAACCTTGTCAAGTTCAGCAGCAGCATGATCTCTTGGATTGATTTCGAAACCACCCAGCCATTTAATCTTGTAAGGAGAATTTGGAATCTGTTTTGTCTCCATTAGCCTATCAATCAATTCCATTATGCCGGGTTCGTAGCGGCTTTGGCAATCGCTTATCAGCTTGAAGTATTCGCGCTCGTTGACTTCGCTTCCAGCCAGTTGACCTGCTTGTGCTCCTCGTAGGATAGCCATGGGAATGCTTGTTCCAGCGCTAATATTCTCCATTATGGGCGTGTAATAGGGTTCAGGGTCTAAGGCTCTGCCAGCTAAGCCTTTAAACTCGATGGTTGTGTTTTCGTCTGTCCACATGCTTGTCTGGGCTGTCAAGGGACCCCACTCTTCCTTGTACTTTCTAATCTGCTCTTCTGTAGCGCCTTTAACCGTTACCACTGGAAAACCGCTACCATAACGGTACATGGTTTGCCCCATACCCCAACGAATGTTACGCAGAACTGTTAGGTCATCCCAAACAGGCTCAAGAACACTTATTCCCTTATAGCCAGGCTCAATCTTACGGGTGGCAAAATGAATCACACGACTATAATGAATTTCTACTTCTTCTGTTTCACTTATTTTTACTTTGTAAATTTCTGGCAAGCCGAAACGTGGGCTTTCCTTGTTCTTGTCAACTTCAACGCTTATTATCATAGGAGGACTGTAAGCTTCTAATGTAACGATTTTCTCAGGCTGCGATATAAGTGTCTTTAACGTGATGCCTTTATCCTTATAGCCTAAAACAACAATCGACCAGCCATAAGCCCTCTCAAAAACAGCTGCTTGAGTGAAAACATCTTTTGCATTAAGGAGAAGCAATGCCTTCTGCATAGCCTCATTAAACTCTGCTTGATCAATGCCTTCCTCAAGCGGTTCAACCTCAAACCAGTTGTCGAAAATGTCATGAGCCACAGCAAAAACTATTCTGTGGGCTACGGGCTCACGCTTCAAGGCAAAAGTAATGTTAGCAGATGTTATGGGCTGACCGAATTCAGCGCCTAAACCCGTGTGGGTCCGCTGTATCTCAGTTTGCGTTTTTGTTGGTGCAGAGTGAAAACCAAAAAGCCTAGCCATGGCGGTCTGTGCTACATTTTTTAGCCTAGTAGCCATGTTTCTCAGCCTCCTTTCTTGCTTCTTCTAAAATCTGGCGAATCACATGCTGAATGCTACTAGCGTGACGTCTTTTTTGTTCCTTCAGAAGCCACTCATACAAGACTGCGCTAACGCTCTGCTGGAAAATCGGCAAACATTCAACACCAACAACTATTCCACAAGGCAGAAATAAAGCAATTTCTTGAAACACACTTCAAACTTAAACTCTAAATCAAATTCAGCCTTAACAACAAGACCATCATCAAATTCTAGGTTCTCTTTCTAGGTTTCTTCATTATACTCTGTAGCATATCAAGTTCTTTAGATACAGTATCATAAAGTTCATCTAATCTACTCGTCCAATCATCGAGTCCAACCATCCTAAGCGCAACCTCGTCAATGGCTCTCTGAACTTTGTCATGTGTTCTAATTCTTTGAGAAAGTGGTTTGACATGCGACTTACTGATATTTGAGAAGAGTCTTAAAGCTTCTTGAACTATCTCACCATCTAGATTGTCTATTTCAGGAACGTGAATATTCGACCATACTTGGTCTCCGTGTAATGTCACCCAAGCTCCCTCAGTTTCTGCCATGAACGCAATTAGCTGTAGAAACGCGATAGTGCTATTTAGATATACAGAGAGTATTTTCCCTTGTTGTTTGTCAGGAACTTGCAAGTTAAGAAGTGCTGATGTTGTACCTAGTACATTGTTACTGGAATAGAATGTGAGCCAATAAAGTTCTGGTGATGATAATCGCGCTTTTCTTACCATCAAGAAGTTTCCTGCTAAATCTTCATGAGCAGATTTTATGTCGTCAGCTGCTTTTGCCAAAAAGTTCGATGGTAAAAGGCCAGCTAGTCTTAGCGTCTCAACAGATAGGACGTCAGGGTTAATTATTGCGAACTCTTCTTCGCCGGTTATATCCAAGTGCCGAACTTGGCTATATGTTCTAAGCGACGGAACTGTTGCATCTAGAGGCAACTTGACAGATAATTTTGCTCTTCTCAGTTTCAGATGGATATTGTTACCGCTAACCTTGTCAAATAGCAAAGTTACACTGGGGCTTCGTGCCCCGTATTTGCTTGCAAACAGTTTCCTACAAAGTTCTTCTGCACCTTTCGCTTTGTGTTGTCCGGGATTGTAGACTCTGATTTTTATCAGTTCATTCTTCTCCAACTCTCGAAGGGTAGGTTTACTACTCAATCTCTCAAGTAGACGCAATGTGAAAGCGTACGCTTCGGTGGTATTGAAACCGACAAGAGGTTTCAAGTTATCAATATGTTTTGAGACAAAATCTTCAGCATTGGATACCTTCAAAGCCTCGAATTCCGCTGTGTTCAATAGGGTGTCTGAGGATGAAGCGAACCTCTGGATCTGGAGTGAAATGTCTTCGACTTGTTTGGAAATTTCCAAAAGTTTCTTCTTCAATATTGTTACAACGAGTTGTTTTTCCCTCTTTCCCTTTCTGCATACAATCAAATAGTCGCGGTAATGCGCTGCCTCACTGAAGGCTACTTCTGTGGCACTTCTAACTAAGTGTTGTATAGTGAAACCGTTCTTATGGAGATATTCTCTAACGCTTTTTGCAGAGCGTCCTACGAAAAATTCTTCGGGCATCACTACGGCTAATGTTCCATCTTTCCTCAAGACTTTGTTCGCTGGAACGACAAAGTATGCCCAATAGCCCGTTTTTCCTCTCACTTCGGGCACAAGCTTCTCGAGGTTTTCTACCTCGTCTGGGATTCTCTCCCTTCTCGTGAATGGCGGGTTCATTATGACTACATCAAAGTCGCTCGGTATTCCAGTTCCACTCATGGTCTCGAGCCATTTGTCCAAGGGTTGCTCAACTGATGGAGGATCAACACTTTTATCAATGGGTTTTGAAAGAGCCTCAACTCCGTCACGACTATACACGTTTGGTTCAACTTTTACACGAATATTTTGCGATGTTAAGTTGGTGGTTGTCATGTGAGCCGCAAAGTGCATCATATACCAAATATGTCTTGAGTAACGAATTTTTTATGCAGTTCATCTTTGTTCATTGGAGGAGCTAGCTTTGCTTTTCTGTGATAGGATTCTACCAATAATGTGCCAGAACCACAAGCAGGGTCAAGAACTTTAGCGTCCCATTTGTCAACAGCCAATGTTGCCAGCACTTTAGCAGCCTCGGGTTTGGTGTAGAAAGCCCCAAGGTTTTTCCTAGTCTCTGGAGGAATAGTCTCGTGGTAAAGTCTTCCAAACAAGTCTTCCCTAATATGCTGAGGTCTAAGCGCCTTGAACTTGGACACTAATCTAGCAGCTGAGTAGACTATCCTCAAATCCTGTGTCTGCATGAGAATTGGAAAGAGGTCTAGTCCAAAAATCCGAGGATATTCGAATCTGACTTTCTCGAATAACTTGTCAAGTCTACTGAGTAAGTCATCAGGAGGTTGCAAAGGATTTACTTCTGGCAACCTATCATACCCCAACTTCTCTGATAAAACATGGTAGAAAAGCAACTGATTTGCTAGGATATATGATGTTATATCTGCAATGTATAACTTAGCCTCATTCTCTGTAATTCCAGAAACATCTTCAAGTAAGCTCTTATAAATGTCAAACCTACCAATGACCGCCATGGCGCTGTTCAAGATAGGTTGACTAACAAGATGTGATCTCAGGTAGGCTGCAATCTCTCCTATTGCACTTCTCGAAATGTCAACGACTAAATCGTAGTTCACTCTTGGGGTCTTGGTTCTTAACCAATCTTGGAAGTGGCCTGCAACTAGACTGGCAAGATTGTCGAGAGTAGTTGAGTCCATCTTGTCTGCGAGCCATTCAGTCAAAATGGTTGCAGAAACTTCAAGGTTGGGATAATTTCTTTCAAGTTCGGTAGCAGGAATGTCCCGAACATATTTTGGAAACAATAGAGCCATCGCGTGAGGCGTCTTCAGCATCTGCGCCTTGGCATAGGCGTCAATCATAGCCTCTTCTCGCTTGGTTTCCATATTGATTTTTACTTCAGAGACAACTCTCGAGCCATCAAACTCGATAACCAAGTCTGGTTCTTTCCCCTCAAGCCCGACTTGAGTGACATATCGGCAACCATATTTGCTGAATGCTCTGCCAATGTATTCGTATAGTGTTCTCTCTCTAACCCTAAAAGACAAGGTGTCACCTTATTGGCATTACTTATTGAATCATCCATAAGATTTCTCATTCAGGGTGTAATATGTTTTGTCTTTCTCTCTCGCGGCCACTTCCATAAATCTTAAGATCAATCAGCTTAAGCTCGAGTATCAGCCTTATTTAACATAAAACATCACCACAAACCGAACACACGAACAAACATTGTTAATCTTGGATTGCCGGAAAAGAATCAAGATCAATGGCATTGTTTATTTCTTTGGCAATGAAACTTTCACATCTGCGGTAAAATCCACTAAATAAATCGGCAAGCCATGATTATCAAATTTGCTTGTTCTGGAAACAGTGATAGGTGAACTTCTAGCTTTCATCATAATGCCCTCTTCCAGCTTGTACACATTCCAAGTTTCTTTGATAATGTCAAAGTCCATATCCTCCTTTACAACTGAAGCACGAAGTTCATCAAGAGAGCAAGCTTTTGTCGATGGCTCGTCCCTTAATTCTATTGGTGCTTCCACCCCGATGACATTATGAGACGAAAATCCTAGTCCGAGCCCAACACCTTTTTCTGTTCTAGCTTTTTCAATTTTCTGTTTAAAATTTTTCTCCATGATGATGTTGATTAAGACAAATCTGGTTTTTAGAATAGACCCATCTTCCAACTTGAAGCTATTCCATCCTTCCCTCACCGCTTCAAAGTTCACAAATACAAAATCTCGCGGTAGCTTCTCACCCGAAACAACTTTCGGTGCTTCCATGTCAACTCACCTCCACAGGTATTTGAATAGACTCCGAACTGCCAGTTGATATCGGCACTTTCTCTTCGATCTTTTTTACGATTTCATGTATCTCGGAAGTAACTGGGATTCCTTCAGCCTTTGCTTCCCCTTTAAACAAATCTATACGAATCCTAGAAAAGGTATAGCATGATGGAACTCCCTTGATTCTTTCCTCAAACACTAGCAAACGAGTAATCTTTACCCCAGTTTCAGCTGGATATGTCGGCGGAAGTGCGACTGGCAAGGCTGTAGATTCCACTGTAATAAGCGCAAAGTCGCCAGTTGTCGAAAGGCTTGTCTCAGAGTTTCCTAATTGATAAAACTCGGAAATAGAGTCCGGTAGCTCGACCATTAATGCCTCAGCACCTTTCCGAATAGAAATCTGTTCCCTTCGGAAAGCTCTCTTATCCCATTCCTCTAATCTTCGAGATGATAGAGCAACTGTAGAACGCGACAAGGCATAAACATAAACCTTCTCCTTCCACAGGCCCTCTTCTATCATGTTAAGTGGAATCTCTACCACATTCTGCGGTTTCGGAACGTACTCTTGTGGATAAACTCGTTTGATCAGAATTCCCCTTCTAAGTGAGTGCTTAACCTTCACTTTACCTTGAGATACAAGACGATTAACACTTCCATCAACTCTTCCGTTCGTCCAGTTAAGCCGCTCTGCTATCTCATGGACTGCTAATCCATGTTTCTCTTGGACAGTTTTCAAGACTAGGGCATCAGTTTTCTCACCCCTTAGACGCATAGCTATGGGCGCCCCAGCTACTTGATCCCTAATTTTCATAATCCTCACCAATTCATTAAGATGTATTTCCGAATTTATAAGCGTTTAGAAGCTTCCAAACGTATTAGAAATAAATAGTGACAATCAGTGATAATCTACTTCTGATGAGAAAGACAGTCGAACTAGGGCCAACTGCCTTCAGATGGATACTTGGGCATCCTTTCATGTCGGAAGACGTTGTAGTAGGCGTCGTCATCGAGTTCCCAACAAGTAAGCGGGAGTACATAGATGAGGAACATTTCAAGATTACTTTCAGAAGAAAGAAAAACAAGAAGTCTGTCAACGTAACCATTTGGGTCCAAGAGACCACATCAACATACTTCGTATATAAGATGCACTCATCAAGGATATGACTTATTCTGATGAATTTCTTCTTTGTTTGCGCTCCAGTTTTCATTCATGAAACTTGTTGCAGCCCATTTCCAGCCATGTTTCTCAGCCACGTTTTGGTCTATTTCCTCCTTCAACCGCTTGTTCATGCGAACTAGGCGTCTCGAGACATGCCATCGAGTAACCTTATAGCTTACAAGCCTGGCAGCAATATCCTTAGGTAGCATGCCTTCGGAACCTGCGCCCAGCAATTCCTCAACTATCGCCGAATCAACCTCATCCCGACAAATTACCTGCTCCAAATAAGGCTGCTCAAACTTCAGAAAACATCCTAAACCCTTAGCCAATATACGAAGAACACGCTCAATCCTATCTAATCGGTCATTCTGCTCATCTTCCAACTGAATAATATACTTCAGCCGACCTACTTTTTCGCTTTGAGAACGCTTCTTTTTAGGAGTTTGAACAGATTCAGCAGAAATTTCCATAACGAACTGCTCACTCCATTCCACAAGGCAATGATACGACAGCGGTTTGCGACACAAAAACACCCACATAAACCACACACAATAGGCAACATCGCAAAAACAATGTTAAAACAACATCAGTTTGATCCCGCTTAAAAACACGGTTTGAACAGGAAAAAACTGCCAAAAATTGCGTAATCCACCTAACCAAAAAGTAGCCTCCTACGTTCTTGCAGTCGTGCCCTTCGTCTACGCTTATCTCTGCCCTTCACTCCGACTTCAACTCCCTGTAGGCTGACAGAAACTTGTAGCGAGAATGCTTCCACTTCTGATGCTGGCTACAAACCTGAAAACTCTCAGTCTTGCCCTCATAATCCTTCAAGAAAAGCACATAGGTAGCCTTAGCCTTACACTCAGGCACACAGCATTGCCAGCGTGGCTTATGCGGTAACTCGATATCCAAAATACGATCTAAGCGAGCCTGCGGATTTGGAATACTATGATGCTGCACATACTCCTGCATAGCCCTAACAACCGTAGTAGAAAAGTCAGAATCCTCTCTCTGGCTAATTTCCAAGAAAGCAACAAGAGTATTAAAGTCAGAAGGCTTAACAGAAAAGGACTTGACAATTCTCTGTGTATGTAATACTGTATTTAATACACTTGAATTATCTATCTTCTTTCTTTCTTCCCTCTTATCTGTATTAAATACAGCCAAAAAATCACCTAAGCTACTTTGCCTTAAGTATGTCTTCAAAAACCACGCTTGGAGCCAATTTGAAACGGTTCCTATCAGTATGCTTCATGCCAAACAAGCCATCCTTAACCAACTGATTCAACGCTTCATTCACAGCTTGCAACGTACAGTAGTTAGCATCATCAATCAACCGCTTATGAACTTCAGCAGCACTTTTCCAACCGTCAAAAAAGCCTTTCTTAGCCAAAGCAAAAACCTTGCCCTTAACTGTATCCTCACTAATGGTTACACGTTTTTCAGCAGCTGGCACATCAACAACAGTCGTAACAGTCTGCAAGCCGACAACAGCACCAGAAGGCAAAGGCATACTTGTAGGCGGATGTGTAGCCAATTTACTTTCAATAATGGTAGTTAGGGCGTTGTCGAGATGTTCATACGCCTTAAACTTCTCCAGCAGCTCCGCTTTCTCTGATTCTACGGCAAGAATCCTTTCAGTCTTATCCTTTTTCTCCTGCTCCAAAACTGCTATACGATCCTCGTAAGATTTCGTCAGCTCTTGAAGTTTGGCTGTTAGACCCGGCGTTTCTTTTCCAACTCTTTCTCCATTGAGCATTTCTGAGATAGCAATTTTGATGTCAGCCTTCTTCCTCAGTTCTTCATTCTCACGCCTTGCTGTCTCAACTTCAGCTCTAAGCCTTTCAATCTCTGACCTCTCCCGTTTCTTGGCTGCCAAAACTTTTTCTATGGATTCCTTCAGTGAACCTAAAGTCTGATTCACGCCAGCAGCAAAGGGCACAGGAGCCACAAGCGGAGTATCAGCGCCATGTGGACAAATCCTCTTGCGCACCTTAATCCTATGCACACCAAACTTATCCCAAACAACAAATTCACCAGTTTCAAGGCTAATAATGTCCTTTTCCTCAATGGGAATATGGAGCTTCTTCACCACGTACATTATGCCAGTTTTTGGGTCCAAGTCGGCTGAGCTAGTAAACTTGCCAAAGAGAATCACATTACATTGCGACAAAGGCGATTTATGAAAGTCAGCAGGCCGCTGCGTAATAAAAATCGGAAAGATACCAATCTTGCGCCCATGCTTAGCAATGAGGCTTACCCTAGCCAAACTCTGCTTGCTTGTTTGATCCCACATTTGAGGTGCCCAAGTGTCAGCCTCCTCAACCGCAAGAAAGACAACTCGCCGATATTTTTGTTCGCTGCGGTAGAGACTCCATAAGAAATCAGCCACAAACTTGCGCTGCTTAGTTTCCTCTTCCAAATCACTCACATTAACAACAAGATTAACGCCATTTTCTAGGCTGGCATGCACAAACTCCCTAGCGAAGTCTTGCTCCAAAGGCAAGTCTTGAAACTCGCCGCCAACAGCAACCACATTGTTGTAACGTGCCTTAAGCGTATGCCACTCCGTAATAGGCTCCAAAATAATCGCTTGACCCTTCTGATCCAAAACATCCTCCACAACATCCGCAGCAGCATTAGATTTGCCGTGACCAGACATAGCCAAAATTGCAATACGCAGACCTTCTTTACGATAATCATCAGTATCAATAACATAGTCTTCACTAAGACGAAGCTTCATGCTGTCATCTCCAAAATTTCATCAGTTTTACTCAAAAAACAGAAAAAAAGGGGAGTTGTGGGACTGAGCAAAGGTTTATTATTGACCATGGTGGAGATATCGCCACTATGATGCTCAAATGCGGATTCATAGGGCCATAAAAAAAGAGAGGCATAACAAATTGGCACAAGTCATTATTACATTCAAGATTTATCCAACAGACATAATGAATCTGAACGACTTGAAAGCAAAAATCGAAGAGAAACTGCCAAAGTATGCTTCTATTCACAGAACGTCTGAAGAGCCAATAGCGTTCGGTCTAAACGCTTTAATCGCGCATATAATAATGCCGGAGAAACAGGAAGGCGCGCTGGAGGAGCTGGAACAAACTCTGCAAAAGATTCCGGAGATAAGTCAAATAGAAACGGTAATGGTTAGAAGAACATAGACCCTTAGTATTTAAAGTTTATATAGGGAGCAGTTCTTTCCACATGACAGATTTCTTAAGTCACTAGGGTGAAAATTTCATGAGTGAAACACAATTACGAGTTGGAGACGCAAGACAACGCGATGTGGGAAGAGGAATTGCCCGTATAGACCAAAGAACCATGCAGAAACTTGGCATTTCAGCAGGCGACGTAATAGAAATCGCAGGCAAGAGGGCAACAGCCGCCATAGCGTGGCCCGCATACAGTGAAGACCAAGACAGAGAACTTATACGCATAGACGGCTTCACACGCAAAAACGCAGGAGTGGCAATAAACGAGTATGTAGTGGTCCGTCAGGCTAAGGTGGCAAACGCCTCAAGCGTTATCTTGGCTCCAATAGATATGAAATTAAACGTAGATGAAGACTTTACAAACTTTGTCAAAAACCGCCTAATGGAACGCACACTTGTAGAAAGCGACACCACACTAGTAATGATGTTAGGTCATGCTATACCATTTACAGTAACAAAAACACGTCCACACGGAATAGTACGCATAACCTACGAAACAAATCTACAGATTCTTGCAGAGCCAGCGCCAGAAGCAAAAGGTGTACCACGCACCACATACGAAGACATAGGCGGCCTACGCGAAGAACTACAACGTATACGAGAAATGGTAGAACTCCCACTGAGGCATCCAGAACTCTTCCAAAGACTTGGAATCGAACCGCCAAAAGGAGTATTATTGCATGGTCCACCAGGATGTGGCAAAACCTTGCTGGCAAGAGCTGTGGCAAATGAGTCAGAAGCAAACTTCTTCTCCATAAACGGACCGGAAATCATGAGCAAATTCTACGGCGAATCAGAAGCAAGGCTGCGTGAAATGTTTCAGCAGGCTCAGCAGAACTCGCCGAGTATAATATTCATAGACGAACTGGACGCCATAGCTCCAAAAAGAGAGGAAGTAACAGGCGAGGTAGAACGGAGAGTAGTTGCCCAACTTCTCGCCTTAATGGATGGATTAGCAGGAAGAGGAAACGTAATAGTCATCGGCGCCACAAATAGACCAGGCGCACTTGACCCAGCACTCCGCAGACCTGGAAGATTTGACAGAGAAATCGAAATCGGAGTGCCAGACAAACAGGGAAGACATGAGATTCTGCAAATTCATACAAGAGGCATGCCTTTGGCTAAGGATGTAGACATGAAGAAACTTTCTGAAATGACGCATGGCTATACGGGTGCTGACCTGGCTGCGTTAGGCCGTGAAACTGCCATGAAAGCCTTGCGCCGATATTTGCCAGAGATAAACTTGGAGGAGGAACGTATTCCACCTAGCGTTTTGGAGAAGATGGAAGTCAAGATGGAAGACTTCTTGAACGGTTATAAAGAAATTACTCCAACGGCGATGAGAGAGGTATATATTGAAGTGCCAGCGGTTCATTGGGACCAAATCGGCGGCTTAGAAGAAGTGAAGCAAGATTTAATGGAAGCTGTTGAATGGCCGCTGAAAAATCCAGAAGTATTCAAGCGTATGGGAATTCGGCCGCCAAAAGGAATTCTGCTTTATGGTCCACCAGGCTGCGGTAAAACTTTGCTGGCAAGAGCTGTGGCTACCGAAAGCGAAGCAAACTTCATTACGATTAAGGGACCCGAAGTTTTCAGCAAATGGGTTGGAGAATCAGAGAAAGCTATCAGAGAAGTGTTTAGAAAAGGGCGCATGGCTGCTCCCTCCGTGATTTTCTTTGACGAGTTCGATTCTTTAGTGCCTAGGCGAGGCATGGGCTTCGCTGACAGCGGCGTAACCGAACGTGTAATAAGCCAATTGTTAACTGAAATGGACGGCATAATAACTCTAGAAGATGTTGTTGTTATTGCAGCCTCCAATCGGCCGGACATTGTTGACCCTGCTGTATTAAGGCCTGGGCGTTTTGATCGTTTGATTTATGTTCCTGAGCCAGATGAAAAGTCGCGCTTAGAGATTTTCAAGTTGTACACGAAGGATATGCCTTTGGCCAAGGATGTTGACATAAAGAATCTTGCAAGCCAAACGAAAAGCTATTCTGGTGCTGATATTGAAGGCTTATGTCGTGAGGCTGCCTTGTTAGCCTTAAGAAGGGATATCAAGGCAAAAGAGGTTACGCTAAATGATTTTCTGAAAGCTATGGAAAAGGTTGGCCCAAGTATCTTGCCTGACATGGAAGCATGGTATAAAGGGTTTATGAGGCAAGTTAGGCGCGTGTCGAAGCCTACAACTCCTGTAGCATAGGAAAGAGTGTGCCATACGTGTCTGTCAAAACTTGGAAACCACACCCATTATACACGGCAATAGTAGAGACTCTGGAAAAGAAAGGACCGTTAAACGACTCTGAACTATTCGACTTGGTAAAACAGAATTATGAGGAGATTGGGTTTGCAGACTTGAACAAGGCTTTACTGAAGTTGGAGGTTGAAGGAAGAATTTACGTTTCAACATTGACGAAGGGAAAAAGAAGAGTCGAGCTGAAAAAGCCAAAAGAGGAACAGTAGTCTAGGTCTCTGTGATAACTCTGGAAATTTTCGGTTTTTTTCATCAATTGGCGAGCGGGGCTTTTGTTTTGTGGGTCTGATTTTGAAATAGATACCATCTGACGTTCTGTTAAGCTTCTTCGCTATGATAGGAATTGAAAGCCTATTTTCAAGATTTCCTTAAAGCTTGTAGTTCTCTAGCTCTGGGTAGGTGAGTCAAAATTATTTTCTGCTTCATCATCACCTTCTTCACTAGTTCTTGATGTAAAGCGTTAAATTAAACAATAAAACTATGATTTCTTAGCCAATGAGAGTGGGCCGGTGGTCTAGTCTGGTTAACTTTGGCAAAAAAGGCTGAAGGACGGTGCCCTCACGCGGCACAAGTCGCCGGTCCGAATCCGGCCCGGCCCACCAAAAAACGAGTAATTTTAGACTTTTCTTTTTGCTCCGCAGTTTGGGCAAGATGTCGCTGTTTGAGGAAATAATGTACCGCAGTATTGACATGGTATCATAACTATTTCGCGTTCGACTATTTTCTCCGTAACAATGGGTGCCGCAGGCGCTACCGGCGCTACTGGAACCGTCACCACTTGAATATTAGACGTTGAGCTCGTAACATCCGGTCGCCCTTTAACACCGATAACGCCTTTTATAGACCATGTTACGCTTCTGTCTCCGCCGGAGTAATTAGGTTGCCCGCCTGCGGGAATGCTTGTGCTGAATGGAAACTCTCCCCTATATCCTACAGAGAGATGTAATGGTCCAGAGCCCTGCGGATTCTCAGAGAAAATCGTTTCAGTAACCCAAACTTCTCTCGGCACTGTTTGAGTTTCTACTTTTCCACCAGGAAGAGTTCTAGTTTCTGTCTCATATTTTATCGTCTTCTTTTTCTCTTCGCATCGAAGTTCAGCCCTAATCTCAGTGGCATCAATCTCTTCTTCTGAAGTTACGGTCAATGTGCCCTCTAATTTCTCTCCCAAAACATAGGAGTTCTTGTTAAGTTTCAAGGACACAGAAGCCTTAGGACTTGTTACCCTCTCCTTAAGTTTCTTAAAGAAACCCATTTTTTCCTGCCTCTCCACAATGTTCTGTAAAATCTATCAAATATAAGCCTTTAAGATGCGCCCAGTCTTCAGTCACAAAGATGGGAAGAAGAATAAAAGACACTTTAACCCCTTTTGAAATCACATTTAACAGTATGGCTTAAGAAAAACTTAAAGACATAAGAAGGCATGAATTGAGCGTGTGCCGAGGTAGCTCAGCTTGGGAGAGCACCCGACTCAACTAGAGATGTCTATTTGAGGGTGAAGCTGAAGACCGGGTTGTCGCTGGTTCAAGTCCGGCCCTCGGCACCACAATCCACAAGTCTCATCAGAAATAGGCTATTTTTCAATCTCTGCTGTAAATAAGAAGTTTGGAAGCCAAAAAGAAAAATGACAACTTAGCCGAGCCAATGGATTAAAAATTCGTCGTAATTCAAACCTCTTGAATAAATAGTGAAATGGCTCATTTCGAGGGCACGTAGAACTTAGCATGCGAAGTTTCCAGAAGGGAGACTCCCTCGGAACCGATCCCATCAAGATTCCAGGGCTGTTAATAATGCTGCGGACCTCTTTGAGGACGTGTTTTGGACTATCTACGTGTTCAAGAACTTCAAAAAGCGTGATTGTTGAAAAGACACTTCTCTTAAATGGCAAGTGATCCGCATCTGCTAAGATCAACTGTGCTTTTGGAGCGTGGGTTTTGGCTTTTTCAAGTGCCCATCTGTTGATGTCAAGTCCCACTGTGTGTGGTGGCATGTAGCGTAAGACCAAGCCAGTGCCGCATCCAATGTCCAAGTGTCGGCCTCCTCTGCTATGTTGTCTGATTAGTTTTTGTGTCAGTTTTTGACGGACAAAATGATATATACTTTCCAACCCTGCGAAGGTGCTGACCACTTTTACCCAATCGTATCTTTCTTCATGCATATAGTATTTCTTTGCATTGCGTTTAGATGTTGGGTTTTTTTGGTTTTGGCTTTTCAAATTTTTCGCCACTGAATTAGGCTATCCCTCTTATTTTAAGGAGAGAGTCATTATAACGTTATTAGTATATTTGCCGTTAAGTATTTTGACTCCTCTTTTAATTCTGCCAACATCTTTAAATCCACATTTTTTGTAGACATGATGAGCTCGCTTGTTTGAGCCGAAGACAGAGAGTTCAACTATTTCGAAGCCGCGTTTACAGGCAATTTCGATTAAAGCGTTGGTCAGTTGGGTTCCGACTCCTATGTTTCTGAAGCCGTCTTTGATGAAGATGCCGAAAACTGCTATATGTGAGAATTTTCCTCTTCTGGGTTCGATGCTTGCGCCTCCAACAACTTCTCCATCTACTCTTGCGACGAGGTAGGACATGCCAGCTTTTATGTGGTCTTGATACCATTTTCGCTCCAATTCCATGTCAACCATTTCTTCGTCGTGCGCAAGATAGATGCCTTCTCGAATAACTCTATTTAACGCGTCCACTACTTCTGGCAAGTCCTCTTCTTTTAGGAAATCTAAAGTGGCGGCGCGACCATCTTTTAGCTTGAACTTCTTGTAAACCATTATTTTTTCGCCTACCAAGAAAGGTTTTAAGAAACAATTATTAAATTTGTAGTTTGCATATGCTTGCCTTAAGCGGCCGTAGTCTAGTTTGGTCTAGGACATCAGCCTGCCACGCTGACGACCCGGGTTCAAATCTCGGCGGCCGCACCAAAATGCCTTTCAATTCTGTTTTATTGTTTTGTGAAACTTTCGTAGGGTTTCAGGTTACCCATCCAATCCTTCTTGTTGATTGGCCAACTATGGGCTGGGTTTCGAGGCTTACATACTATCTCTTTTACTTGCAGAGCGCTTGGTTTCAGAAGATTCACTGAATTTGTTGCTCGCACAACAAGTGCTGTGTCTAAACCTATCCAAGATCCTGCGACAGCGACTACTTCTTCTCCTTCTTTTAAGAAACCGTTGTCAGTTGCCATCAATGTTACAGTGACACAAACAGCAGTTCCAGAACTTATCATTCTTAGACAAGTGCGAATCAGGGTTGCCAATGTGGGGACGCCATTGTGTTCTAGCGCAGCTCCAATGTTGTATAGTGGGTCGGTTGCCCTTACTATTTTTGCACCGCTTTTTTCTAGTTGATCCCAGATATTCTTGTCTGGGATGCCAATTCTCAAGTCGCTAATTATGGTTTTTTCAATTTTTGTGCCAGCGGCAGAAGTGACCACTATGAGGTCTATTCCAGAATCTTGAAGCTTTTGAGATGCCTTAAGAGCGCTTAGTCCAGTTTCAGAAGCAACTACAAGTTTTTTTAGGTTCAATTCATGCATTCTTCGAATAGCAAGTTCTAATGTTTTTTCAGTGTTGATTTGACCACATACATCAAAGTAGAAAATGCTCTTTGGCTCTCCTAGCTTGGTGTTCACTTATTTTTTCTCCATTTGTTTTTTCTCTTTAAGGTGTTTCAGTATTGGGAGCATTGGTTTGCCTTTTTTCCATAGTTTTTCAAAATAGTTGTGCAAGATTTTCGCTAATGGAGGTATTCTGAGCCATAACGCTTCGATGGTTTGAGTTGTTAGTGACTCAGGCTCTGATGGGAAGACGAGAATGACATCTCTTTCGTCAAACACTGCAAATCGAAGTGGGATTTCTTTGACATCTAGATATCTTGCTTGACTACCTGCTTTAATCACTTCTTCGTATCTTTCCAAATCTTCGAGGGTCCATGAGTCTGCTACTTGTCTTACAACCTTCACCGATTTGCCATTTTCAAGGACGAACTTTATTGCTTCAAGTATCTCCTTTTCTGGAGGATGCAAGTCTGGTGAAGCTACCAGAAATTCTTTATCACAATTCCTAATGGCTTCACTGTATATTGAAATGAAAGCAGTGTCCCTTTGAGTAAACCACACTTTACTTCTTTCCACTTTGACGCGTTTACTTTTCTCGTACATTTGTGAAAGTTCTTTAGTTAACGTCTGAACAGTCTTCTTTTTTTCTTCTAGCTGCTTTGATGCTTCCAGCTCTATATTTGTCAGAAGATTTTTTAATCCCTGCTCGGGTTTAACAGCGCTATAAATCGGAGGTTTTCCGGATTGTTCTGTTAGTAGACCTCTCTCTATAAGACTTCGAAGCACATCGTAGGCTCTTGGTCTAGGTATTCCTGTTTTTTGAGCTAATTCACTTGGAGACATTGGACCGTGTAGCATTAAAGAAACGTAAGCTCGCGATTCATATGGAGTTAGATCTAATTGTTTACTCAAAGTCTCAGCTAATCGTTGCCAGTCTTCCATAGAGCTTCCCTATGGCTTATAGATAGAGCCTACATATAAATTTTGTTACACAAATTAAGTGTAACAGAAGCGCAACATTTATAAGAATCGAGACCCATCATTACAGTTGTTACACAAATTAGGTGTAACAAAGATGAAGAGGAGGTAGACAGGATGAAAAAATTCGATTTGACGAAAATGCAATCGCTTAAGCAGGCTATACTTAGGCTCTTCCAGGGGAACGAAAAAATCGGGCTACATTCTGATATTCCATTTGGCTCCGAAAAACCCGATGGAACTGTTTCATTTGATCCCAACTTATCGGAATTGTCTCAAATTGCACTTTTGGACGCGGAACGTAGAAAGGCCCAAGCATACACAACGAAGATGCATGACTCCATGAGATAATCATCGAATCTCCCTTTCTCTCTTTTCTTATAGTAGAGAATCGCAGGTATTCTAATCAATAGTTTCTTTTGTGCAGAGAAATTCTAGTGGTTTGCTACCAATGTTTTTGAATTGATGCTTCTCATTTGAAGAAATGAAAATTGCACTTCCCTGCTTTGCGATAATTTTCTGTTCTTCACTTTTGATAAGCGCTTTTCCACGAAGAATGAATACTTCGTGCTCATGTGCGTGTCTTTCCAAGGGCGTGTAGCCGCCAACATCAATAGTGAATAAGCGAAATTGTAATTTCTTTGCGCCTACACCCTTATGCAACAGATATTTGACTTTGACCCCCTTAGCCCCCTTCTCCGTTATTTCATATTCCCTAACATTCTTAACACTTGTCACATACACAGATGATTCCTCACAAAACTATACTCCAACCAAATATATGAATGGAAAAGTCGTTAGGTGATAATGAAGGTGAAGGAAAAATAATTTTGACTCCCTTCAAACCCTAGAGACGCTCACAAAAATAAATTAGGAAACTTCACTTCTCGCAACACTTCATCTATGCTCTTGTACGCTTTTGAAGGTATATCCTTCAAGAACTGATCAATCCTAACCTGCTTACCATCTTCCAATTCTACAAGCTTCCATGCAACAACCTTAAGAACGACGCTTTTAGTTGCAGGGAATTTAATTCCCTTCATCACTTCTCTTAACGATTCAATTCCGACTTTTGCCGTTAGAGCTGGAAATTCACCACATTCAATGTATCGTCTAAACCTTAATGCGTCGTCAAACATTGCTAGATTGTTGAAAAGCACATAAACTTTCTTCCTTTCATCTTCAAAAGATTTCGCAAATCCGTGTAATCTCTTCAGTTCCTCGTTTGAATACTGATAATAATACATTCTGTCTCCAAGTCCATGAAGTCGAAAGTACACTATGGCGCCAGTATATGCTGGCATCATCTTAAATGGATCTGTCATTCAGCGTTATATTTCCAATATGGGAATATCCGTTTAAAAATCTGTTCTGGAACAAAATAATAGAAGATAACTTCAGAACCCTTAATACAGATGATGAAAAAGATGAAAGTGAAGACATAAAAAAACAGTCACATGGTGACTGGTCAGATTTGAGTTCACAAGTTGATAGAGTTGAATGAGAGAAAGAGAACACATCTTCTGCAAACTTGCCTAATACTATTACTTGTCTTAACTCAGCAATTAATTTTCTTTGCCATAGCTGGGGTACAAGCAAATGCAAGTGTCGCAGATGTCTCAGGTGGTAGAATGATTGACTTGTTCACTCAGAAAGAACCCTACAGTGGAAAAGGCATCAACAAGTCTAGCGATGCTTTCGCATCTCAGTCAGAAGTTATTCTATACGCTAATGTAACATACCGTGGAGCACCTGTGGTAAACAAGCTTGTCGTATTTGAAGCACATGGACCGCCAAACCGTTACAATAACATAACTATTCTAGCTAGAACTGCTATGTCCAACGCAAGCGGTATAGCTACAACTAGTTTTAGGTTACCATGGCCAAGCGAGCACTCTAAAGAAATCGTTTTTGGTACATGGTTTGCTTTAGCCGCTGTTGACATTGCAGAGGAAAGAGTAGTAGATACGTTAACCTTTAGAGTCGGGTGGATTGTGGAAATAGTCTCGATAGCTACGATAGATGAAAATCTTAAGCCAAAAAACCATTTTGCTAAGGCAACTTGTGTAGGCGCTGAGCTGCATATAAGAAATATTGCTATGCTTCCGAAAACTGCAACTATTATAGTGACCGCATTCGATGCATTTAACGTTCCTTTTGACAGTATTATGCTAGATGATTTTAATGTAGAACCCGGTGAAACATATATCTTCGCCTACTGTTTTCTAAACATTTCAGAACAAGCTGCAATTGGTAATGCCATGATAAATGCGTCTGCCTACACTGCTCCTCCAAGCATGGGAGGAGTGCCTTACTGTCCGGAAGTTTCAGCGAAATTTGTAATCACTTCTCGCAATGTCGCAGTAATCAATGTTACGACTTCATCGATTGATGTTATTGCAGGTCAAATAGTCAACGTTATGGTGGCTGTCACAAATAAGGGAAGCGAAACCGAAACCTTCTCCGTCAGTGCCTTTTATGGTCCGTTTCTAATCCAAACGCTCTCTGTTAAGTCGTTATCGCCTAACCAAAATAGAACTATCACTTTCGTATGGAACACCACCTACGTACCTGCAGGCAGCTACACCATAAAGGCAGTTGCAGAGACAGTGCCTGGAGAAACAGAAACAGAAGACAACACATATACTGACGGCACTGTAATGGTGAGAGTGCAAAGGATACCACTGCTTCCCAGAGAACTTTCCATTGTGGCCTTGATTGTTGCGGCTGCACTTGCTCTTTTCGCCATAGCACTACTCTTAACTAGGAGAAAGAAAAAAACTCCTCAACCAGTAACGTTAAGCGTCGATGTCCTTCCCAGTTAGAGAGAATCTCAATTTCATTTTTTAGCCTTATATACAGATGTCTTAAACATTCTACGGAGTGAAGTTGCATATTGGAGGGATTGTTTTAAAGATTACATGGACTAGCTTCTTGATTCTTGCAAACCTATTAGTCTACGCCTATACATCGATTAA
>Ga0315314_1001575_pt1 | contig 20431 bp, 23 predicted proteins | sample TDP9_MG_FD_203631 | JGI IMG/M metagenome (GOLD analysis project Ga0315314, IMG submission 203631) | Freshwater sediment microbial communities from Lake Towuti, South Sulawesi, Indonesia - TDP9 | ecosystem: Environmental > Aquatic > Freshwater > Lake > Sediment | place: Indonesia: South Sulawesi... | reverse complement strand
AATTGAACTAGAGGCTTGGCTAGACCCCCGGTATTTGGTCATTTTGTCTCTTCGTTTATATGCCTGAGCATAAGTTGCCACTGGTCCCAGCCAAGGGTAGCCAATTTGATAATCGGCTGACGCTTCTCCTCGCTCGTCGTTAGTGAGTACAATAGCGTTCCATTGTAAATATGTATATCCACTAAACCCGCCTCCGCCATGTCTTCAAGCGCTCTACAGACGTCAACCTTCCTGCAGTCCTGAACATGGTAAATCGCAAGTTTACTAAGCTTGGCGTTGGGGTGCCTGCCCAAGCACGCAAGGAGTTCCATCTTCAGCTGTCCATCGGCGTATTTTTTTATAAATTGACACAATTTTTCATCAATGGCTATCTCACAGGTAGTCATGCCGGCTCCTTCCTATACTCTGGTATCAAGCTCAGCCCCAGGGCAGTGAGATTCGCTTCCCACATCACTATTTAAGGACTAGCGAACCCGACTGGGTCCCGGCTTTATCGAGCGAAACCGTTGTCCAGAAAGACTATGGCGCTGCCGCATGAAAGAGGGGACCTCAAGCTCCTCACTCTTTAAACCCTTAAGGAGCCGCATGAGCTCCTTTTCCCGGCTGGCACCAGCGAGTGCCTCCTTAGTAGTAAAGCCAGTAGCGATGAGGGTCAACCGGACCTCATTGCCCATGCGGGGGTCAAGGGCAACACCGAAGATAACATTTGCCTCTGGGTCAACGCTTTGCCGAATGACCTCAGCAGCATTATTAACCTCAAAGAGGGTAAGGTCACTACCACCGGTAACATTGAACAATGCCCCGGTTGCCCCATCAATGGAGATATCCAGCAGTGGGCTAGCTAGGGCTTCATTGGCAGCATCCACTGTCCGGTTCTGTCCAGAACCCCGGCCGATGGACATCCATGCCGGACCGGCATCTTTCATCACTGCCCGAACGTCAGCAAAGTCAAGGTTAATGAGTCCGGGGACAGTAATTACCTCAGCAATTGCCTGCACCCCGTGACAAAGGACTTCATCAGCCAACTTGAAAGCACCATCCACACTCGTCTTTTGCTGACAGAGGTCAAACAAGCGGTCATTAGGGATGATGATCAGGGTATCCACGTTGTCAATCAAGCCGATAATCCCCTCCTCAGCAACTTGGCTGCGGTGGGTACCCTCAAAAGTGAAGGGCTTGGTGACTACGGAAATGGTGAGTGCACCACTTTGCTTAGCAATCTCAGCTACCAGCGCTACTGACCCAGTACCGGTACCGCCTCCCATACCGGCAGTGATAAACACCATATCCGCACCAGAAATAACCTGATTAATCTCCTCGCGGCTTTCCTCAGCAGCCTTCCGACCCACTATATGGTCACCACCGGCACCCAGACCACGGGTACACCGCTCACCAAGCTGAATACGTACCGGTGCCTCTGTAATCGCCAGATGCTGGGCATCGGTATTCATGGCAATGAATTCAACACCATGAATTTGCTCCCGAACCATTCGGGTGACTGCGTTACAACCTGCCCCGCCTAGGCCAACAACCTTAATCTTTGCTGGGCTGGGGGCGTAACTTGATTTCGCCATTTTTCTCTCCGTTTCTATTTGCCCAATTTAAAGAAGGGGCGGAAAATTTTGGAAATAAAGCTTTGGATACTACCTTCTTTAGCCTGCCAACTTTGGGCATCTTCGCCCTTTATACTCCAGAGGAGGAGACCGACGCTGGTGGCACAGGCTGGGTCAAGCAGGGTATCCGAGATACCGTAGAGGTTATGGGGGGTACCAATCCTTACCGGGAGATGTGTTATTTGGCGCCCCAGTTCAACAATGCCTGGTAGATTGGCGGTGCCCCCGGTAAGCACCAGCCCTGAGGGAACAAGCTCAGCATATTCACTTTGTGGTAACTCCAGTACTATAAGGCGGAGGAGCTCTTCTACGCGGATGCGAATAATCTCTGACAGGTCAAGGTAGGAGATACTATGCCCGTCTTCAGTCAGGGTTCTATCGCCCTCACCCTCGTGGATTGGCATAACATTCCCATACTTCTTCTTCATCTCCTCGGCTAGGTCAAAGGAAAGCCCCAGACCAACAGAAATATCCTGGCTGATTTGATCCCCAGCTACGGGCAGGACAGAAGTATGATAAACGCTATCGTCCTTGAAGACAGCGATGCCAGTGGTGCCACCACCGATATCGGCGACTAGGACACCATTTTGTCTTTCCTCCTCGCCAAGGACGGCTTCAGCACTGGCTAGTGGTCCCAGTACCATACCATCAATATTAATGCCGATGCTAATCAAGCACTTGGTCAGATTCTGGACAGAGGTTATCCCTGCGGTAATAATGTGTGTCTCAACATCTAGGCGGAAGCCATGCATGCCAACCGGGTTCCTGACCCCGGCTTGGCCATCAATAGTATAGGTACGAGGGATAACGTGAAGCACCTTTCGGTCGCTGGGGGCTCTGGAGCTGCCAGCAACCTCAAGAACGCGCTTTAAGTCTTCAGTGCGCACCAATTGGTCATTACGGGTAATGGCAACAACTCCCTGGCTATTTACCGAGCTAATATGCCTGCCGGTAACACTAATGTAAGCTGATTCTAACCTATAGCCGGCGACCCGTTCGGCTCTTCCTACCGACTGGCGGATTGAATCCTTAACCTCATTGAAATTAGTTACCAGCCCTTTTTGCAGCCCTGAAGACGGGGCTATACCAACCCCCAGGATACGAAGCTCACCCTTGCCATCAGCATCAGCCATAATGGTGCATACCTTAGTTGTACCAACATCAATAGCGGCAATCTTAGTCCTTTTCATATTTCTTCCTTTCTCTTGTCTACTACCAAGAGCCATCGTTTACCCTTTCTGTTGCCGGTAATGGATGTTCCATTTGCTACACAGAAGGTCAATGTAATTCTTTGCCTCCGGGCTTGGTGCGTGATAAAGCCCTGCCAGAAAACCATGTAGCAATTCGCCACCAGTCATTCCCGGAATAGGCTCTTGTGGACCGGGCAGATTTATATAGACTATCTCGGTCATCAATTTCTGGTACTCAATTGCTGGTGCCATGAAGATTAATTCCTCCTTTCTTGACTACTTTATCACCTACTTGCTTGTTAACACTGTCGTATATCCTATTGCGTGCCAAATACACAAGTCAATTTTTGTCCCCTTTTGTCCTTTCACATTCCAAATTTACATACTTTAATTCCACGGGCAGACCACAGTACCAAATAAAAACTACCCCCTTGAAATTTCAATTCAATTACGGTATACTGCTTCAGAAGTAGTTGAGGTAGTACAATGGTCAGCGATAAGTCTCGAAGGCGTTTACCCCCTTATGTGTCCTACCGTACCTTCAGAAACTTTATTGACGAATTGCAACATCGGCTACCAGCTAGGATTGACCGGAGTTACTGGAGCGACAGATTATCCGGTAGCACAGGCACTCAGCTCATGGCAGCCCTACGTTTTTTGGGACTTATAGATGCCAGTGGTATACCAACCGACCGGCTGAAGCAACTGGTTCCAGCTAAGGGTAGCCAAAGAACAGAACTTATCAGGGAAATAGCCTTTGAAGCCTTTGATTTTGTACTAAAGGGGTCTTTTGAACTCCAGACTGCCACTTATGCCCAGCTACAGGAGATTTTTCATGATACATTCCAGTTAACCAGCGATGTCAGCCGTAAGTGCATTAAGTTCTTTGTTGCTCTAGCCAGCGATGCCGAAATACCTCTGTCTCCATTCATAGCTAGGCGGATGAGGTCGGCACACATCAGTGCTGGAACGAGAACAAGTACCAGGACAATTCGTGGCTCAAAAATTCCACAACATTATGAAGAAATTCCAAATCGAATATCTTGGGACGGAATGTTACTTGCAAAATTCCCCACTTTTGACCCGTCTTGGTCTGATGAGGTCAAGCTAAAGTGGTTCAATGCTTTTGACGAATTGCTGAAGAGAGGTTTGGGGCAGGTAAGAAATGAACGAAGCCCCAATCAAGGGTAAACTCTTTTCGCTCTAATGTCCTAGCTTCCTTGGCCGCACTCAAACTCTATGAGCCGTATTTTACTAGTGCTCTCATTAATTGTCCATATAGTCGAGCAATTACCCAAATTGTTAGTCTTAACTGTACCTTCAATTCTCCAGTTGCCCTTGCCATCGTATTTAGCCACCCAGTCTCCGGTTGGCGTTGCGTACCCAATATTCTCGTACGGTTGAGGGCTTTCCTTCCCTAGTGTTTCCGCATAGTACTGGTCAATGTAGGGCACAGCATAAGCTTGAATTATGACGAGAGCCTCTAACTTGGTAAGGGATGGCGGTGTTCTCCCAATGTAACAAGCTTGAAGCGGAACAACCAGTAAAGCGACAAGACCGCTCAGCAAAAACCACTTGCCTTTAGTCTTCATCCCAGTGTCACCTCCTGTTTATATGATACTCTGGGTAGACAAATTGTCAATAGAACCACAAACGACGTTGTATCTCCTTGCCCTTGACAATAACCTTACTTTGCTTTATAGTATACAACCAATAGTTAGAGCCAGAGTCTATTTGACACGAATGAGGCATAGGTACAACCACGGTATGACCTTACCGCCATAGTAGATAGGGTGGGGCTTGCTAATTGTGGTTCTTGGCGATAAAATAGGGCAAGGAGGACAAAAGGAATGGCTAAGAAAAGAGAAGATGTACCTGAAGTAGAGGGGTTCAAGGAACGTCCAAAAATAATGACGCAACCACTTCCTCGAATTCTTGATGATATCGAGGAGAGTATCAGGTCAGCTAATGAGGCAGCTAAAGACGCTAGAGCAGCGGCGGAGGAAGCCCGCAAGGCTGGAGAGAAGGCTGCCAACGAAGCCGCCAGAGTCGCTGCCGAAGCCATTGGTAAGGTTGAACAAAAAGCCAAGAACGCTATGCAGCTAGCCGAATTATTAAAGTTAGCACTTATGGAAGCAGCTGCTGCCTTAGAGAAAAGACTCTCAGGAAAACCATAGCTAATAAAAGATAAGGAATATTAACCTAAAGGAGCAAAAAAATGGATAAAGAAAAAGTTAGACCAACTAAAGGGAACCCAGAGGAAGCCCCGAAAATAATGAAGAAACCGCTTCCACAGATTCTGGATGAGATGGATGAAAACATTAGATTAGCTATGGAAGCGGCGAGAAGGGCTGAGGAAGCAGCTAAGGAATCCAGAGAGGCAGCCGAAGCAGCTATTAAAGCAGCGAAGGAAGCCCGGACAGCTGCCGGGGAGGCAGCCGAGGAAGCTACCAGAGCTGCTAAGGAAGCTGCGGTTAAGGCTGAGGAGAGAGCCAAGGCAGCCCTGAAAGCAGCTGAAGAGGCAGCAAGAAAAGCCGAGGAAGCTGCCAGAGAGGCGGCTGAAGCGGCAAGTCGAGCAGCCGAGGAGGCTGCTGCAAGAGCTGAGGAAGCGGCTAGAAGGGCGGAAGAAACGGCAAGAGCCGCCAAATACGCTGCGGAAGAAGCTACGGCTAAGGCTGAAGAAGTAGCTCTGGCAGCTAGGGAAGCTGCCTTAGCGGCGGCTAAGGCAGCCGAGGAAGCGGCGGCAAAAGCTGAACAGACAGCTATAGCAGCTAGGGAGGCAGTTGAAACCGCCATCAAAACTGCTGAAGCCGCTGGTAAGCAAGCTGACGAGAGTGCAAAGGCAGCCAAGACAGCTGTCACTGAGTTAGCCAAACAGCTGACGGCGGAGACAGCTACAGAGGCTGAGAGGGTAGGTAGGAGGGCTAACAAGGCAGCTGCTAGTGCTTTCCGAGCAGCCGAGGAGCTAAGTAGGAAAGCCGAGCTAGCAGAAATCGCTGGAGATGAAGCTATTTCGGCAGCGACTAAAGTATCAGGGGTAATTGCTGAGCGAGTTGAGGAGGCAGGTTCAGAAGCTAAGAAGGCAGCAGCTAGAGGTTTTGCAGTAGCTGACAAGATTCGCAAGGCAGCTGAGCAAGCTGACACAGCTGGGGATGAAGCTACCGAGGCAGCGACTCAAGCCACGTATAAGCTGGTAGGCAGGGTTGAAGGACTAGCCAAGGCTGCCGGGGAGGCTGCTGAAGCTGCGGCAAGGGCAGGCTTCAGAGCTGAGGAGGCAGCCAGAGAGGCGAAAGCAGCGGCTGAGGAAATAGCAAGGGTAGCCGAAAAGGCGGCGGCTGAAGCAGCAAAGAAGGCTGAGGAGGCTCTTGCCAAAGTTGGTCTAGTACCAAAATTAGTCAGGCAAATCATTACCTCTCGCGAATTCGTGCTTGTTATGGTCATGATGATAGTGGGGGCAATTGGTGCTTCAGTGGCTATCAGCGTCGGTTTGGGCTTACTGGCTCCGTAACAATATTGATGGGCGTCATTTGACTAAAGTCTACCAAAGCCTGAAAATGGGCTTTTGTTAGCTTATAGCATATGGATTAATGAGATAAGGGGGTTAGAGAGTCCAGTCGGGGTGAGAGGACTTGAACCTCCGACCTCAGCGTCCCAAACGCTGCGCGCTAGCCATCTGCGCTACACCCCGTTATCAAAAATATAGCAAACTACCTAGTGACGGTCAAGCTATTTACGGCTAGGTTTTATTGTCTACAATTGGGACAAACTTCATATTCTTCTGGAAATGTACCCGATATTTTGGCAATATACTCTATCTGTTTTTCGGGAGCCCAGTAGTTACCGCAGATTTTACACTTCCTAAGCTTGAACTCCATCCGGTTGTGGGGCCACCTAATCAATCTCCTATCGCCACTATCCTCCATAGTTATGGCATGTGTTGGGCAAACATAGACACAGGAGCCACAACCAATACAAGCTTCTGAATAGTCCGTATCAAACGGGGTAGCCAGTCGCCTATCAACACCTCGGTTGACTAGACTAATTGCTGAGACACTCACAACCTCCTGGCACACCCGGGCACACAAGGCACAGAGAATGCATTTCCGGTTACCCTCCTCTAATCTAAAAGCAGGCTTGTCGACACCCAGCTTACTGGCTAAGTCCTGTATTACTTCCGAGTCAGGGCACCTAGCCAGCAACAACTCAACCACCATTCGGCGAACCTCGTTAACCCTCTCAGTATTAGTTTTTACCGTAAGCCCTTCTTCCACCGGATAAAGACAAGAAGCTACCAGCCTCTCTTGCCCTCGCTGGCTAATCTCCACCATACACAAACGACAAGCTCCGTAAGGCATGACCCCTTCGTGGGAACATAGCGCCGGTATATAAATATTATTATCCTTGGCTACATCCAGTATCACGGCTCCTTTTTCTGATTGAACCTCTCGCCCATCAATGGTTAATGTTACCATTACTTTCTTCCTTTACTTTACGGCTAGGGCACCAAGCTTACATACATCATAGCAAGCCCCACACTTGATGCACTTCTCCTGGTCTAAAACAACCGGCTTCTTTTTCCCCATAAAGGTTATGGCTTCCACAGGGCAAGCCTTGACACAAAGCCCGCACCCGGGGCATTTTTCTTCGATAATTTGGTAGGTAATCAGCTCCTTACAGACACCAGCCGGGCACTTTTTGTCCCTGATATGAGCCTCATACTCATCCCGGAAATAATGGATGGTAGTCAGAACTGGATTGGGGGCAGTGGTTCCGAGGGCACACAGTGAGCCATCGATTAATACCGCCGAAAGGCGCTCCAATAGTCCAATGTCCCCATCCTTCCCTCTCCCTTCAGCAATATCAGCCAGTATTTCCCTCATCCTCTTTAACCCTTCACGGCACGGAACACACTTACCACAAGACTCGCCCTCGAGAAAGCTGATGAAGTACTTGGCGATATCTACCATGCAATTATCCTCATCCATTACAATCATGCCACCGGAGCCCATCATAGAGCCCACTTTGGTAAGCTCATCAAAATCTACTGGCAAATCAAGTAAACTCTCAGGAATAACACCGCCCGAGGGACCACCCGTCTGGACTCCCTTGAACTTTTTCCCTTTAAGAATGCCACCACCGATATCAAAAATGACCTCCCTGAGCGTCATCCCCATAGGTACTTCTATCAGCCCAGTATTGTTTACCTTACCTACCAAGGAGAAAATCTTGGTTCCCTTGCTCTTTGGGGTACCTATTTCAGTATACCAGTCAGCCCCACGATTAATTATTAACGGGACATTTGCCCAGGTCTCCACATTGTTCAGGTTAGTCGGCTTATCCCACAACCCCTTTTCAACGGTATGAACATATTTTGCCCTGGGCTCGCCTACCCTACCCTCCAGCGAAGCCATTAACGCTGAGGACTCACCGCAGACAAAAGCCCCACCGCCCCTGTTTATCCTAATGCTGAAGTCAAACCCGGAGCCTAAGATATCTTTGCCTAAAAGTCCATATTCCTCGGCTTGTTTAATAGCTATCCCTACATTTCTTACCGCCAGGGGGTATTCATTACGAATATAGATATAGCCCTGATAACCACCTATGGCATAGGCGCCGATTATCATCCCCTCCAGGACACTATGGGGATTCCCCTCAATCAAGCTTCTATCCATGTAGGCACCAGGGTCACCTTCATCAGCGTTGCATATTATGTATCTGGTATCCCCTTTAGCCTTCCGGCAGGTATCCCACTTAATGCCAGTGGGGAACCCTCCACCACCACGCCCCCGCAATCCAGATTTCTTGACTTCCTTGATTACTTCCTCCGGCGACATCCTGAAAAGAACCTTACTCAAAGCGGAATAACCACCAACCGCCAGATAGTCATCAATTATGGTAGGGTCAATATAGCCATTATTACCAAAGACAAGCCGCTTCTGTTTTTTGTAGAATGGCACCTCAGGCTCGTAGATTATCTTCTTGCTGGTATTTGGGTCAGTGTAAAGCAACCTATCAATGATGTTACCCTTGACCACAGTCTCTGAGATTATCTCAGGGACGTCTTGTACCCCTACCCGCTGATAGAAAATATTCTGTGGCTTAATAACTACTAGCGGTCCCCGCTCACAGAAGCCGTGGCAGCCGGTAGTTCTTACATCTATCCTAGCTTCCAAACCATGCTGTTTAACTCCCTGTTTAAGAGCAGTGGCTACCCTTTCACACCCGTAAGCATGGCACCCTGTCCCAGTACATATTGTCACACAGGGCCTGTCTGGGTCTCTATTTTTGATTATTGACTCTCTTATTGCCTCTAGCTCATCAGGGGAACTTATCCTGTTCAACGCCTATTCCTTCCAGAATATTAAGTATAATTCTTTAATAAAGCCTTGACCTTATCCGTCTTCATTTGCCCGTGGTACTCTCCATTAATTATTACTACAGGACCCAGGGCACAGCATCCAACACAGTTGACCCTTTCCAGAGTAAATTTAAGGTCTTTGGTTGTCCCACCGGTTTTAATATCTAGCTCTCGCTCTATCGCTTCTAAGACCTTAACCGCTCCTCTAACATGACACGCTGTACCAAGGCAGACATTGATTAAGTAGCGCCCCCTTGGCTCCAAACTAAACGCCTTAAAGAAAGTAGCCACACTATAGACTTGACTTAACGGCGCACCCAAAGCCTGGCTAACCTCCACCAAGGCTTCTCCAGGCAGATAATTGTATTCTGCCTGAACATCCTGCAAAATGGAGACCAACATCCCTCTGTCACGCTGGTAGTTATCTAATATCGATTCCACCCGCTCTTTCAGTTGTTTCGTCTCTATGGGCACGCTACTTTCTCCTTAAGTTTGGCGTATTCCTCACTGACCCTATTCTGGATCTCCCTTATCGCTTCCTCAGACAGGTGCCTGAACCTTCCCTGTAATTTCATATAGTCCTGGACCGGCCTTAATTGAGGTAAATCAATGCTCAATTTATATTTGCTATTCTCCACTTCATACAGAGGGAATATCCCCGTCTCCACCGCCAGGCGGCCTATCCTGATGGTTAACTCAGTCGCCGACCTCCAGCCAGTGGGGCAGACCGATAGAATATGGACATAAGCTGGCCCACGAATGGCTGCTCCCTTAGCTACCTTAACCATCAAATCAAAAGGATAGCTAGGGCAGGCAGTAGCCACATATGGTATATTGTGGGCAACGGCAATAGCTGGCATATCCTTCTTCCAGGTAACCTGACCTATGCTCACCTTGCCGGCGGGGGCGGTAGTGGTTGAGGCACCGTAGGGAGTAGATGAAGAGCGTTGAATCCCGGTATTCATATAGGCTTCATTGTCAAGGCAAATGTAAAGAAAGTCATGTCCCCGTTCTAATGCCCCGGACAGTGCCTGAAGCCCGATATCGCTGGTTCCACCATCGCCAGCCATCGCCACCACGTTTATTTCCTTGGCTGGGCGTTTCTCCTTCCGCATGATGACTTTTAAGCCGGCTTCTATGCCTGATACTACTGCCCCCGCATTCTCAAACAGGGTATGAATCCAGGGAACGCACCATGAGGTGTAAGGGAGCGGGGATGAAACTACTTCCATACAACCGGTGGCAGTAACAATTATTACGTTCTGCCCTAATGCCTTGCAGGCTAGCCTTACCGCTAAAGCTTGACCACAACCAACGCAAGCCCGGTGACCAGGGGCAAAGCCTTCCTTCTTAGTTACCAGTCTAGGGACAAAGAGGGCATATTTTTCCACTATTCCCGCACCCCGAATATTTCAAATTCTTGCTCGCTTCCGGTCTGTGAAATCTCTATACCTCGGTTGACTATCTGTTTAAATTCATCCGGGGAAACATCCCTCCCTCCCAAACCGCCAACAAAGCCTATCACCCTCGGCTTCTTGTCTTCACTATATAGGGCGGACCTTATCTCAGAGCAGACCGGTCCACCGGGCCCACCAAAGGAAATGGCTCTATCCAGTACAATGAGAACCTCGGCATCCCTAACTGCCTGGCGGATTTCAGCAAAGGGGAAAGGGCGCCATAGGCAAAGCTTTATCAGCCCGACTTCTTTACCTTCGTCCCGCAAGCTATCTATGGCACCCATTGCCGTCTCGCTGAAACTACCCATCACTAATAGAAGCACCTTAGCCTTTTCACTACGATAGCTTTCCACCGGAGAATAGTAGCGACCAAAGCGGTCACCAAACTCCTTCCAGCATTGAAGAATTACCTCTTTAGCCGCGGCTAAATTTACTTGCTGGGCTTTCTTTACCTCGGTATATATGTAGGGTGGGGCGAAAGCACCCATAGTTATCGGTCTATCAGGGTCTAGTGGCAGGGGGTACTGACTTGGGGGCAGAAATTTATCAACTTCACCCTGCTCCGGAATGTATATCGGCTCAATCATATGGGTTAGGTGGAATCCATCCAGGTTAACCATCACCGGGAGCAAAACCCTCCGGTCTTCGGCAATGCGAAAGGCACAAAGCACATTGTCAAAGGTCTCCTGCCCATTGGCGGCAAATATTTGAATCCAGCCGGTGTCACGGGTAGCCATTACATCAGAATGGTCGCCCCAGATGTTTAGCGGTGCTGACAAAGCTCGGTTGGCCACCGCCATGACTATTGGCAGCCGCATAGCTGAGGCAACATATAATACTTCGTGCATCAGCTCTAAGCCTTGACCGGCGGTGGCAGTAAATGTCCTTGCCCCAACTGCTGCCGCTCCAAGGCAGGCACTCATTGCTGAGTGTTCAGACTCAACGGGAATAAAAGCAGCGTCTAATTCGCCATTGGCTACTAGCTCAGCTATCTCCTCCACGATGTGGGTCTGGGGGGTGATGGGATAGGCGGATACGACATCAACATTAGCCAGTTTGGCGGCTATAGCGATAGCTCGGGAAACCTCTATCCCTATCCTTTGTGCCGTCATTCTTCCTCCCCTACCATAGTAATGGCTTGCGTCCAGCACTCGCAGGCACAGATACCACACCCCTTGCAGTAGAATAAATTAGCGTCAAAATGCCCTTCGGCGGTTTGTCTTCTACACCCCTCAGGGCAGAAAATGGCACACAGCCCACACTTTATGCATTTGCTAGTATCAATGACTGGTCGTTGCGTCCTCCAGCCCCCGGTTTGGTATTGGCTGGCGTTTCCCGGCTCAGTTATTATTGAACCAATTTCTAGGTCTTTCCAGGCTAGTTCATCCTCTGGTTTAGTCAATTACCTTACTCCTTACTAAAGTCCCCTCGTATGCCCTTTTCATAGCCTCAATGTTCCTTTCCGCCAAACGACCAAACCGCTGTCTTAGCGGCTCAAACAAGGATTCTAATTTAACCACCTCGGTGGCTTTTAATAGAGCCCCAATCATAGAAGTATTAACGATAGGAACCCCGAATAGCTCCTGGGCAATCTTGGTCGCATCAACCGTGGCTAACGACCAGGTAATGCTAAATTCCTGCCTAATTTGCTCCAGTTGTTTTTTGGTATTAACTACTAACACCCCATTGGCTTTAAGCCCTGAAGTAACATCCACAATGCGTAATAGCCCAGGATCAAGCACTACAACTACATCAGGCTCAGCAATTTCAGCCCTTACCCTGATAGGTTCATTACTACTTATTCTGACAAAGGCTACCACAGGGGCACCCCTCCTCTCAGCACCAAAGGCAGGGAAGGCTTGAGCATACTTACCTTCACTTATCGCCGCCTGGGCAACCAACTCGGCTGAGGTAACCGCTCCTTGACCGCCACGACCGTGCCACCTAATCTCAGTAAATCCGGCTGTATTTACCACCTTAGCCCCCAACTATCATAAAAAACGCCCCTGGAGCGACTCGAACGCTCGCACCCAGCTCCGGGGGCTGGTGCTCTATCCACCTGAGCTACAGGGGCAACTCCCAGCATATCATATCACCGCTATGAAGAATCATTCAACCAGAAACGGAAAGCTATACTATGATTTAGGTGTGAATAGATACTGCGTTGTTGTTCTAAGCAGCTTCCTGACTAAAGCTAACTGGGGTTTATAGAGGACAATCTTCTTTTGTCTCGGGGTGACCGGCATATCAAGAACCCTTGAAATGACCTTCTCCTCCACCTCCCCCTGGCATATTACCGCTACTTCACCTCGCTCGGCATTGACCTCTAAAAGCATCGGCAATAATAACGCTTGCTGCTCATCAGCGTCTATCAAACTGGCTAGATATTTAAGCTCTTTTCTTTTAAACAGATGCGTGCTGCCGTCCCTACATAATACATGAGGGTATTCTTCAGTCAGTAAATCCGAAAGCGGTTTTTGCTTACTCGGTAGATGGGCATTTACTACCCTAAATTCGCCCTTTAGACATTCCTGGAGCAGCTTGTCATAAGGTAACTCACTGACCATCTTCTATCTTCGCTCAAGCAGTACCTTTACCCGCTTTAATCGTGACTTCTCTTCTCTATCCCTTTCCTCAAACTTCATATACAGGTATTTTATCGTCGCTTGTAAACTGGGGATTATTAGATATTCTAGGGCATTGAGTATTCGCTTTGTCCGACTTATTTCCCTTCCCAGAAGTTCCAGCCCACGCTGAAGCTCAGCCAACTCAGCGATTGTCCCCAGGCACTTTTCCGATAGCTGTGCTGCCTGGTCTAACCACGAAGAGGTATCAACCAGACTATATCCCCTTTCTGCCCTTTGAGCTTCCTCTAGCTCAAAAGCAGGGATTCTCACCCCGGCTACATTTCTTGAGCCAGCAGCAATGCCTAGTTCCCGCTCACAAGCTATTAGCTCCTTTTCTAAAGCAATGTATCCGTGATACCCGGCGGCAATGGATAATGCTTTATAAGTTCCAGCGAACTCAGTCAGTAATTGTTGCTTAATCTCTACCGTCTGCTTGGCTATTTGCAAAAATTCTAGGATTAGTATTGATACTCTGTCCTTAACTATCTTTTGGATTCTAGAGGCTAAAGCCAGCCTCCGCCTTAGCTTTATTAGCTCAATCTTGGTTGGTCTAACTACTTTGATAATCCGCTGTGGCATCTGTCCAGCCTAAGCTTTCCCTGAGTACTTTGGCAGGTACTTTTTAATTAGTTCCTCACTGATTAGTTTTAGGTCTTCTTCAGGTAAGGCTGAGAATAGCTCCCAACCTATGCCTAAAGTCTCCTCTACCCCTCTTTTCTCAAACTCGCCCTGAGATATAAATTCCCTTTCGAATCGGTCGGCATTCGTCAGGTATATTTTGTCCCTTTCACCTAATGCCTCAGCACCGATGATGGTTGATATCTCCCTGAGGTTACACCCCTCAGCATAGGCGGCATATAGCTGCATGAAGACATTATTGTGGTCTTCCCTAGTTTTGCCCGGTCCAATACCCTCTTTCATCATTCGGGAAAGGGATAAGAAAACATCTATCGGCGGGTATATCCCCTTTCTCTCCAGCTCTCGGGAAAGGACAATTTGGCCCTCAGTTATATAGCCGGTTAGGTCAGGTATGGGATGGGTTATATCATCATCAGGCATGGTCAGGATAGGCATTATGGTCACTGAGCCTTGCTTGCCCATAATCCTGCCTGCCCTCTCATACATCGTGGCTAAATCGGTATACATATACCCCGGATACCCTCTCCGTGATGGTATCTCCTCTCGCATAGCTGAGAGTTCACGGAGAGCCTCGCAATAATTGGTCATATCAGCAAGTATAACCAACACATGCATACCTTGCTTCCAAGCCAGGTACTCACCAGCAGTCAATGCCAATCTGGGTGTTGATATTCGCTCTATAACCGGGTCAGAGGCAGTATTGATGAAGGCTATGGTTCTTTCTCGAGCGCCGGTCTGCTCCAGATTTTTCATAAAAAAGGCGGCATCGTCATAGCTAATGCCAATGGCAGCAAAAACTATGGCGAACTGCTCCTCCTTGCCCTTAACTGAAGCCTGCCTGATTATTTGAGCCGCGATTCGGTTATGGGGTAGCCCAGAGCCGCTAAATATAGGTAGTTTCTGCCCCCTGACCAAAGAATTTAGACCATCTATGGCTGAGATGCCGGTTTCAATAAACTCGGCTGGAGGCTCGCGACCGGCAGGGTTGATTGGTGCGCCATTAACATCCAAATAATCCTCAGGGATTACCGACGGCCCCCCATCTATGGGCTCCCCGGTGCCATCGAAGATTCTGCCTAAGATATCTTCAGATACCGCTAGCTTTAAAGTCTCACCCTTGCATCTCACCTTGCTGCCAATAAGGTCAACTTCGCTAACCCCACCAAATACCTGGATTACAGTTACTTCCTTGCTAATGTCTATGGCTTGACCTCGTTTTACCTCACCGCTAGACAGCAAGACATCGACTATTTCGCCAAATTTTATATCCGGTATACTTTCAGCTATCAGTAAAGAACCTTTAGTTCGGCTGATTGCCTGGGTTTCTTTTACATAGAAGGAAGTCATGCCGCACCTCCTTTCCTGGCTACCAAGCTGGCTTCCATCTCTGACCATAACTCCTTAATCCTTTGGTCAAAGACGTCGTTGGGTATATCCTTCATCCTTGATATTCTAGGCACTATTGGCGAGGAGCGGATTTCAGCCACACTTACTCCGGCATCTAATAACTGCTGGGCCAGCTCATAAAACTTGATTATCGTTCTAAGCATCAGTTGCGCTTTGGCTGGCATGCAATAGGTATCAATTTCATGGTAGGCACTTTGCATCAGGAAATCCTCACGTATCATCCTGGTTACCAGGAGCACTAGCTTGTCCCCTTCAGGCAGGGCTTCAGGACCTACCAGCCTTACAATCTCTTCAAGCTCAGCCTCTTGCTGAAGGAGCTTCAAGGCAGTGGCTCGGGTAACATCCCACTCAGGACTGACCTCAGACCACCAGTCTTTAACCGCATCAACGTAAAGGCTATAACTAGTCAGCCAATTTATTGCCGGGAAATGCCTTTTATTCGCCAGTGAAACATCCAAAGAAAACAAAGCGTCTATTATCCTAAGTGTATTTTGAGTTACCGGTTCGCTGAAGTCAGCCCCGGGGGGGCTAACCGCACCGGCTACGGTTACTGAACCCTTCCTTTCCGGGCTACCCAGACATTCAACCAGTCCTGACCTTTCGTAGAATGAAGAAAGCCGTGAACCCAAGTAGGCGGGGAAGCCTTCCTCGCCAGGCATCTCTTCCAGCCTTCCCCCTATCTCCCTCATTGCCTCAGCCCACCTTGAAGTTGAGTCGGCAACCAGCAGGACATCGTAACCCATGTCCCTGAAGTACTCAGCGAGGGTAATGCCAACAAAGATGCTGGCTTCGCGGGCGACAACCGGCATATTGGAGGTATTAGCGATAAATACTTCCTTCTCTTGTAATAGTCTACCGCTGGCTGGGTCTTTAAGCTTTCTAAAGCTATAAAGCACATCAGCCATCTCGTTGCCCCTTTCACCACAGCCAACATAAATATTGAGGTTTGTCTGAGCCCATCGGGCGAGCTGCTGCAAGGCAACCGTTTTCCCAGTACCAAAGCCGCCAGGTATCGCTGCCTTACCACCGAGGGCTAGAGGAAACATATAATCAATAATCCTCATTCCAGTAATGAGTAGTCTTGATGGGGCAAGCCTTTGCCTATAGGGTCTAGGCTTTCTTACCGGCCACCTTTGCATCATGGTGAGTTCTTTTACCTCACCATTGGCTTCTAACCGGGCTATAGGTTCCTCAATAGTAAACGCGCCCTTGCGTATCTCCTTCACCACACCTTTGATTCCAAGCGGCACCATTACCCTGTGTTCCAAAAGATGGGTCTCAGGAACAGTGCCTACTATATCCCCTTCACTAACTACATCTCCAACCTTAACTTTAGGCGAGAACTGCCATTTCTTGTTGCGTGGCAGGGCAAATACTTTAGCCCCCCGTTTTATAAATGCATCCTTTTCCATTAAAACAGTCAACGATTTTTGAAGCCCATCATAAATGGAGCCGACAATCCCCGGACCTAATTCAGCAGTTAAAATTGTCCCCGTCCCCCTGATTGGTTCACCAACTTTTAGCTCCAGGGTATCCTCGTGCGACTGAATTATTGCCTTATCTTCCTCCAGACCTATTATCTCACCAACAAGTCCCTGATTGCCTATCTCAACAATCTCATAGACCTGAGACCCCTTCATATCCTCGCCGATAACCAAAGGCCCTGAGATACGCCATATTTTACCCATACCTTACCACCTCCGTAAGACGCTTATATTTCTATCTCAAACCCAATAAATTTCCTGATATAAGCCTTGTAATACTGGGCAATATCTTCATACTGCGTGCCATATTTTGATGGAACCTCGATGATTATCGGAGGCAGAACCTTCCTTTCTTTAACTTGAGCCACCAAATCTTCAACATACTTCATATAGCCTTCCAATATCACTATTACACCGACATTAGGCTCATCCATAATTTCAGTTAGGGCTTGCCTAACCTCTTCGCCGGTATCGTGGTCGTCTTTTACTATATGATATCTACGCACACCAGCCAGCCGCAGTCCACTGACCAGGTCTTCGTCCCCGATAACAGCTATGTCTAGGTGTCGAATATGCATCATGATGAAAATACCAGATAATCCTTTATTTCTTCTACCGGTATGTTATCAAACGTTGCTTTTAAGACCAGCCTTAAGTTCCTTATTTCACTCTCTTTAACGATTAAATACCAAGCTAACACCAAAGGAGTTAGTACCCGCGGCGATAACATCTCTCTGAGCAGCCTGAACTTATGTTTATCAATAACCTCCTCCACTGCGGTAACACTCTTAGTTCTACTATAGCTAGCTACTACTTCTTGGGCTATGCCTTGATATTGAGTACCGCTTAATGCGCCAGGGATATCAGCTAGCTTGTGCGCTATCAAATCCTTAGCCAATTTATCGGAAATCATGTATCCGCCGCTGATTACAAATTCATCGGCTTCAAAGCCCATACCCTCAATTATTACTCTATTTATAAGCTGCAAGTTTGCCATGTCTATCATTATGCTAAAGGCTTTGGCAAGTAAAAAGCCATCCTCAATACTTTTAGCTACATTTAGCAAACGCTGGTAATACTCCCGGTCTAATCCAGCTTCACTCAAAAACTTTGACTTCGTTCCTTCGGTGTATTCTTCAAGGAGAGAGGCATAAGCCCCTAGCTTGCAGTCAACCAGTACCTTTTTGATACCATCAACATTCTCAGCCCGAGAAAGTTCATCTAGCAGTCCATGACCATGAATAACCCCTACCGGTATCATGTTAGCCTTCTTGCCGGTTAGAATTCCCTGCAAAGCAGTTTTGATATTTAAGACATCGTATTTAACTATGTAGGCGTCCAGTACCTTAAGTATGTCAGCCGGCACACGTTTAAACCATTTGAGGCGCTCAAGGCACTGGCTAAAATACTTCCACAAGTACCTATCTGAGTCATCAAAGGTCTTAATAACCGCCTCCTCAAGGTATCTGCCTATATCGGTATCTTTAACGATTTCCAACACATCCTGGAGGCTGGGCGTCTTTGACATCCGATTTATATGCTCAGAGGTCACAATTTTAGCCTCAGCACCCTTCAGGTAGGCGGACATAAATGCATATCTGCCACTGGTCAAAGGTCAACTCCTGTCTAAAATAGCTCCCTACCTATTTCAGGCAATAACCTTGGTAGTAACATTTCAAGCCTAGTCTCGTAAGTATTGTCTATCCTAGTCCTCCCGTTAATGTCCTCAACTATAACCCCTCCCAGGCAGTCATGCTTTCTGACTTCCACTATCTTGCCGGCTAATCCCTTATCTTTCTCAAGGAGCTTTTGTACCGTGCTTATGTCTTTAGGTGCAACATAAACCCGGCCTTTATCAAGATTAAGCACCTCAGTGGCTTCATTAATTAAGCCAATGAGCAAGCTTTTGTCACTTGAAACCCCGGATAGCTCCTTTTTCACCCGGCTAATTAACTCATTAATTACGTCGGCTTTAGCCTTTGATAACTCCTGGCGGGCTTTCACCGAAGCCTGTGCCGCTATTCGAGCCGCTTCCTCCTTAGCTTCCTGCAGCACTTCACCCTTCTCTTCCTCTAGCTTGGCTGCTTGCTGTCTTTTGGCTTGCTCTATTTCTCTTGCCGCCTTACCCTCGGCTTCCTTTATTATATTCTCAGCCTCGGCTCTTACTTTGTCTAAGATAGCTTCGCCAATTTTTTCCATTCCTTTCATACCACACCCCTACATGAGCCCTAACATGGTTAATGACATTATGGCGAACACCATCCCCAGAACCCCCAGTAGCTCCACTAATACTGCCAACAGCACGGAGTGGGTAAATATGGCCCCTTTGGTCTTGGGTAGTAGTGATATACCTGAAGCACATATGACACCCTGCTGCCATGCTGAGAAGAATTCAGCAGCCGCAGTTATAAGTCCGATAAAAAGCACAGTAAGACCGGCGCCGCCTGTCTCCGGCAACTTAGGCACTACCCCAGTTATAATAAGTATCAGCACTATGAGTGCGTAAAAGGTCTGCGTGATTGGCAGAGTCGATAGCACCATAACATTTCGAAACTGACCTCTGTCCTCGGCTAAGGCAGCGGCTCCAGCCGAAGCAGCGATGCCTATACCTATTGACGAGCCGAAAAAGCCACCAGCTAGGGCAAGGGCACCACCAAGAACAGCTAATGAAGTTGGGGAAAGTAATCCCATCATCTTTATACTTCTCCTTTCTAAGATTTTGCTCCGACTATTACGGAAGGGCGTTTCCTTAATCTAAACGGGCTATATGCCCGACCTCCCCCCTCATAAAACTTGACAATGAATTCAACAAAGCACAGCCTAAGCGAGTGGACAAAACCGGAGATGAAACTAAGAAGCATGTTGAGCATGTGTCCAATAATTAGAATGAAAACGGCTAAAATAGTACCACCGACGGCTCCAGCCAGACCCGGAATAGGTATGAAACTAGAGAACAGGCGCGCCAGCATATTAAAGGCTGAAGCCAGATAGACAGTGGCTAGACCCACACCGGCAAGCCGGCAATACGACATGACATCGCCCAAGAGACCGGTGAGTTCAAAGAGCCAAAACATAGCCCCCATCCCCCCACTCTGCATAAGCGTGCCGACGATTATTAATACCGCCCCACTGCCAAGAATATACATGGAGATACCATATAGTGGGGCAAAGAAGGGAAGGTCAACATGTAACATAGTGTGGAGAATAAACGGTATACCAAGCTGGAAAGTAAACAAACCAATCTTGCTAAGTATTACCCCCCGATTTCTCTCCTTCACCCCTTTGATTAAGGCAAATACATGAGCGATATTAACATGGACAAGACCTATCATTAGGGCTAGTAAGATAAAGCTTAGTGGATTTTGAAGCACTTGCTGAACTCCTGCGACTAGAGCGACATTCTCAAAGCCAAAGAAACGATAAACATCGCCTAAATAGCTGCCACTAAGCAGACCGATAACCAGGGCAACCCCGCCACAGGTATAAATCAACCTCCGAAACAACTGCATGTCTTCAGATTGAGGGTCAGCCCCAAGAAATCTTGCCAGTAAAAACCTCCCCACCAGTATAATGCCAGCGGCATAAACCACATCTGCCACCATAAGACCAAAGAAGAAAGCAAAAGAGTAACTTATTATAGGCGTAGGGTCCCACTC
>Ga0315314_1001574_pt1 | contig 20433 bp, 20 predicted proteins | sample TDP9_MG_FD_203631 | JGI IMG/M metagenome (GOLD analysis project Ga0315314, IMG submission 203631) | Freshwater sediment microbial communities from Lake Towuti, South Sulawesi, Indonesia - TDP9 | ecosystem: Environmental > Aquatic > Freshwater > Lake > Sediment | place: Indonesia: South Sulawesi... | reverse complement strand
CTCAGGAATCGCGAGTTTTAGTTGAGATGAGAAGAATTTTCTTAGCATGTGGATGTGGAGTGTTCGCCGCTTGGTTGAAGGATCTCTCTTCTCAAGCTCTGCTTTTTCCAACGCATTTGACCACATGGCGTGTGATATAGACATCGAGAAGGGAAAGAGTCTGTCATCCTCATTGCCTTTCATTCCTCTGCCAAAAGCTGTTGTGGCTAACCCCTTCCCTTTGTTAGCTGAGACCCTAGATACGATTCCCTGACCTTCAGCCACTCCAATAAAGCCTCTTTTACCTCCTGATTGATGAACGTATAATAGGTGTCGCCCTCCTTTGTGTATTCATCTCTGATAGTGACCTTGACAGGATCTGAATTTAGATCAATGTCCACCAATTGAACCTTTAATGCGTCTCCGATTCTGATTCCTGAGCTTTCTAGGAGAAGAGACAAGGCTCTACCTTTCAAATCACTGTGAGAAAGGATCTGTCTCAGAACGTCTGATGTGAGGTCATTTTCCTGAGTTCTGGCTCTCCTACCCTTCGGAAGCCTGGAGCGAAGCGTTCTTGTCTGCTTCTTAGTGAGTTCAATATCTAAACTGAATTCCAAGAAGCTCTTCACACCTATCATATAGACACTAGCACTAACACGTGGTCGCGTATGGAGGCTTGTGGCAAAGGTTAGCACATCGTTGAGCCAATTCCGTCTCTTACGACATTTGCCAATATATTGACTAGCGAGTTGTTCGTAGTCAATTGTGCTGTTCTCAACCTCAAAGGACTTGTCATATACGTAACAGAGATAATGCTTCAGCCCAGCTACAAGGACTTTCCGAGTGCTTTTCTCCCCGTAGGTTTCTAACCACCCTTTAACACGTTTTGTGACTGTCAGCCTTGACTTACCCAATATCACTATGTACGATTGTGAGTTATGAATTTTTTTGTCAACAAATACTTACAGATCTCAAACTGCTCCTTACTTTTTCCCCGAGTTCTTGATTGAAGAGTCTTCCTATATGTCTAGACATTCTCTAAAAACTTAAATACCTCTTTCTGTTACGCTATAAGACCTAAAAGGTAAAGGTGAAAAAGTTGCCTGAAAGAGTTCAGAAGAATGCTGCTTTTATCAACGGTATGTCGATAAGCGGAACAGCATGCAGAGTCGTTGACACCAGCCCCACTAGCGGCATGTGCCCAATATGCATCCACGACTGCCCCTTCCTATGTGAGATAAGCCTCGCAGCCTTCAGGGGTAGAGAGGTCCTCTATCCTTCACCGGCCTACTTCGGTAACAGCACCGCTGGATCGTTGAAGGATTACGGTCTCACCTGGGAAGACTTCAACATTATGGCGGAGCTCCTCGGCGCAAAGGGCATAGAAGCAGACTCCGACCTGGCAATCTTCGGGAACGCCGACGTGACCAGTACGGTGGGTGGCATCCCGCTGAAGCTTCCCATCATCGTTGGAGCCTTCGGCTCTACGAGGGTTGCTGAGGCTTACTGGGATGGTCTAGCTGTTGGATGTGCAATCTCTGGAGTCTCTCTGATAATCGGTGAAAACGTCTGTGGAATGGACTCGAACTCAAAGATTACCAACGGAAAGGTCACAGATTCACCAGAAATGGCACGTAGAGTCAAAAAGTATAAGGAGTATTGGGACGGGAAGTACGGAGACCTCGTTGTCCAAACAAACGTTGAGGACCAGCGACTAGGCGTAGACGAGTACGTCCTATCAAAGCTAGAAGTAAATGTCGTCGAGAGGAAATGGGGTCAAGGAGCCAAAGCCATCGGTGGAGAGGTTCGGCTCAATACTCTTGAGAGAGCAAGGCTCCTCAAGAGTCGAGGTTACATAGTTATTCCAGATCCTGATGAGCCAGAAGTGCAAGAAGCCTTCAAAGCAAAAGTCTTCAACACCTTCGAGCGCCACAGCAGGGTTGGCATGCCCAAGGAAAGGAGCTTCGTAGAGGACATACAGTGGTTGAGAGAGAGGGGCGCAAAGAAGGTCACGATCAAGACCGGCGCCTATCGCCCCTCAGCCGTTGCGTGGACAATGAGGGTCGCTTCCGAAGCAGAGGTCGACTACGTAACCTTCGACGGAGCAGGAGGCGGAACTGGAATGAGCCCCGTTCCGATGATGAACGAGATGAGCACGCCCACGGTCTACTTGGCTGCGCAGGTCCTTAAGTGCTGCCAGATACTGAAGAAGAAGGGCAAATACGTGCCTGACATTGTCATAGCCGGAGGCTTCATCAACGAGACTCAGATATACAAGGCTCTCGCCCTGAGCAACTACGGTGATGGACCCTTCTTCAAAGCCGTCTGCATAGCACGATCGCCACTGACGGCTGTCATGAAGTCCGACTTCTTCCTACAGCTCGGCAAGGAAGGAAAGCTGCCCAAAGCCTTCACAGACCTGTACGGAGACACTCCCGAGAAGTATTACATTGCTCTGCCAGATCTCAGAGCAGAGTACGGCGCGGAGAAGGTGAAGGAGATGCCGTATCAGGGCATAGCGCTCTACACCTACCTGACGGACAGGATCAGCGTTGGCTTGAAGCAGCTGCTAGCTGGTTCGAGGACCTTCAAGCTCGACCTCCTCGACAGATGCAACTTGGCTTCGCTGAACGAGAGGGCTGCCAAGGTCACGGGGATTCCGCTGCTCGAGGACTTGGACGCAGAAGAGATGGAGCAGATCCTAGGCTAACACATTTCCCCTTTTTCTTCTTTTGCTATTCATCAAGAAGCTTCTGGAACTTTCTTCGGGAAGGAGTTTTTAACCAGCGACTCAGCTATGTTTACTGATACCTATGAGCGCTGAGCTGTGGACGGAGAAGTATCGTTCCAAGAGCCTCGACGAAGTAGTCAACCACAAGGAAATCATCTCTCGGCTGAAGAAGTTTGTGGAAGACAGGAACATTCCTCACCTTCTCTTCGTCGGACCGGCAGGTGTCGGGAAGACTACAACTGTCCTTGCCTTGGCACAGGACTTGTACGGACCCGATTATCTGAACCACATCTTAGAGCTCAACGCCAGCGACGAAAGAGGCATCAACGTAATCAGGGAGAAGGTGAAGTTCTTCGCGCGAACTGCTCCGATTCGGAGCGGGGTTTCCTTTAAGATTCTTATCATGGATGAGGCTGACAGCCTTACATCAGCGGCTCAACACGCCTTGAGGCGAACAATGGAGCGCTACACCAAGACATGTCGATTCTGCCTCATAGGCAACTATTCTGAAAGCATCATTGAGCCAATCCAATCAAGATGCGCCATCTTCAGGTTTGCACACCTCAATGAAAAGGACACGCGGGCGAGAATCAAGCACATAGCGAATTGCGAACAGGTGAGTCTGCATGAAACAGGGCTTAACGCCATTCTAGAGGCTTCTGGAGGAGACCTGAGGAAAGCCATCAACATCCTCCAGACAGCAGCCGCCTCTAGACGGGACTACGTTGACGAGGAAGTCGTTCTCAGCGTTCTTGGTCGTGTCAGCCCAAAGGATGTCAGAGAGATGGTTCTCCTCTCTATGAAGGGGCGCTTCCTTGAGGCGAGAGAGATTCTGAGGAGGCTACTCTTGGAAGAGGGCTTGGCTGGGGAGGATTTGCTGAAGCAGATATATTCCGAGGTCTTGCGTCTCCAAATATCTGATGTCTGGAAGGTCAGGCTCTCCGAGGCCCTTGGAGAGGTCGACTATCGCCTCACGCAGGGGGCTAGTGTCGAGATCCAGCTAGGCGCATTGCTTGCGAAGCTCGCCTTGGTCGGGGAAGAGATGGGGCGATGAGTATCGAGGAGCAGCCTTGGGCTGAGAGGTTCAAGCCTAGAACCCTCGCCGAGGTAGTGGACAACAAGGAAGCTCTTAGAAGATTTGTTGCTTGGGTCAACTCCTGGAAAGCTGGTCCGCCCAAAAACCGTTCAGTCTTCATCTATGGTCCTCCTGGAGTAGGCAAAACATCCGGCGTTGGGGCTTTAGCCAAAGACTTCGGTTTCGACCTCATAGAGGTGAATGCCAGCGACTATCGGACAGCTAAGCGGCTTGAGACAATTCTCGGGAAAGCCGTGAGTCAGACCCAAACTCTCTTCGGGATGAAGCGTATGATCCTCTTCGATGAACTCGAAGGCATCAGTGGACAGGAGGATCGTGGAGGCATAGAAGCTATCCTCCGTCTCATCAAGGAGACGAGAAGCCCCATCGTCTTGGTTGCCACTGGGAGCCCAGAGGAGTGGGAGGAGCTGCTGAGTCCTCTCATGAAGGTCTCGGAGGTCATAGAGTTTAAGCATATCCCCTTTCGAGACATTGTCCAGAAGCTGGAAGCTCTCTGTCAGGAGCTCGGCGTTGAGGCTGAGAAAGACGTCGTCGAGTTGATTGCCGAAAAGGCGGGTGGTGACCTCAGATCAGCGACAAACGACCTTGAAGCATTGGCACGGGGAAGGAAGACACTGACCTTTGGGGATGTCTACTGGCTGAGCGACCGTGACAGAAAGGGCGACCTCTCCGAAGTCTTGAGAAGGATCTTCTCCGCCAAGTCCTTCAGGGAGGCGAGAGAAGCCTTGGACGCGTCACCTATCCGCCATGAGGAACTCTTTGAATGGATATACGAGAACCTCCCTTACGCCTTCGATGACCCCCATGACTTGGTGGAGGCGATGGACGCCTTATCCCATGCCGACATTCACAAGAGTCGAGCGGAGAAGACTCAAGAGTATAGGCTCATGAAGTATATGTTCGATGCGATGGTGGCTGAGGTAGCCCTCTCAAGGCGTGACTCCAAAGGAAGAGGACTAATTCAGGAGGTCCAGCGTGCCACGCTAAGCCTTGGCTTATCTCCCGCAAGCTTCCTGATTCAGGAGGGGAGAGAAGGGGTCATAGTGAAGCCGACTCGTTATATGGGAAACGATTGGCAGCCTCTGAACAGTCTGCTGAGAGCACGCGGTGGACGGTGGATAAGGGAGGAAGGATGCTGGAACATACCCTACTTCCGACCCCCTGGCAAGATCGATCACCTCAGAAGGAGCTGGTGGTCTAGGAGGATGCTAGAGAATTTGGCTCTGCATGTCGGGGCGAAGTGCCACATCTCAAGGAGGGTTGCGCGGAGGGAGGTTGTCCCTTACATCAGAGCGATCTTCCAAGAAAACCAGAAGACTGGCATCTCCCTTGCCAAATGGCTCGACCTAAAGGAGGATACAATCAAGTGGCTCAGAGGAAGATGACAGACACTATGTGTTAGTAACCTTCGATTCGTGAAGAGAAATGTTCGAAATCATTGAGAAACTGACAAGGCAGTTAGCTAACCCCAGAGAATTCTTCAACAGCGTACGGGATGAGGGTTGGAAACCCCCTTTCCTCTTCTTCTTATGGGTAACCCTACTCATCTCTGTTGTCACACCAGTCCTCAACTATTTCGGCATGGAGAGCACGGACTTCTCCTCGTCCTATCAAGCACAGATCGTAGCCTATAATCTTCTGAAGAAGAGCTTGTTTAGATCTTACGGAGCCCATGCATACTTGATCGAAGCGGTCTTGATCTTTGCCTTCGCAGTTCTCATCCTCCTTCTCCTAACCTCGTTCTCACATCTGGTTTACAGGCTCATAGGAGGACAAGGATCTATCCTTAACGCTTGGAAAGCTGCATGCTACGGCGTAGGACCCTGCCTCCTCGGCGGCTTCCTGCCCTATGTCTCTCTCTTCGCAGCCTTCTACTCCTTCACGATGCAACTCTATCTCGGACCCATGACTCTTTACAGAGCAAAAGAAGGCAGAGCGATAGTCGTCTTCGTAGCTCTCATAGCCTTGACCTTCATCGAAATGTTCGTTTCAGGAACAACCGTAGGCTTCTAAGAAGACTATGGACTCGCAGTTTAGAGGAAATCCTATATCCAAATTGCACGTATTCCCTAGGAGGGGGAGAAGGGTTTGACTAGGGTTCATGTGTTTCCAACTGGCAAGATACCCGCAGATATCTTGGAGAAAGTGGTCTTCAAACGGCTAGGAGCTCAGAGCGACCGTGTCCTCCTCGGTCCTGAGATCGGAGAAGATGCCGCTGTCTTAGACATGAGTGACCGTGTCCTCGTCTTGACGACAGACCCCATAACAGGAGCTGTTGGAAGCATAGGCTGGCTAGTTATCCATGTGAATGCAAATGATGTTGCTACCCGTGGAGCGAAGCCCTTATGGTTCTTCTGCACGATTCTTCTTCCAGAAGGCGCTGATGAACGGTTGTTGGAAGAGATCATGATGGACATGGATAGGGCTGCCCAGGATCTTGGTGTCGCGATTGTTGGTGGACACTCTGAGACAACGCCGGGGCTGGGTAGACCGATCGTTGTGGGCTTCATGGTGGGTGAGGCTGAGAAAAACAACTATGTCACGACAGGTGGAGCGAGAGTCGGAGACGCCTTGATCCTGACGAAGGGGGCGGCGATAGAGGGTACAGCCGTCCTAGCAGAAGATTTGGCAGAAGTTCTACATGGGAAGATCAGCGAAGAAGTGCTCCTAAGAGCTAGGAAGTTCATCGACTCCATTAGCGTCGTGAAAGAAGCCATGAAAGCCATGGAAGTAGGTGGAGTCCACTCTATGCACGATCCAACCGAGGGCGGTATTCTAAACGGTGTTTGGGAGATGGCTGAAGCAGCCCGGAAAGGGATCACAATACACAAGGAGCGGATTAGAGTTGCACCAGATACTAAGGCGATATGCGATGCCCTTGAGATCGATCCCCTAAAGACCCTTGGTTCAGGAGCCCTGCTCATAGCTGCTGAACGCGGGAAAGCCGAGGAGATCGTTTCCGCAATCAAGAAGATGGATATCGAAGCGTCTATGATCGGTGAGGTCACGCCTTTGTTGGAAGGGCGCTGGATTATCGATGAAGAAGGGGAGATGGAGGAGCTACTGCTTGTAGATCAGGATCACGTGTATAAGGTTCTCGACAAATATGGGCTGGAAGAGGTTCCAACCTAACGGATTTTTGTCTAATTAGTTCAGTCTCTCTCTATTCATCTTACAGGAATAGAAGCCAGCGGTTGAGAAGGTATATGCCGAGATACACCAGCGCAGCGATGATTAGACCCCTCACAGCTCTTTTTGCGTCTACGATGAAGGCATAGAGTGCGCCGAAGGCGAAGCCGCCGAGATGAGCGAAATGGGCGATTGTTGGATCTGAGTGATAAACAACGGCATAGGTCTCGACCAAGACGAGGACAATACCCACGAGGACCGCTGGAAGAGGCAATATCAGAGCTAAGGTGATCTTCAATGGCATGAAGAGAAAGAGGATAGCTATCACTCCGAAGATCGCTCCAGAGGCTCCCACCACGGGGATGTTGGAACGAGGATATGCAAAGGAGTGGATAAGTCCCGCTACGATTCCCGACAGCAAGAATAGGAGAGCAAACCTACCTGAGCCAATATCCCTTTCCACAGTAATGCCAGCTGCCAACAAGGTTATCGCGTTAAGGGCAAAATGCATCAGACTGCTATGAAGAAAGATATACGTCACAAGGGTGTGGATCTCTCTGCCTTCGAGAATCATACTCGGGACTAGGCAGAAAGAACGAAGAATCTGGTTCATAGTAGGCGAGCTAATGACCTGTAGAAGAACCGTGATAGATGCCATTGCGAGGAGGAGAGAATACGTGACTGTCGGCCGTTTAGCTCTCTTTAATCAGTATACCTCCCTTCAGGTTCTAATCGACTAGAACAGCTGTACCTTTTGCTATGAAACTCTTTTATTTTTCTGCTTTGTCTTATACCTTTAGGTTGAGGACGAAGGAACATGAGTGAGATCATTGGACATGGAACATGGTATGACAAGGCTGCCAGCGAGCTCATAGAAAGGGAGAAGAAGCTAGGCAGAAACCTAAGCCTGATTCGAAGCGAGAGTGGTCTAGGGGCTTCAGGCTTTCCCCATGTCGGCAGCCTTGGAGACGCCCTGAGGTCATGTGCCATAGCCTTAGCTGTCGAGTCTCAGGGATACAACTCTGAGTCCATTGCCTTCTCAGACGACATGGATGGTCTAAGAAAGGTTCCTGCAGGCTTGCCGAAGTCTTTGGAGAAGTGGCTTGGAGTGTCAGTCACCTCAATACCTGATCCTTACAAATGCCACGACAGCTACGGGGAGCACATGAGCTCTCTACTTCTTGAAGCCTTAGACCGATGCGGCGCCAAATATACACACATGTCAGCGAAAAGGATCTACAAGGGCGGTGCATTGAACGAGCAGATACGCAAAATACTCGGAAATGCTGAGAGAGCTGGGAAGATCATAGAAGAGGAGATAGGGCAGGAGAAATACAAGGAGAGTCTCCCGTATTTTCCCACCTGTCCTCAGTGTGGCAAGGTCTACACAACCAGAGCCTATGAATATCTTCCAAAGGAGGGGAAGATCCTCTACGTCTGCGAGGGCATGGAGATAAAGGGACGCATGCTCGAAGGCTGTGGACACAGAGGCGAAGCGAACGTCTTTGCAGGCGACGGCAAGCTGAGCTGGAAGGTTGAATTCGCGGCACGCTGGGCTGCGTTGGACATCAGGTTCGAAGCTTACGGCAAAGACATCGCCGACTCTGTCAGAGTAAACGACCGAATCTGCAGAGAGATCCTTGACTACGAGCCTCCTATGCATGTACAGTACGAGATGTTCCTCGACAAAAGCGGAAAGAAAATCTCAAAGTCAGCGGGAAATGTCTTTACGCCCCAAATCTGGCTCAGATACGGCTCACCGCAATCCCTCATCCTGTTGACTCTCAAGAGGTTTGTTGGGACTAGAGCTCTCTCGGCCGCGGAGATACCGATCTACATGGACGAGTTTGATGAGCTGGAAGACATATACTTCGGAAAAAAGCAGGTAGAGGACAAGATGGAACGAGCTAAACTGACAGGTCTCTATAGATACTGCTGGATGCTGAACTCTCCCGAAGACCCAGAAATACATGTTCCCTACAACCTAATGACCTACCTAGCGAAGGTTGCACCGAAGGGAAATGAGGTAGATTTTATCAACGAGATGCTGAACAGATACGGAATCCTAAAGGGAGAAGCTCCCGAAAGGCTTAGAGACAGAATTCATTACGCGCTGAATTGGGTCGACGACTTTGAGGAGATCAGCCAGAAAGATATCCATGTCGAACCTGCCGAGGTTTCAGCCATCAGAAACCTCCAAGAGTTCCTGAAGGGAGAAGTCACCGAAGACGAGATCCAAGGTGCCATCTTTGACGTCGCGAGGAAGAACGCTCTACAACCTGGGGTGTTCTTCAAGAAACTATATCAGGTCCTTTTGAACACCGATAGAGGACCACGTCTCGGACCGTACATAGCCGCTATGGGAAAGGAGAACGTCATAGACGCCCTAGAGAGAGCACTCGGAAAGTCCCGGTCCTAACTTAGATCCGTGGGGTTGCAGGGATGAAGAAGGGCCTTTCCATTATGTTCGCAGAGATTTCAGCCTTTTCACATTCAACCGAAGATGAAGTTAAGGTTCAGAGAGCAGTCTTGAATACGCTCCCTCAGGAGCTTTGGAATGTAGTGAGGTTTTCGTCACAGACTGTTAAGGGTCACTACAACGACAGGATAACGGTGTTGAAGGTCAAGCTAGGGGGAGAAGGTCAACGCCTCGCCTACCACCTCTTAGGCCACTTCTCTCCTCTAGATAGGAGAAAGTTCTTAGAAGAGCTTAGCGACATGGTAGACAGTTCAGGCAACCTCTACCTCCGCCTAAACAAGCAGGAGGCTTTTCTGGGAAACATAGAGCTCGGCGGGTCCGACCTGATACGGATTAAGTTGAAATTCAAGAGTAGCGGCAAGAGCGTCTCGATCTTCTCTATAAGAGAGGCCTTATCAACAATCTTAAGAGAAGCGCAAGAAACCCGAAGGTATGAGGGGCTCTGGAATTGAGACGTTTCGCCGACCTTCATCTAAGATTCCCCAAGAAAGGTCTCAACGAACTCGAAGAGATGCTGAGGCTATCCTCCAATCTTGAATACTCCACAGTAGCAGTCGCGTTCGAACAAAACATGAAAGAGGAGGTTCAGCAAGCCCATGCGATTTGCTCCGATCTAGGCGTAGACCTAGTAACGAGAGTAGACTTGGAGCCCGATACTGCAGGGGAGCTCCTCAGACTCCTCACGAGACTAAGGCTCAGATTCGAGATCATAGCGGTCAAGTGCTCGACAAGGAGCGTCGCACGCCAGGCAGCAAAGGACCGACGCGTCGACCTACTAGACTTTCCTACTGATCCAGCGCAGAGAGAAAGGCTTTACTTCGATCGACACGAAGCCGTCCTCGCCTCAGGCGCTCTCTCGACCCTCGAAATCAATGCTTCAACGATCTCAGGAGGAAGGGCGCCTCACAAGGCTAGGCTCTTAGCGACAATGAGGAGAGAAGTGATGGAGGCTCGGAGGTTGAGGGTTCCCTTCATCCTCTCCAGCGGTGCAGAGAACCTTTATGGTCTGAGAACGCCGCGTGACCTCGCTTCGCTTCTCACTCTCATGAATGTTGATTGGGATTCAGCACTAGGTGCTGTCTCGTCTGAGCCCCTAAGGATAGTGGAGAGAAACAGGCAGAAGCTCAGGGAAGACTACGTCTCTCCAGGAGTTCGGGTTGTAGGAGGTGATCAAAGGTGACCTTTAGGAGGAGACATAGATACGCCGCCTTCAGGGTGCTCTCCTCGACTCGTATTGGAGATAAGGACGTCCGTGAAGTAATTCAGAGAAGCATCCTTGAGCTCTTCGGTGTCTACGGGCTTTCTACGATAGAGCCCAAGGTCCTTGAATATGACGAGAAGCAGGGCGGGGGAATCATCAGATGCAACAATCTCCACCTTCCTCTGCTCCGTGCTTCTCTTGCATCTATCACTACCATAGACGATAAGCCCGTGTCTTTCTTCGTTCTAAAGGTGTCTGGAACCTTGAAAGCGTTGAGAAGAGAGTCCACTTAGAACCTTCTTATCAGCTTGCCTAGTCGTTCCATCGGGGCGGAGGAGATCTTCTAGACAGGGTTCATGAGCGTAAAGAGGAGAAACTCGAAGAGATCTTAGGCTTGCCTTTGACTCAAATGCGACATATATCAAGACTAAAGAAATCCTGAGAGAATAGCCCTAATATTTCCATCAAAAACGAACATAGAACAAGGAAGACATCAACAATTTACGTTATTGAGGCAAATTACCCTGAAAAACCTAACATATACAACAAGGTGTGTCAGACACGCACCTCTCAGCCGATGTGCTGAGGGGCGACCTAAGAAGGAGAACAAGAGAAATGCCAAAATGTGAGATCTGCTACGAGGATGTAGACAAGGTCTACACGTGCAAGACCTGTGGAACCGAGTTCTGTGTAGACTGCGGTGATCCTAAGAAGAAAATCTGCATCCTCTGCATTGAAGACGAAGAGGAAGAAGACGAAGAGGAAGATGAAGACGAAGAGGTCGAGGAAAAGCCCAAGAAAAGGAGATGAAAGCTCCAGAAAACGATCTCAAGAAGCTTCCTAGGAGAATCACTCTTTTTTGGAATCATATGCAACGTTGAGATTTGGCTCTCCGAATCTCCCAATGCTGCTGAGTAAACGGTTAGACTTCACTGTGGTCGGTTCTTCTTAGAGTCTTCATGCCGATCAAGTATGTCATAGCTCCACCTAGCGCCATCTCAAACCAGAAATTCATGCTCCGTAGTACGATAGTAGCCGCAGTTGCCGCGGCAGGGGGGACGCCCGCTGCTGAGTATAGTGTTATCATAGTGATCTCGGCTGGACCTGTCATGCCAGGGATGCCCACGGGTATCGTTAAGAGGGCTACTGTAATGGTGTAGACGGTGACAATGATCGTGTAGGGTACATCAAAACCCAATGCCTGGAATACAAGTTTAGGGGCAATGATGTCTGACGCATAGGATAATATGGTGAAGAGAAACGCAGGGACAAGGGTGAAGGGGCTATTCCTTAAGCGATCTATACCACCATGGAACAGTCCCAACTCCATAATGGCTTTCTCTTTCCAGTTGAACAACTTTTCCTTCTTCCAATAGACCCGGGCAGCTAACCCGAAAATAGCGCTCAGAATTCTTTCTGTCTTTTCAGGCCTGATAGCTAAGTAGAGGACAAGGGAGATAGCCAGTATAATTAGGAAGATGACAAAGGAGACAACGTAGATTGCATAACCAAGAAACTCACGGTTCTTGACCATAAATACAAGGCTGATACAAGCCCCTCCGAGGAAGGGCGTTATGTCTATTACCCTATGGCTGATGATGGAAGCGATGACTGACCCAGTGTCATTATTGGAGTTCCTTACAGCCAAGTAGGTTCTTGTAGTCTCTTCGCTGATGGTTCCCCCAGGTACAACAATGCTCATGAAGATGCTTATACATACGTACTGAAAGGCCTTCCAAATGCCTACAGGCTTTGAGATGGCATGCAGTATGATGTCCCAGGTTAGGGCATAGAAGAAGATGCCGGATATGACGAAGAGGAGTGCTAAGGAGCAGAGGAAAGGGTCCGCAGATGAGAATGCTCTTAGGATCTCAGCCACGTCTACGAATAGGTGCAAGAAAAAGCCAATTGCCAAGACACCGAGAAGGAGTAGAGCGAATACTCTTCTATTTATTCCTTGCGAATCCATGGAGTTTCCTCGTGAACTGCTTGTCTCGTCGAATCTCCGCATACCTTCCTGACTGGATATGTTGGTAAGAACTGTTGGAGCAAGGAACAGCTAGACCTTTTGGTTCAAGCTTCATTTCTAGGCTATTGTATCTTGAGTTGCTCGATGAATGCGGCGATCTCATCGACAACGGCTTCCACGAGCTTTCTGCCTTTCTCCTTTGAAGCCAGAGTTGGGTCTCCAAGGGAACCTGAGACAGTTATCTCGTGGAAGTCTCTTGCTGTCGAGACTTCGCCTGCGTATCTTCGTCGGAAGTCGCTTAGTGATGCTGGTTGGACGCCCTTCTCAGCCTTTTCTGAGAGCACCCTCTGCCCCAGGTATAGCACTACAGAGGTCTCGAGCTCATCGGCATGTCCGCCACTCGTCTCTATGGTCTCCTTCACAGCCTTTGCACCGAATCCCCTCGACGAGGGAAAGACCATAAGTGCGTAGACCGTCATACCTGTCTCCTCCTTCAACTGCCTGAGCGTCTCAGATATGGCGTTACTGTTTCCGCCGTGGGCGTTCATAATGACGATCTTCTTGAAACCGTGCTTCATTAGGCTCTTGCACACGTCCTTGTAAACTCTCACCAGAGTCTCGAAGGACAGCGTTACCGTTCCTGGGAAGCCCATGTGATGCGGCGAATAGCCGAAGGGCATAACTGGTGCCACGAGGACGCCTGTCCTCTCTGCAACTCTTTTGGAGATCTCTAGGGCGGTGAAGGCGTCGTTGTCCTCAGCAAGGTGCTTACCGTGCTGCTCTGTTGAGCCCGTTGGGAAGAGTACCATGTCGTTCTTCTTCAGATACTCCTCAACTTCAGGCCATGTCAGCTTAAACAAGAAAGGTTCTTTCATCTCATTCACGATCTTATCTGAGTCTTCTCTTTGCTTAAAGGAGTGTCGGCTCTTCCTACTTGTTTTCCGAATAGCTTTAAGGGGAAAAGAATTGAAGTATCTCCTTGGGGAGAGAATGGATGAGAGAGAGCGGGCTCTGAGGATTCTGCAACTCCTTCGAGAAGCTTATCCCGAAGTTAAGGGGACTGCACTGAACTTTAGAAATCCTCTTGAACTTCTCGTAGCAACAATACTCTCTGCCCAGTGTACAGATGAGAAGGTTAACGAAGTCACGAAAGATCTCTTCAAGAAATATCGTACGGCTAAGGATTTCGCTGAAGCTGATCTGAGCGAACTTGAGAAGGAGACTAGATCAACAGGCTTCTACAGAGTCAAGGCTCAGAGGATCAAAGGCTTGTGTCGAACCCTTGTTGAGGAGTATGGCTCAGAGGTTCCAAGGTCTATAGAGGAGCTGACGAAGCTTAGTGGCGTCGCAAGGAAGACTGCCAACATCGTGCTTTCCAATGCTTACGGGATCGTCGAAGGGATCGCTGTCGATACTCATGTGTTGCGTCTGTCTCGACGGTTAGGGTTGTCGACGCAGAAAGATAGAAGCAAGATTGAGCGAGACCTTATGGAGCTCATACCTCAACAGAACTGGTTTGAAGTCAATCACCTTCTGATAGAGCATGGGCGACGTACCTGTAAGGCCAAGAAGCCTGTCTGCAGGGTCTGTGTTGTCATGGATCTGTGTCCTTCAGCCGAGTATTTTCTAGGATGAATTGAAGTGAGACATGCTCAGTCAATTGGGCGACCACTTCCTCCGAAGTACTGAGTGTCGCCTCTGGCTGTTCTAGCTCGAAGAGAATCACTTACTCTAGGAGAGAGGAGGTACTCAGGAGGCCTTCAGGAGTTCTCTTATCCTCTGGACGATGATCTCTTCTTCTCCGTCAAGCATGTACTCAGGGTTTATGGTTACTTTCCCATGATAGTCTTCTATTAGGAAGGCGGGTTCATATAATGTCATTATGCTTGGATTACCGTCCTTCAACTTCTCGACAAGGGTTCTACCATTCATTCCGACCGTTCTCTCATCTAGCTTTAAGTAGCAGAAGGGAGCCATGGGTTCATCGTCTTCCACTGTCCCCTGATAGACTATGCCTGTCACAACGCCTGGGATCTCCCTGAGCTGACTGACAACCCAATTGGCTTTCTTCTCCCACCCGTCAAACAAGGCCTTTTCATTGTGTTCCAAATAGATCTTCAAAGCTACAACCAGTCCAACAATGGTTTCTCTACTCATCTTCGCAGCTCTCCCGACGCCGTTGAAGGGATAGGCTTGGAGATGAGCGAGGTTTATGAGGTCCCGTCTTCCAGCTAACAACCCAGAGTTGTTTGGACCTCCTAGATGCTTGCCGCCGCTAAAGGCTACGAGATCCGCACCCACCTTGCTGTAGAAGGAAAGCTTCCTTTTGGGAGGCAGTTCTGCGGCTGCATCCACGATTACTGGTGCACCATTCCTGTGGGCGACTTCAATAACAGTCTCCAAGGACAGGCTTTTCTTAGCTTCCCTCGCCGTGAAGTAGTATGCTGCCGTCTTCTGAGGGTCAAAGACATCGGCGAGCTCTTTCTTTGTTGATCCGACTTCCTTAAACCGTCCTCCAGCACATTCGACGGAATAATCATAGGAGTTCCTATTGTTTTTCGGGACTATGAACTCCGTTCTCAGCCCCTCAGTATGCAGTGGCAGCCTCGTAGATAGATGAGACCAGTTCGCTTGTCCTCTTCCCAAGGGATCATACTTCTCTAGTTCTGTTCCTTTCATGATGCATGCGGCGGCTGCGAGCATCAGTCCGTTGCAGGCTCCAGCGGTTGGTAGTCCTGCTTCAGCGCCTGTTGCTTCGGCGATGTGTCTTCCTGCCCATTGTTGGAGTTCGGGAATATGGACGAAGGACTTGGAGGCATCTTCCATAGCTTTGAGAACTTCTGGAGGTGAGATCGACCCGCCTAAAGTCGTCAAGCTTGTAGCGGCGTTGATCACTCGTCTAAGACCATACTTTTCATATGGGTTGTAAGAATCACGCATTCAGAACACCATACATGTTGAGAGACTATTGCGAGTATACTCTATATATAGCTGAATCCATTTTGGGCAGAGCTTTGCGTATTAGGGGTCAGGGCTTCACAATGTTTGGAGGCGTCTCTCCTTTGAAGACTTTTAGGATGCCTTCAGCGGCTTGGGTCGCCATTCTCCTCATCGCTTCTCTGCTGCTGGCTCCTATGTGAGGCGTCAAGACAATATTATCAAAGCTTAGCAAAGGATTGTCAGTCTTTGGTGGTTCCACCTCAAAGACGTCAAGTGCAGCTCCAGCCACCTTGCCAGAGTGTAGGGCTTCTATCAATGCCTCTTCGTCTATGACCTTTCCTCTCGCTGTGTTCACTAGGTAGACTCCGTTCTTCATGAGGCTGAACTCTCTGTGTGAGATCATGTGGTGGGTCTGGGATGTGAGGGGTGCGTGAAGGGTGATGATGTCGCTGGTGGAAAGGAGTTTATCGAGGTCTACGTGACGGATGTTAAGTTCCTTCTCAAGTTCTCTCCTCTCAACCATGTCGTAGTATTGGAGATTCACGTTGAAGCCCTTTATGCGTCGGGCGACGGCAGCTCCTATCCGTCCAAGTCCCACGATGCCAATGGTTTTGTCCATCAGCTCAGAACCTACGAGGTCTGAGTACTTCCTGCTCCATTCTCCCCTTCTCACAGCTTTGTCTGCGCTTACAACCCTCCTGATTAACGCTAAGAGGAGTGCTACGGTCAGCTCCGCAACGGTCTCAGTCAAGGCTGTTGGAGTATTGAAGGCAACAATACCATGGTCGGCTGCCGCTTTTAGGTCTACATGGTCTGTTCCGACGCCATGCACTGCTACAGCCCTAAGTCTGCTTGCTGCTTCCATGAACTTTCTCGTGACCTTGACCGAACCCCTGGTGAGGAGGGCATCTACTTCTTCAGCGTAGGATTGGAGGGTTTTCTCGTTAGCTTCTGAAGGCAACTCAACAACATCGCATTCCTTCTTCAGCAGCACTATGCCGTCTGGGTGAATGGGCTCAGTGACTACGACTCTGTATCTTCTCATCATCTGTCATCCTAAGCATCTCTTATGGGCATAGATGAAACTTCCGAGCTATTTCATACTTTTGTACGAGTGAGGCATATCGACTTTTGTGATCGCTTTGAGCAAGGACCCTGAGCTTCTGGCATGCTGCGGACAGTTCTGTGGCTTCTGTGTCAGCTACCTAGGAGAGGCGCCGCCGCCATGCCCTAGCTGTGCTTCTGCTAAAGGTCGTCCTTGGTGGGGTGAATGCAAGGTCTATGTCTGCGTCGCCTCTCGTGGCATCGAATATTGCGGTCTCTGCAGAAAGTTTCCCTGCGACACCTTAGTCGGCCATTGCGATCCCAATAACCCGCAGGGGCAACGAAATGCTGTTGTCAGGGTAGGTGCCCTCGCCTACCGTGCAAAGTATGGAGACGAGAAGACTCTGGTGCTCTGGAATAAGCTGGGGAGACCCCGCCGCTCAGGTGAACATGAGGAAAAGAAGGAGGTTACTTTTCCTTCTTCAGAAGATGTTTATTTTTAGGGCCTGCCGATCTTTCGCTGAGTGGGTCTACCAATCTTCCGTTGCTTGGGCTGTTCTATGAGCTCCTGTTTTTTCCTTTTCAACGATCTGTCTAATTCATCACAGAGTTCGTCGAAGACTGCTAGTAGGTCCCAACCCCCTGCTGTCGTGTGGAATTGTCTGTAGGGTCCGTGTATGCGGGCTGTAGCCTCGTATCTGGTTCTGTTTCCACTGAGGTTCCGTCTGTCCAGCACTACTGTTACTTCTTCGATGGGAGGATAGAAACGGATATTCTTCTCGATCACTCGTCTGACTTTCTCTTCTGCGGCAGAGGCTTCGAAGAAGTCATCTTGCTTCAAGCCTATGATGGATATGGGCAGCTTTCTCTCCTCAGCCAATAGTCCTCTCAGGAGCGTGACGAGCTCTTTCGGGGTGAGGATGCCGAGGACTTCTCTTCCAACGCCTGTGACGATGCAGGAGCTCTTCTCCCCTTCTTTGAAGATATTGGCGGTCTGCAGAGCAGAGATCTGAGGTTCAACGGTGAAGGGCGTCGGATCCATGACCCCCTCCACGTATCCGTCCAGTCTGCCTATCATCTCAGGCGTGCGTAAACCTCGTTCTATTCCCCTCTCGGGTATGATGAAGTGGTGAGCGATGCTCCTCGCGGTGATGATTCCTAAGAGGTTTACTCCGTCTAGGACTGGTAGGTGGCTTATCTTGTGGTCCAGCATCAGCCTCCTCGCTGAGGAGACCTTGCTTCCCTTCTCTATAGTGACAACAGGGTGCTTCATGAGCCTAGTGACGGGTATCTCCTTGAGCTCTCGGGCGTTGGAGAAGGCTTTGGCGACGTCTACCTGTGAGATGATGCCAACGACCTTGTTGTCTTCTGCTATGGGAACTGCCCTTGTGTCATTCTGGAACATGACTTCCATAGCCTGTGAGATCGGTCTGTCTGGGCTGAGGGACTCCACTGATCTCCAGAGGCTACCCAGCTTAGTTCGGTCTGGTTGAACAACATTCAAGAGGTCTCTGAGTGTGACTAAGCCGATCTTGCTTTCGCTGACGACAGGCGCTTCATAGAGGTTTGTCTCGTAGAAATAGCCTAAGAGCTTGGAGGCTGTGTCTGAGAGACTGAAGACACGAGGTGCTGCCCTCATGAACTGGGAGACCTGGAGCATGGCTATCTCTTTGATGCTTGGAGAAGACACCTCAACAATCCCTGTATAGGCTTCGTAATCGAACTATATATATCCGCTGGACTAGACTTCACGGAGAACTGAGAGAGATGTCAAGGTAAGGTTATTTATATTCAGAGTCATTATGGGTATAACGTCAACGAGGACGTTCAAGGATGGTTGAAGAGGAAGAGATGGTGGTCACCCCTTGGAGAGTTGAGGGGAAGATCGACTATGATAGGCTGATAAAGCAGTTTGGGACGGAACCCATAGACAAGGAGCTACTCAAAAGGATAGAGAAGCATACAGGTAGTCTCCACATTCAGCTCAGAAGAGGCATCTTTTTCTCGCATCGAGACCTAGACTGGATACTGGACAAGTATGAAGCAGGCGAGAAGTTTGTCCTCTACACAGGCAGAGGACCTTCTGGTCCTGTCCACATCGGGCATCTTGTTCCTTGGATCTTCACGAAGCATCTTCAGGATGTCTTCGACACTAAACTCTACTTCCAGATGACTGACGACGAGAAGTTTCTCGTCAACCCCGAACTGACGCGTGACGACACAGCAGAGTTTACCTATGAGAACTCCCTAGACCTCGTTGCCTGCGGCTTCGAGCCTGAGAAGACCGTGATCATAAGGGATGTCGAGGACATAAGATGCCTCTACAGGTTTGCCTTGGAGATTGCGAAACACGTGAACTACACAACAGTCAAGGCGATCTTCGGCTTCGAGGACAGCTCAAACATCGGCATCATCTTCTTCCCAGCAATCCAAGCAGTACCGTGCTTCATAGCCTCAGAAGAAGCAGGACGAAACGTCCCATGCCTCATCCCGGCAGCCATCGACCAAGACCCTTACTGGAGGATGACCCGAGACATTGCTACCAAGCTCGGTTACTACAAACCAGCACAGATGCACAGCAGATTTCTCCCCGGTCTGGGGAAGGGCGGTAAGATGTCTGCTTCGATGCCTGAGACCTGCATCTTCACGACGGATACGCCTGAAGCTGTGAGGCAGAAGGTCTGGAACGCCTTCACAGGTGGCAGACCAACAGCCAAAGAGCAGAGGGAGCTCGGCGGGGACCCAAGCATCTGCACGGTTTACGCCTACTTCTACTACCTCTTCGAAGAGGACGACAAGAAAATCGTTGAGTTGGAGAACAGCTGCCGTCTAGGGCAAGGCATCTGTGGCGAATGTAAGGAACGACTTGCCGAGCTGGTTAACCGTTTCTTGAAGGACCACCAGAGAAAACGAGAGACGGCGAGGAGCATCCTAGACAAGTTCTTCGTGAGCTAGACTCCCCTCGAATCTGTTATATGGAACATCGGAGAACGATTCCCTCGGTGAAGAACCTGTCTAAAAAAGGTAGATTGAAGAGGTTCTGGCTCTACGAGCTCACCCGCCCAGCCTTCGAAGAGTGGCTCGAGAATGAGCCTGCGCCTGTCGTCGTCATCGGCATAGGCTCAGTTGAACAACACGGACCACATCTGCCTCTGGGAATGGATTCGCTCGCCGCCCGAGCAGTCATCGAGGAAGTAGCCAAAAAGACGAACTCTGTCTGCTTCCACCCCTGCTGGCCTGGCTACTCGCCGCACCACATGGGCTTCGTTGGGACGGTGACTTTCAATGAGAGCACGTTGATGGGCGTCCTCATGGACACGATAGACAGCTTAGCCGCTCACGGAATCAAACGCTTCGTCTTATTGAACTTCCATGGCGGAAACAGCAACATCATGGCACTAGTCGTACAACTGGCGAAGCGGTACAGCAGCGTCATGGTCGCAGCCCCTACAGGACCAAGTGGAACAGAGCTGGCGAAGAAGATTAGCCATCGATCATCTAAGTACTGGGATGTCCACTCAGGTCCGACGGAGACATCCACAGCGCTACTTCACTTCGCAGAGCTCGTCGAGATGGAGAGGCTGAAGGACTGGAAGCCGACCTTGGAGATAGACGGGAAGCTGAAAGAGTTCCTGAACCCTGACCGACCCGACTACGAGCTCGTCCGCCAAGTCTACGCGGCCTGCTCGCAGCCCGACACCGATGACTTCACCTCCTCCGGCGTCTACGGACTTAACGACCCGAGAGAAGCAGATGTGGAGGAGGCGAAGAAACGCCACGAGGAGCGAGTCAAGTTCCTCGTCGACTTCATCAACCTCTGGAAAAAGATGCCCATACCACCAGCCTTCAAAGACGAGTGAGATCT
>Ga0315314_1001573_pt1 | contig 20436 bp, 17 predicted proteins | sample TDP9_MG_FD_203631 | JGI IMG/M metagenome (GOLD analysis project Ga0315314, IMG submission 203631) | Freshwater sediment microbial communities from Lake Towuti, South Sulawesi, Indonesia - TDP9 | ecosystem: Environmental > Aquatic > Freshwater > Lake > Sediment | place: Indonesia: South Sulawesi... | reverse complement strand
CACTCCATTAGGTGGCTATATGGGGGTAAATGGCTTGAATGGACATCTCATAGTTAACCCTAATTATTTGAAAAGCGGTGACAGACTCGACGTCTACCTTGACGTCATACATGAATTAGTTCACATTCGGCAGTTCATGGAAGGGACAGAACTTTTCGCCAGTAATTACAGCTACGTTGAGAGGCCAACTGAAATTGAGGCTTATCGCTACGCGGTTGAAGAGGCCAGGAGACTGGGACAAAGTGATGAGCGTATACTCGAATATCTCCAGACACCATGGATGAGCTATGAGGATTTGAAAAAACTGGCAAGGACTCTAAACGTTAAATGCAAATGAGAGTGCACTCAATTGATAGAAAATCCCTAGACAAGACAACTTGTATAAGGATTTCTGATAAACTCAAACGATACAAGAAATCTTGACTACTCGTGATAAATGCTCAAACCAGAAAACGCAGGTTTTCGCCTCTTCTATGGTAGAGAAACTATCTGTTTGTTGCTCGAATCTTGCCTAAAAGTGGGGTCGGGGAGATTTGAACTCCCGTCCCAAGCGCCCGAGGCAGCCAAGCCCAAACCCAAGCCCCATTGAAGTTTCTCTTTCTCCACGTTTTCACCTCCTTTTCGGCCATCGTGTTTAAGTTGGGCGAGAACGTACTTAAACAACAGGTTTGGACTATGTGGTCCTGTTCAGAACTGTTCAGGGTTTTTCTGTTACTTTGGTTTTTCTTGGATCACTTTGCTAGAAATCATAAACCATGTGCTTTATGTTCGTGCGCCGAGAAGGGTTATGGCAGAATACTACGCTGGAAAATGATTGAACCCGCTTAAATGGAATCTAAGGTAAAGCAGAAAAACAGTTAGATGTCTTCGACATGATGACTTCTAACTGTTTAGGGCTCAACATTCCCGAATCCGTAGCCGACTTTGTTGAAGGCAGAACGCCGAAGACCGTAGGTGCCAGACGTTACATGGGTTTAAAACGGAAAGCGACAGGATTCTATCCAAGATACGGCGAATACGTTAAATCAGTTAGGAACAAGGCCGGATGTTAACGAAATCAGCGTATACGGATTAATCGAGAGATGTACTATGAGAAATTGACCAAAATGAATATAGTATATAGTACATGGTTCACTCAATCTTCTGTAGTACTATCTAAGCGGCCAAAGGCACGTTAATGCTCTAAACTCGTTGTGCCCTGGTCCAATCATCAAAATCGTTTATATTAGATAGTACAGTCGGCATATTGTAGATTTGGAGATGAGTATGCTTGGCTATGAAGAAAGTTAGATCTGAAATGGCGAAGAGGGGAAAGTCTGGTGAAATGCTGGTCGCTGGGGAACTGCTTGCTCGGGGTTATGACGTGTTCATTCCTCTGGTTGATGCGGGCATTGATCTTGTCGCTATTATTGAAAAGCGAATTGTTTTAATTCAGGTGAAACAGAGCAAACTTTATCAGCGCAGAGGAAAATTCACTCATTATTGGCAAACCTTGAATAAGAAGTCATTTGATGAAAATAAAGGGAAGAATGTTTTTTACATTTTCGTTCTGAAACATGGGGCAGAAATAAACTACTTGATTGTGCCCTCCCTCTGGCTCGACAAAAACTCTGAGAAATTCGATTTGGTGAAAGGAGAAAGATGGCAACTATACTTTTCACCGATAAAAGAAGGCAAAGTTACAGAAGTTAGAAGAAGCGGACTAGATATGACACCCTTCCTGAATAATTGGAATATTTTAAAGCAAGCCATAGAATAAAAGTCCACTGCATGCATGCATCGTTGTGACAAAAAGATATGCCGATATGTATCAGAGAGAGAAAGGCATAAATCTTTTATTGGTTCGAGATAATGTAAGCCTTGCCTATCAGGTTCATTCCAGATGGAGGAGTAGAAGTATGACACTGGTACTTACGGAACTAAGCCCTTTGGGAATCGCTATGGTTGCTGATTCCGCAGTAACGCACACTCAAAGGCTAACTGGACTAACTTATGCGATACCAAATGCGGCACAGAAACTGCAGGTAATTTCTCATTTGAGTGCTGGAATTTCGTGCTGGGGTTTAGGTGATATTGCTGGCGTCCCTACTGATCAATGGCTATCAAACTTCATCAACTCAAGTGCTCAATTAAATACCCTCCAGAGTTTCGCAAACGAGTTGGCAAGACAGTTGAATGTGCAAGTCTCTCCCAACACTTCAGGTACCAGCAGATTGGGGTTCCATCTGGCTGCGTTTGAAGATTACAATGGAATACCGACCCCGTCGTTCTATCACATTCATGATGGGCCAAGTACAACTTTAGCGCGAAGAGGAATCGCTGTTAACCCAAACCAGTTTAATGCAAATCATGACGTGCCACCTCAAATATTCCAACTAGTAGTTAGGACTGATAACCCTTGGATCACTCGAAACGGTGACTATCTACTGTATGCCAGAATATTCGGTTTGCTAGGGGATCTCTTTCAACAACTGCAGCCACTGGAAATCATGATCCCTCATTCTCAAAATCTTTCGGATCGGGCAGAATACCTCGTTTTTCAGATTCGAACAATGTCGGAAATCTATAGACTGAGTAATCTGGTCCCAGGAATCGGAGGAGGCATCCATTATCTAACAGTAAGTCCATCCGGCATTCATAGTCGAGGAGTCAGGTATCTGTAGCAACGTTCTGACCACGCTTTCCTCCTTGAAAGGTGTTTGCTGCTCGCTAGTTCACTCAAATCCATTTCGATCCTCTGCATGCATGCATTTGGATGACATAGTTGAAGTTGTGAGGGGACAAATAGAGTCTGCAGAACTTTTACTAGCCATTTTAAAGGATAAGTCAGTAAGAAAATATGCAATGGAGATGCAAGTTGAGTGGGTATCTGAGAAACAAATTTTGTAAAGACAGGAAATGCCTGCAGGAATATCAAAAAGGTTCTAAAGAAATCCGCGTGCCTTAAGGAGATGTACTATGGAAAATTGACCGAAACAAGTATAATATATAATACATGGTTCACTCAATCTTCTGTTGTACAATCTAAGCACCCAATCGTGAAGATCTGTTAGATGCAAACTCCATTATCTCAACATCGAGTTTGATTGTTGGTAGGTCGCTTTGGTTTTTATCATTAGTTTCGGACTGATAATAAACTATTTCAGTGGATTTACATGTAGAACTTGTACTCTGTACTGGGTTCGATCTCTCTCGCTCTGGCTTCAGAAAGAATATCACCTATTCGATCAGACGCTAACATAGTTATAGGCATCAGATCACAGAAATCAGCATTGTTCCAATTCAATCTCGTCAAAGATAATGTTTCTTTACACATCTTGCGTTCAGGAGAATCCAGATTTGCAACTCTAACTCTGACAGGTTTCGGTATACCCGATTTGGGGTACGTTTCAAGTTGCGGGATGTATCCAAGAGTAAAAATGTAGAATTCAGGTCCAGAAGCCTTAACAACAATCCCTCTTACAATTGGGTAGTTTCCTTCACGATACCAATTAATAGATGATTTGGTTAACGCTAAAAGATCCGTCTGTTTAATCGTTCCATTATTCTTCAAGAATCCATTTACTTCTTCACTGGTAAATGCTGTACTTTTATGAATCACTAGCCTTTCAGGTCGTTCATTGTGGGTTTTAATATAGGCATCTATGATTTTTTCGCGAAGAGCCAAAGCCTGTTCTTCGCTAAGTCGTGGATGAGGATCTGACTCAGGCCATTCAAAAGGATCCCCTCTCAAGACTAGGCTTTCTCCCGTGTGCAAGAATATTTGAGCCACACTGGCCCTCATTGAGTGTTTACCTTCGGGATCTAACTCTCTATAGAATGAAATACCTGCGTAACATGTGCCTGACTCTAATTCGGTAAGTTTCCACGGTATTCCCTTTGATTTGTAGTATGTGGCTACTGCTAAATTCCAGGCCCTTGTCGCGAGGTCTTGGATTCCTATTTTTCGTTCAAGATCTAATGTGGTTGGTAGAATTAGTTGTGTTGGAAGATTATATTTCATGCTTAACACTTTGATTATGTTATGGAAGTCATAGTCACCTCTCATCTGTTCTTCCGTGGGGATCGTACCAAATCTTCTGTGGGCAAGGGTTATTTTTAGACCGACTTGCCCGTATAACTTGCACATGTTTATAATCTTCATAGGAATAGCGATAAAGACGACATCTGGATTGGGTACTTTTTGATGTAAACTCTCCATTTTGTCTTTAACTAAATCTAGTGCATATAATGCTCTATCTGTTCTTTTGTCTTGTTTTTCGCATTCTTCTAAATCCTGCGTTGTTAATGTCTCTTGCCATTGTTCGTCGAATCTGACATCGAATCTCAATCGCTCATTTAGACCAAGACCGGGAAAATCTATCCCACCGACACTCTTCGCAGGTACTTTATTATGGATTCGATCAAAGAAATCGATTGTATTTCCGATGGATTCTGATGTTCCAATAATGCCAGCATTTGCAGTTATTGAAACTGGTTCGGCATCTGTGTACTTGCCACAGGGTCCATAAAGATAGAGTCCTCCTTTTGGGTCTTTGAATCTCTTTCTATTAGCGAATATGAGATCAGGCTCAGGCACGTAGAAACTGGTCAAATGCGTCATTTCTTCATCTCACATAAATTCGTCTAGTTTCACTGAGAGTGGCTCTATTTTATCAATCTTTTCAATTTCTTCTTCTGCTTCGACATTGGGCTTAAAGTCTGATTCGAGTTTGAGTTGTTCTGCAACCTTTATCAATTGTTTGTCCATATCTGAAAAGGTATCTAATTTCAGATTTCCTTGGACATCTGTTTCTGAGAATATGTATCTATACCAAAACAGGACATCATAGAATTGATTAGGATTTCTGTTAAAGATGCTCTTTCTGAAAGCCCTGTCTAGTGTATCCGCTCTTTCGCCTCTAAAGGGGTTCCTTCCGTCCAGAGAAAACAACCATCTGGGGCTAATCTGAATGTAATAGTTTTCCCAGAATTTTTTTGCATAGATTTCGGCAGCACGATGCACCCAAAAGTTGATTCTGCCATTGGTCATCATTGGCTTTGTTAATTCTCGTACTGAACTCCTAAATTTAGGTGTCCAAACAATAGTAATGGGGTTATCGTCATTTTCTTTCTTCGGGAAGAAATATGACTTTGTGTCCTTATCAAATTGTAGCCCCAATCTTCTGCATTCATTTTTTACCCACGTATTTAGTATTCTGATGACAATGCGCTGATTGTCCTTATCTTCATCAAATTCTTCCACATTAACTGTGATGACGGAGTCTGGATGAACAAATTTACCAAGCAAAGAATTTTCAGTCATTTCATTAAATGAATACAGTTTACCATCCTCGAGCCGAAAAGGTGGAAATGGTACATTAGGTTTTTCATCGAATATAGATTTTGCTGTTAGATATGGAGTTCTGCCAAAATGCAATTTCTTGGGAATACTCAACTTGAAGATACTCAGAAATATCATGTCTGACTCTTGTAGGGGCATGATGTTTCCGAACTTGTTGAGAATCTCTTTAGCGTACTCGGCTTCGGAAAGAGTTGGAGCAATAGGTACCCGCGGAGTGATCGTTTCTTCTGCGACTTGTATTTCCAAAGGATTCGCTACGATAACAATAGTCTCTTGAAAGAATTTCTTAATGTCCTCTGGATTAGCCTCACTTGTAATTGACCCTATATCTGATTCACTTATTTCTACGATATTGTTCATCATTTCTCTTATTGCTTTAGGTTCAAACTTCTCAAATATTTGCTCAAAAAGTGTCGGGTTGATGATATTGTAACAAGCCAATATCATTCTGAATCTACTTTGGGGAACTCTTATTAGATATTCTGTTAGATATTTACCTAACTGCAAGAGAAACGAACTTTCCCTCAGGCTAATTGTTGTGGCTTTCGCTTCTAACCAGTATTCTCTTTCCTCATCCTTTCTGGTTAGAATACAATCTGGGAATATAGCCTCCACATCTGAACTTGCCTTCAGATAGTATCCTCTCTTTTCGAGATAACGAACTATCGTTTTCTTGTATGCTTCGGAACTTCCTGTGAGGGCTTCCCTACGTTTACCTATATACCATATTGGCATTTTTCATTCTCCACGGATTTTCCTAAAGAACGGGACGTTCCACCAATCAATTCGCTCACTATCTCTTCAAGCAAATTAGCCGATGTCAACCCTCACTCCCCTCCCCTTCCCTCTTGTTTCGGAATTGTTGCTTCTTCTCAAGGGAATAATCACAAAGGGAGATTTGCGGAGATAATCTTCATCAATATTCTTAAAGTACAGGGCGATGTCGTGACCTTTATTCGTAATTCGGTATATTGTTTTGCTCTCTACTTCATCATCCTCTATTAGTTCCCACTCCACCAAGAGTTCCAGGTACTTCATTAACCTTGGCCATGACAAGTTACACTTGTACATGATTCTAGTAGGCTTTGATTCTCCGCTATCGACTGTCTTCAGAATGTCTGCCACTATCTCGATCCTCGATTTTCTTGCCATTCTTCTACCTCTGATAAGTGGATTATCAAATCTATATCTGATCGTATATATCTGATGGTATATATCATTAAGTCTCTATTTAACTTTTTCGCCAAGAAAAAGGCCGTATGTGCGGGCGAACGCCACCGATAGAGTCGCTACAAGATATGGACTAGACGAGTTCTATCGAGAGAACCAATCAGGATACCCACGATAAAATTGACCCATTTCGTAGATGTATTTCGTCACGAATTAAAGCGTCTTTTTGATCTTCTCAAAATGAGTAGCAATCTGTCCGCCTTTGTCTGTTAGTGAATAATACGCCTGTATCGGTTTGGTTGTTACAACCCTTCTATGTACTAACCCTTCTGCTTCTAATTCTTTAAGGTTAAGAGAAAGCGTGCCCCTGCTTGCTATCAGCCTTGTCAAGTCTGCGTATCTAACCTCGTCTCTTTCATGAATGAAAAGGAGGATTTTGATGGAGGGCGTTTCTAGCAATGAGGAGATCTTCACCGTTCAAACCCTTATTTACCGTGAACCCGACTCAACTGATAATACCGTAGCACGCATAGTTGAGCAAGGTTCAACCAAACGAGTTATATGCCAATTCGTCTGATTTCTATGCGGTGGCCCTTTGGAACCTGAAGTTCACATTGTGGAAAGATACATGCAATTGGTAAAGAAATGCTTCACAATGACAAACATTATGCTGGAAGGCGGAAAAGAAATCGATTTGCTCGCGGTTAATCCGATTACCAATGAAAGATACCACATTGAGGTCAGAGTGGCCACAAGAGGTTTTCGTTTAAGGCTGATTGACACTCAAACGAAGAAAGGCCAGAAACATAAGCGAGGTTTAGACACACTGAATGCCATCAAGTTTGCACACCCAACAGTGGCTAACAGCGTTAAAAGAATCCTTGGCAGCAGTGAATACAGAAAAGTGCTTGTCGTGTGGGATGTTGAAGAGAGAAGCGTAATCGAGAAAACTAAGAACCTGTATAACATTGAAATATGGAAAATTTCAGATATCATAAACGAGTCAGTGCAGGAGGTGAAATCGAAGCCATATAGGGATGACGTTTTGAGAACAATCCAGTTGATCTCCCGAAAAGGTCAAAACGGATCCATAATCAGGTAACACGTAATAGTATCTTGAATACGGGAATTATTTCATTCATTTTCGCTCTATTGCCTCATAGCCAAACTCCTTATCGATTCCGATGATTTGTTCTCTTATTGTTCTCAGTCTTTCATTAGCGCGCGCGCATCTCTAGCCATTAAAGAAACGGGTCTGAGAAAGTATGTCTGGCAAACGGCATTATCTTTTTCAAACACTCACGATTTATTTCAACCGTTTAACCATCAACTCATAGTTGAACAGCGCATAATAAATCACTTTTTATGGCAATCTTCTGTGTGCGATCAGATTCTGAACTCTAAATCGAAATTCTTTATGAAACTTTTCTCCTCACTTGTAAATTCAAAGTAGTCTGCAAAAACGTCGTCAATACTGTCTATGATGTCTTTTGATTTCCACGGGATTATTTCTTTTATTTTTATAACATATTCGCCAGATCTAAGATTGATTTTGATGTTAGAGTTTTCTTCATAACTCTCCATCAATCTTTGAGCCATAGGTTTGAGTTTTTCTTTCAGACCTTTTGGGAAACTGGTGAGATCTATGGGAAAATTCTCAATGTGTTGCATCAACAAGTCTCTACCATCAGACCAGACCACAAACCACCAGTAGAACAATGAACTATTGAGAAGACAGTTAATGATAATTGATCCCCATTGACCTAGAAACAAGGATTTGTAATGCGATGATATCTCCGTTCTTTCTAAACCAGATGGTGTTTTTTCACCTGTTTCTGTCTCCTTGTAACTTTCGTAGTATTCAACCTTCGGCAAGTATTCATCAGTATGGGCGTGAATCCAATATTGAGGTGCGTTGTGATACCACAATCTTACACCGTCATCTTTTATGAAGTCTTTCACAGTTTTTGCATTTGACTTCTCCTTGAGTTTTGCCATTATCCTTTTTTCTGTCTCTGTGCCTATCTTTGGCACTATTCCTCTTGGACTTGTGACATCCCATATGGTGGTTCTAAGGTTCTGAAAAAGACCTGATCTGTCTTTAGTGAACCATCTGTTATATTTGCTTACAGTTATACTATCTACTCCATTTCCTTTTTTTGTGACTACTATAGTGGCTCTACAATGTTCTAAACCGCTGAATATCTTACCTGGGCGGTCATCGAAATTATAGTAATTAACCTCACAAGAACTGGTGTGAATGAATTCTCTTATTTCATCCATTCTGTCAGTAGAAACAAGGGCAATTGGAACTATGAAGCCGAATCTTCCATTTTGCCGTAGGAGTCTGATTGATCTTTCGGCGAAATAGGCGTGAGTGTTCCCACAACCATTTGAGTGGAAAAGAAGTGGTTGCAGGACTTTCTTTCTCTTAGCCCTCTTGAGAGATTTTATGATTTCAAGATCATCATTATCATAGTTCCTGTCTTCTATGTATGGAGGATTGCCGACAACTACATCAAAACCGCCATCTTTCAAGACGTTCTCAAAGTCTATTCTCCAATGAAAGGGAATTCTACTGTTGAGATTCCTGCCTATTTCATCTAACTTTTCTTTCACCAGACCAGAATTCTCGTGTAGAAATGCAATATATGAATTGTTTATAATCTCATATAACTTCTCTCTGATTTTCTCTAGTATATCCCTGATCTTGAGGGCACGCTCACCAGATTCCAGAGAGTATATCTCTAACAGGGTTTTGTAAGCCTTGAGTGTGTCATTCAGTCTCATCTTTGAAAGTAATTCTTTGACCTCTGCCACTTTGTTTCCGTAGAATACGTTTAGGCTGTCAAGTGCTCCCTGTATGTAAGAATCTTCAAGTAAACTGATCAGTGGATGAACCAGGAGATTCTCATCTAACCAACCGATTAGACTGTTTCCTATAGAAATGTTGAAGTCGATATTTGGTAGCGTATCGATGTGCCCTATGTCCTCAACTTCTTCGATTATCGAAAGCCAGAGTCTTAGCCTTGCTATTTCGACAGCATTTTCATCAATATCAACGCCAAATAGATTTTGGGCGATAATGTCCCTCTTTATCTTATACCTTTCAACTTCCTCTCCAATGGTTCTTAATAAGTTTTGTTTCACTCTGAGAATTTGCGATAGCATAGCGGTCAAGAAGTGACCCGAACCACAAGCGGGATCTAATACCTTGATTGTCTCTATCGATTCGATCATTCTTCGTATATGCATAGGGTTTTTAGGCATGTTTGTCGTATCTAGAATATCTTCAATTGAATTGTATCCTTTAAGATCAACATCGCTCCATCCTGAATTCCTAAGACCCTCAAGCATCTTACTGAAGATGACAGGAATGAGTGTTTTCTCAATGATGAAGTTCACCACATCATCTGGAGTGTAGTATGCCCCACTCATTTTCTGTTGATTCGTGCCAGTTCCTGAGATAAAATTAATCGTTTTTTCGAAGATGTAGCCCAATATGTCTGGATTGACACCAGAGTCCAAACCAAACTTATATTTTTCAAGTAGGTTTTCTACAACGAGTTCAACTCCATCATTTCCTATGCTATAGTTCCTTTCTTGCTTTATCACTTCCCTGAACAAACCGCCATTCAAATATGGGATCTGACTATAGAACGGATTGGACTTTACTGCAAAAATTCTGCTCTCCTTGCCCTTATTGAAAACCTCATAGAAAAGAGGCTCTAGATATGTATCATAAAAAAGGCCAGGCGTTCCAGACGACTTGTATTTCTCAAGGAGATCTCTCAGCAGATTCTTTGGCACAATTCCCTTTTCTTCCAAGAATTTTATGAAGATGATTCTGTTCATGAATATTACTGCAAATAGGTTGGCATTATTGCCACCAAACCCTGAAGGCGTCTTAATTTCGTTAAGAAGGCAAATGCCTGGTATAGTGTTTCCTTTCTTATCATATCCAAAAACATATTTTACATAATCGTTGTAAAATCTCTTTGATATCTCTTCTTTTTCTCTTTCAATCTCTTCTAGGTATCCCTTCAGGAACTGCGATAAATACTCGCTGTCAAGATTGAGCAGATTCTCTTGTATCTTTTCGATTTCTTCTTGACTTACAAACGCTCCAGGGTTGAGAATCTTCAAGAAAACGGGTCTTAAGTCTACCCTTAATAACTCTTTGCTCTGTGCCGAAATGGTGTCGAATTTGAGCAGTATCCATTCAAAACCATTGGTAGCAATACCGTAGTCAGTTTTTGAGGCTCTAGATAAAAGCCAGTCTTCTACCTGAGAGACTCCCCCTGTTTTGCTATGCAGATCCAGATTAAGTGGTTCTGCCTCAACATAAACAATAGGATATTCCATGTCTTTAGGTCTCAGTATATAATCAGGTTTTTTTCTGCCCCCTGGTGAAGGCAAGATTGTCTCGGGAATAGTAACAAATCCTAAGAGGTCGATCAACGGTTCTATCAGGTTTCTCTTTGCGAATTCCTCTGGTGTTTGTTCGTCCTTTAGATCTTTTGAATGATAGTTTGAGGACTCTGCCACTACCTCTTGGAAAACCCCAAAATTCTTAAACCTATTCCTAATGTTCCGGAATATCTCTTTTAGTTTCTTGTTGAGGTTTTCTCTCTTTTCATGCGAGATCTGTATTATAGAAAAACGAGTCTGAAGCATAGATTATGATACGTATCATTGCATAAATTCTTTTGGCTCAAAAAGAAGAGAGAGACGCCAGACTAGCCCAAGAACAAGCACATCAGGTTTAAGTTCCTCAATAATTTTCCGACAACAACGACTTTCTTGATCCTCATTCCCTCCATAGCATAACCGGAGATGTTATCAGAAACCTTAGAGCCCGTTTAGGGTAAGATTGATCTTTTCCTCTCCAGAATCCTAGAACGGACCGTGTCGACGATGGTGCGAAGTTTATCGCAACCTTCCTGACCTGGATTTTCCGGCAGTGTTGCCAATAGTTCATCAAGAAAACCTGTGAATTCAAAGTATTGCTTTAGACAGTGCTCGATATACGGTGCTCTAGGAATAAGTCGCCGTCTTTTCTCAAGTTCTTCAAACACTTCTGTACTCATCGTGATGCCGAAACGGGCTTTTCCTTCCTCTTTTTTCTCAGAGATATTCATCACACACGTGTAATTTGTAGCACAAACTTTACATATAAGTCTTTCGTTACATTCATGTAACGTGCGTAACGAGTAACACAAAGTTGCGCATGTGTGATGGGAGTGATGAGCAAATGATGAAAATAAATAATGAGAATGCAGAACCTCAAGATGCCTTAGACAGGTTTGTGCACCACACGGACTTTGTTGAACGCTTCCTCTTAGAAGGCAAAGACCCCCGAGCGATAACGGCTAAACGTTTCTTCGATGAGGTTGCGTCAGGGGTCATTAAACTATATAAAACCACAAGAGCAGGTGCAACGGTTGCGTTATGCAGTGAAAGCATAAGGCGAAATGAACGGACTGTTATGGTTTGCCGTACCAATCGCAACATCACGAAGACCATAAAAGAAGATGTCGTCTCGGTTCTCGGCAAGCCAGTCAAAGTAATCCACATCATGCGCAACTCTTTCTGCCCAAAGATCATGGACTTGATCTATAAATATCCAGCCATAGAGAAGATAGGAGTCATACCGCTTCCGAACTGTGACCATTGTGATCTTTCCCCATGCCCAATACGGGAAGCATTTGAGACACCGACGGAAAAAGTGCAAGTATACGCCTTAACCTATGCAAAACTTGCCAGCCTCATGATGTCTAATAGTGAGAAAGTGAAAGAACTAGTGGGCAGGTTACTGAGTGCCAAGAACATAATCTTCGACGAGGTCCAATTCCTAGAAGAAGGCGACGCCGTCGCAGTGAATGCATGGGAGAAAAGGGCAGGTTTTGAACATAAGTTGAACATTGACAAGTACGATAAACTTGCCGAACCTTCGCCGCTAATGCAGAAGTTTCTGGACAAAGCCAGAGAACTAATACACAGTATCGAACCCCCGATTGAAGAATTGAAACTGAAAAGCCTCAAAGATCACTACACCAAACATTTGGCAGTCTCCGTCAAAACCCCGGCCTACATGAGAGCACTGCAATGGCAGGAAAAATATGACAAAGAGACGGAGAGGAAACGAGAAGAACTTCAGAGACTGTACCCAGATAAGTCATGGTTAGAGATCGCGGGAATGATGGGAGACTATGGCGACGTAATCAAAGAAATCATGAAGGAAAGGGAGACTTTGCTATTCAGCGACATAATTGCCATTCAGGAGATACTCATCAAAGCAATCATAGAGCCATCCAAACACGGCCTGACAGAAGAAGAGATCGTCGCCCTAAGCAAGTTACTTTTCATAATCAACGCCGATACTCTCGCAGTATCCTATGTTAGGAGCCTAGAGGGAGAGCAGATTTCGATCCAGTCAGAGAACTCCATAATGTACACCACATTGAGATCATTCATTTCCAGACTGTTATACAACAGCATGGATAAACGCAGAATCGTATTTACGACAGCCACTTTTGGAACCCTGAGAATTGAGAGGCTCCTCAACCTTCCCAACGTGATCGATTACGTTTGGGGTGACCCTCTGAACACGAACGCCAGATTCCTAGTTGCTGCCGACAAATCCCGAGTCTCCCCATACAACTTTGGAAAGAAGTCAGACAGCATCAGCGCCTGCATTAAGGCAGTTGCTGAAAGGTTCGGCCCCGAGAACGTGCAAGTCTGTACGATGAACAAGGCTTGGAGCAGAAGAATCGGACTTGAGAGCACTTGGTACGCTAGCGACCTCACCGAGGGAGTCTCATCGAAGAAAAGGATATGGATCTTTGTAGGCTTGGCAGAGAAACCAGTCAACGCGAAAGATCACCTGGCGATAACACAGGCCCCGTTCCACGATAACCCGTCAAACTTACAGGAAGAAGAGTTCCTCTACTATCTATCCCAAAAATTGAGGGCGGACTCGGTTCATATCGCATCTTATCAGGCCTTTTCACGAGCAAAAGATCCTGAAGGAAGAACAAGGAGCATTGCCATCGTGATCGGAGCGAGAAAGGAAGATGTGGAGAGATGCCTACTTTGGGGACCTACAAGAAATCTAAAACCCATCAAATCCGGGAAGACATTGAGATTTGATGTTGAGATTGAGAACTCTATCGGCAAGCCGCACCTCACGGTCGCACCACTCACCACCGACATCGAGGAGTCATTGCACATCATTGATCAATGGATCACCTATGGAAAGATTGTAGACTATAGGCTTAATTGGATTCATTTGAAAAAATTAGTCGATGCAAGGGGTTACATTAGCGCTAAACGTCTCACCAAAACATATGGCTTGGATGAGCAAGAAGTGGCCCAATTCTTAACCCAGTTACCAGATTTCTTCACCAACCAAGGAATAACTGACTACATATTAGTGTATGACTCCCGAGGTGCCATAAAGGCGATTGCGCAAAAACTGTACTATGAGAAACAGACCAAACCAAGTATTAATATATATAATAGATTCAGGCAAACTTCCATAGTACAGACCTCGTGGTTCATTGCGCTTAAGGGGGCAGTTGACCGGGCTCCAGATGATTTAAGTGAACTCTCACCCGGCCATTTTAACCGCCATGTGAGCGGGAGTATTTACGGTTTCCTCGGCGAGTTCTTCGATGCCTTGCAATCTGATCCATCTCTTTGCTCCGGCTGGATTGTTATTGGAAAGAAAGGTGGGCAACGTGAAACTCGGAGTCTTATTCGCGACTTTTATTGCCTCGGCTCTTGGGTTCCTGATTTTCCAAGGCGATTCGGCGTCCCAGAACAGGTTTGGGTCAATGATTATGCAGACCTTACCCGATCAATTAACAATACTCTGCATTCTGCGCGCGATGCTTTCATCTCCGTCTACGCTTTTCCAGGACAGCAACATCCGAAGGAAGGAGGCAACCCGCCAGTCTCTACGATCTTTATTGATCTAGACCTTGAGAGCCCAGAGTTTTCGGAGTTGAGGAGCCGTTGGGAACACGGGGATGAAACTATTGTTGATAAACTGCTGGCTCTTCGTAAGACCTTAATGACTGATGTTTTGAGACAGGCTAAGGCTTTGGTTGGTTACTTGAAGATGCAGAACATACAACCCCGAATACTTCTGTCAGGTTTCAAGGGTATCCACCTATTCCTTGACCTTCCATGTGTACAGTTCTCCTCCCTAGAAGTTGCTAAGTACACGATAAAGGGGTTTCTTGATGAAGCAAGGAATAAGGTTGCGAAAGAGACTGGTGTCGAAGTGGCCTTCGATACTAGCGTGATAGGTGATCTGTCGAGAATCTGCAGGATTCCAAACACGGTTCACAACAGGGCAACAAAACTTCTTGGCCGACCTCAATACGCAGTTCCCGTAACTATCGAGGAACTTATGAGTCTGACCCCAGAGGGTTACGATGAACTTTGTTCTAGTCCTCGATATATTTCGGTTACAAGAAGCGAAAGCCACGAGGTTCTAGTATTGTTAACTAAGATAGCGGAAGACATGGACCTAGACGAAGTAGGAGTCACCCCAAAAGGCTCAGTGAAAGACGCGGAAAGGCTTGAGACGTATGAGCATGAGTGCACTCGAGAGGTTCTGACAGACGAGGACTTTAAGGATCTTAAAATTCGACCATGCTTCAAAAGAGTACGCCGGGATAGAATCTCGTTAGATGGTTCCGGCGGCCATTTGATGAGAATCGGAGCCGTTATGGAATTGGCCACGCAGGAACTCAGTATTCCTTCGATAGTCAGATGGTTCGACTTCTGTGCCGATTACGACCCTGCTAAGACGGAAGCAGCAGTCAAGAGCCTAATTTCGAGGGGCTATACGGACAAGCATCTGGATGAGTATGGATGCGAACATCGGAACGGGTTAAAATGCACGACTATTCAACGCTGCAAATTCTGCTTAGGTAACGAATGCGAAACCTTCAAAAGAAGACATTGAGTTTGGTTACGATGGAGTTCAAATTACCACCTAAAGAATATAGCCCAAGATATACGTTGGACGATCATGTAATTAAAGAGGCGGAAGAGTTGGCTCCCGGGCTCGCAAGGCTGGGCTGCTATCATGATCGCATAGATTGGGAAAGCCTCACAACGGCACAAAAGCAAGAACTAATAAGAACACATCTCTTGGGCTTAAAAGGTGAATGCGCTTTCTGGGGTGCTCTACGGGATGATCCTCATCAAGGAATTGGGAATGCTGAGATCTTTCTTGAGACTACTGAACCGACTTATGACGCTGAACTTTTCGGCGCGGAGATTGAGATAAAGACAGAAAGAAGAAAAGAGAATCTGTTGTACGTAGGACTTCGGGTTCCACCTCAACAATGGGAGAAGAACCAATATGATGCCTATTTTTCGGTTTACCAGAACTATTATACGCCATCCGGCAGGGACAAGACATTCTGCGTTCTAGGTTTCGCACGTAGGTTTGAAGTCGCTCGTGCTAAAACCACATGCTACTGGGACCACGAAGGAAACTATCACGAGTATAAATGGATTCACTATCATTATCTACACTCTCATGTATACCTTGATCTCTGGGATTCCTATCAGAAAATTCCGACACTCAAGGAACTAACGTATAAGTACCCACCATGGTGGCGCAGACGTTAATCCAAAGAACATCTATCTTACTTCTTGCAAAACATGTTGAACCGTGAGTGACAGTTGCCGCCGTTAAAATCCAGTAAAAGTATGTTAACTTCCCAAAGAGTATGAAACCTACGCTTAGCCAACGCACCAGGCAAAGAGATCAGTCGGTTTCACTCAAGAATTTCCCGAATCACTCATTGTATCATCTTAATCCGCATATGTGAAAAGAGTGTTTAAGGCTAAGTATCCAAATTAATGGGAGTTTTGGGCTCATTTGCTTGAAACAAATCTTTCGCACAAAACTCTTCAAATGATAAAGCAGTGTAATGAATCTTGGTCTTATCTTTAAAGAATCGTTCGAACCGTTTTTTCTCTTCCTCTTTTTGTTGTTCAGTTTTGCCTTGATGGTTGTTTATCACGTATATTTCTGGTGCTATCCCCCTGAACCTCTCGGCTCTTTTAAGGATATATTTGACATGAATATCCGCATCAGGAAAAGAGTAGCCACAAATAAAGATTCTCTCGGCTTGCCTGAGAATTTGATCTGTTCTTAAAAATATTTGTTGAATGAAAGGATTAGACATTTCTTTATTAAAAGTAGGAGGAATAATAACTGATCTCATAGGAGTATTGCAATTTTGACATTTTTTAGATTCATAAAAAGATTTAATTGCGCCTTTTTCTTTTGGTGTTAATTCCAAGTGATTGCATGTTGGGCAAAACAACCAATTCAATGAACCGTGCATTTTGAGAAGTAGGATCGACCTATTTGGGTTAGGTCTTTCCCAATCGTTGGTTCGTTCAAAATTAATAAAATCTATCCCGTAATCAAGGTGAAAATAAGGACGTAGATCTGTCAAAACGTCATCAATTATAATGTCATAATTTAGACTTATGAAAGCAGTCTCTTTCAATGTTCCTTCCTTTTCGAGTCTTTTTACCAATCTTCCATGATAGATGATTTTTCCTCTTAACTTTTCATCTAAAACAGTTGCTATGAGAAAAATTAAAGCATTCCGAATTTCGTCTATTTTATCTTGAGAATATCCTTTCATGCTTTCTTCACGGAGACGAGCGAAATCTAGGATTCCTAAACATTCTTCAAAAGTAGGAAAATTTACGTTCTGATTTTGATGATTTTTGATATCAATCCCCCAAAAGTCTTTAAAAAAGTCGATAATCGATTTTTCTTGCTCGCTTGATAGAGTCCAAATCTTCCCCTTCAAAATGTCCCTATAATACTCAAAGAAACTTCTGAACAATTCATTTTGCAATGGTGCACCTTCACTCTTTGAAGCCCCAGCACCTAAAATTATTACTTGTTTTATCGGTCTTGCTTGACTTAACATTTTTCAAATCCACGCTTTAGCATATTTTGAATAATTGTACTCGTCTGTAACTCAAAATAGTTACCACCTTATATACTTTCCAATGCTTCTTGTCTGTCAATACATGCCTCGCATTTATGGCAAGGTTTCCCGTCTACTTGTGTATAGCAACTCCATGTTCGATCAAGGATTTTGCGGTATTTCTCATGACTCTTTATCAACTCACCCTTATCTGTAAAAAGGACTATGGGTGCTTCTACTCTAACTTTGTTATCAAGAATTTCAAAGACACAATTGATCGCATCCACAAACTTAGGTGAGGTATCTTGAAATTCGTCACGAAATCCCGTTACGATTACTGCTTCCTCTTTTTCCGCAATAACAGATTCTGCGTAGGAGGCGACAACTGATATAAGAATCATATTACGGTTTTCTACGTATGCCTTATCTTGAGGATTCCCGGTTATCAACTTTGACCTGCTCCAATCCAAATCGCCAAACTAAAGAATACTGAAAGAGAAAATAAATGTTATAGACCACGAGAGTCCAAGTGTCCGATACGGCGCCGCAGACCGTTGCTGTCACAATGTATATGTTGGAAATCGTAGCCGTAGCCGTGACTTGTGCAAGACCGGATGAATCTGTAGGATTGATAACATTGCGGAACGTGAGTCCAGCAGGATTACTTGAAAATGTGACTGTTTGGCGTCGTACAAAATTTCGATTTAGAACTCCTTCTTGGGGTTCATTTTTCAAATTCGTTGGGTCTTTGCTTTTCTCATCCAATTTACCATCGAATAAGCAATGAATATACCGATAATTCCAATCACTGCGGCGACGATTGGTGTCAAATATCCGTAAAACGTTGGTAAAACTATAGCGGCGGTTACAATAAGCAAACCCGCGCCAACCGCAGTTACGCCAGCGTATTTGAGAATTCCTTCTGCCCTATAATCATCTGCCTTTCTCTTTGTCGTTACGTAGCCAACATAGTAAATTGATGTAATCCCAAAGATCATCTGCTCCGTGATCCAAAAATCTTTACCTATCGATATTTCCAAAGGCAATACTTTCGATAACAAAGAAACTATGGCTTGCGCAGATAATTCGAGTATACCTCTGGAAGGTGTTGCCTGTAAGAAAATGCCCCCCAAAGCAGTTAGCAGAGTTAATACAAGACCGAGCACATAGAGAGATACTAAAGCCACATGAGCGTCTCGGTCATCTTTAGAGCGAGATAGTGCAAGTAATGAAACCCAACCTATGTAATATGAATAGGAAACCCACTGCATAGCATAGAAGTGTGTGTAAAGTTCAAAGAGACCAGCGAAGAGTAAGAACCACGAAAATTCCGTAAGGATGAACATGTAGTCTTGAGTCCATCTATAAATGGACAAAGCAATCAAGCCTAGTCCGAAGAAAAGCCATAAAGGGGTAAGATAGATGTTGATAGATACTATACTATAAATAATAGCGAAGATTAAGAAAAACCCACCAAAAAGGAAGACAAGTCCAAGAATTAGAAACATTTTAGCCCATATATCAAAATTCTTAACACTTGCCAATTTCCAGGCCTTCAGTTACAGTTCCCAAGGGATTGTTAAGTCATTAAGATGTATCTTGATCTAAGATTAATAATTGTCGGTGGTTTTCTCTCACCCTAGCACGAGCATAACCGTTCAGAAGGCAGCGAAAGGGAATGCTTGAAACTGGCTTCGTGGGCTTAACAGTCAGGATCTCCCTAAAGCATCGGCTCACCAAGGCGGCTCGTCGAACTCGCCCAGCGTAACCACAAGTCCTAGGTAAGTCCCGCTTGAAGGCTGTACTATGCAGAATTGAGTGAAATAAGTATTAACATTATATACATGGTTTGGTCAATCTTCCATAGTACTGTTATGCGGAATCTAGAGAGAGATCCAAAAAAAAGAGGCGGTTTGAGAGGCCTACTTGCGTTTTCTGAAGAGCATCTTGCCCTCGTACGTGGTCACGTATTCAAAGCCTGCCTCTATGAGTTTTGTTCCGTCTTCGACGTTGCTGGCTACCTTGCATATGTAGTCTTCTGAGTAGTTCATTAGTCCTTTAGCGATGTGCATGTAGATCAGAGTAGATTGGATGTTTCTGTGGCCTAACACATATTTCACGTAGAATATGTCTCTGGTCTTAAGGTAAGTCATTGTGGCATACCAATGTCTTAGATCATAAAGCCTTATCTTGAGCAATTCTGGATCTTTGAATTTCTCATAGGCTATTCTCCTGAATTTTGCCCAATGCTCAGTAATTTTATCAGCATTGCTGAATAATCTCTGGTTAAGTTCAGTCATCCCGCATTTGGCTGTATGTTCTTTTAGCATATCCAGAGTTTCTTTTTTCAATTGGAGAGTCCTTTCCAGTCCCAGTTTTGAGGTTCTGACAGTCAATTCGCCTCTATCAAGGTCAAGGTCTCTCAAGGTTATTTTGCTTATCTCGTCTGGTCTGAGACCATGTTTACTCAAGTTGTAGACTACTGCATATTTTGAGGTTGCACTTGAAATAATCACGTTTATTCTGTCTTCGGTAGGTATCTTTATTGGGGGAGCATTCTCTGATATCTTTTTAGGCTTCTCCCATTTTATCTGGTTGCTCTTACAGAAATGTTGATAGAGTGAGAGGAGACTATTTTTGTATTTTGCTTCACAGTTGAGATTTAGAATAAGGGTCTCTGTCCCTTTAGGGTTATTGATGTCTGTTTTTCTTGCTAACATTCTGAGGCGTTTGCCATAGGTCTTTAGGGTCTTTTGGCTTAAGTTTCTGATATTCCACAAAGTATTCAAGATTTGGCTATTGACAGGGGTGGGGAGGTTTCTGGTGGGGTCGGGGAGATTTGAACTCCCGTCCCAAGCGCCCGAGGCTTAGAGCCTAGACCAAGCTAGCCGACGACCCCTTTTCACCGGCCGACGACCCCGCGGACGTTAACGCGAGCGT
>Ga0315314_1001572_pt1 | contig 20445 bp, 20 predicted proteins | sample TDP9_MG_FD_203631 | JGI IMG/M metagenome (GOLD analysis project Ga0315314, IMG submission 203631) | Freshwater sediment microbial communities from Lake Towuti, South Sulawesi, Indonesia - TDP9 | ecosystem: Environmental > Aquatic > Freshwater > Lake > Sediment | place: Indonesia: South Sulawesi... | reverse complement strand
GTTCGACTGGTCCGACTTCACCCACTTCGGGGACATCAGCGACATCTTCGGCGGTTTCGAGGGGTTCGGCTTCGGCGGGAGCATTTTCGACCAGTTCTTCGGAAGGCCTGCGAGGAGAGGGCCGCAGGAGGGCCGGTCGCTCAGATACGATATTGACGTGTCCATAGAGGATGTCGCACGCGGCGTCGAGAGAGACCTCCGGATACCCCACTCAGTCACATGCAACATCTGCGGGGGCGTGGGTGCTAAGCCTGGGGACTTCAAGACCTGTGCTACCTGCGGGGGATCGGGCCAGGTCCAGAAGAGCCAGAAGAGGGGATATACCAGCTTCGTATCGATCTCCGGATGCCCAGCTTGCAGGGCCACCGGGAAGCAGATCAACAAGAAGTGCCCGGCCTGCGGAGGCGCGGGGGTCGCGCAGACCTCCAGCAAGATCAAGGTCTCGATTCCGCGTGGCGCAGAAGAGGGCATGCGGCTGAGGATAAGGGGTGCGGGAGAGGCGAGCCCGAACGGAGGACCTCCTGGGGACCTCTACATAGTCGTGCACATCGCTGAGCATCCAGTGTTCACACGAGATGGAAGCGACCTCTGGGTCGAGAGGCCGATATCATACTCGCAGGCGGCGCTCGGTGATGAGATTGATGTGCCCACGCTGGACGGGAAAGCTCTGGTGACGATTCCGCCTGGCACCCAGACGGACACCGTCTTCAGGCTCAAGGGCAAGGGACTGCCGGACCTACGGGACCGCGGGCACGGCGATCAGTTCGTGAAGGTGACGGTCGTCACTCCCACGAAGCTGTCAGGACACCAGAAGGAGCTCATGCGGCAGCTTGGCGAATCGCTGGGGGAGTACCAGAAGTCGGCTCAGGGGAAGTCCTTCTTCAAGGGGTTCAGGCGCGGCGATTGAACGAAAGCTTATTAGACAGGAGCGCACAGATACCATCCAGATGAAGGTCGTTGGCCTGCTGACCGAAGACCCGCGAGTGTACTACGAGGTCCTCGAGATTCTGAGGGAGCAGGGCATCAGAATCTCGTCGCTTGATTTCGGAGAACCTATTCCCGCGAATGTGGGAGTCATAATCACGACCGAGAGGGAGAAGGATAACGTTCCCTTCGACAAGGTCGTCACCGACGAGGACCCCGAGGTGGCTGTGGCAAGGGCTGCCAGGATTCTCTCAGGTGAGGAACCCGTGAAGGAGCTTACGATAGGCATAGACCCCGGGGCCAGGCCGGGCTTCGCCGCCCTTGGGGACGGGGCAGTGATCATGAAATCGCTCGCACCGTCTCCTGAGGCCGTGAGGTCGATGGTGGAGGGAGTGTCAGAGGACTACCCCGACGCCAACGTGCTGATAAGGATAGGCAACGGAGACCGCACGAACAGAAACCGAATATTCAACTCCCTGTGGGACGACGGTCGCACTGTCGAGATCGTCGACGAGAGGAACACGACAAGGAGGTCGCAGACGCCAGACGAGGACGCCGCCGTCGAAATCGCCATGACCCCCGGGTACCGGCCCAGAAAGAGGCAGGAGGTCGAGCCGTGCGACGGGGAGATAAGGAACATACAGCGACTGAGCAGGCTCGAGAGCCGTGGTTCGCTCACGGTGTCGAAGAACCTGGCGAAGAGAGTGGCCACAGGCGAACTGTCCCTCAATGACGCAATCGAATGCCAGAGGAACGGCGAGTCCGACGGCAGCTAGAACAGGTGTTGATTCGTCGTCGTCGCGCTGCCACCGACACCGCACACGATAGTCTCCACGCCGAGTTCTCTTATACGTCGCTCGACCCTTCTCAAGTCCCGAGACCGAGTATTGACGTACACGGTGGCGCCCGTGTCAATCGAGAAGTAGGCCCTGAGGCCCTCCTCTCTCATCTTCCTGACCTCCAGGATTACCTTGACCGTCTCCGGACGCCAGAGAATCATCTCGTCGAGACCAGTCATGGTTATCCCGTGGAGTATGAGCGAATCTCTCTCCGCCAGCTTGCCTATCTTGTCGATATCCCTTTTTCTGATGGCGTTCTCCATCTCGGCGAGAGCACCGTGCACGTAGGCCAGTCGCGAGTGGAAGAAGGGCGATCCCAGAACGGCCTTGTGCGCGCTTTCGGTCGTCTTGTACGCGGGGACGAGAGCAACGACTATGCCCATCTGGAACTCCTCAGAGGCCAGCTGGTATGAGTACGATTCCTCGTCCTCATGACCAGCGTGCCAACGCGAGAACGCCCCTGTCACCGACCGCGTCGCCGACCCGGCCCCTCTTCGGGCAATGACCGACACCTGCTCGAGTGACAAGGAGAGACCAGCAGCCTCGCTCGATGCCATCGCGAGGGCTGCGAAACCCGATGCCGATGCCCCGAGCCCGACGTTGGAAGGGAAGTTGTTCAGCGACATCATCCTGAATCGCTTCTTGATGCGGGCCCGGCTGCGTACCTCTTCTACGACCTGGACGACTCGCTCCAGCTCTCTGCCAGAGAGGAGCTTTCCATTCACGCTCGCCGAGTCCTTCCTGAACGAACCGAATTCGACCGTCGTATGCGTCGCGGTTGGCGCGGTGGCAACTGAAATCGAATCGTGGAACGGGATCCTGAGCCTCTCGTCCTTCAGGCCGTGGTACTTGATCAGTCCCTGGATTGGGTGTGCCTTCGCAGATGCTTTCATCATAGACCCTCAGACGTCGAACAACAGCGTGACAGTGCCCTCCTCGTCGTCGAACTCCAGCCTGTGGTATGTGACACCTTTGACCACAGCGCGCTTCGGGTGCCGCGCTTCGTCGAATGGTTCACCCTTGGCGTGCGCTTCGAGGTGCTTCCCATCGGTCTTCACGTCGAACTCCCCGAACACGAGATCCTCGGTGTCGTGGACGAATAGGAGTTCTTGCAGGAAGTCCACCAGGAGTTGCTCGCGGCTGTCCGCATCGAGGACTAGCTTGATCTCGCCTCTGGACTCGACCTTGCTGACATCCGTTATCTGGTCGAACATGGCGTAGGCAGCATTGGCAAATCTCTTGCTGAGGTCTTCTCCGTGGACCTCAACCATCGCGTCAGCGGTGTGCTCGAGGAGCCGGTACTTCACGGTGATGAGAAGTCCGTTTGAGATATATCATCTTGCCCGCTCGAGCGATCTGAGATAGTCACAGTATCCAGACACCCTGCACACATCGCACCTCGGGTTTCTGGCTCTGCACACCGCCCGGCCGTGCTCTATGATGTTGATGTGGAAATTGTAGAAGTCCTTGGAGGAGACAAGTCGGGCCAACTCCGCCTGAGCTTTCTCCCGCGTGACCTTCGGTCCGATGAGCCCCAGCCGTCTTGTCACGCGGTGGATGTGCGTGTCCACCGGGAACGCCGGCATGCGCAACGAGAAAAGGAGCACGATGCCCCTGGTCTTCGGGCCGACCCCTTTCATCTGAGCAAGCCAGGCCTCTGCCTCCGAAGACGACATGCTCTTGAGGAAACCGAGGTCCAGCTTGCCAGTCTTCTCCTTCACGAACCTCAGCGCTCCTATGATCCGCTCTGCTTTGATGTCTGCCAATCCACCGGATCGGATGATTCCCGCCACCTTGACAGGGTCTTCGTCAAGGAGCTGGTCCCAACTTCCGTACTTCCTCTTCAAAGCCAGGTAGCTCCTGTGCGAATTCTTGTCCGTCGTGTTCTGGGAGAGTATCGTCTCTATCAGGGTATCGAGCGGGTCCTCCTCACCTTCGATCTCTTTTTTCCCGTAGATCCTCGTGAGCACCTGGTCGATCGCACGGGCTTTGTCATTCAGCGACTTGCGTGGCATAGGAGCGCCTTGGGTGAGAGCGTCGGGGCACAAAAACGTACGGGTGTCAACAGGCAATCGAGCCATTCGCTGAGCGCTACCTGTCGTCGGCTGTCAAAGCTTTTATACCCCGCAGGAGTTCGTTTCGAGCGTGAACATCTGTGTCATAGGCTGCGGGGCGATTGGCACAACGATTGCCCGCGCCGTCGAGTCAATGCAGGAGATCCAGACAGTCTACTTGACTGACAGATCCAAGGAGTGCGCAACCCGGCTGCAGGAGAAGATGACGAAGGTCAGGTACGTCCCCGACATCGTGCCTGTCCTGACTGACATTCGGCTGGTGGTCGAGGCAGCGAGCCAGGAAGCCGCGAGGTACTACGCCCCTCTCGCCCTCTCCGCAGGAGTGGACGTCCTGATAATGAGCGTCGGCGTCTTCCAGGACGAGGAGTTCCAGACCGACGCGTTCAGACTCTCGAAACGGAAGGGGGGGAAGATCTACCTCCCGAGCGGGGCGATCGGGGGAATAGATGCGCTCTGCGCTGCCAACCTCGAGCAGCTAGACGAGGTCACCCTGACCACGACCAAGCCACCATCCGCGTTCATGAAGAACGCATACATCGAGTCAAAGGGAATCATCGCATCGGAGCTGAGGGAGAGGACAGAGCTCTTCTCGGGCTCTGCAAGAGAGGCTGTCAAGCATTTCCCGCAGAACATCAACGTCGCCGCGACGATATCGTTGGCAGGAATCGGCTTCGAGAAGACGAGGATAAGGATTGTGTGCGATCCTCAGGTCCAGACGAACGAGCATCACCTCAAGGCGAAGGGCACATTCGGCGAGCTCGACGTCGTGACGAGGAATCTGCCTTCCCCCAGAAACCCCAAGACCAGCTATCTAGCCGCGCTCTCTGCGATCTCGGCCATCAGGAAAATCTGCGGGAATGTCTGGGTTGGGGTGTAGCCAGCATCAGTTCTTTATAGACTCAATACGTTAAGCGCCAGCGTGATCCCTTGGCCACAAAAGAAAGGAACATATTCTCCGCGCTGAAGAAGCCCGTTGATGCGGTCGTTCTCGTCAACGGCGTCGAGCCGAATCTCGACTTGAGTTTCTTCTATGCGACTGGCATCACGAGCGGTCTGTTCGAGGGCTGCGTGGCAGTGCTGAAGAGAAGGAGCGTGGAAGTGCTCACATCAGAGCTCGAGGAACTCAGCGCAAAACAGGCGGGCGTCAGGATCAGCGTTTACGAGAACGGGAAGGAGCGAAAGGAGCTCATCGCGAGGAAGCTCAAGGGACTGGAGAGGATAGGTGTGAACTCCAGGGAAATCACTCACGAGAACTTCCTCTCCTTGAAGAAGCTGGCGAAGGGAACGAAGCTCGTCGATGTTTCCCATGCAATAGAGGAGGCGCGCATGATGAAGGACGACGACGAGATCACGCGTATCAGGAAGGCTTGCGAGATCGCTTCGAGGACCGCAGCGGACATACCGGAATTCATACGCGTGGGACACTTCGAAACGGAAGCTGCCGCGGAAATCAACTACAAGATGATGAGGCTCGGGGCCGGTCACCCTTCTTTCGAGACCAATGCGTCCTTCGGGCCGAATACCGCCGAGCCACATTACGTTCCCGGCGCTGGGAGGTTGAAGAAGGGCGATTTCGCACTGTTCGACTTCGGGGCATCCTACAAAAAGTATGTCTCGGACATTACCCGCACATTCGTGGCTGGACGACCGAGCAAAGAGCAAGAACACATGTATGGTGTCGTCCTCGAAGCACAGTTGGCCGCCATTGACGCAGTACGAGACGGCGCCCACGGAAAGGATGTCGACACAGCCGCAAGGTCCGTAGTTGACCGGTCGAAGTACAAGGGAAAGTTCATCCACAGCACAGGGCACGGGCTAGGGGTCTCCGTCCACGATCCGGGTTCGATATCCTCGTCGAGGGACATGATCCTGAGAGAGGGCATGGTGCTGACTGTCGAACCAGGGGTCTACCGGAAGGGGTTTGGCGGAGTCCGAATTGAAGACGATGTCCTGGTCAAGAAGAAAGGGTGCCGCATCCTGACGACCGCCCCCAAGGAATTCATGACGATCTAGAAGACTGACAACAGATTCACGTCGAAAGTCCGTCTGGCAATCTCATCCACGACGTAGATGAGGACGACTGCGACGATTGAGATCACTATCGACGCCAACCACTCGTCGGATACAGCCAACTCCTCCACTAGGATGAACCTGACAGCGATCACCAGGACCACAAATCCGAGAAGCAGTCCGATATCCCCGAGGTCCAACTCTCCTGCCGTGTCCCTGAACACCGGTATGACAACGACGGCGATGATCGACACAAGCAAGATCCGAAGGACATAGCTTCCGCTCACAGTCCATTCTTGGCCGACTATGCCGCCACTGATGTAGAATATCAGCGCAACCAGGAGTATCGCGGCCAACAGCAACGCGAGCTGTGCGAGGTCCATCAGTTCCACCTACGGGATTGTGCTGGCCCGAGATATCACTTTCGCAGCCACGTCTCAACGTCCGCGCGGAATGGCCAGAATCTCCAGGACCCTGAGGTTGAAATAGCTATTCGCATGCGCAGGCCTGACAACGCATGCGGTATCCGCACCGTATCCGGTGCCTCCTATGGCGATGACCTCGGCCTCGCCACAAGGGATTGCGCCGTTATCGGCTGCCATGATGGTGATCTCGACGCAGACCTTCATCCCCTCACCGAACAGGGCCCTGAGGGATTCCGCGACGGCCTCTACTCGCGATGCGCCTCCCAACTTGCGCGTGATAGAGCGCTCGACGCCTGAAAGAACATGAGATGCACGCACGACGTTCGCTCCCATCTTGCGAAGCTCCTCCTCGGTGTCCCCGGTCATCTCACACTCGCCCTCCTTCTCGAACCCGCAATGAGAGGTCACCACCGTGACCCGGGCTCCGGTGCCCTTGAGAATCGCAAGAGCCCTCATCGCGGTCTCTCCGGTGCTGCTCGCAACAACGACATCCTTGATCGACCCCTTCTTGACGCGCTGGGCGACTATGTCTAGGATTGCTTCCGTGTTTTCTTTCCCGGACTTGTCGAAGTACACGATGCTCTCAGTGCTCATCAGATGACCCAGTCGGCATCATCAGGAAAAGATAAATGACTTGCGCAAGCATGCTCTCGCATCGCCTGGACAAGGCTTATTTACGGTGAGCTTTCTTCAGATGAGCGTGGCGATATTCTACAACGAGGAGTCCCTAGGCCATGTCCAGGACCCTTTCCACCCGGAGTCTCCAGAGAGGCTTCGGGGCATCGTTCAGAAACTGAAGGAACACGGCCTCTGGAAGGATGTCAGGAATTCCAGGACGGGTCGACCGGAGACGCTGTTGCTCGTCCACGACGAGGACTACGTCGATTTCATCAAGACATGTGGGGACTGCAGCCTCACAATGGACACGTCGGTCCATCATGAAACATACGGGATAGCAGCGCTGTCAGCTGAGTGCGCCGTTGACGCTGCAACATACTCCAAGAAAGAAGGAAAGCCCGCATTCGCACTCACGCGACCCCCCGGACACCACGCTGGCAAGGACTACGGCATGGGATTCTGCTACTTCAACAACATAGCCATCGCCGCGAAGTACCTGCTCGGACACGGAGACAAGAGAATCGCCATAGTCGACGTCGACGTCCATCACGGGAACGGAACCCAGGAGGTTTTCGCGAAGGACTCCGAAGTGCTCTACCTCTCCACTCATCAGCTGGGGATCTTCCCGGGTACAGGACAAGCAGAGTATCTCGGGCTTGGCGATGGTGAGGGGTTCACGGTCAATCTGCCGCTTCAGTCTGGCTGCGGAGACTCCACGTTCGACGCGGCTTTCGCAGAGGTCATCAGGCCGGTGACGACCCAGTTCAAGCCAGATGCAATGCTAGTCAGCTGGGGTATGGACACGCACTACAAGGATCCTCTGGCCTCCCTGACGCTGTCGTCCCTTGGCCATCTGAGACAGGCGGTCGACCTAATCAAGCTCTCGAGCATCTGTGGCAACCGCATCACCTTCATGCTGGAGGGAGGCTACAACGTCCCCGCACTGTCTGAAGTCGTCGCGGGCGTGATAGGCAGCACCCAGGGCGTTGACGTGCCCATGGATTTCACCGACGTGATGGACAACAGCTGCCTCGGGCGCGGTGCGATCAGCAGATCCAAACAGATCCTGTCGGGGTACTGGGACCTATAGCACCGGCTTGACGCGCCTCTGGTCCAAATGCCGCTCGTGCTCCCTCTTGACGTTCTTCTCGAGCATGTCGAGCAGAGAGTCCATCGTCTTGTAGAGGTCCCAGTCCGTCGAGTTTGCGAAGTACATGCTCCTGTCGGTGGTCAGCCGGCCTCTCAGGCTGTACTTGCTCCTCATGCCCTCATGGTGGTAGACGGACATGTGGACGGTGAACACCTTGGGCGGCTGAATCTTGTCTATCCTCTTCATCGACTTCTCGATGAGGCTGTACAGGATATCGTATATCTCCGGATCCTCTTCGTCCAGACCTGTCAGCTGCACATATACACCCTCGCGCTTCTTGAGGCTGATTATCTGTTCCAGCAGGTCCGCCTGAGAGACCACCCCAACGAGGGAATCGCCCTCCTTTACGAAGACAGTCGACAGGCCCCTGTCAATCATCATTGAGGACACCTTTCCCGCGGTGTCCCTCGGGGATACGTACACAGGTGGCCTGCTCATCACGCTTCCGACGCTGACCTCCGCGGGTTCTCGCTCTCCTCGGATCTCGTTCGGTGGCTTCGTACCAGCCTTCGATGACCAGAGGACCTCCATTATCTCCGGCATGCCGATAGCTCCGACGAGCCTGTTGAAGCCGTCGACAACAGGGAGCGTCTTCTCGTCCAACCCCTTCATCATCATCTGTGCCTTCTGGACGGTCTCCCTCTCTGTCACGGCATGGGGGTTAGTGGTCATGAACATGGATACGGGCCTCTCCCGGAGCTCATCTATCTTGCCCACCATCCTCACGAGGTCGGTCCGGGAGACGAACCCGACCATCCTGTCCGCGCGAACAACGGGTGCGCCCCTCACCCCAGAGGACATGAGTTCCTCCGCAGCATGAGCGGCCGAGAGCTCCTCCTCAAGCCTGGGGCACGGGACCATGATCTGTTCGGCTTTCGTGGACAGTGGGACGTTCCTTCTCGAGAGGAAGGAGGAATAGCTCACGAGCCCAACCGGCTTGTCGCCGTCGAGAACTGGAATCTCCCGAAGGTGGCCCTTCTTCATCTTGGCGATCACTTCAGAGATGGTCTCGCCCTTGCTGGCGGTCACGGCTGCAGAGCTCATGATATCCTTGACGAGCAGCCTGCCAAAATCGGTTCCTTTCAAATCAAACACATCCGCTCAGGGTTCCCATTGCGAAAAACAACGCCGGGAATCATCTCTCGTGAGCTAAGAGATTCCTGCATCTAAATACTTTCGATTGACTGTTACGTTCGGCAGTCATTTATATCGAACGTCTTATCTGGTAGATTGTAGGGGCAGACCACCTGCAGCCTCGAGATGGCAATTGGGCGGGGGACTGGAAGGTTGGCGGACGATCCAGGCGGTTCCAGCTGTGCACAATCCGTTGTCCCACACCGGAGGACCGGGATGGAGGATGGGAAGCTCGCTGGCCACGGGACGATAAGCGGTTCGGGGTTTCACACTCTGGACGACTTCAGCGTTCGCGGAAAGAGGGTTCTTCTAAGGATAGACATCAACTCGCCCGTGGACGAGAAGACCCTGAGGCTTGAGGACGGATCCAAGATCAAGTCGTCCGTCCCGACCATAAGAGAGCTTCTGGACAGAGGGGCTAGAATCGCGATCCTCGCCCATCAGGGCCGTCCGGGAGACTACGACTTCATCCCCCTCAACGAGCACGCTGCATATCTGACGCAGTACCTGGGCCGCAAAGTTCGGTACATCGACGACCTTCTCGGACCGTATGCGCAGAGGGCGATTGGCAACCTTGGTGACGGAGAATGCATACTGCTGAAGAACGTCAGAGACTTCCCAGAGGAACAGGCCAAGAAGCTGCCTGAAGAGCACGCGCAGGGCCAGCTCGTCAAGGTCCTCTCACCGCTTTTCGACATGTTCGTCAACGACGCCTTCGGCTCGTCCCACAGGTCGCACGCATCTCTCGTAGGCTTCACCCACGTCATGCCATCAGCAGCTGGAAGGCTGATGGAGAGAGAAGTGAAGACCCTGACGAAGGTGTTCCAGTCGCCGGACAGGCCTTCGACGTTCATCTTCGGAGGGACGAAGTTCGCTGACGCTCTGACGGTGGTAGAAACGATTGCGGAGAGACCCACCGTTGACAACATAGTCCTGGCGGGAGTCGCCGGATACGCATACCTCTGGATACTTGGGAGGCCCATCGGAGCTCAGACCGAGAAGCTCGCCAAGAAGGATCTCTCGGAGGAAGCAATCCAACGCGCAGAGGCACTTCATTCCAAGCACGCCCGGAAACTCATTCTCCCTGTTGACGCCGCTGTGGACGAGGGCGGAAGGCGGAGGGAGTTCCTTATCGACGATGTGCCCTCTGACGCGTCGGTCAAGGACATCGGGGAGAGAACCATCGAAATGCTCATCAAGGTCGTTTCCGGCTCCAAGACCGTCTTTCTCTCGGGACCGCCGGGGGTCTTCGAGAAGGATGAGTTCGCCAAAGGCACTAGGGAACTCTTCGTCGCCATTGTGTCGTCGGACGCATTCTCGGTCATCGGCGGAGGACACTCGGCCGCAGCTGCAAACAAGTTCGGGGTGATGGACCAGTTCTCATACGTGAGCACTGGCGGAGGGGCACTCGAGAGGCTCATGCTCGGCAAGGAGATGCCGGTCGTCGAGGCCCTGAAGACGTCAGCGCTTGTGTTCTAGCCGTACGGAAACCCTTTGCTGGCGCCGCCACCCAAGATTGTCCCGCCCAAAGAGCGGGCCCTTATCAGACCGCGCAGGGGCACGCCATCCATCTCGTTGACGCTGCTCTTGTTGACGATCACGAGGACCAGGACAGGGAACCCGCCAGCCTCCTTGATGTCCGCGATCGCGCTCTTGAGCGTCGCGCCTGTGCTCAAGACATCGTCGACCACAATGACCTTCTTTCCTGACGCCACAGAGGCGAAGTTCGAGCTGAAGGCGCCTCCCGTGTTGCTCTCCGCGTGAGGTCTGTAGACTGCGAAATCCAGACCGAGTATCTCCGACAGCATGGTGGCGAACGGAATTCCATTTATCGAGATGCCAAGGACAACATCGGCATCCTGTTCGCCCTTGCTCAGTTCCTCGAGCGCAATATCGGCCAGCAGTTCTGACATGAGCCCCACACGGTAGCCCGACACGCCCACGGACCGCCAGCCTATCTTGACATCGGACGGAGGGAGGCCCTCGGCGCCGTACTCAATCAAGTAGTTCACAGTGTCGACTGAGAGATGAAGCTCATCCGCGATTTCACGAACGCCCAGGCCTTTCTTTCTGAGCACTTTGGCATTGGCTGCCAGCTCCTTCACATCTACCATGTTACCACGCCTCTGGGATTCTCCCCTTTACGATATTAACCTTTCTGCAGTGCTGCACTGGTGCCAAGCGCCTCGACCATCGCCGCCAGAGCTCTGTTGAGCGGCGTCGGCACGCCCTTGCCCTTGCCGAGCGCGCAGAATGCGCCGTTGATATAGTCTATCTCGGTTCGTCTGCCGAGCTGCACGTCCCTGAGCATGCTCGAGATGTTTCGGCTGGTATCCCTCGCAACTGCAACTACTCGCAGGAACAAAGATCTGCACGGGAGCCGAACTCTGCATGCCGAAGCCACAGCCTCGCATTCCCTGCTCGTCCCCAACATCAACCTCCTGATGTAGATGCTCTCGAGCAGTTTCCCGTTAGGGACCTTCAGAATGGCCGACATCGGGTTGATGCACGCGTTCACCGAGGCCTTCGCCCAGATCTCTCCCTGGATGTTCCTTTCGACCGAAGTTGGCAAGCCGGATTTCCTGAATGCCAGGGCAATCTCTCTGGCGCCCCTCGGATCCATATCCGAGCCTATGATAGTCCTTCCCAGGCCAGATAGACTGACGACTCCAGGGGCTTTCATGGTGGCGCCCATCGTGGTCGTGCCCCCGAATGCCTTCTCTGCTTTCCATCGCCTCAGTACCTCGAGATTGCCCAGGCCGTTCTGCAGAGTGAGGACCCGCGTGTAGGTGGACACAGCCGCCTTGCACTCGTCGACTGCTGCGGCGGTGTCGTAGGCCTTTGTCGCTATGAGCAGCAAGTCAGGAGGGATGAGGCCGGACACAGAGGTCCTCGCCTCGGGATGGACCGTCATTCTCATGTCTCCCAGAAGCTTCAGACCCAGTTGCCTGACGGCGACCATGTTCCACCTCCTGCCCACAAGAGTGACTTCGTTCTCGGTCGCCAGAAGTGCGCCGAGGGCACAGCCGAGAGAACCAGCGCCGAATATCGCAATGCGCATCGTCCCTCACCACAAGCACGCGGCTATTTGTGGTTTGTTCTCCTTGCTGTCTCCGCAGCCATGTGAGCGGCCCTCGTTGGCTCGGGAATCCTATGCTTCATGAATCTAATCACGGCATCCCTGGCCTGGCCCTGGGACACCATGTGTCCGGGGGAGACGTAGATCGGCTTCTCCCCGTGTGGTCCCTTGACAGCATATCCTGCCGTCCTGCCTTCGCACTTGATTCTGGACATCCTTTCGGACTCCGTGTTCACCGGTTCTCCGCACAGCAGCTTCTTAGCCACACCGATTGTGGGTATGTCGAAAGTCACGCCTACCTGGCTAGCGATGCCAAATCCCTCGGGATGCAGCGTTCCGTTGCCATCGTACATGATTGCGGTTCGTGGCCCAAGGTCTCGGAGGAGGGGCCGTATGATAGGTATCTCTCTGAAAGCCAGATAGGTGGGAATGTACGGAAACTTCGCTTCTGACCTGACCATCCTCGTGTCAAGCCTTTCGCCCGTCCGGAAATCGAACGTGACCATTGCTGCGAAGGCTAGATCGCCTTCGTATGCGACGTCCACCCCGGCGATGGAATCGATCTTCTTGAGGCTGTTCTCGACTCTGAGATGCCTTCGAAGAGTCCTCTGTCTCCTCCTGAGGGCTCTCAGCGGGTAGCCTGTCTTGAACTCGGTGAACATCACATGCTCGAGGCCCACGACTCTGTCACCTTCGACTGAGACACCTTCTGATCTGAGCAGACGAGCCTTCTTCCTCGGGCCACCTCCGGTGTACCCTCCGACAAAGCCGTCGGACTGCACCACTCGGCGACATGGGACGCGGACGATATCGTCGTTCAGGCTCATGGCAAGCCCTACAAACCTGCTAGCCACTACATCACCGAGTGCCCTCGCGACCTCTCCGTATGTGGTGACGCGCCCTTTGGGGACCTGCGCGACCAGGTCATAGGTTTCCTTCCACATATCGGGGATGCCGCGCATCCATTCGGCTCGCACGAGCAGCCAAATCCTATCGTAAAGTATTAAATGTCCGGTTGCACCACTACATTTGCGAATGGCTGCGCCGCTGGCTTACTACTACGAGATCCTCGAAGGTGAATCGAGGGCGAGGTATCTCATCGCGAAGAGCTCGAAGCTGGGAATCAGCCTCGATTCCCCGACAGATCTCCTGAATGAGGAACATAGCCATGCCGTTGAGCATGCTGACATCCCGCGGGATCCGCGAGGAACCTCCCTGCTTGACCTGAAGTTCGAGATTGCCCGGCGAATGCTCGAGAACTGCAGGATCTGCGAAAGAGCGTGCGGCGCCGACAGAAGCAGAGGAGAGAAAGGACATTGCGGAGTTCTCGAGCCAAGGATCAGCAGCACGTTCCTGCACATGGGAGAAGAGCCCGACTTGGTTCCGTCCTACACGATCTTCTTCTCGGGCTGCACCTTCAATTGCGTCTATTGCCAGAACTGGGACATAAGCACCAGGCCTGGTTCTGGCGATATCATCGAAGCAGATACTCTGGCCCGGATGATCGAGGCGAAGGAAGGACATTCAGGGTCCAGATTGGGTATGCAGTACAAGGCCAGGAACGTCAACTGGGTCGGCGGGGACCCTACCTCGAACCTCCCGTTCATTCTAGATGTGCTGCGAAGATGCAGTGCGAACCTGCCACAGGTCTGGAATTCGAACATGTATCTGAGCCAAGATGCGATGAAGCTGCTAGATGGCGTGGTGGACGTTTATCTCACGGACTTCAAGTACGGGAATGACGAATGCGCGAGGAGACTGTCGAACGCCCCGGACTACCTGAGAGTCGTCAAGAGAAACCACCTGCTCGGGCGAGCTCATGCCGAGATGATCATCAGGCATCTGGTCCTGCCCGGACATCTGAAATGCTGCACCGAGCCGGTGCTTTCCTGGATCGCAGAGAACCTCGAGGACGTCAGAGTGAATGTGATGGCGCAGTACCGGCCCGAGTTCAGAGCTCGGGAGTTCCCCGAATTATCCAAACCTCTCAAGATGCCTGAGTTCCAGGCTGCGATCGATATCGCAGAGAGGCTGGGACTGGACCTATGCGACTGACAGCCTCGGGAGCCTGGACGCCATTCCGGTTCCAACATCGCTGAGTCCCGGAATCCGGAGCATGAGCCAGCCTCGAACATCTTAAGTACGGACATTCGCATCCATTCGCGTGGATGCCGCTGAGAGTTTGGATGCGGTACGTCTGGCTGCAGCAGTGGTAATCCTCGGGTATGCTTCTGTCCTTGATTGGAGGACGCGTAGGGTTCGCAACGCATTGTGGATAGCCTTATCTGCGATCGGGCTCGTTCTAGTCCCCGTCGGAATCGCAGTTGACGAAGAGCCGGCGCGGTATCTGTTGGTGGCTATCCCCATCCTGGCAATCCTGGCCGACGTATACTGGGACGTTGGAGAGAAGAGCAGCTCTGGGAGATACGCTCCGCACGTGAAATATGCAATAGCGTTGGTCTCAATCGTCAGCCTCGGCTATCTCTGGGGCGAGGAGGAGTACTTCCAGCATCTCCTGGGAATTCCTGTCATCATGATTGTGATTGCGGCAATGTACATGCTGGACATGATCAGGGGAGGGGCCGACGCGAAGGCTCTGATGGCCTTGTCCATCGTCTTTCCGTTCTACCCGAGGATTGCGGGACTGCCATTCATCGAGGCTGAGACTGAGAGCCTGGAGATACTGTTCCCGTTCTCGTTTACCGTCCTGATAAACGCGGCAATCGTGATGGCGCTCGTGCCCGTTGTGTTCTTCGTCAAGAACGCCGTCCGAGGGGACATCCGCTTCCCTCAGATGTTCCTGGGCTACCGGACGGGCGTCGAGGACGTGAGGAGGAAGCAGGTCTGGCTCATGGAGAGGATGGAGAGCGACAGCCACGTCGTCTTCGCGAGACCGCGCAGGGACGAGGATCTTGAGAAGGAATTGACGGCTCTGGCTGGTTCCGGACATCAGCGGATCTGGATAACCCCTAAGTTGCCGTTCATCGTGCCGATGTTCTTCAGCCTGTTCCTCTCTGCTGCTTTTGGAAATCTGCTTCTCGCCGCATTCTCACTCTGAGCGGTGACGAAACAGATCTGCACGACACAGCCTCGGATCAGACTATGAGGTTCAGATCGGCTCCGCACTTGGCGCACTTGTTCCCTTTCAGGTGCGTCGACCTCACCCAGAACCCATCCCTCTCAATCACGGAGGTCCCACACTTGGGGCAGAAGGTGTCGTCTTTTTCTCCTGCGAAGATGTTCCCGAGATACACGAACTCGAGCCCCGCCCTCTTGCCGATGTCATATGCGCGCGTCAGTGTTCCATTGGGGGTCCTCGGGACGTTCGTAAGCTTGTAGTCTGGATGGAACGCTGAGAAGTGGACGGGAACCTTGGGACCAAGAGAGTCGACCACCCACTTCGAGAAGCTCTGGATCTCGTCGTCCTTGTCGTTGTGATCAGGTATTATGAGATATGTCAGCTCGACATGTATCCCGAGCTCATGAGCGACCTCGCACGCCTTCAAGACCGGAGCTAGCTGGCCTCCGCATATCTTCTTGTAGAAGCTCTCGGTGAACGCCTTCACATCTATGTTCATGGCGTCAATGACGCCTTTCAGCTCCCGCAGCGGCTCCTCCTGTATGAACCCATTGGTCACGTAGTTGGTCTTCAGCCCTTCCTCGTGGGCGGCCTTCGACGCGACGGTCGTGAACTCGTGCCATATTACCGGTTCGTTGTACGTCCAGGAGACGGACTGTGCGTGCGTGGAACGCGCGTACCTGACGACATCCTCTGGAGTTATCTCCGTCAGGTCGAAGTCACCGAATCTGGCCTTCGATATCGAGAAATTCTGGCAGTGTGCGCAGAACAGGTTGCAGCCGATGCTGCCAAAAGAGATTGCCGTCGACCCCGGGTAGAAGTGGAATAGAGGCTTCTTCTCGATCGGATCAGGATGGATGGACGACGCAAGTCCGTATATCAGTGAGTAGAGCTTGCCCGAGGTATTCTCCCTGACGCCGCACAGACCGCGCTTGCCGTCGGCTATCAGACAGGAGTGCGGGCACAGGCTGCACCTTACCTTTCCGGACTCCTGTGAGTAAAACCTCGCCTCATTGCTTCTGCGACCGGAAGTGCTCATAGCCGAGGTTCTCCAGCTTCTCGCGCTTGCCATTGTCTATGAGGATGTTCTCCTCGCCGCTGGTCACCTTGCCGATGACGGTCAGAGGACAGCCCAGCTTCTCAGAGAGAGCGGCCAGTTCTCCCTCGGCCTCTCTCTTGATCGTGAAGAGCAGCTCGAAATCGTCCCCGAAATTCAGGACCAGGTCCTTCTGCCTCTCGAGGTCGTGGAAGGCCATCTCGACCTCCTTAGCTTTCGGGATCCGCGCATAGTCTATCTCGTACGTCATCCCGGAGTTCCTCGACAACTCGAACACCGATGACGACAGGCCATCCGAGATGTCCATGCAGGAAGTTGCGATCATGGAGTCGCCCAACGCCATGCCCTCCTTGATCCTCGGCCATGGGCGCTTCAGGGCATCCTCGGCATCCTTGAGTCCCAGCTGGCGCTTCAGAGAATAGAATCCGGCGCCCGCCTTGCCCAGGCAGCCCGTGACAGCCACGAGGTCGCCCGCCTTGGCACCCCTCCTCAGGAGGATCTTGTCCTTGTCCACCTCGCCAAGTGCCGTCCCGCACAGGACGATGTCCTCGTGCTCCTTCGTATCTCCCCCGACTACGCTGGTGCCGAACCTGCGGGCGCAATCATTCATGCCGTCTACCATCTGCTCGAGGTACTCGATCGGATGGCCCCTGGTAATCCCTATCGCGGTGACGATTCCAAGCGGCTTCCCGCCCATCGCGGCGATGTCGCTCAGGTTGACCGCAACGATGGACCAGCCGATGTCATAGGGACCCATTCCCTTCGGCATGTGCCACTTCGTCACCATCATGTCAGTCGTCACGAGAAGGAACTTGTCTCCAATATCTATTGCCGCGCAATCGTCGCCTATTCCGACCGTCGCGTCGCTCTTGATGATCTTGTCAATAAGCCTGATGGCCTCTCTCTCGCCCAGTGTGCCAAGGGTCTTCATCTGCTACGCACGCTCGCTGCATACACAAACCTAGGTCGTATTAAGCCTTTTCAGAACCGGTTCCGCACGGCCTCGACGAACGTGACACATCTTAACATACTAATACGAGAAGCTCAATTCCTGCGCGGTTGTCCGAATGCGATTGGAGATACCATACGGGGAGGGGAAGGAGGTCGTCGAGGTCTCTGACGAGAATGTCGGGGAGGTCGTGTATCAGAAGGACGTCATTGCTCCCGACAAGGCCCAGGTTGTTCTTGACGCAGTCAGCAGGCCAATAGGTTCGGCTCCTCTTGACGAGTTCCTAGAGGGAGCCGGCAACATTCTCGTGATAGTGAATGACGCGACAAGGCCGACGCCCAGCTGGCGGATCGTGAAGGTCATCATGCCCTTCCTTGAGGGGAAGGATGTCAAGTTCCTCGTGGCAACGGGTATGCACCGTGCTCCTACGGAGGAGGAGTACAGGTTCATCTTCGGGGAGCTCTACGACCAGCTGAAGCCTGGGATACATTCGCACGACTCGAAGAACAGCCCCATGGTCGATCTCGGACACACGAAGAACGGCACTCACCTTCTGATGAACAAGATGGTCCTCGAAGCGGACAGGATCATCGTCATAAGCAGCGTCGAGCCGCACTACTTCGCTGGATACACGGGAGGGCGGAAATCGTTTCTCCCAGGAGTCAGCGGCTACGAAACCATAGAGCAGAACCACAAGCTCGCTCTGAGCATCGAGGCGCAGGCGCTCAAGACGGACGATAACCCGGTAAGCCAGGACATGGAAGACGCGATGACTGCGCTGAAGGACAGGAAGATCTTCTCGATCATGGTGGTTCTTGACAAGAACCACAGGACTTGCTGCGCCTATGCCGGAGACATCAAGGCGTCCTGGGCGATGGCCGTGAGGATGGCGGACGAGATGTTCGTCATCGACCTCAGGAGGAAGTACGACATCGTCGTCGCCGTCACCGCTTTCCCGTATGACATTGACCTCTACCAGTCGCAGAAGGCCTTGGACAACGCCAAATACGCCGTGAGGGATGGCGGGATCATAATCCTCGTGAGCGCATGCAGAACGGGCGTCGGCCCGCCGACGTTCCTCAACCTCCTCGCGAGCGCAAGCTCGCCGAAAGAAGCGCTTGACAAGATAGCCGAAGGATACAAGCTCGGGTACCACAAGGCAGCGAAGATGGCCGAGATCGGACTCAAGTGCAAGATGATCGCCGTGACGAAACTGGACCCGGACATCGCGAGGAAGGCGCACTTCGTCCCCGCGGGCACTGTCCAGGATGCCATAGACATGGCCATCCGAGAATTAGGGCCAAAGTCCAAGGTCACGTTTATAATGGACGCTGTAATTACAGTCCCGAGAGTCCGATAGGCCGACGGTCCTCTGGATTCGGAGAGCTACCGATCACATGGCCAGGAAGAAGTACATCAAGGCGGAGCGGGCCAAGAAGCTCGAGAAGGAGATGCTCACCTGCACCTTCTGCGGCTTCTGCAAGAGCGTCTGCCCGTATTTTGAGGACAACCAATGGGACCCCTCTGTGGCCAGGGGTAAGGTCATCCTCGCCTACGGTCTCGCGAGAGGCGAGATCCCCGCCGACGAGTCCGTCGTACAGAGGATGTACCAGTGCACGACCTGCAAGGACTGTGAGCGAAGGTGTCCGTCCAACATCAAGGTCGTCGACATCGTGGAATCCACCCGCGCCGACCTGGTCGAGGCTGGTTGCATCCTTGAGCCGCACAAGAGGATAGTCGAGAACATCAGGAAGACGAAGAACCCCTACGGGGAGACCAGGGAAGTGGACTTCGGCGTCCAGAGGAAGGAGGCTGAGGTTGGGTACTTCGTCGGATGCACGGCCAGGTACAGGAGCCCTGAGATAGCCAATCACGCCATATCCATCCTCAGGAAGCTCAACGTGGACTTCACCCTGGTGGATGAGGTGTGCTGCGGGAGCACAATACAGAGAATCGGGGCGAAGGAGAGGGAAGTCGTCAAGCTGATGAAGGCCAACATCGAGGCGGCGAAGAAGCTGAAGCTCAAGAAGCTCGTGTTCACCTGCGCCGGCTGTCTCAGGATGTTCAAGGAGCAGTATCCCAAGTACGTCGAGGTGCCCTTCGAGGTTGAACACCTGGTCCAGTTCCTCGCCAGGTGGAACCTGAAGCTGAAGCCGTTCCCGAAGCGGATCATCTACCACGACCCCTGTCACCTGGGCAGACACCTGAAGATCTACGACGAGCCGCGAAAGGTCCTGAGCATGATACCTGAGGCGAAGCTGGTCGAGTTCGCGGAGACTAGGGACTCGGCAAGGTGCTGCGGCGGAGGAGGAGGAGTCAGATCGGCGGAGCCCCAGGCAGCCCAGCGGATTGCCTCCAAGCGTGTCAAGTCCGCATCTGACATAGCAGACGTCATCGTCAGCGCATGTCCTTTCTGTGTCACCAACCTGAAGTTCGGGAACGAACTCGTCAAAGTGGACATAGAGATAAAGGACATAGCCGAGCTCGTCGATGACCTCCTTGCGGCGTAGGTCGAGGAGGTGTGTTCTTGCCTCGAAAGAGGACTACGAAGAAGATCGTTGCGGGCCCATCGAGCATCAGGCTCGGCACATGCCTTCTGAGGCTCAACGCGCCGAGAGTCATGGGAGTAGTCAACAACACGCCGGACTCATTCTCCGGGGACGGAACAGGAGGAAATGCCGCTGACGCCATTGAGCGCGGACTACTCTTGCTCAAGCAAGGCGCGGACATCGTGGATGTGGGCGGCGAATCGACAAGGCCCGGCGCCATCCCAGTTCCCCAGGATGAGGAGATGAGGAGAGTCGTCCCGGTCATCGAGAAACTGAGCGAGGCGAGGGCGGGAAGGATATCAGTAGACTCCACAAAGCCAGAGGTCGTCAAGGCGGCACTCTTCGCGGGAGCGTCGATTGTCAACGATGTCTCAGGTCTGAGGAATCCCGAGATGATCGAGGTGGTCGCAGAGCATGATGCTGCCGTCATCATAATGCACATGCTTGGCGAACCCCGAACCATGCAGGTCAGGCCGAGATACAAGGACGTCGTCGGCGACATCAAGGAGTACCTCAGAGACCGAATTGACGCAGCTGAGTCGTTCGGAATCAGCCCA
>Ga0315314_1001571_pt1 | contig 20447 bp, 25 predicted proteins | sample TDP9_MG_FD_203631 | JGI IMG/M metagenome (GOLD analysis project Ga0315314, IMG submission 203631) | Freshwater sediment microbial communities from Lake Towuti, South Sulawesi, Indonesia - TDP9 | ecosystem: Environmental > Aquatic > Freshwater > Lake > Sediment | place: Indonesia: South Sulawesi... | reverse complement strand
CTCCACCGTTCATCCGGCGAATGATGCTCTCTGTGCCAAGGGCGCCGGTCAGGTACAACGGAATCAGATACAGCCCTCTCCACGTGAAATAGATATCAGGCGTGATTATCGCCGCGATGAAGGGTACGAGCACCATCGCTGACGTGATCCTTCTGAACGAACTCGTTGCCGACGCTTGGTCGAGCAGGCCGATGATCGATAGAAGTGTCAGAAATGGTAGGTCAACACGATTTCCAGGAAAGAATGACACGGCATGTCGTCATCCTGTCTCTGATGCCCGAAGAAGGTAGCTCACGGTGCGCTAGTTAGTTGCATGATAGCACCTCTAACCAATCAATCCGGGGAAACGCTATCGATCTGTCAGTCCTCCATTTTGAACCATGTTCTCGAGTCCTCTCTTTTCGCGCCGTATCTTCTGATGAAGTTCCAGTCTGTCCAAGATGCGGCTCAGATCGTATTCCTCGATGCCCACCGCTTCAGCCAACTCCTTCTGGTTGGTCGGATCATGCGTTTCAAGGAATTTCATGACCCTCAGAGCCTGAAGCCGAGACCGGGAGGATTTCGGGAATATTTCCGCTAACTCTTCTTCACGGTCGGACAAAAGGTGCTCATCAGTCACGCTCGTTCTAACATCCTCTTCGGTAATCCTGGCTTTTCTGAAATTCTGGAGGCTTAGACCGATGTATTTGAGGAAACGCCTGAAGATTCCTCGACTCATTCTAGCAACGAGAAGCAGGCTTTCATCAGAGAACGGGAATGTGCTCCCATGTATCTTCTCGTAGGCCTTGACGAGTTCTGGTGGCTTGAAGGGTTCCAGTTTTACGACTTCCATCTTGTTGAACATGAAATGGTCGCGGAACATCTCCTTCTGTATGAAGATGACCAAGTTGGCCTGCCCGGATGCCTCGCAGAGATCTCTCCAGAGTGTCTGAATCGTTTCGAGGTCGCTGAACATCAATCGTCTGTCGGTTCTGCTGTAGTCGGGCATATCGATCAGCATGTTTGATGCTGCTTGGAAGACGGATTTGACGGCGTTCCAACGGGCTTTGCGAACCGTGAGCTTGCCGAGATGGACCTCAGCCGCCTCGATGCCAAGCCCCAGATCATAGGGAAGCCTCGCAGGCTTGAAGGGGAGAAAAGCGTTCAGGGCTTGGGCGTACGTGTTCCCAAAGAATTTGCTCGTCCAAGCGGGCAGCGGATAGTCACCACTTAAGAAGCGCCTCATCTCACCCCAATTGACGGCAACCAGCTCTTCGGTTCGCCCATTCTCCGTCTTGTCTTTCTTGAGCTTCGCTTCCTTCCCACGACTCCTAATTGTCCGATGACGTTGGTCGAGAGCGTCGGCGATTCGCGGTGCCAGATAATCGAATTCTAGCGCTTCTAACGCAGAGGTCTTCCCAACGCCCTGAATACCAACAACAGCAACCAGCTTCCGTCGAGATGATTTCAGGACTTCATCACGAAGTCTTGTGATGCTGTTCGGCCAAACGTAGTATAGCTGAGTCCAAACTGGATGGCGTTCCTCCGCCGTGAGGCACGAGGCCCAGCTTCGAATCTGACCAAGCTTATCGTCGGATTTCGATCGTCCGTCATTTGGCGTCATTGCTGAATCTTCCAATCGGGCACTTCTGAGGCGGACACGGGCCCGCCGATTGACTCACCTGCATCTTTCTGTAGAACAATCATTATCTGCGGGGATGGGTACCCATCTTTCGGTCGCGACGCCAATGGCCGAACAGATCGTGCTTACAGGAAAGTTCGATCTGGCCAAGACCTATGATTCGGTCAAGTTGTGGCAGGACGCTCGACGTGTTAGCGATATCGAGAAGGGCATGTTTACGTTTGAGATTCGCGATCTCAAGACAGTGAATATCGAAGTGTACAGAACAGGAAAGGTGATCATTAACACTGACGACTACGTGGACCCAGCTGAGCTGATAGTAATCGCTGAGCTGAGACTGCGCGCTATCGATCATGACCGACCTGTGAAACTTAACTTCGACAAGGTGCGTCTCCAATCTCTAACGGCGCAGCTTATTGCCGAAAGGGCGCTTTGGGTAGAAGAATGGTCGCGCGAACCGAATCTGCCAGCCCTAGTTTGGGACGTAATGGTCAGGTGGGCACTAGCCAGACGAAGAAGAATCTTTGCTCAGTGTCATCATCTTAGCGCGGGAGAGATTGCACCAGGCCATGATGAATACCTCACGGACTTGAAGAAACTTGGGATTTGGCCCGGGGAGGTAGAGCAAAGGAAGGGGTTGCGCATACTCCGCGAAATCAAGGTGTACATGGACGAGAACGGGGAGTGGAGCACCCCGGAGTGGGAAGAAGAATGTGGGGACTGCGCGGGTTGCGAGGATTACATAGAATATGTGAATTCGCGATTCGAGCAAAGATGCGTCTTCGACCTGGAAATCGGGCAAGCAAGAGCAGGGAGAAGCAGTGGCTCCTCGCCGAGAGCTGGAAGCAGTCTTGAATTGAACTAGCCTACCAGCAGGAGAACTGTTTCTGTAGCCTCTTCACCCTGGTTAGGCACACCTTGAGTGGGCCCCAAGCCAGCTAAGACATGCCATAGTCGTCTTCTCCGTTCAGCTTTGTACCACATACAGGCGAGCCAGGCACGTCTTGTCCGTATTGTGGTGTGGGTGAATGCGTCTTTTCCCAGGGCAAACCGATTTGCGAAAGAAAGAGGTAGACCCGATTTTGCGTTGACAGGAAGCCTTAAGAGATATGAAACCTCGCAGCCACCCATGACGACTAGAGAAGTAGTCACCGCTACAGAAGAAGCAACAGAAGACACGAATCATAATGCGCGAAGCGAGCTACCAGATGCGCTGAAGACACGACGCGATCCTCATATTTCAAAGCGAAGAGGTTCAAGACCGCGCCTGCGGAGAGACGGCGACAACTCTCCTCCTTGGATTGACTACGAGCTCGACAGTCAAGAGAACGTGGACCGGTTCATTCGCGATGCGATTAAGGAAACGTGGACGGGCCAGCTAGGCACAAGACAGACGAACTCGATCAATGGCTTGATTAGGCTGCTCTTGGAATCGCGGGGCTGGATACAGAAGACGCCGCTTCCACTGATTCAGGCGCACGCGGTTTTGCCGCCGAAGACCTTCACACTCGATGAGATGGCTCACCTGTTGGAGGCGCTTCCCATTGAAGCCCATGACGCGTTCTTCAGGAGATTACGTGAACGGCGTGTCAAAGCTGGATCTACTGCAAGCTCATCTGGACGTTGAGTATTTCACGGAGCTGCTAGGTTACAAGAACGCCCCGCACCACAAGGCGATCTATGAGAAACTCCGTGACCCCCGAGTCAAGCGTCTCCTGATTATCATGCCGCCCGGCCACGGCAAGAGCACGTGCGTGACGGTCAACTATCCGCTCTGGGCTGTCGGGAAGAACCCGAACCTACGCATAATCGTCTCGTCGCATACGAAGGACTTCGTTGCGAGCTTCATCCGCGAGATCACAGCCCGCATGGAATCCCAGGACTACAAGGAAGTCTTCGGCGACCTGAAACCTGCCCGCCCGAACAAGTGGGCGCAGAATGAGATCATCGTCCGGCGGTCCACCATCCTCAAGGATCCCACGTTCGTCGCGTTGGGCACCGAGCAAGCCACAATCGGTCGCCGCGCGGACATAATCATCTGCGACGACATAGTAGATGAGGACTGGGCTTCAAGCGAAGTCATGCGAGAAAAGCTGCGGACATGGTTCAAGAAGGAACTATTGGAGCGCCTAGAACCTGAAGGACGATTGGTGGTGGTTGGGACCAGGTGGCATTTCAATGACCTCTACGCCGAGTTGTTGCAGGATGAATCCTACGAGAAACTAGTCTTCCCAGTCCTAAGCAAAGAGAACGAGCCACTCTGGACAGAGAGGTGGCCTCTTGAGGTTTTGCTGGCGCGCAGAAAGGAGATTGGATCGATCGCGTTCTCAGCCCAATACCTATGCGACCCTACTCCCATGGAAGGAGCGATCTTCAAGGCTGAATGGCTTCACTATTGGCATCGTACAAGCGAGGATCACTCACAGAAGATCTACAGGCTTCCACCCAAAGAGAAGCTGAGGATCTTTCAGGGGTGGGACCTCGCCATAAGCGAACAGCCCGAAAGCGACTGGACCGTATGCGCTACGGTAGGCCTCGCTGAAGACGGCCCCGTCTACCTGCTAGACTACTACAGGGCCAAGATCGACTTCCCAACCCAAGTTAAACAGGTGCAAGCCCAAGCTCTAGCATGGAAGCCCGTGAAGATCGAGGTCGAATCTAACGCCTTCCAGCGGGCTTTGCCGCAGTCCCTTAGACACGCTGCGTTGCCGATAGCCGAGACCAGGCAAACGAAGAATAAACTGACTAGGCTGATGAGGCTTGCCCCCTACTTTGAGAACGGCACAATCCGCATCAGCAAGAATCACGACGATTTCCTGCAAGAGTATCTTCAGTTCCCAAAGGGAGAGCATGACGACATCCTCGACGCCCTCAAGCTAGCCTTCACAGCAGCCAAAACTCATCTAACTCGCATGCCTGGCGCGACAGTCTTCATTCCGCCTGCCGTTCCCATGCCTGATCCTTACAGACGCGAAGACAAGTATCGCTTCCTGCAGGGAAGTCCTAAGCGATGACCATAACCCTGTTCGGAACATACGCCGCCTGGAACATCTATCGAGGGACTTGAAGACCTCTTCGCGGAGTTGCCGTTCGACGTGCAGACTGCAATCTGGGAGCGAATCAAACAACGTAGAGGCATACGAACCAATATGTGGGGGGAAGTCAGAGCTGACCTAGTCGCTTACACGAGCACGAGCTGTGGTCGCCTATAGGGTCGTTGCTCTATGCTTGGCTTCTGAGAAGCGACCTAGAATCGGCTCCTACCACACATACGGCAGAACTTGTCATTCAAAGAGAATTGGGTCCCGCAGAATCTACAATGAGTCATATTTGCTTTCTGAAGCTGTCGAGGTGAAGCAGCTTCTCCTTTCGAGGATTGTGCTCCGCAACTCGGACAGTAAGCGTATTGGGCAGTTATGCTGGATCCGCAGTGAGGGCAGACACGCTTCTCCTCGGAAGGCTTCCTGCTGAGTATCAGGTAGAGTATGACTCCCGCGATCGGGAGGAAAAGAGCTAGAAGAGTCCATAAGCCTCTGTCGGAGATCCCTCTCTCCTTCGCATCTCCGTAAACCCAAAGAGGGGACGCTATCGCGATGAGGGCGATTACAATGATCCACTGCAATTCAATCAATCCATATCTCACCCGGGCTCTTCATCCACTCCACTAGCGTCATTTGGTGTACCAAGGTCCGTGCACCGTTAATTGGATTGTGCTACCATAATGGTGTATCAAATTGTGGCTCGGAAACTCGCTTAGTGAGGGCGACATTGTGATACCAAAAAGGGATACCATAATGCTCCAGGGAAAGGGGCGATTCATGAACCGACCAACGAAGACGGGAAGCCGGGTCTACGACAAATTCTTCGTCTACATACCGACAGAGATCGCGCGGGACGGACTATTCCCATTCAAAGTAGGAGATGAGGTGCTGGTGAAGGTAGACCCCAAACTGAAGCGAGTAATCCTAGAGAAACCAAAGTAGTTGATCGGAACCGTCGAGGACCTTGAGCCAACTACCTGGCAAGACTAACAGGGTTCTGAGGATCAAGAACCAAACGAGGGCAAGGATACACACCCTATTTCCAGATACGACGTTGCCATGACTCTCTTCGTCCCATGCGCCAGAATGGTGGAACCTGATAACTGTAGAAAATCTTGCACGGCTTGGCAAAACACTGAATGATGTGTGTAACCGTCAACCAAAGACTACCCGAGAAGGTTGATTCAGTTTCGCTATTATCACAAGTCACACACCTCACAGGTTCCCGCACGGAAGACCCGGCTCGGTCACAATTGTGAGCGAGTTGCAGATTCCACCCGGCCTCGGCGCACTAGAAGAAGCGGTTGAGGGAGGCTTCCGGTAGCTTCGTGCACCCATTTGCCCCAAGGCTCTTCTCCAGATCCTCAAGTCTAAACAGGTAGAGACCGCCCCGCGTACCCGGTCGGCCAAGATGTTCGAACTTCAGACCCAAATCCAAGAGTCCCACGTTTTGGATTGCAGTCTTGATGTCGAGAAACAGCACAGCTGGGCATAGCCACAAGCGCAGGTCACCATCTCTATCCCTCGCAAAAGCCAAGTGGTGTTCCGGACGCTTCTTCTCGATTTCTTGGAGCCGGAAACCAAAGACCGGGCCGCTCAAAGCCACATAGAACCGCTTATCGCCGATCAATCTGACCACTATTTGTTGGTACTCGTGGGCTTGGCCGTTCCGGACCAAATCATACAGGGCCCATAGCAAGGGTGTTTCTGAAGGACGATCACGTAGATGGGGTAAAGCAAACCCTGCTGGCTTGTTACACGGACCGGGTAGTGAGGTGAAATACTTCGGTTCTATCGTATTCAGGGCGTTGGAGAAGCGGTCCAGTGCTGAGGGGCTATTGCTGCATAGGCGGCAAGCCCATTCCAATAGTAGCATAGCTTGGAGCCCGAACAAGAAGTTTCCTCGGCCAGTCGCCGACGGGTTGGACGCGAGCGAGTCCCATGCGCATTCAAAATCGTTGACAATAAAGCGAAAAATTGTTTCTGGCTCAAGTATCTTGACCAACTTCTCCTTCCCTCAGACTCCATTCTCCAAGTTCCAATTCAAGGTGTCTCTGGCATGTTAAACGTGTCGTAGCCAACCCCGGCCAGTTGCAAACCGAATACGATGAGATCTTGGCGGGCAAGAAAAGGAGTAAGTCCCTTTCATCCAGCGAATGCGGTCTTTCTGCGAAGTGAGGTCAAGGCTGGGATCCTCTTGGCAACCGTCATTCTGATGCGTCTCCAATCCAAGCGGGGCCTAGCCTCAAGGCGTTGGGTTAAGCAAATATCGCTGTACCGAGATTGTTGATCTGTGCAGAACAATGGTTGACATACTCGGCGTTGTCATCGGCGGGCTGAGCCTGGCTACGGCGACGATCAAGTTCGGAGAAGTCGTGGGTGAGGCCATTTCCAGTGAGGATCGACGTATGTCGAACAAGTTGGCTTTCCTAGTCGGAAAGATTCACTCCGCCTCTGAAGATATCGAGGATGTACTTACCAAAGCAAAGCGTGCAAGGGGTCGAGAGTCCAAGAGTCTTCTACATGAGATAGCGCTACGTAAGAGCCAAAAAATGCAACAAGCAGTTGTGAGTCTGATTCGTCTGCTCACGCGGATCTGGTCCAAACCATCACTAGGTGAGAAGATCATACGGTGGATCAAGAACCGAGGAAAGCATAGATGAAAAGACGTGCTATCGAAGACGCAATAAGGATGGCCCGAAAACTCGCTAGGGAATCCGCAAGACTTGAGGCAATCTTGAGGGCGAAGCCTGGCAAGCGGCCCATGAAACCATTGCAGGAGGCACAAGCGAATCTTAATCCTGGAGCAATCGTGCAAAGGTGGAAACACGACTTCGAATCGTTTCAAGAGGACCCTGCGGCACAGATCTTCCTGCTTAGAACCTGCATTCCGTTGATGATGAAGAAGCTACAGGCTCAGGAGATGTCTCCGGAGGTCCTCGCAAGATTCCTCAATCCTGTTCTAGAGAGCTTTCATCAGTTACAGAGTTCGAGACCCCAGCAATTTCGACGGCTAGTAGGATATACCATAGTTAGGGTTGAACACGATTGAGTACGGATAGCTGGGAGAAAGAGTACAGTGACATTGAAATCAAGGTTTGGGAAGACAGGGAAGGGCGGCTGAAACATGCCTTAGCCTCAGCTGGTCTTAACCCGTACCAAGTTGGAATTGTTGTTTCACTCCTAGCGATTCAATTCCCGTCCAGCTTCGAAGCGCTTTGCCAGACCTTCGAGTACAAGGATTTCCTTCAGAAAGAAAAAGTGGAGGGCAAGGCAAGGTGGCTGGAGGACGATGAAGTGAAGGCTCTCCAAGATCAACTCAACTATCTAGTGAAGCGAGGAATTGTTTTACAAGGGCGGTCAGGCTTCCACGTTTCCCAAGATGAAATTTTCATTCGCAAACTCCGTGAACTGCCTAAGGTCCGTCAAGATTTTGATTGGGCTTCGCTTCAGAAGATATTGCATTACATGGCTGAGGACCGTCTTTCACGAGGGTGGTTCGTGGACGGAGTGATTAAGGAACCCATTCCGCGCCCGATCACAGGCGTGAAACATATCGAGAGTCAGGAAGAGCTCAGAGCAAAATCGATCGAGATATTGGAGAAAGTCGGAACTGTGCACCCGCCTGGGATGATGAAGACCATAACTGAAGCCGGGACTTGGCTAGCCGTTGAGCCGTACAGATCCCTACTTCAGAAGAAGGCCGCGTCTGGGGCCGAAATGACAGTCATTCTTGCTCTCCGGCCTGAAGCCGAGGAAAGTGCGAGAATTTGGGACAAGAACGTCTTGGCAATGAAGCAGGTGCGGGCGAAGCTCTTTGTGGCGCCCTTCGAGAAGCATAATGAACACATGAACATAGTAGACGACCATTACGCTATTTACTTTCAGAGAAAGGGCCTTTCAGTAGTGCTGACTCCATGGTACACCGACAGACAGCGATGCCCTGAGGATCTTGACAAGCTACTTCAGATCTTTGAACACGTGAAATCGGCTTCGCGACGTGTTTCTTTCTAGTCAAAGCTTGAGGGTGTACTGACTTACCGCCTTTTCGAATCCTTGCTAAGGGAAAGTTCCCAGCCCATCAAGTACACTGCCGTAAGATTTCGAAGCGGCAAATCGGTCGTCCGGCTTGGTTCCAAGACCTGATTGACAAACGCTGGGAATCAATAATCGACGAGTGTCGCAGAAGCGGTCGTAGACCCCCCTTCGCAGGTCCCCTCCTAAATGTTGATGACTATGAGATTACGCAATGCGGAATTAACTTGACGTTATCAGAGACAAACTACAAGGAGTACATTGGTTCTCTTCCTGCTGTTCCCGTCTTACGTGGGACACTTGAAGAGCAATATGTCCCAAGCCCTCTGGCAGTTTGCAGTGTGATAGTGACTCTTGACGGGTATCTGCTCTTCTTTAGAAGAGCGTCCAATGTCGCTGAGAATGCTGGAAGACTTCATGTCTGCGGTGGCCAGCCAACGAGCGTAGATCTCTTTGGTGAGATTACCAAGGAGATTACGGAGGAACTCGGAGTCGAATCTACCTGTCAAGCTGGCATGATTTGCACGGGCTTGATGCAGCACTGGATGTCAAGGAAGCTGGAACTGACCTTTTGGACGGACTTGAGATTGAGCTCGCTTGAATGTGAACAGCGAATGGAGAGGCTTCGGCACTTTGAGCATGTACGTAACGAGAGCGGCTTGTTCTGCGTAAGGGTGCCAGCGGAACAGGATCAGCTCTCTCACTATGTTCTCCAGCAGGACGCTCAACTGACTCCCCCAGGCCAAGCTGCGGTGGTTCTATATGGTAGAGAGAAGTTCGGGGAAAGATGGTTCTCCGAGGTGGAAGAGCTGCTCAAGATGCGATGGGTTAGTGAGCTCTACAGTTCCTTCTGAAAGGGTGCAGACTACCTCCACTACCCGCATCCTTCTATGAGAGGCGTACTTGGCGATCTCGAAGAAGTCGTCCCTGCAGAGAGGTTCGCCACCATCGAAGATCAGGAGTTGTATACCCCAGTCCGCTAGGGTGTCGAGAAGCTCCTTTGCCTCCGATGTCGAGAGCTCGTTAGAAGAACCAGCTCGTACTTCTACAGCGATAACTAACCGTGTGATGAGGTCGTTGAAGACCCCCATTAAAGGCAAGGCGAGAAAAGTGGTGAGAATGGCGATCAGGGGCGACCAGTTGGGTGGCTACCGCAAGAAGGGGCTAGGAGAAGAGTCGCCTAACAAGGCGTGGAAAAGCCAAGGCTTCAGAAACTATGCAGACCACACCATGACGAAACAGTTCAGAGAGGGCATAGCGAAGCTGCTGGAACTCGCAGACGACGGCAAGCCGGCTCTGACGTGTGCCGAACAACTTTACTGGCGGTGCCACCGTCGGATCATTTCAGACTACTTGACCGTCAAAGGTCAAATAGTCACACACATTGTCACAAAAGGGAAGACGCAGGAACATAGAATGACAAGCTTCGCGAAGAACGTAGACGGGGAGCTGAGATACCCCTAGCCGATAACGAGGTTCTGGATAGTATTTGCCTTGACGAATGAGCGTTGGCTCAAGTGGGCTGTGGGACGATACTACCGTTCGCACGGTTACAAAGTCGGCATGAAGCCTGCAAGGGTTGGCAACGCGATGGTTGACGGAGTCGCAGTTACGCCTGAGGGCGAGCGGATAGCGATTGAGGTCAAATCTCCACGGGATGACATTGTTCGCGGCATTGGGCAATGCTTTGAGGCGCTCGCTGCAGGCTACGCGCGTGCGGTGCTCGTGACGACGCTACGTGTTGCGAAGAGGTTGAGGAAGCGTGTCTTTCAGCGTAGGGGGTTGAGGCTTCTGGGCGTGGACGCGAAGGCATGCATACACCGATACGATCCGGATGGTTGGCGACTGCTACGATAGAACCGACAAGGCCGCTTCTGCACGGAGCATGAGTCTGTCTGTCATGTGGCCGGTGGCAGGAGTCCTCACCGCATATCCAAGTTCTCAAGTTCCAACAGGATCTCCCTGCCTCTCTCGCCCTTTAGCTCCTCTAGGAAGCTTCTGGGCTTGCGTTCGAATCCTAGCTGTGTCCTCGAGAATCCGAAGACTCCGAGGATTGACCCGGCGACACCCAACAGACCTAGACCCGACAATCCAATTCGTACGCGCTGGTTTATTGAGCGCCTTCCGAGACTTGGCTAGACCTACGCCGACTAGCCTCGATCTCCAAGATGCGTCTTGTGTACCCAACGAGCCTTGCCCTTGCTTCTATGCTCTCAATGAGACTCTCCAACCGTCGCACCGCACCAAATATTGTTGCAAGCGTGGCCACTAACCCAATTCGGCTTCTTGGGCCCGACTGAGGTTGTGGCAAGAGGACCGGCGCCAGCGGCAGCTCCTGCATCAAGTCTGAGAATCTCACATCCTTTCTCTGCTCTACTCGCTTGATGACCTCGTCTAGTTCCAGCATGCTGCTGTTAAAGTCTCGAATAAGACCGTCTAGTTCAGTTTTCTCCTCTGACAGGTCTTCGAACGGAAAGAGTCCCCGCAAGATCTCGATCTGTTCGGAAAGAAGGTCGACCTCCTCATTGAACCAGGTTCTGGAACTGTCTCTCAGGCCTCTTCAGAGAGCTTAAGAGGCTTTCGCTCCGTCTCTGGAAGAGGCTCGATCAGGTGGCCGGTATGAGATGAGCCATCATCGTAGATCCATGTTCGCGTGGCTTCTTGATAGTGAACTATCTTGCGAGGGCAGTTGAGACATGGTCCATAGCCGCGTCTCGGATCATCCGGTCCGCCAGCTATGAACGTGAAAGCAGAACGCTTTATCTCAGCGAGCCGCTGATCATCCAATTCGACTCACTTCTATGCATTGGAGTGAGTTGAGGTACGGAGGGGCTCTGCGCGTCTCGGGCCTGTGCTCCTCGGACGCTTGCCGCTCCATTAGCCCTGAACTCAATTCTCCTGCTTGTCGATGATGACTTCGGACCGAATTCCAAGCGCCTTCTTCTCCTCTGGTGAAAGGTATGAGAGACGAGCAAGCTCGCTCTTGATGGCTCTGCCTACGAAGTCACTGATGTCCTCACCACGAGCACGACTGACTTTCTTCAGGAGCGCAATCTCGTTGGGAGACATTCTGATTCCGATCTGATTTGGCATGTCTGCTCATGATGGAGGATGTTAAGCAGTGAAATACATAACCCAGGGGCTAACATTATGTTAATGGGGCCACAACGTGCCCAGACCAAAGAAGGAACGCTATCCACTCCCTAAGACCGAGACAAGGGATCTGCCCGAAGTCGAGAAGACGATCCTGTCTGAGTTGGCACAGGGAGACAAGAGAACCAAGATGCTAAGAGGGCAGGTCAACAAGTCAGGCCCGACTCTGCATAAGCATCTGAATAGGTTGAAGACAGAAGGCAAGATCGAGAAGTCAAAGGAGACAGGTGCCTAGCGTGTCACGGAATCAGGCCTCAGAGCTCTCCAGCGCTCCAGGATAGTAGATGCGACGAAACTCAAGTTCGTTGACGGCTCGCAGTACGGCAAACCAACGCCCTTTCTAGTCGTCGCAGGTCTGGCCGAGAACGTTGCTGGCTCTGACCTTCAAGCACTGATGAGGTATCGGTCTGAAACGGCTCTCTACCAGTGGGTCCGAGACATACTTGGTTTAGCCGAGTCAAAGAAGATTCTGCCAAGACACTATTTTGATGGGACGAAGCATTGGGACGAGATAACTCCCGATCAGTGGTCTAGAATCCAAAGGGAGGTGCTACACAACGTTGGAGATGTAGGATATGCGGAAGACGTTACGCCGAGAGATCTGATAACCGAGTTGATGAAACCGGAATCCAAAGAGCTACTACGCAGGATGTCGGAGGCAAGTCAAGTTGTGCCAGACTTCCGGAGCTACCTAGCCAATATCTCAAGGGTCCTGCCTTCTCGGAAATGACCCCTCCCGTGAAATACCACTGGCTCAATCGTTCCGCTGCACTTCGGCCATGATCGGCAGTAGCTATTCCTTTATGCCGCGTTCCGCACTCGCTACATGGAAGGAAGAACTACGCCGTTTTGCGATCTGTGCGGAACACCAGTTGCCGCAGACGCTCGGTTTTGTCCCAATTGCAGACGAGAACTCCGACCAGTCATCCCGCAAGTCTCCATCCCTCCACAATCCATGCCGACTGTTTCACCCATAGCACCGGAAGCAAAAGAGCGTGAGAAAGCCGCGAGGCCGAGAGGAGTAAGCATACTCACCGCTCTCGTTATCATCGGAGGAATCATCGACATAGGCGCTGCGATCTTCTCCCTTTTGGTCGCGTCGGTCTACCTCTCTTGGCTAGGAATCTTCGTCGGCCTTTGGGGCACCGGCGCTCTGCTCACGCTCCTAGCGTTTGGATCCGTTGTCGTCGGAATCTTCTCCTTCATTCTGGCGTACGGGCTATGGAACGCTCGCACCTGGGCATGGACTTGGACGCTCATCTCCTCCATACTGGGACTCGTCATTTCGATCATCGGAATAGCCGTTGGAGTAGGAATCATCGGGGTCGTGATCTACGCTATCATCATCTACTACCTGACCAGGGCGCGAGTGAAAGCCTTCTTTGGCAAAGGCTCGGCCACTACTGGATCCTGACCGACATGCGAGCTCCTTGCTGTCTGGACAAGTCAAAGAGACGGGTCCTGGCGACCGGTAGTAACCCCTTCGCCAACGACGAGAAGTCAGTCTTTATGCGATCCGAGCTCTCGGCATCAGAGTTCCGAGGCTGAGCGTCTCCTTTAGACACCGCTCCTGCTTGGAAAACACAAAATACTCGACAGACATTCTATCAACGCGGATATTCTGATGACGATGCCAAAGCCGATCGAAGCCGGTGTTCTATTTGACAATGATCACACATGTTGCATATGCAACGAGAAAGGCAAGGACGTGCAGATTCATCACATAGACGGCGATGATAAGAACAACGATCCTTCCAACCTTGCCGTTCTATGCTTGGAGTGTCACAGCAGAGCGACAGGACAAAGAGGGTTCGGCAGAAAGTATTCACCAGCAGAAGTAAGGAAGTACAGGCGACACTGGGAATTCACCGTAAGAAAGCGACGTGGGATCTTCGAAACACGTGACCTGTTTAGGAGACGAGACTGGGTGGAGTTCGAGATATCAACACTGGTCTTCGAGCTTGCTGTGACGAGGCATTTAGGGCGGGCAAGAGAGATTCTCGACTTGCTGGATATCCACAGTGTGTTTGGACGGGGTTCAACATTAATCTTGAACGAGCTCCGCAACATTGTTCCATTCATCTCAAGCCCAAAGAAGAGCGCTCTAGTCGCGGAATATGTCCTTCATTATTTCCGGCATCTTCCCGGACCAGCATACACAAAGATCGATCGCGCAGATACCAGAGACTTGGGGAATGCCATAAATCTCCTCGGCTGGATAGGTGAGTTCGAAGCAATGGCACGCCGAGAAAGGGTGCCGGTGGTCTCATCTCTAGTCTCCCTCTCAGAACTATTCGAGATATCCGGTTTGTATGGCCAAAGGAAGCTGCAAGGTGAGGTATTGGAAGCTGTCAGATCAATTAGGAAAAGGGCTTCTGAGAAACTTGGATACCGCGATGTAGAAATGAATCTGCTGGTCAAGAAGGCAGATACTATCTTGAGGCAATTGGGGCGAGTCTATAAAGCAGCTACGAAGGCCAGGGACAAAGCCTAAGCATAACTAGGCCAAATAGATGAACCAACGAGAACTGCCAAAGCATGAGACTTATGGCCATCTTCAGGCGCACAGCAGTAATCACAGCAAATACCGATCAGGTGCCGAAAACCGCAAGGAATTCAGACAGACTGTTTGGTCAAATCAAGAAGTTTCATGGTTTCCTCCTATACCGGTCCCTATATGGAGTGGGAGTCATGGGGGCTCCTATGGCGAGCGATATGCCGGTTGTCCCGCCCGGCTTCTGCTTAGCGCTCGTGTCTGCGGTGAATTATGAATGGTGCAGCTAAGGCGAGCGCTCGTAAAGCCAACGCATCCATGGCGACTGTGGTGCCAAAGCGAGCGATCCGCAAGAGCCACCACCGAACCAGAACGAGCGCACATGGCAACTCGAAGCGAGCGTACACTTCCATAGAAAACATTCACACTATCGCTCGGAAAGGCGCTGGGAGTACTATACCTCGAAACTTTGACAGCGCATTGCAGATCGACATGGGACTTCCTCTGATTTCATTCTCTCATGTCTCATGTCTTGGATTGTGCCTCCTGATGTTCTGTGGTATGCTCGCCCTGCGTGCTGAGCTCTCTAGAAGGTGATCTGCTATATGCGAGCGCATGTAACCTATGGGCTTGTTCTGCGTAACATTTCTCGCACATGCGCGAGTGCATCCTCCATGGGTTGTTCCATGGCGCGGCTGGTTTCATGGATCTTAGGATCGGTCCATGGGAGATTTGCGGCAGCCGAAACAATGTTCCCCACATCTGGGGTACATATCGCTCGTTCAGCGCATAGAAACAGTCCATGACTGCCAACTCCATGAGAGAGATTGATGAGACATCCAGAATCACACCACATGAGTCTCCGTTCCCATGTGGATACGATCCATGAGTCTCGATATGCAAGTGCAAGTAGGAAACGCCTAAACCGGACGCGCACGCTTTGCGTGATTGAACGTGGAGCCCCAGGGGGGTGGCGGGGGATGCCCGCGTCAATCTCAGAGTTGCGGCAAGCGCTTCAGAACCAGAGGCTTGATGTTGAAATCATGCGTTGCATAGCTCGCTTGCGCTCCCCGAATGTCTCCAGCATCGCCGACGAGCTGGGTAAAGATAGAAAGACTGTCAGATTCCACTTCTACAAGCTCAAGGCCGTAGGCTGCCTGAGGGACCGCTGGGTTCGCATGAGGACCCGACTCGGTATTCCGATACTATGCCATGAGCTACAGCTTACAAAGAAGGGAGAGCGTCTACTGCGTGAGGGGGGCCTGATCTTTCCAGTCTCTCGGCTCGACGACGCTTCACCCGACATCGATGGCAATACTGTGGCCAGCAGCGAACATGAGAGATTGCTCTCACTGACCAGAGCAGAAACACGCAGCGAAGTCAACTGGCCTCTTACCAAGCAGGCGGCAGACACCCTTGACGCTCCCAAGTTAGCCATGAAAAGGCCGAGGCATACTCCACCACATACGCCGATGTCGGAAGGAGGGTACTCGGATGAATGAGATGTTGACAATTCCGCTGCACAACCTCAGCCTCGAAAGACCAAGCGTTGTCGATCTTGGAGACTCCAAGATTATCCCGTGGCATATGGCTCATGAAGAGATTCAAGGCGCGATCCTGAAGACCACAACGAGAGAGTGGGAGTTCCTTCTGCAAACCCCTTCCAGAGAAAATGAGCAGCCTCGGAGTACACTTGACCGGGTCTTGACGGTTTTCAAGCTGTTCAAGGACTCCTTGGTCCTGTCTGTATCCGTGTTTGCCGGCACCAGACTTGTTGACTCCCTTCCGCACTATACCCACTGGCTAGACCCTAATCGCGGTCTACCTCCTTTCCATCTGGATCAGCAAGAAGAGACTGAGTTCGCTCGGTTTTGGGAGGAATTCGTCGAAATCAATCCGGCAAACTTCGCCGTATATCGGTTCCACCTGGCGGACTACAGATCGTACTCGGCAGACCGCTTCACAGACTATGTGGAATCCCTCGAGTATCTCTTGGCCCCTGATTCCGGCGGGGGCGAGATCCGGTACAAGTTTGCCTCTCGCGGTGTCCTGATTCTCGGGCGGGACAAGACGCGAGAAGTGACCTCTATGACGAGTTCAGAGACGCCTACGAGATGCGATCTGCAATAGTGCACGGTGATGATAGCAAACAGATCAAGCTCCGAGGTAGCAAGACTTGGGAGGAAGTGATCAGACCGATTAGAATTCACAATCGTGAGGCGATCAAGTTCTTCTTCAGAGCAGGATGCCTGGATAACCGCGAGAAGCGGAGAGATTTGCTCCTCAACAGGCTACTGTTCGAAGCGCAGGTAGGATAGGAGCGCGATCTCTCTCATAGCTTGGCTTCGCCAGAAGAACTCGTCCGACTGCTCGGGCAGCCACAGTGTGTCAGGATCGCGATGAATAGTCAAGGCATGCCAGATGCAAGTAGACGTAGCTTCGCGTTATCCTAGTAGACCCTCGTGCTCTCTTGAGGTCGTCGCCGTCATGATTTGATCGCAGAAGCTCTTTTAGTCCGTTTGAACCACCTCAACGTGTTCTGAGAGCGGGCTGGACGGCTGCGTTACATGGTTGAACTCGAAGAGAAGATACGAGCCTTGCGTCTCATCTTTGGACACAAGGATGAACTTCTTCAACTTCTTGCCAAGGAGTTCAGGTTGTCTCTTCCGGCTACTGCTCCATACGAGCGTATTGTGCAAAGAATCGTAGACGCTGGACTGGAACAGAAGTTCTGCCAAGACGTGTTTCATGCCAATAGCTTTGATGAAGGCGTTTCGGTACTCACGCTTAGCCTAGGACTCGGGATTCTTCCATGGGAGTCTCTTGGGGACCTGGCCATTCTCCTCAGCGACAGTGCTAGGAAATGGAGATTCGGCAAGAAATCCAATCGCCAGATGATAGATGCCATTGTTCGCAACTGTTCAAGAGATGAGGTAGAGGAAGGGATTCGCCGCCTCATCCGAGATGACAGACTCGATCCTGTGCAACAATACCACCAATGGGTAATCGGACCACTCGGCATCACTCAGTCAGTGTGCAAGCGTGGAGCTATGAGAAGCGATTCGTTAGTTGCTTTCCTATCTAAGCATGTGGACGCTTCCATATGCGAAGAGATCCTAGAGATGTCGGAATTCCTTGTACCAACGAAGCTAGAGACTTCGCTACTCCAGTATAAGACTATTCAACTTCTCCTTACATACGGCACAGACGAGAACATATTTCGAGTTTTCAATCAACTATTAGACACGGGCCGGCTGCGAATTGAGAGGCGAGAGGACTATTGGGAATTCTACGCGACTCCTGCGGGCGTATTCGAGGAGACTTACGGAGATCCTGTCGGACAGCTTGCCATTGTGATAGCTTCTCATCTCAGCGAGGAGACTGTGAGAAAGGAGCTGAGGCTAGGAGGGGGAGATCTTCGGCTGCAGATCATGACGAAATGCCTCAACGAGAGCCCTGATGCCATCCTTGAGAGGCTGTTCGGAATGCCGGATCTGAGGAAGATCGCCCGAGGAGTTGGTCTCGTGGCCATTGACTCCGTGTCAGACAAGAAGGCATTGGTCGAATTGCTGCTTCTCAAGCTTGGATTCAGTGTGCCCAATCCTCCGCAAGGTCTCACGTCTGTTGGACGGCTCATCGAAACGGACCTCAGGGACTTGGAGACTCTTGACCTACCCAGCAGAGTTGGACGAGTCACCTCGGCCTATGTGCAGTTAGAGAGGCTCTTGAAAGATCTGGTGTTCTTCTACGTCAGTATTCTATGGGCGGATGAGATCGAGTATGAAGATGAGGAGGAGCTAGAAGTCTTGAATGATTTCGTAGCATTGCACTTCAAGACAGGCAGACCCGTCAGCAGACTTACATTTGGGGAATTGGTTGGTCTCATGAAACGGGTCGGCGAAGAAGCTAACCGCGCAGAAAAGCAGCGGACAATGTTGTCTGAGCGTTTCGGAAGGGAGAAACTCCTGGTCGGCAGACAAATCAACCTACTCGGAGAGCTGTCCACAAGACGGAAATTGTTTGCCCACCACGTGAGCAGGGCCATCACGTCGGATGACTGCAAGAACGTTCTCCATAGGATGTTGGAGCTAGTGAGAGACCTAGACGTGAGCGGTGTGTACCCGAAACTCGTTCTGATAACGGCTGCAATAACGAATCAGTATGGCATCAGATTGCTAAGAGCTATTGATGAGGAATCGATGCCTTGGACCATAAAATCCGACGAGTACTGGATTTCTCCGGCACAGCACTGCTTCCTCGTGGCAGAAACCCCCGGAGTTGCCATTGACCCGACCATTGTCAGACGCTTCTGGGAGCCACACGGCTGACAGCAACGCAGGATCCTTCTGCCTCAAAGGTCTTTCAGCGAGACGCCTGGCACTTCAGACTAGTGAGGATTTCGCGAGTCCGAGAAATTCGTCTCCAGTGGTTTGAGTCCCGGCGGCCGCACCACGTGATGGATTAGCTTCCATAAGCTATTGAAAAAGAGTCAAATGCCCATTCGAGTCAAGATAGTCCAGAATCCTATGACGCCATACCGAGAGAGCGAACTTCTCAAAACAACTGACATGGCAACAAGGAAGATGCTTGACCGCTGGCACTCTGTCAGTGAAAAGTTAGTGGGTAGACCGATTAAGGTAGTTGTCGATAACAGGCGGGTTGTCCCAGAGCTCCGTTCAATCCCGTATGAAGTGAATACGGCTCGCCCCGTTGGCTACAAGAAGAAAGTCGTCCTTGCTGTCCTGTTGGAGTCATTCCCCACACTCAGTCCCCTACTCGTTACTCATGAGATCGGACATTGGGTTCTGAGACTACAGGGCTTTCGAAACATGATTCGCCACCCCAGAGACCAAGAAACGGAAGGACTGCTAAACGACGTGGGTGGCCATGTGCCATTGTATGACCTCCAAAGGCTAGTTGGACATGACCCTCAAAACGAGGTTGATTCACGTTGCGATCAAGATGTCGGGACTTTTTCACATCCTGTTGCATGGGATGAGGTGCGCAAGACTCTCTACTTGGCAGATGACCTACTGAATGGCTCCTTCGAGAAACGCCAGCGACTGAAATTGACACTGCGTAGGAATCACCCCACTACGCTCAAAACTGTAGAGAGGATAGTTGCCATTTCTTCGGAATACAATCTCCTGGATCCTGAGCAGAATATGATATTCCGCAGAAGGGTCATCACTGAAATGAGACTCGAGGGAGAGTGGAACGGGCACGATGACGTGAAGCGGATCAAGGACCTCATCCTCGAGGTTGAGGGAACAGCGTAGTGACATAATGCCTTTGCCAATCGCTAGTCGTGTCTTCGCCAATGAAGCTCCAAAGAGTTCGTGATTCTCCGAACCCAGAAGATTCGCCTAGGTAGGTTTGCGTCCCACCGGGCCCGCCACTACCCGGCCAATCCTTCAGGTTTGGTAACCAAGGTGTTGCCATACATCAACCCCGAGAGAGGGATAGCCATTCTCTCCCTCGCTGGCAGCTACCAACGCTGGCGACGTTCTAGGGATTTCCCGAATCGAGGAAATTCACCGCCAGCGGTTCGAATCCCGCCCGGTCCACCACTCTAGTGCTTACTATTCTGGACTCGGGAAATTGAGGCTGGCGAGCAGTTCTCTTTTGAGGCTGTCTCTCAATGTGAGGCCTAGCAGACGTATCTGTTCCTTCTCCCGCTCGTCTGGGCCTACATAGGTCCGGTGAGGTTCAGCTGAAGCTTCTCTCGTGAGAATCTTCTCAGGCTCCAGTCCCCAGCTTCTCACAACATCCTTCAGCGTGTCAATCTTGGTGTAGTTGATTCGATCTCGAGGACGACTCCGAAGCCGTCAACGCGCGGCTGGGCACCGTCGAGGTCGCCTGGAACGTCTTGTTACGCGAGTATGGCCTACACAACGTGATAGCGAAGACCAACAGGCTACTCTGGTTCTTCAAGATCAGAGGTACTGCAACTTGGTGAGATGAGATGATGAGAACGTCGACGGTGTGATCCGGCCTGTCCTCACGCAACCATGATGAGTAGTTCTAGTGCCCTGAACGAGTAGGCCAGATGTGAGATGAAGAGATAGGCAGAGAACGTTCCGGCGAAAGCCAATCGACTTCG
>Ga0315314_1001570_pt1 | contig 20451 bp, 16 predicted proteins | sample TDP9_MG_FD_203631 | JGI IMG/M metagenome (GOLD analysis project Ga0315314, IMG submission 203631) | Freshwater sediment microbial communities from Lake Towuti, South Sulawesi, Indonesia - TDP9 | ecosystem: Environmental > Aquatic > Freshwater > Lake > Sediment | place: Indonesia: South Sulawesi... | reverse complement strand
AGCGATTCGCAGAGCTGTACTCGCCCCATTTCCCATACTATGTTCTGGTCAACAAAAAGGGCAGCGTTCGACTTCTCCGTGCAGAATTTTTCAGCTGGAAAAACCAAGCTGGAGAAACTGACCTTGTGCTTCTTGTAGGTGACAGCCAGGCTCAGACAATAGAGGGGCAATACGAGGTGGCAAGCAGCATCCTCGAGTTTGCCGCCAAGTTAGGGGTCAAAGCCATTGTGACAATCGGTGGTTATCGCAAGGAAGCAGAAGAGGCACACCCCAAAGTTGTGGCGGTTTCTACAAACCCAGAGCTTCTTAAGAGGGCGCTGGAATCTAAGGCTGTAGCAAGCCCTCCTGGGAACCCGATCGTTGGAACTGCTGGGCTGCTCCTCGGTCTTGCCAAGTTTAGGAAGATTGATGCGATCTGTCTCTTGGGTGAGACCCGTGGCTATCTGCCCGACCCTGTTGCCGCGAAGAGTGTTCTGGAAGTTTTACAGAGTATGTTTGGTTTGAAGATCGACCTCGGTGGGCTTGATGCGCAGATTGAGAAGTCTAAGGAGATTGTGTCTCGCATGCGGGAGATTGAGGAGCGGAGGCAGAGGTACGCTCAGAAGATGAAGAAAACTGAGGAAGAGCGAATAACCTACATCAGCTAGCAAAGCTGAACAGGCTTAGTATGCGTCTGGAAAAACTGTTTTTGGTTTGGGTTTGGGAGGTTCTTCGCGTGCTTGTTAGTGTTGACACGCCTTAGGTAACACTAACATGTCCATGGCTGTGGCTGCTGCTGTGTGTGGTGGTAGTGGCTAATTGCGCCCTAATGCCACCACCATCCTGCATTGCTGGTCATTGTGGCAGGAGTTAATTTCAAGAGAAGAAGGGACTCAACACCTTACGCCTTCTTCTACCCCGAAAGAGGCAGAGGGAGCCTCAAGCACGAGGTATTCTCTCTTCAGTTTGAATGAAATGCTTTTGGGTTTTGAGAAATTAACATTAAGACGATTGGCTGTTGAGTCTATGTTTCCATTGTTTTTATGTAGTCTGCGTATTGTTTAGCGGTGAGTAGTTTTTCCATGTCTTTCTTCAAGTCGGTGAGGCTGATTTTGGCTAGCCATCCCTTCTCGTATGGGTCTTGGTTGAGCAGTTCGGGGCTGTCAGCCAGCTCAGTGTTTACTTCGGTAATCTTTCCTGTGACTGGTGAGAAGATGTCTGAGACCGACTTGACGGATTCCACCGTGCCCATCGTTTGGAACTGTTTGACCTCTTCGCCTTCCTTTTGGACTTCAACGTACACGATTTCGTGGAGCTGCTTCTGCGCGTAGTCGGTGATGCCCACGGTTGCCTCTTTTCCCTCTAATCGTACCCATTCGTGCTCCTTGGAGTAGTAGAGGTCGTCGGGAATCTCATAATCTAACACGCGCATTATTTTTGCCTCGTATAACCGTATTTTGTTGGGTCATAAAACGGAAACTTGACGATTTCAGCCTTTAGAGGCTGCCCTCTTATCCTAACCATGACCGTTGCGCCCTCGGTTGCATTTTCAACAGAAACGTATGCCATGGCTACCCCGTACTCTAACAACGGAGAGAAGGTTCCGCTGGTCACATAGCCAATTCTCTGACCGCTTTCATTCAACACGTCCTGTCTCATGCGTGGAATCCCTTTCTCCATCATCCTCAAGCCGATTCGCTTCCTCTTTACTCCTTCGTTCTTCTGTTTGAGCAAGGCTTCTTTGCCGATGAAAGAGGCTTCCTTCTTGAGTTTGACCACGAAGCCCAGACCAGCCTCTAACGGAGTGGTGTTCTCGTCTATGTCGTTGCCGTAGAGGCACATGCCAGCCTCCAAGCGTAAGGTGTCTCTCGCACCTAACCCGCAGGGTTCGATTCCAAATTCTTCACCAGCCTTTAGGATGGCGTCCCACACTTTGAGGGCGTTTTCAGGCTTTGAAATCGGCGTGTTCCAGACAAAAACCTCGAATCCATCCTCTCCTGTGTAGCCCGTTCGCGAAAGGAACGCCTGAACACCTGCCAGTTTGGTCCAAGCGCACTTGAACCGTTCGATTTTGCTCAAGTCAGCGTCGGCGATTTTCTGCAGTGTGTGTTGGGCTTCTGGTCCCTGCACGGCGAACATGGCTACGTTGTCTGATACGTCTTCAACCTCTGTGCTGAAGGCTCTTGAGTGCTGGACCAACCACGAATGGTCTTTTTCTCTATTCGCGGCGTTGTACACTATTAGGAACTGGTCTTGTTCCAATTGGGACAGCACGAAGTCGTCTTTGATTCCGCCTTTCTCGTTGCACATGGTTGAGTACTGAGCGCTCAAGGGCGTCAAAACAGAAGCGTCGTTCGTTATCACGTAGTTCAGGAAAGCCTCGCTCTTAGCGCCCGTGATTAACGCTCTGCCCATATGGGTTATATCAAATAACCCCACACGTGTGCGCACAGCCATGTGTTCGGGGATGATTCCCTTATACCATATAGGCATGTTGAAACCCGCGAACGCAACCAACTTTGCTTTCTGCCTGTGAAACTGATACAGATGCGTCGCGCGCAATGGTTGATTCATTCTCTCAGTTTCCTGCCTTTTTCGTTTGGTTCTGGTGAGAGCTTAGAATTAAATAAGATTATTTTATGGGTTTGATGTTGATGTTTCCGAGGCTGAAGGTGAGTTTTTTTCCGCATTTTGGGCATCGGCCGTCAAAACGCTGGATGACTTCGTCAGGCGGGGTCAGCTCCACGCCTTCGTAAAGGACGGCTCCACACTTTTGACACTGCACCCGTTGGGGCATAGAATCACATCCGCTGTTTTCCGGCACGAATACAGAAACGCCCAGCCTATATAAAGTCTACATCGCTAACAAGGTTAAAGCATAAATCCATATGTACTCGCTTCCAGAAAACACTCCTAACGCCATATTCATCGTCGACGCAAGCCATAAATAAGGTAGCTTAGTCTGTGAAGGGAAGGAAAGTCTGCGAATCTTGAAAAAGTACACGCTTATCATCACAGAAAAACCTGACGCCGCCCGACGCATCGCTGAAGCATTAGACTTGAACGGCAAGCCCGAGAAGGCTGAGGAAAGAACCGTGCCATACTTCATTGCCAACCGAGACAGCCCGCTCGTGGTTGTCTCCGCGCTAGGGCATCTCTACACCGTTGTTCACGAGCATGGAAGAAGAAATTACTATCCTGTCTTCAACTTCAAGTGGGCGCCCAGATACGTGGCTGAGAAAGGAGCCCAACAAATCAAGACGTGGATTGGCGCTGTCTCGAAACTCGCGGAAAAAGCAGACGCCTACATCGACGCCTGCGACTACGACATCGAAGGAGCCTTAATCGGCTACACCATTCTAAAATACGCGTGCGGCGGTAAGGAAACAGTCGCCACGCGGATGAAATACTCGACGTTGACCAAGGCTGAGTTGGAAAAATCCTACAATGATCAGATGCCGCACCTCGACTTCGCGATGATAGAGGCGGGCAGAACAAGGCACGAAGTTGACTGGCTCTACGGCGTAAACATATCCAGAGCGTTGACGATAGCCGCTAACCGATGGAGCGGAAGATACGCCACGCTAAGCACGGGCAGGGTGCAGGGACCAACCCTCAGATTCCTCGCAGCCCGAGAACGCAGCATCAACACCTTCGTGCCCACTCCATATTGGAGCATAAACGCCCAAGTCGAAATCCAAAGCACAAAGTATCCAGTTGACTACCAAAAGAAAATAATTCAAACAAAGACAGAAGCAGACTCCGTCGTCCAGGCTTGCTCTGGCAGAACGGGCACCATAGAAAAAATCGAAGAAAAAACGATGCAGGCTACGCCGCCCGTGCCCTTCGACCTAGGCTCACTGCAAAGCGAAGCATACAGCCTCTTCGGCTACACTCCTCGACGAACGGGCGACATCGCCGAACGTCTCTACCTCGACGCCTTAATCTCCTACCCTCGCACCAGCAGCCAGAAACTGCCACCCGTAATCAATTACAAAACGATTCTAAACGGACTCCGCCAAGAACCTACGTACAGGAAGTTGGCGTCAGAACTGCTCGAAAAAGGAGATTTAAAGCCGAGAGAAGGTCCTAAGGAAGACCCGGCTCACCCCGCGGTCTATCCGACTGGCAACCGACCTGAAAGGATGCTGGACGAGGCTGAGCGTCGCATCTGGGACCTTGTTGCCAGGCGGTTTATGGCTGTCTTCGGCGAGTTCGGGGTCAAACAGAGCATGAAGGCAGCTATCAATGTGAATGGGCACTACTTCTACTTGAGGGGAAGACGCGTTCTAAAAGAAGGGTGGATGAAGTACTACAAGCCTTACCTGCGTACGGAAGAGGTCTCTCTGCCACCGATTAAGGAACAGGACATCGTTAAACTAGAACAGATTATGCGGGAGGACAAGTTCACCAAACCGCCGCCACGCTACAACCCGAGCAGCCTCCTGAAACGCATGGAGATGGAAGGCATAGGCACAAAGGCTACGAGAGCCGACATAATCGAAACGCTCTACGCTCGAAGATACATCGCCAACGAACGCATAGTTGTAACAGACTTGGGGTTCGACGTGATAGAAGTCCTGCGTGCACACGCGCCTGCAGTGATCTCGGTCAAGCTCACAAGGGACTTGGAAGAGAAAATGGAGCGCATTCAAGGCAACGCTGAGAAACGAGAAAACGTGCTCTTGGAAGCTGTTGACCGCCTCAAACCAGTCCTAACCGAACTGAAGAACAGGGAGACAACGATAGGCGAGGCGTTGAGCAATGCTCTAAAGAGGGCTCAAATGCAGGAACTCATAATCGGTGAGTGTCCGACTTGTCACACTGGCAAGTTGATGATTATCTATTCGAGAAGAACGAAGAAGCGTTTCATCGGGTGCACGAACTTCTTCAAGAAAGCCTGTCAGACGTCTTTTCCGCTTCCGCAGCGAGGGACGGTCAAGCCTACTGGCAGAGTCTGTAAGGGTTGTGGCTGGCCGCTTCTGTTTGTTCACCAACGTGGAAGGCGTCCGTGGAACCTATGTTTCAACCCTGCCTGCCCCAAGAAAGAGGAGAGGCGGAAACGCCTTGAAATGCAAAGTCTGCAGCAGAGAGACTCAGGCGCAACCCCCAAGTAGGTTCTGTGAACTGCATCAAAAGGCATACGAGACTATTCTGAAGAAGTTTGAATCATGGAAAAAAGCCTCCGACCTAGAGTGGAGAGACTACCTGCAAGAGGTTGCGAAGAACCCTCTTACGGGAATCTGGGCAAAGGAAGTGGCTGAGAACATGCTTTCTGAAGTATGATGAGAAATCAGAAAGGAATGTTTAAATCATAATAACAATAAATCCTTTCACTGGAATTCCAACAGAAGATGGGAAAAGAGACCATGAGCAAAATCGGCAGAAGACTTGAATCAGCGGGCTTCTCGATGAGAAAGACTTACAGAAAAATCTCAAGTGCCAAACCCTCGGTCTTGTTAGTCGCAACCGTTGTCACTGCGTTTTCGATTTTTCTTTTAGGCGGAGGCATTTACGACATTCTAGAACAACCATTAGTTGCTCTCCCAGTCGGCAGCCGCATTCTATTCTTTTATCCAGGCACGGTGCAGGAGCAGTTCCTCCTCGACAGCTTCTACGTCATGATATCGTACTTCTTCGGAGTCCTCGGGCTCATGCTGCTTTATCAGAGCACAAGGTACGCTTTCAAGCCACGCCAAGCTTTCATGCTGCTTATAGTCGGAGCCCTCTTCATCCTGATTGCCTACCTTAGCGTTGAGAACTTAATCTGGGCAAAACTAAGCATTGGCATAGGATGAAGCAGAGAAGTTTTAATTAGCTGGGCAGCAGTTTTCCATGGCGCATCAGTAGGCGCTTGTCAATCTTAACGGTCGGTTTGAAAAGTATCCCGTCCATGTGAATCTTGCTCTTTGTGTGTCCACCTGTGTACGACGTGTTGTCGCCTAGGGCTATGTGAACGGTGCCCAACACTTTTTCGTCTTCCAGAACCTTGCCCGTGATGCGAGCCTTCGGGTTTGTTCCAACGCCCAACTCTCCTATGTTGTAGGCGTTTTTGTCAGCAGATTTCAGCATGTCTTCAAGTTTTGCGGCGTCGGGTCCAACGAATTTTTGTGCCCACCCATCCTTCACCACAATCCGTAAGGGCTGAGTGACGACGTTTCCCATTGTGTCTATCACTAACGTGCCATTTGTAGTGCCCTCGACTGGAGCAAGGCAAACCTCACCCGCCGGCAGGTTGCCCCAGTCACCCGGTCTATGATATAACCCGGTGTCATTCAAAGGGGTGCGTTCTTCGATGCTCATCGTTAACTCTGTTCCAGAAGGGGTTGAAATCTTCACCGTTTTCGCCTTTTCCAAGAGTGCACCCAATCGCTTCGTTAAAGCCGCGATCTGCTTGTAATCCGCCGTCAAACCGCCGACGGTCATCATATCTTCTGTTATGCCCGGCATGCTGGCTATTCGAGCGCCTTTTTTTGTTGCCTCTCTCCGGGCGTCAGTGTGGGAAAGCGACCTAGTAGTTGGAATGAGCACGACATCCGAGTTCTTCATAGCTTCTGCGACGGGCTTGGGAGGTTCACTTCCATGCAGTTTAGTGGGTTCCATGACGGTTATGGCTGTCGTAGCTCCTGTTGAAGCGGCTGCGTAGGCGAATGCCTCAGCTATTCTTAGTTTGCCGGTGTCTGTTACCACTAGAACGGTTTCGTCGGGCTGAGTGTTCATGCATGTTTCAACTGCGATTCTTGCGCCTTTCATGAGTGGAATGTTTTGAAACAAGCCAACTTCACCACGGAGTTTTTTTCACGCCTCCTACATATGCCAAGAGGTTGGTTAAAAGATGTATGGGCGGCGTAACTAGTAATACAATAATAATGGTCAGCGGGGAAGGCTGCGAAAACGCAAAGGAAAAAACAAGTGCGCCAACCACGAAGTCGAGTTGGTCTGCCACCGGTAGAGGAGCCCCTTCTCGTATGCCAATTCGTCTCTTGACAAACGAGTGGATTAAATCGCCTGTTAAGGCTCCCAGAGACAAAATGAAACCCACATCCAGAGAGAAGCGAAACGGGAGCACGAAGCCCAGCACAGCCACATACCCGAGCAGGGCTGTTTGCGCAGCACCTGTTAAAGTTCCCGCCGTTAATCCAGCCACGAAGCCTCGAATCGTCTTGTGCGAGCCGAAAATTGGTTTCCCATCTGGCAGAGTCTTCCCACCGTCGATGGCTCTTCCGCCTCCCAAGAGGACCGGTATAGCGTTGGCTACGTAAGCGGGCAGTATAAACCACAAAGCGTAAGCAAACTCGAGGAGCAGTGTGGGCATATTTTTATCGCTTAGTATGTTGCACAGTGAGAAAATATAAGTTAGCTTTTGCTCACTTTAGGCGAGCTGACAGAGTTTAAAGTGGTCAGTGCCTGTAGTCGCACAAGCCGGCTTCTTCGATTGAGGCGTAGCAGTTCACTGGGCATTTGCGTTGGGCGTGCTTCTCGAGAACCACCTTCAACGTGTTCTTGTAGTCGGCTGGCTTCAAGTTGAGCACCGTGTCGGACCAAAACCGCAAAACTCTGGTTCCCACTGGTTCCACTCTGGCAGCACCTTCCAAGAATACACTGCGAACTTGGCTTGTAATCAACACGGCAACCTTCCGAGTCTTTGCTAACTGCGCCAAACACGCTAGTTGGCGACCCAGTTCACGGTTCAGTCCAAACGTTTTTTCTTTAAGCTCGTCTATCTCGACACGATAAAGCGATGTAACCGTATCTACAACCACTATTCCCACGTGGGGCGTCAAGTACGCATCCAAGCGGTCTATCGCAAGCGCTTGTTCTTGGAAAGTCGTTGGCTTAACCAACGTTATTTTCGGCGCTACTTCATTCAAGTCACAGCTTGCTATCTGAGCCAGTCGTCGAGGGAAAAAGGTTTCATCGGAATCAATAAAAATAGCCTTAAAACCCATGCGCGTGGCGTTTACAACGCACTGAATAGCCAAGCTGGTCTTTCCCGTCTTTGCTTCGCCGTAGACTAATGTGACATCGCCTTGGCACAGACCCCCATTCAAGAGCTTGTCTAGTGAACCGCAACCAGTGGAGATTAAGCGTACAGTGCGCTGCACAGCCGTTTCACATCGCTTGTTGAAAATAAGTAAGAGTTGAAGTTAATATTTTTCTCTTTTCCATTTTCTGTTAGTTAAGAGCTAAACTGTTCGCATCGGCCCTCTTGCATATATTATTTAATAGGCTCAGCAGAGTTATAGCTTCGATGATAAAACTGAAATTGTAATAGTTCCCTTTGCTCACTCCCTTGGTGACGTTGACATGAAAGCTAAGATTGCCGTTGCTACCGTTTCAGGCAGAGCCTACTACGCATTGGTGAATGAGTTGAAAGAAAGAGGCTTAGCCTTTCTGAGTCTCACACCCGACGAGAACGTGCCCTTAGAAATAGAAGCCGTTATCACAACTCCCTCAGAGCAACACTTAATCAAGCATCACAAGGTTCTCATCTACGAAGAGAAAACTGACCCAGCGCCCGTCGTAGACGAAGCCATAAAGACCCTCGTGGGCAAAAAGGGCAGTGAGGCACTCGTGATCGGCGTGGACCCAGGCAAAACCTTCGGAATAGCTGTATTAAGCAACGGCGAAACGCTTGAAACCTTCACATGCTCCAGCGTCGAGGAAACCATCAGCAGGGTTGTACAAATTTTGGATAAAGAGCCAAAGGCTGCTGCCCGTATCTTGAAGATTGGGAACTGGTCACCGTCTTACACGACGGAGCTTCTGCCGCAGTTTGACTCTGCCCTTCCCTCTAATGTAACTATCGAAATCGTGTCCGAAGCTGGAACCAGCCACTTCTCTAGTGCCGCCGTGCCCAAACGGGGATTGAAGCACGCGATGGCAGCAACCAAGATAGCTGAGAGGCGCGGTAAAGTCTACCAAAGAAAAAGAGCGGAGGAACCAGAGTGAAAAGAACGGTGGACACTGGCAAAACACTGCTTATCGACGGTCCCGCATCGGTAACCTTGCTTTCTGGCGAAGCTGAAATCCTAGGCGCCCAATTCAAAACAGGCTCAAAGATGGTCATCAGAGAAGGAAAGCGCATCCCCCTGGAGGTCAGGCAAAAAGCTGAATTTGACCTTCAACTCGGCGAAAGAGCCTCGGTAAAAGAGGTTGAAACCAGCACAATCCCGCCTTCTTGGGAAAGCGCCGCAAACACCATTCTAGAACAGAAAAGCACGCCCACAACAGTCATGATCGTGGGTGGAGTCGACTCAGGCAAGACCAGCTTCTGCGCTTATTTGGCTAACCGTGCGTTGAAGGAAAAGCGAAGAGTGTCTATTGTAGACGCCGACTTGGGGCAATCTGATGTGGGGCCGCCTTCAACTATAGGGTTCTGCCGAATAACCAAACCAATCAGAGACCCGTTTGAAATCGGTGCCGAAAACATTTGCTTCGTTGGAGTAACGAGCCCAAGCAGCGCAGTGACCAAGGTTATCGAAGGGATAGCGAGTATGAAAGAGAAGGCTATGAAACGCGGCGTGAGTGTCATAATCATAAACACTGACGGTTGGATCGAAGGCGAAGACGCTATACGATACAAGGTTGCGCTCTCAAGACAAATCAAACCAGACCTGGTCGTTGGCATCCAAGAGCAGAATGAACTCACCTTCCTGCTCGGAGCTTTAATTGAAACTCGAAATCTTTCGGTGGAGACGTCTCCAGCTGTGCGTAAGCGAGACCGTGAAGAACGCAAGCTGTTGCGTGAGTTGGGCTACAAAAAATACCTGAAAGGCGCCACTGTTCAATCATTTCCCTTGGGCTGGGTTAGGGTTTCAGGCGTACCCTTTGGGACAGGCATGCCCCCTTTCAGGCAACGCATGGACAAGATTGTTGACCATCTAGGGACAACACCGATTTACTGCGAGGAAACGCTTGGTTCAATCTTTATTGCTTTGAGTAAGGAGCAGTGGGCTGACGAGGAAGTGGCGAGAAGCCTGGGAGAGGCGTTAAAGAAGAAGGTAAAAATCGTCTGGAAAGGCGACGAGGAAGGCTTGTTAGTGGCTCTGCACGACAAAGACGAGAACTTCCTCGGCATAGGCATACTTCAAGAAATAGACTATGACCGCCGAACCCTCAAAGTCTATACCCCCGTAAAAGCTAAAGTCGCGTCAATTCACGTTGGACAAATCAAACTTGACAAAACCGGAAAAGAGCTGGGGCAGAGCGACGTCTTTGTTGATTATGCTTGAGTTGCTTTCACTTGGCAAAAAGAAAAAAGCAGAAGAACAGCCCGATTAATAGGCAACTGCAACTCTAATGATTTGCGCAGCCTTTTTCCCGCAGACAGCACAGTTTCCTTTCGTCTCCTCTTTCAGGTCGACTGGGATGCCCAGCACTCGGGCGTTGACTTCCTCTTCAAGTTTGTGGCCGCACTCGGCGTTGCCGCACCATGAGGCTTCAACGATGCCCGCTCTTCGCCTCAGCAACCGCTTGGCTTCCTCTAGGCTGCTTGCTCGATGTATGTGCTGTTTCGTCCATTCCCAAGCTCTTTCTTGCATTTCGTCACTCATTTGCTTCATGAGTTTCTTTGTGGCATTTGCCAGGGCGCTTATTTTTATTCTCTGTTTTTCGAGTGTGTCTCGTCTCACTACTGTTGCTTCGTCACGCTCGACATCTTTGGGTCCTACTTCTATGCGTATGGGTACGCCTCGGAGTTCCCAATAGTAAAACTTGGAGCCAGGAGTCAAGTCGAGGCGATTGTCAAGCTCCGCTCTGACACCTGCCTTATTCAGTTTAGCGGCAATGTTCTCGCAGGCTTTGTTGATTTGCTCTTCTTTTTCCTTGTAGGGTATGGGAACGATGACCACTTGCACTGGCGCTATCTCCGGTGGAAGGACAGCTCCGTTGTCGTCGCCGTGTGCTGCAATCAATCCAGCTATTGGCCTGCCAGAAAGCCCGTAGCAGGTTTGCCAGATGTGTTCTCTGCCGCCTTTCTCTGTTTCAAAGGAGACATCAAAAGCCTTGGAGAAATTTTGGCCAACGTTGTGAACCGTCCCGACTTGCAGTGTTCGTCCGTCTGGCATTATCTGTTCGAAGGAAATGGTGTAGACAGCGCCGGGGAACGTGTCCCATTCGGGTCTCTTTGATATAACGTATGGAACGCGCAGGGTGTCAAAAAATTTTTTGTATATTTCTACGGCTGTTCTCACCTGGGCTTCTGCCTCTTTGGCGGTGGCGTGGGCTGTGTGGGCTTCTTTGAAGTTGTCGATCTCCCTCATTCGGATAAGAGGGCGCGTTGCTCTTGTCTCATACCTGAAGGTGTTCACCACTTGGTAAAGCCTTATCGGCAAATCCGCGTGTGAACGAACCCAAAGCTTAAGCATAGGCGCAATGACCGTTTCGCTAGTCGGTCTCAGCGCCAACCTTATCTCTAAGGGTGTTAATCCGCCTCTGGTAATCCAGAAAACTTCGCCCTCAAAGTTTTTCATGTGCACCGACTCTTTTGTCAAAGAAGTTTCTGGAATCAAGAGTGGAAACAGCATTTCTTGATGTCCGGTCTGGTCGAGTAGGTCTCGTATGACCTGAAGGGTGTTTCTTCTGATTTTGAATCCGTACGGTCGCCAGACTGCCATACCCTTGATTGGATAGCGATAATCCACTATATCAGCGTTCATAAGAACGTGGCGGTACCACCTTCCGAAGTGGCGGCTCCATTGTTCACGTTTAACAGTGGGCATAGTAGGTTCCTGCGTTTTTTTAGCTGGTTCTAGGGTTTATTGTTACTCATTAATATTTAGATGTTGCACAGTAGCAGTCAAGTGTTAAGGGATGTTTTTGTTGTCAAAGCTCACTATAGTCCATGTTTCTCCTCGTCTTTCAATGTTTGCGGTTATGTTGTCTCCGGTTTTCGTGGATAAGAGTTCGTACCATTGTTGGCTTGCTATATCGTCTGGTGTGGCTTCTATCCATGGGTAGGTGCTGTTGGCAACTCGTAAGACAACATGTGTTACGCCTTCTCGAACGTATTCTTGTTTGTCCACGACCGTTGTGTCGAGTTCCACGTAGGTTATGGCGCCGAACAGCTCTAAGAAATCCAGCCTGGTAGACCGCACAAGTTGTTCGCTGGAGACTCCACCGCCCGCAATGTTTATTGACACAGCGTTGATGTCAAGCGCGTCGATGATTGCGAACCCAGCCAAGTAAATTGTCTCGTCGGCTGCGCCCGTTCCTTCGCGCCAGTAGATGGGCACGTACCATGCGAGACGTGATGCGTGAGTTATCTCTGAGACCTCAACGGGGTATAGGAGAGGCATCTCCGCATAGTAAAGACCTGTAGCCGGCTTGGGCAGCTTTCCCTCTATGATGTCTTCGGCGGTTATGCCAGAAATGTATCTTTCTTGGGAGTAGTCGTAGAAGAATATTCCCTCTCGTGTGGCTTTGAAAACGCCTGCCAATGTCCTCTCGCTTGCCGTGGGGTGCACCATGACCATAGCAACAATGTCCCCACTGTCAAGGTCTACAATGTACCGTGTGTCCTCCGACATTTGAACGCGGTCTCTGCTGGGTGGGATAATCCACAAGAAGCCGCCTGCCCAGTAGTCGAAGGACGCGTCTCTTCGGAAGGTGCCCCATTCGTTGATCATGCGTTCCATCCAGTCTTCGTCGTAGACCTGCGTCACCCAGCTTGGAACAGATTGCAACGTGGAAAAACTGTCGACGACGTTGCCTTTGGAATCGTAAACTATTAGTCCTGCATATCTGCGGATTAAATCGAATCCCACCTCGTAACGTGCGACTATGTAAACAAGGTCGCTCGTCACTGGGCTCCATGAGGGGTAGGAAACCCCGTAGCTGTAGGTGTTGTCTGAAAGGTACGAGCGAAATATGATGTTGCGGTCCCACCAGAGTCCGTCGCTTACCAAAAACTCTTGGTCCACTATCTGAGGAACAGCCACTGGGTCAGCGGCATCGATTAAGATGAAGCCTTTCACGTAGTTTTCTGCGAAGACGTTTGTTGAGCCTATCACTGCAACCCAAACCAGCCTGCCGTCGAGGGTCTTTGTGATGTGGCTGTCCAAAACCTGCACGTTGCTTCCGAACTCTGACATGTGTCGCCTAGCCACTGATACGGCAAGTTCCTGCGTGACCAAGCGTACTTGAGCGTCTGTCACTGGACTCGAAAAAGGCAAGCCTGTTTTCAGCTGAATGAAATTGGTGAAGTAATAGGCGTTGCTCACGCGTTGAGCCTGAGTGAACGCAGCTCCAACTAGGGCGGAGAAGAGAAACAGGATGAACAAAACTGCTACAACCTTCGCGCCCACACGAGTCGATATTCGTAGTCTTCGACGCCTAAAACCGCGGGTGTAAAGCTCCTCCTTTTCATCACTCCCTTCCCTTTTCCTGATTTGAAAAGCGTACTCTAGAAAGGCTAGGAACAACCGCAGATAAATTAGCCAGAAGACGAACACGCTTAGCGGTGTCAAGGCAGCAGTCATGACAAGGAAAGCAAGCATGCCTAGGAGAAAAGTGACAAGCCTGGGCAAGAAGCGAACATGCGACCTCGTCGGTGGAATCGGCGCGAGAAAAACCACAGTCCACAACACAAAGAAAACGGATAGATTCATGCGCTATCACCCTAACCGTTATTCATTTGTCGATAATATTTAAGATTACCATAGACAGGTGTTGCATTGTCCAAGGAAGACATCAGAAAGCGCGTCTGGCGACTCATGGAGGAAAAGAACATTGCCACTTTTCCAAGACCTGTTTACGGCAGAATCCCCAACTTTGTCGGCGCTGAAGAGGCAGCCCAGACACTGCGAGACCTACCAGAATATCGGTCGGCGCGAACAGTGGTCTGCAACCCAGATTCGCCTCAGCGCCCAGTCCGAGAACGAGTGCTGCAAGACGGCAAATCGCTCGTGATGGCAACTCCAAGGTTGAAGCAGGGCTTTCTGCTAGTTGACCCGAGCGGTCTTTCTTCGTCGCAGATTTTGGAAGCGTCAACTATCCGTGGTGCGTTCGGGTTTGGGCGACGAGTTGAACCCGATGAGGTGAAGGTTGACCTTTTTGTGGCTGGTTCGGTTGCTGTCTCAATGGACGGGGGAAGGCTTGGTAAGGGAACGGGCTACTCGGACCGGGAATACGCTCTGCTCAAAGGTGCGGGTTCTCTCTCGCCTAATGCTCTTGTGGTTACAACGGTGCACGACGTACAGATTGTTGAACAAATCCCGAGCAGCGAGTGGGACGTTCCAGTAGACGTGATAGTAACGCCGACACAGACAATAAGAATAAAACGCTAGTCGCCCTTTTCTTATTCCATCATTGGCTTCCTTCGGCAAAAGGCAAACCTAGTCCCTAGCCTCTAGCCCCTCTAGGTTTCTGCATGCTTTTTCTATTAGGCGCCAGATATGCGCTGGTTGAATGTTGTATTTTGGCTGATGGGGGCTTCTAAATACTAGACCCTCGTATTATTTTTTTTTCAGCAATGCTTTTTAGCTGATGAGCTCAAGCTACTCTGCAGTCGGCGGGTGAGTGGGCTCCTCCCACCCGTTCCGCCACGAGAGGTATAAACCCCGGGTGTAGGGAGGTGAAAAACAGGTGAAACTAGACAGCAGAGACCTAGCCTTAACCGCAGTCTTTGCAGCCTTATACGCTGTAATCAACCTTGTTCAAGCGCTTTCTCCCTTTGGGAACCCGTCGATTTATGGACCCGTGCAGCTGCGTCTGTCAGACTTTCTAATAGCCTTAGCTGCCCTGTTGGGGCTCCCTGTCGCGATAGGTGTTACGGCGGGCTGTGCCGTAGTTAACGCGTTTGGACCCATAGGACCCGTTGACATATTCTTTGGGTCTCTCGCCAACCTCGTTGCCTCTATCCTGGTGATGTCACTAAGAAAAAACCAATTACTCGCCTGCATTGCCGGAGCGTTGCCAATTGGAATAATCGTGGGCGGCGGCTATCTGTGGCTCTTCTTCCCCTACCAACCAGTCGAACTGGCTTTTCTCCCAACGTGGGTCACGACTCTGATTAGCATTCTGGTCAGCACTGAGATAGCAATCGCCGTCATCGGCTACTTGGTCCTTCGAGTGTTGAGCAGACCAAACATCATTGAACCCCTGAAATCGCACGGATTGAAAGTGCTCTCCCGATGAACTGAGGCATGAGGTCATCTCGCAAAGGCTGGTTCACATAAACCGCTCCAGTCTTGTTAATCCTATTATTTCGTTGAAGTCTAAACCCAACGCGTCTAAAACCTGGTCAAAGGTTGAATGGAGATAGCCAATGTACTTTTCTACGTCTATTTCACTGTTTGAGGCGAGTTGAACTGGCTTCACGTGTGGCTCTTTCACTACCTTAACGAAGCTGATGAGGTCGCCCGCCTTCAACGCGTATCCCTTCTCCTTGAGGATGCCTGCGGCTCTGACATGCTGGGGTGTTGTCTTAACGTAGTGTTCAGGCGCCTCTCCCAAGACAACGTTGAAGGCTAAATCGTCTATTCGCTTCCACTCTCTTCGTTTCAGGCGGAGGTAGCTATCCCTTATGATGTTTTTTATCTCCTTTTTTGCGTCCTCAAACTCCGAGGGCGACTTAACGCGACTGAGACGGGTTTTCATCAGGTCAAAAGATTCCTTGATGAACGGCGGAATGTGCTTTTTCTTGCCCGTTAAACCCTTCACATCCACCGTTCCCTCCAGCGTGACACCCAAATAGTTCTTCTTGCGGGAGCTGAAGACAGCGTATCGGTAGACCTTGTCCACGTCGAGTTCCATTCTCAGCTCTTTTTCAGACCACTTAGCCAAAGAGTTGATTTGGCTCTCAGAAGGGTTCTTCAGGAAGATGCTGTCGGTGTCGCCGTAGATAACCTCGATTCCCAGCTTCTGGGCTTCATTAATGATTTGCGTTATGGAATGCCTGCCCAAGGCGGCTGTAGCCTCAGCCACAGGAGGACAGTACAAATCGAAGGTTTCGGCGCCGAAAACACCATAGCTGGCGTTCAGAATCACTTTTAGAGCAGCCTGAATGACGCTGTACCAGCTTCTGAGCTCGCGCTGCAGGGTATTGTCTCTCGCCTTCGACTTGTACCATTTCACTCGCAGGTCTCTCAAAGAGCCTATTAGCAGGCTTTCTAAAGCTTGGCTTTTGGTGCAGACCCAGTGTGGCGTGTCTGGCACCTTGTTGAATCTGCATTCTTCATGCGGGCACAGAATAGACTGGTACCCCAGATTGTAAACCTTGATGATGGACGGGTACAGGCTTGGAAAATCCATCACGGCTACGTTGAAGTGCACGCCTGGATGAGGCTCAACAACAATCGCGCCCTTGTACTTCTTGCCCTTGATAATCGCCTTCGTGACGGTTTTCCCTTTAACCGCCAAGATGTCGTCGGTGTTCGGAATCAGCATGCCGCGCCTTCGATGCTCAAACTGGAGAAAGTTCCTTATCCAACGGGACACGCCCTGCCTACTCACGTCTTCCATAGGCATGCGACTTATGCGAGTAATCGCCAGAATCAGCTTCATGACCAAGTCGTCGTCGAACGTGGTGAGTTTCAACGCGATTTCGGCGTCTCGCAGGCAGTATCGCGCCAGTTCAGTGTATGTTAGGTCGTTGAGTCCCTTGGTCAGCTCAATTTTGGTCAGCCCTATCAAAGCGTCTCCGACGTCGTCTAGGGTTACATCCCTGTACTTCTGTCCAAAGGCGTAGATCTGGATGGACCTGTTGAAGAAAAACTTGTAGAGGTCGATGTGCACGCCGTAACAGAGCAAGCAATTCTTCCTGCCAAGCTCGATCGGCACCTCGCTGCGTCTGATGCCCAGCTTCTGAGCTCGATGAAAAAGATAACGAAGGTCAAAGTCATCGCCGTTAAAAGTAATCAAGAACGGGTAGTCCCAAAGAGCCTCAAAAATCGCCAGAATCAGTTTCCCCTCTGAATCAAAATATTCAACACTGATTTCCGCGGGAATTTTTTCCACTCCTTCCCTTACACCTGCGCGTTTTAGGAGCAAAACCCGCTTCTTCCCATCAGACCCAAGTAGCGATGCGCAGATAACTTGGTGATCGGCGTCTCTTGGGTCGGGCACGCGAAACGTGAGTTTGCCCTCGATTTCAATTGTTGGGGTTTCGACTTCGATGTCGAGGGCGACTCGTCGAAACTCGGGCACTGGATACTCGAGCAGTCTAGCCCAGTTTTCGATGGGTTGAAGAAACTCTTTAGGCTCCTCCGTGAACAGGGTTTGGATTTCTTTTATGTTCTCTTCAGATGTCTCGTGCTTTGCCTCCGTGAGTTCTTTGTTCTCGACGCTGTAAATCATGCCTGGAGCCAGTTGGCGGTCGTAGATGTAGCACTGATAGTATTTGATGGAGGCTTCCCAAACCTTTGCCTGTTGGTCCTTGTCCATCTTTGCCCATTCTTGGGGAATTACGTCTCTAAGGCAGCCGGTTGGGCGACCGCCCACAGCCAAGGGGTCTTTTGCCACCACTTTGGTCAGGGCTAAGTTTCGCCAGAGCAGGGGGTCGTATTTTTCAACTGTTTCAAAATGGTCGAAGCCAGGGTGATTGATTACTCGGTCTAGTTTCTCGAGCTCTATGGGCGACAGGTTGGTGAACAAGTAGGGCTTGTGACCAGTTGTGTCGTGCCAGAAATAGATTTTCTTAGACTTGGGCTCGTAAAGCTTGACGACAGCCCTAGCCCTGTCGCCGTTGTAGGTTGCGGACACAAAGTAAGAAGGCGGAAGGGTCGGAGGCGCCTCAAAGCTCCTGCGGGTTCTCTTCTCTTGGCGAACCGCTTCCATGAATGAGGGAGGCGGCGTCTCCACTTGGGTTTTAGGTTCAACCTTGGGCTTTTGGGCTGAGAACAGGTAGTCGTCGAGTCTTCCCTTGCTCATTTCGATTTGAGTCCCAACCTATATTCGACCGACTGCCTAAAAACGTTCTCTCACGGAGACCGATGAAAACTAATATCTTCGCAACCTCGACTGTATTCCATCAAAAGAAGGCTGGACCGCTTGCTCAAGGACGCTTGGACGCTTGCCATCGAAGCCCTCAGCTGGATCGAGTTGCAAAGGTTAGGTGAGCGCCTAGCCCTGGCAAAAGCCGCAAAACAGCTGGGAATAAAAGACCCGAAGGCTGTCGGATTGGCTCACAAGATGGTTTTTGAAACCCTGCGTCGTTTAAACGCTATCGATTCGCTTTTGTCCTCTGTTTTGACGCCTCGATCTCTAGGTGAGTTCAAGCTGGGCGTCCAGTCGTTCCTACGGTTGTACACACAACAGGTGGTGTTCGAGGATGCAGGCTATGAGAGCGCTGTGGCAATGGCTCGAATGGGTCGTTCGATTCTCGGGTGGCATCAACTGAACGATGTAGAAGAAGCATTGGGCAAGATCTTAAGCGCACGGTTAGACTCGATTGTGAGAAGGGCTAGCGACGAGGAACGAGTGGCGCTACAAACCTACAACCCAACGTGGTTTGTTAAATACTGCTTCAAGATGCTCGGAAGAAGCGAAGCTCTGAGCTTTCTAAACAGCAGTTCCAAGCCTACATCAACGTATCTGCGCTTCAACACGCTCAAAGCGCCTGAGCAAGACTGCCTGAAGGAGCTGGAGAGCGAAGGCGTTCTCCTTGAGAAAGAGCCCAGTCTTGAGCACACCTACAAATTGGTGAAGAGTCAAAAACCGCTCACTCGAACACAAAGCTTTCGCGAAGGCTTGTTCTACATTCAGGACAAGGCGAGTTGTCTTGCGGTTGAGGTTGCCGACCCCAAAGCTGGCGACACTGTTCTCGACGTTTGCGGCGCGCCTGGAGCCAAGACCACGTACATGGCGCAGCTCATGCAAAATAAAGGCAGAATCTATTCAGTCGATTATTCAAAACGCAGAATGGAAGTATGGAAACGAGAAACAAAACGCATGGGAATCGAAAACGCCACGCCCATAATTGCAGATGCTCAAAAACCCTTGACTATGGTTCAGGTTGCAGATTTGGTAATGCTTGACCCGCCCTGCACGAGCACAGGCGTCTTCGGTAAGGCTCCGTCAGCCAAGTGGCGCCTCACAAAGAACTCGTTCCTCAGCATGGCTCAGATTCAATGGAACATGCTCAAAAACTGCGCAGAAAAAGTCAAAGACGGCGGACACATGGTCTACTCGACATGCAGCGTCTCCTTGGAAGAGAACGAAATGTTAATTGAGAAATTTATAAAATGGAACCTAGACTTCACGCTCGTTGAAACCACGCCTCGAATAGGTCTGCCAGGCTTCAGAGGACAGAGCGAATGCCAAAGACTGTACCCACATCTCCACGACTGCAACGGATTCTTTGTGGCAAAGCTTCTGAGAAAAAGTTGACAAGCGTTGACGTTCACTTAGGTTTTTCGACCAGAAAAATCCCCATCCCGTTCTGGTAGATGTACTGCAGATTAGTGAATCCTGTTTTTTGGAGCATTGTTATCCACTTTTCCTTAGGTAGGAGTTCAAGAAACGCGAAAGGTGAGAAGGTGAAGAAACCGCGCATGTTTCGTAGAGGTTCCGCCATGAGAAACTTGCCGTTAGGACGTAGAACTCTGAAGATTTCTGTGAGTGCCTTTGCCTTTTCTGCGTCCCCGTGTAGGTTGTTTATCACGCTGCTGCTTGTCACCAGGTCAAAGGAGTCGCCTGGGAAGGGCAGGGATAACACGTTGCCTGTTCTGAACTCGACCTGGTTCAGCACATCCTCGATTTTGGCGTTTTCATAGGCGCGTTCAGGTGAGTTGCCGGGGATCTCCATCTTATCCCAGATGTCCACTCCAACGACCTTTCCAGTCGTCAAGTGTTTGGCTACGCCGACTGTCATCTTTCCAAGCCCGCATCCAACATCGAGTGCTTTTTCGTCGCCCCGTATCTGCAATATCTCAGGAATCTCTACAGCCCTGCTCTGTCCCACAAGGTACATCGAAATCCAGTAGGCAGAAAACACGTAAATGCCAAACAAAACAAGGATTATCCCCAACACTTGCCACAAGAAGACAAAGACTAACACGCCTGAGACAATAATTATGACAGATAGAACTACAAGGATGGGCAGAGCATAGTAGCCATAGTGCGGCTTCCTTTCTTCAGAATCCATTTACAAACACGCTAAGCTCTCTTTTTCCGCGTCTTTTCAAGGCAACACAGCGCCTCAAAGATTGTTTTTGCTGCATTTATCGCTGTTACACCATCATCGTAGTGTGGCGCAACTTCAACAACGTCGAACGCGACTACTCTATCGTCGCAGACTTCGTGCAGCAAGTCGTACAGGTGATGAGTGCACAAACCGTCGGGCTCGGGGTTCTGAACCGCAGGGGCAAATGCTGGGTCCAACACGTCCATGTCAACGGTCAAGTAGATTTTCTTGGCGTTTTTGAGCAAGTTTCTTATCTTCTTGGCTGTCAGTGGCGCGCCGTCTCTGCGGATTTGCTGAGCCTTGATAAATTCTATACCCGCCTTTTTCGCGTAGTCGAGTTCTTCCCT
>Ga0315314_1001568_pt1 | contig 20476 bp, 21 predicted proteins | sample TDP9_MG_FD_203631 | JGI IMG/M metagenome (GOLD analysis project Ga0315314, IMG submission 203631) | Freshwater sediment microbial communities from Lake Towuti, South Sulawesi, Indonesia - TDP9 | ecosystem: Environmental > Aquatic > Freshwater > Lake > Sediment | place: Indonesia: South Sulawesi... | reverse complement strand
TCCAAACTATGGAAAAATAGACCCATACTGGATGGCAGCCTCAGCAATAGATGAAGCCATAAGAAACAACATCGCTGTAGGTGGCACAAGAATCGCCTTACTAGACAATTTCACTTGGGGAAGCCCAGAAAAACCAGACAGACTCGGCAGCCTACTAAAAGCATGCAAAGCCTGCTACGACTTTGCAAAAGTGTTTGGAACACCTTTCATTTCTGGAAAAGACAGCCTATACAATGAATCACCGTTGGGCCCAGTAACTCCGACGCTTCTAATTACTGCAGTCGGCGTAATATTAGACATAAGAAGGGCGATTTCGGTAGACGCAAAGCAATCAGATGCCCCCTTATATATGGTTGGGCAGACTTATGCTGAGTTAGGTGGCTCAGAGCATTATAGGTTTAGAGGCTTTATTGGAAACAGTGTTCCGAAGGTTAGGGCGGTTAAGGCTAGAAGGATAATGGATGTGGTTAGTAGAGCGATTCATTCTGGTTTTGTTAGTTCTTGTCATGACTTGTCTGAAGGCGGCTTAGCAGTTGCTGCTGCAGAGATGGCTTTCAGTGGCGGATGTGGAATTGAGTTAGACTTACGAAAGGTTCCATTAGGAGATTTTATCGCTAGGAATGATTTCATTCTTTTTTCAGAATCTAACAGTAGGTTCTTAGTGGAAGTTAAGGAAGAGTGTAAGGAAGATTTTGAGAGATTGATGAAAGGCACTGCTTGCTCAGTTGTGGGCAAAGTCAGTAAGGGGAATCGTTTTGTTGTGCGTGGTTTAAATGGCAAATCAGTTGTTGACGCAAGGTTAAGTGAGCTTATGAAGGCTTGGAAGAGGACGTTAGGAGGCTTATAGAATGGGTTCTGATGTTAAGGTTTGCATTATGCGTGTTGGCGGAACCAATTGTGATGCTGAGACTGAGAGGGCGTTTGAAGATTTAGGGGTTAAGGCTGAAGTAGTTCACTTGAATGAGGTAGTCAGGAAAAGAAATCTTCTAGATTATAGTGCTCTAGTGTTTCCAGGTGGATTTTCGTATGGCGACTATGTGAGGGCAGGTGTGATTTGGGCAAAGGGAATAGTGGCAAAACTTGGCTCTCAACTGAAAGAATTTGTCAAAGAGGAAAAGCCTGTTTTAGGGATTTGTAACGGTTTTCAGGTTTTAGTTGAAATGGGTTTGTTGCCTGGATTTGAGGGAATAAGTCAGTATCCTGAAGCATGTTTAGCCACTAACGTGCCTATTGGATATCATTGCCGCTGGGTATATGTCAAGCATGAAAATTCTGGCAAATGCATATTCACAAGTAAGATTCCGAAGGGAAAAGTGGTTAGAATTCCTGTAGCCCACGCGGAAGGCAGATTCATATTCGCTAAGGAGAAAGAGAGGCAATATTTGAAAAGACTATATGACAATGACCAGTTAGTCTTCAGATACTGCACAGAAGAAGGTAAGTATGCAGAAGGTAAGTATCCAATTAATCCTAACGGTGCTTTCCACGACATTGCAGGCATATGTGACCCGTCTGGAAAGATTTTTGGCTTAATGCCACACCCAGAAAGAGCATACTACAGCTGGCAAACACCAGACTGGACGAAAAAAAAGAAAATACCAAACTACAGAGACGGAAAACTAATCTTAGAATCTACAATAGGGTTTTTAAAGAAAAAATCTTAGCAGTGGTGGTCAACGATGGGAATCAAAACTTTGGCTCTAGTTTTTTTCTTAGCAGGTGTTTTATGTTCATCTCTGGTTTTTTGGATAATATATACTACTCCCCGTAGCCAATGTCAGACCTCTTTCTTCTTTCAAAATCCAGATTTTATTGACGGACCCAATATAAAGTGGTGTGGTAGTCACTGGAACTTCTCTTACCCATTCTCGTATAATGTAAGCATGAAAAATGGGTTAGCAACCCTTTTCTACAATGAGTCATCAAAAACTGGGGAGTGGGGCGGTGTTGTTTTTCTTCAAGGCAAGTTACCTCATTCATGGGGTAGTTGCAGCAGACCACTTGGTGGACTATCGAAAGAGAACAATACAGAATTAGATTATATAGAGTTCAGAAGATGCGCTCCCATAACACCAAACAAATACTTTTTGCATGTTAGGGTCAAAATCCTTGCGCGTAACTTCACATATCTACTGGAACATAATGAATCTGTATCAAATGTAGGTGTCGATTTAATGTTTGGCTTTGATAGTGCAAACTATGAAGACAGTGATACGAATCATCGAGTTGCCATTCATGCTGACATAATATTCAGCAGAGCATATTGGTTTGACGACGGACAAATTCATCACAACGAACCGCCAGAATACGCAAATTCTCCAAGTCGTTACGACAGAGATTGGCACTTGACATTAATAGTTGGGAAAATTTCGGATTTAGGCACTTGGTATGAATTTAATGTTGACCTATATACAATATTTTCTCAGATATTCAAACTAACTGGGACAAATACGCTGAGATATTATGGTGCCCAGGTATATGCAGACGGAACCAATTCGTTTACTGAGGCGGTCTTTGACTACGTAGACATCATACTCATATGAAGCCCGCTCATGCGTGTACATGATTCTGCACATACATTGACAAGACCTTTAAGAAAGTGCAATTTCCCTTTCGTTTTGTTGTCTCTTCTTTCTTCTTCCAATTACATAACTCGCCAAGAATAATACTATTCCGATTGGAAGGACAAAGAAGAGGTAAATCATGCCGAATACCCATCCCATATAATAATTGACAAATGTGAGTCCAGAGAGAATAATGAAGAAGAATGGAACTCCTAAGAGGAGTAAGAGAGAGACCCAATATATGTATTCATGCTTGTATATTAGTGCACCAACTATAAAAAGAATAAAGCCCACAGATGCCACTAGGAGCCCCGAAATTCCAATAAACAGTATGCCCCAATTCCAATTATTAACCCAAGAAATTAAGCCAATAATCATTAAGGAAACTCCAACAAGTATCATTCTTTTGTTCAACCCACATGCACCTGCAATGAAGAGACCTTTCTGAAGTAATAATTCTTTTGTTAACGCGTGCGCTTACATTTTTTGCAATTCTGTTAGTTTTGGTAGTCCTTTTCTTGCGCCTATCTGGGTTATGCATCTGGAAGCAACAAATTTCCTAGTCTTCCACATTCATACAAGTCCTTGCCTTTAATCAAGCCATAAAGAAAACCTGCACAGAAAGCGTCACCTGCACCTGTTGTGTCAACAACTTTCACTTTATAAGGCTCAATTAAATGACTCTCTTTACCATCAGTTACATAACAGCCTTTTTTACCCAATTTAACCGCAACTATGCTTGCCCCCGCTTTCAGCAGAAGCTTTGAACCCTCTCTGTAATCTTTTCCAGTAAGTAGTTTCAATTCATTCTCATTTGGAAAAACAACATAACATCTTTTCAAGAAGGGTTTAAGAAGCGTTAATCCTTTCCTCGCATAAAGTTCTCCAGGATCAAAACTCAGTTTAACATTAGAAATAGCTTTGAGAAGTTTCTTCTGGGCTGTGAAGGGTTTTTCTCCAACAAAAGACGTGAGATGCAAAAATTCAGCGCCACTTGCATATTCTAAGTTGATTTCTTCAAAGGCAAGTGAATCGTTGACTCCAGGCGCCACGTAAAGCGCTCTATTCCCTTCTTCATCTATGAACCCGAAAACTATTCCGCTAATTCCTTTTTTCGCAATTGTTATGCCTTCTATGTCGACTTTTTCCCTTTTGAAGTCATTTAGAAGAAGTTTGCCCTCTTTGTCGCTTGCCACCTTTCCTATGTAGCCTACTCTTAATCCCAATCTTGCCAAGCCCACTGCAGTATTTGCTGCTGAGCCGCCAGGCGCCTCTACAAAATCTATAATAAAACTGTGCTCATCCTCTCTCGCTATTCGGTTAACTCTGTAAAGTTTGTCCACGTTTAAGGCGCCAAAACAAACAACATCAAACTTCATCTAAACAACTCTTTGAGGTAAATCTTATATTTTCCAAGTTTTCCACCATAGTTACCAGCAGAGATTTTGACCACTCCTTCTACAGTGCGTGCTGCTTCGATGCCTGCCTTCATCGCTTGCTTTACCTTCTCTAACGACGTTCCATGAATAACAATTTCAGGTATGTAATTGACACCCTTTGAAACCTTTGACTCCTTTCCCAATCTTTCTCTAAGCGATGGACAATATGGATGATTAGTGGTTCCTCCTATCCATGGAAACTTTGTTTCTGGTTTTGATCCTGCAGAACAAATGTCAAACGGGGTGATTACACCTTCAACTCGTCTTATCGCATTTAGCGCTTTCTTTCCTGCTTTCATCACTGCTCTTCTTGTTTTGCACATGTACCAAAAGTTGCCGCCAGTCACTCCATGAGCATACCCTATATAGCGCTCTACTTGAAAGTCTGGAACCATTATCGGAACAATGATCATTTGGCGGCCATAGCGTTTTTCTTCCCACTCGTAGCCGTCGCCGCAGTGGCCTATCCTTTCCATAGTATCAATTTTGCCTTCAGGATTAGGCAACGCATCAAAAACAGCTGTAAAAGGTTTGACAAGTATATCTTGTCGTATGCGGTAAGAGAGCTCTTTCTCAAATTTCTTTATTATGTCATCAAAAGATTTTTTCTCTTCAAGCCCTACCCAAAACTGTATAACAGCGCCGAATCGTTTGTCGGATGTCTCCTTTTTGTTCAGCCACTTTTCGATGCCTCCTTCGGTTCTGCCAATTACTGCGGAAGGTGTAGCCGTGGCATCCTCTGCAGCTCTTTTGACTGTTGCTTTATCGTCTGCGGTTACTATAATTCTTGAATATATGCCTTCAAAAGCTTCGGCAAAAGTGTTTTCTATTTCGGCTTTCATCCTAATCCCCCAACTGCTTCTCCTCTTACAGTTTTCCTAAAGGCGGTGCTTTCTTTCATCAATCTCTCTTTATTAGCTGAAGTTATTATTTCGACTCTGGGAAGAGTTTTAGCATACACTTGTGACATTTGACTATGGAAAATTGAAGAGCAATATCTCTTTAACCCTGAATAACTCCATTCTCTAACCAATTCTAAAACGCCTTTTCTGCTGTAATGGTTGAAGACTTCTGCAAGAACACAAGCCATGGTTGCAGTATTTGAAAGAACTGCGATTTCAGCTTCTCTAACAGCGTAATTGTTGCCGTTAAAACAAACTGCTAACCCACCACTCTCTCTCACTAACTGAAATGACTGAACATCAGTTATGCTGTCTCCAACATACATGACATCAGAGGATTTGACGCCTACTTTAGCGACAATTTCTTGAATTGCCTTCACTTTCTCAAATCCGCCGACTGGGTTGACTTCTTTCAGCATTTCGCCACACTTCATCCTAGAAATTTCTTTCCAAAAAATCTTATCTAACCTTCGGATAGTTTTCTTGTCTTTTCTAGAAAAATCGTTGAGGCTAACAGCATTTATTGGAATCTCTATCATCGGCATGGCAACAATTTCTTCTTTAAGTTGTTTCAATTTTTCTTTTTCTCTCTTGTTTACTTGGTATTTGTCAATGTTTAATTTTGTGCAGTGGACGTTTTCAAATGGAAAATCTATAGCATCACATAGAGCTTGCATATACTGTTCATAACTAGTGCTTACAATGAAGGAAGGCATTATGCCCTTTACAAACTGCAACGTATCTTTAGCACCTGAAACTAGCAGGACGTTTTTGGCAGAGAATTCTTTTATTTTCTTGTTCGTCACTTCATAGGCTTTGAGAAAAGGCAGTATAAGCCTCAGAGTGTCGCCAGCCTTATACCCTCTTCTTTTGACAATGTCTGCCTGAACGTCATCATATTTACTAATCAAAGCGAAGAGAGCGTCGCCTTTTGGGACAAAATACTCTGTAAGCTCGTATGCGTTGTCATTTTTTGAAATTGGCCCCTCACAGTCTGTAATGAATACCTTCTTGTCGGCATTCATTTTTGGCTCCTCAGCTTTCTCATATGCTCCACGCTTTTGGCTATATGCTCTCTAGAGGCAATATCTGTTCTATGCCAGAGGGCTCCGCCCTTAATTGCTTGAATGCCTTCTAAAGAGATTTTTCTTGCATTTTCAATGTCATTTTCAATGCCGACTACACATACTGTTCGTGAAGTAAGTGCATAGGTTTCTCCATTTCTGAGTTCAATTGATGCTGGGTAAATCCGAATATTGTCTCTATATGTCTTAGTTAGTGCATATGCAGCGTCTAAATTTACTGGCTTATTGATGTTATTCCATTCAACTTGTTGCGGAAAAACATCTTTGAATCCGCCATAGTTCGACGGCGCTTTATAAGTTGCAACAGTTGCCTTTTCTTCAAACCTGACTCTTGTCAAGTTTCCATCAAGCATCTTGAAACATACGTCTATAAAATCATCTTTCAATATTGGCAAGATGTTTATTATTTCTGGGTCGCCTGGTCTGCTGTTGTTTTCCAAGATTTTTGGTCCTTTGCCAGTGTGTATGAAAGCCACATAAAATGGTATGCCTCGTAAGTTCAAGTTGCTTCCTTTTCCACGAAGTCGATTAAAGATTTTGTTGACAATTTCAGCTTCTTTCTCTCTGTCAGATGGTGTCATAAATGGAAGCCAGTCGCCTTTATCCTTATAGGAGCCCATTCCGCCTGTGTTAGGTCCTTTGTCGCCGTCGAATGCTCTTTTATAGTCTCGTGTTTCTGGCAATGGTACTATGTGTTTGCCGTCACAAAACGCTTGAAAACTGGACTCCTCGCCTTCTATTTTTTCTTCTATTATCACAGAGCCATGCTCATAATTGGATAGAAAGTGTTCAAACAATTGTTCGCGAGTATTGAAGTGGTCGCCCCAGACGCCTACACCTTTTCCAGCTGCCGGAACATCTGGTTTTACCACAGCCTGACTGTCAAGTTCGTCCAGCCATGAAAAGACAGCTTTTTTCACTTGTATTGGGCTACCATAGTCTTTCGGGTTAAATACTCTAAACTTTGGGTTTGCTTCTGGCGCAACTTTTTGAAACAGATGGCGTTGAGCAACTTTACTTGCTTCTATGGCATATTCTTTTGTTGGACAAATCATTGGAATGTGCGTTTCTTCTTCAATCAGTTCTCTGATGCCATCGATTATTGGTTTCTCTGGTCCAACTATTCCAAAATCTATTCTTCGTTCATGTTTTTTGGCGAATTTGCAGATCTCGTTAATGTCCAGGTTAGGAATGACAACGTGTTCCTTTGCTCTCTCAACATTGAATGGATTTTTTTGTTTGTCTGCAATATACATCTCAGCCTTGTAGGTTCCGCTGCAAGAAAAGGCATCTACCATTGCAGCTTCTCTAGAACCGTAAGAAACAATGAGGACGCCGACTTTTTCCATTAAATCACACACGCAATGCTTAGCAAATCCCTGTCAACTCTGTCGGATTCAGGGGCTTCAATCTTTCATTATGCAGATAGAATTTCGCTTTCAATCTCATATAATCTTCCAGTTTCTTTGTATCCACTCGAGAATTTTTCTTTCATCCTATCTGCTATCTTTTGAGCCAATGGAGTTGGATATTGTCCAGTTATGCATCCTAAGCATAGGTCTTCTTTTGCGAGTCCAGTTGCTTTAACAAATCCCTCAATAGATTGGTAGCTAACTGTGTCAGCGCCTATTATTCTTGCTATTTCTTCTGCATCATGTGTGGAACCAATTAATTCACTGTAAGTTGCCATATCTACTCCATAGAAGCATGGGCCTATTATTCTGGGAAACGTTACGAAGACATGGACTTCTCTTGCACCCTTATTCCTTAGTTTCTGCACAATTGTTTTAGTTGTATCGCCTCTCACTATGCTGTCTTCTGTTGCTGCAACACTTTTTCCAGCGAGTTTGCGGTCGAGAATGTTGATTTTTCTATCTATTGTCTTGAATCTTTCTCTTTTTAACAGAATGAATGCTCTTCTTGTTACGTATCTATGCCTTCTAGATGCGCGTTCCCATCTTTTGCCTGTTTCCTCATGCATGCCGTATGCTGCGTCATCGCCGGTTTCTGGAATTGAGATAATAATGTCCGTCTTCTTTGCTATTTCCGGATATTCTCTTGCTAAGTTTCTTCCAAATTCTTCTCTTATTTCATAGATATGCTTGTTTCCAAAAGTTGAATCTGGTCGGGCAAAATAGGCAAATTCAAAGCCGCATAAGGCTCTTCTTTTGCATGGAACTAGTTGCTGTCGTATGAACCCGTCTTTTGTGGCAAAAACGAATTCGCCTGGCTTCACTTCAGAATCATATTCAAAACCATTTATGTCCAAGCCAACACTTTCAGAAGAAAACGCATATACGTCTTTGTCTTTGCTGTAGCCGCAACATAGTGGTCTTATCCCATACGAGTCTCTGAAAGCGAATAGTTCTCCATTTTGAGTTATTCCCGTAACTGAAAAGGCGCCGTCTATTTCTTCTGTGCAATCTCTTGCCGCTGTGAATACGTCTTTTCCTTCAAAAAGTTTCATGAGAATCTTTCTGCAAATTAATTCTGCATCGCAGGCGTATGGAAATTGGCCAAGCTTTTTTTCGATCTCTCTTCTTAATTGCAGGCTGTTGACAACATTGCCGTTAAATGAGATTGCGATTTTTTTTCCTTCTGCTTCAGCTAAGGTAGGTTGCATGCCAGTTATTAGTGATTCTTCGTCTGTTCCACCAGAGGTTGTGTATCTGACGTTTCCTATCCCTACATGTCCCGGTAGTTTTTCAAGCCAGATTTGAATGTCTTTTTGCCCTATTTCTGGAACCAAATCTAAGGCTCTGTGAACGTTGTATTTTCCGTCAAAGGTGATAAAGCCATGTGATTGGTGACCGCGATGATTTTGTGCGACAAGTCCCCAATAAATATAGGGAAACGCGGGCTCGTGACTAAAATCATGTGCTCCGAAGACGCCGCAAGCCTCTTTTAACTCGTCGGTCATAATTGAAACTAAGCTCATGGAGTATTTATTTGTTTTTTGGTAGATTCGCAATTCAAAAGTCTAAAATAGACATGTTTATGTCAAGCGTTTGCCCTGATGCGTGTCCTTTACAAAAAGCATCAAAACTGTCGCCGCGGTGGCTAGTCCGAGGGAAAGTGTGAATGGAGCAAATTTTCCGAAAGTGTCCCAGAGGAATCCTGCTACTAGGGAAGCTGGCAGTGCGCATATTCCGACAACGAGTTGATATGCGCCTAGCATGCTGGCTCTGTGTCTTTCGGGTGACAGTTCGGCTACTAGGGTTTTTTGGACTGGTTCAATGGCGCCTTTATGTAAGCCATATAGGACGAATAGTAGGGCGATTCCGAGGAGTGGTTCGACAAGTATGAAGCCTAAGCACATTAGGACCCAGATGATATATGATAGGATTAGGACCAGTTTTCTACTAGCAATGTCAGCTAGTTTTCCGAATGGCAACGACGTCAGAGAAGCAACGGCAGTGAAGACTAGGTATAAAATTGGGACAAATGTGGTTTGGAATCCAGCGGATTGTGCGAAAATCAAGAGGAAGGAATAGCTAAACGAGCCGATAGCGAAGATGGCGCTTAGGAGCAGAAATAGTTTGAGGTTGAAGGTTAAATCCTTGAAAGATATTCCTTTGAAGATTCTCTCTGTCTTCTTGTCCTTTATGAATAGGATTACGAGGATAGCGGCGATTATTGAAGGAATAGAGGCTAGCAAGAAGAGGCTTGTATAGCCCAAGAAATTGACTAGCAAGATGCATGTGATTATGCCGCATACTGCGCCGAGGTTGTCCATGGCTCTGAGTAAGCCAAAGTGTGTTCCTCTGTTTTCGTTTGTAGAAATGTCTGCTACTATGGCGTCTCTGGGTGCTCCTCGTATCTTTCCAGACCTGTCTAAGATTCTGAATGGGATTAGATGTTGCCATTGAGTGGATATGGCATAGCCTATTCTTGATGATGAGCCGAATAGGTAGCCTGTCCAAATGAAGACTTTTCTTTTGCCTATCTTATCTGATGCGTAGCCTGATACTGCTTGTGAGACTGAGACTATGGCGTCGCCTAAGCCGTCTATGAAGCCGAGAATAGTCTTGTCTACTCCAAAGAATGATAGTACGAAGAGTGGCCAAATGGGATAGATTATGTCTGAGCCGAAGTCGTTTAGGAAAGAGGCTAAAGAGAAAACTGTCATGGCTTTTTTTGTTTCTCTCTGATTCACATGATTCACCATTGGCACTTTGTCCGGAGTATCTTTTCATTAATTTGGTTTTTTCACTAAGGATTTTATAAGAGGATGGTACAAGATGGTTTTAAGGATAGGCTCTTTCTCTTGGCTCTACTAATAGCACATTGACTCTTTTATCGTTCCAGAGAATTTCGTAGATTACTCGAATGTCACCTATTCTTGCTCTGTAGGTGTCAAGGTATCCTTTGAGTTTCTTTATATCGTAGTATTCAGCTGGAACAGGGTTTTCTCGTAAGATTAAAAGTAGCTCTATGATTCTTTGTTTGTAGTGTTTGGGGAGTTTTTTGATGGATTTTCTTGCTTTTTGGGAAAGGATTACTTGGAACAATGTTGGGTCAGCTTAATTCTTTCATTAGGTCTTCAAGGTTTATGCTTAAGCCTTTTGTTATTTCTTTTCGGGCTTCTTCTAGTTTTTTCGTTTCTTTTTTGCTTAGCTCTTCTTGGGGTAGAAGCGTTGCTCTGAGTCTTAAGAGTTCGAGTTTGACGGAGTCGAGTTTATCGAGTACTTGTTTCAGTTGAGTTTTGCTGACTATCACCGTCATTTGGGTCACCCATTTAATAGAGAGGCTTGTTTCTAAATAATGTTTTTGATGTGGAGGGTGGTATTTATTCTATTGGTAAGTATTTTGACAAAGTGGAAGGGGACTGGTATAGATCTTAGAAAGAGAGTTAAAATTATTTTTTGTTCTTCTTCTTCTTCTTCTTCACTTAAAGAAATGTTGCTTTCCATGTTAGTCAGTGGCTATTCATGTTTATAGGGTTTTTTGTGGTTATAGAGAAATGTTTCAGAAGTGTTAAATGCCGCATGCGTGTAGTAGTTTTATTGAAGGGTTGACTGTCTATTAATTTGAGGGATTTCGTTTAAGGCTTTCATGGGGCTCGTTTGATTTTCTCCCTTCAATAAGAGAAATAAAAAAGGAGGAAAAAAGAGAAGGAGGTAGAGAAAAAAAATGAGTGATAAGATGGATAGGTTTTTGAGGTTTATGGTGGCGTTTTACGCCATTGTTTCGTTGACTCTTGTTGTGGGTTTTTTGGTTAGGGGTGCGAGTTCGGCGACTCCGCATTTGCTTGCGTTTCAGGGGGTCGCTTTGGATAAGGACGGCAATTTGGTGATGGATGGAAATTTGACTGTGAGAATCTATGATGCTGTGACTGGCGGTACTCTAATCTATAATGAGACATTTGATGGTGCCATACAGAATGGTGTGTTCGATGTTCTCTTAGGAGATGTTGTGTCTCTGAGTCTTGACAATACTATGATGTATTATATGGAAGTTGACATCAACGGCGAAGAAGTTATTGGAGACGCAGCCAGCGGGAGACAGGGATTTTGGCGAGGAGGAAGCCATACGCATATGCATGATGGTTCAGACATTACTGGTACTTTGGTGGTCAATGGTTTGAACGTGGATGCAGGGACTCTGTACGTAGACAATGTTTACCATGGAGTTGGTATCGGGACAACGGAACCGACCGGGGAACTAGATGTCAATGGCACTATCACTGGGGGACCGATAATTCCAAGGTATACAGGACCCAGCTCGTTCACGATCGGTAGTATCACCTTTACGGTCGAAACACAGGCTGTCTGGGGTATAAACAATCATTTGTATATTCGTGTTACACCTAGCGCCGGCGTGACATGGTTGCAGGCCCGAGATGCTGCTAGACGCATGGGCGGCTACTTGGCGACTGTCACCAGTGCCGATGAGCAGGCGTTTATTCAGACCAACATACTCGGACCGTATACGAAACACGCCATCGGCTTCACGGACTCACGGATCGAGGGTCAGTGGGAATGGGTCACGGGCGAAATAGCCCCAACAGGCGAGAATACAGTCTATACAAACTGGCGTCAAGGCGAGCCTAATGGTGACGGTGACGTCTGCCATATGTTTGGAACAAACACGGGACTCCCAGGCCAGTGGAACGATGAACCCATGACCTTAGCTAATATTACTGCGCTTCTGGTGGAGATCAGCAATCATGAAAGTGGTGGTTAGCGGTGGCAGCCCACATGAAATTGACTGATTCAGAAGAATTGAAACATAAAAGTGAATGCAAATGAAAAGAACATTCACAATCCTAGCAATAGCATCTCTGCTAATAGTACTCGGAAGCATCTCTTATGGCTCTTTCACTAGTAATACTACTTCAAATACTGTAAGCCAAGACTTTCAATCAACTTTCAGCGGCTCAAGCCAAAACTACACACTAGTATATGGCACGTTAGGCTTAGGCAAAAGCCAAGGCACATCAGCTAACTACACACTAGAATCCACTATGCCAAACCAGCCAACAGGACAATACAATAGCACAAACTACAGCCTATACCTCGGACCATACTATACACAAACACTAACCCACAACATAGCAGTAACAAACATAACCATATCCAAAACCATAATCGGACAAGGCTACATAACAACCATAAACATAACAACCAAAAATAAAGGTATATGGACCGAAACCTTCAACATAACCACCAAAGCCAACAACATACTCATCGAAACAAAAGCAATCACCCTCACAAAAGGAAACTCTACAGCAATCACATTTACATGGAACACAATAGGCTTTGCTAAGGGCAACTACACCATAAACGCTGTAGCAGGACCCATTCCAAGCGAAATAGCCACAGCAGACAATAAGCTTACAGATGGTTGGGTTGTGGTTGCTATGGTTGGTGACATAAGCAGCGACACACTAGGCGTCCCAGATGGAAAAGTTGACATGGTAGACATGTGGGAAGTAGCCAAAAGATTCGGTCTAAACTATCCGGACCCAAGATTCGTAGCTAACTTTGACGTAGATGGCGACCTGAAAATCGACATGGTAGACATGTGGATAGTAGCGAGAGAATTTGGAAAAATAGACCCATAACCACGCTTTCTTTTTCTCCATTTTGGCTAGTTCATGAATGGGTACCTTGATGATGAAGAAGAAAAAATAATTTTTCCACCACGAAGAAGAGAGCAGAAAAGCTATGACTCTAAGCTTCTATGCTTATTCTGTTCTATTGCATATTCGTTTAGGCTAGGCTGCCTCCTCTTAGCAGCTTCTATCGTAATTTCTTCTGCAACCCTTATGTGCATTTCATCTTTTGCCGCCAAAGTCTTTACACCTGTTTTCTCTTCCACTAGCTTTGCCTCGTCGTCTGGCCCCTTGAAAATCATTTGCATACCAAAATGCGTTAACAGAGCCATCTCCGGCTTTGCTTCTTCCACTATCTTAATAGCATCTTCTGTAGTCATATGCCCCTTCCAAGGATTCCCAGAAGGCCTCAGAACACAGAGCATTAACAGCCTCAGATTTTGATAGTGCTTTCCTATGCCCTCAAAATATTCTGTGTCAGAGGTATAAGCAAAATCACCAAAGTCATCTGTCTCAAATCTATACCCCACGGTGTCGGGGTCACTATGCACTGCCTCTGTTACTGCAACTTTGACATTATCAATATCAAAGACTTCATTTGGCTTGGCTTCAAATATTCGACCAGGCATCCCTTGATGATATTTTGAAATTGACGCTTCCACCTCAGCGTTCCCAAACAAAACGCTACGAGGAGCCACAAGAACACCTCTTTTCCTTGTTGTTCCATGCGTCATCGCCTCTATAAGAACCTCAGCATCTGTATAATGGTCTGGATGACTATGCGAAATCAGTAAGGCAGAAATCTTTTGAGGATCCAAACCAGCATTAAGCGAATAGATTAGGGCACCGGGTCCCGGATCTAAGTGGGCATTCAGTTTGTCTGCTAGTATACGGATTCCGCCAGTATGTCTTTTTTGGGTAATTGTTGCAAATCTTCCGCCCCCAGTTCCCAAGAAAACTAGTTTGATTCCTGCCATTTTTTCCGCCACTTTCCTTGCATGGAGATTCGATTCCTATATCAACTGACGGTTTTTATTTATATTATATAGTTTAAGCCCCATGTTTCCGTCTGTGTGACATGGTTGGATTCAATGGTATCTTATAAAAAATATATAAAATAAAGTACCATCCAACAACCATGTATCAATCTTAAAAATCTAAAATTGATTTGAATGCATGCATGGAACATTTTTTATGTTTGTCTTTTCCCTTCAGCCAGTTTGGTATAGGTATCGACAAGTGGTCTTAGCTGTTCTTCCATTCTTCTCAATAGAAAGTTAATCAAAGCATCAAGTTCCTCTTCAGCGGCTTTTAAATCATCCAAAGATGTCCGTTGATTCTTTTTGAAACTAGTATATGCCTCAGCTACATGCTTTTGCGCTCTCGTCTGATATTCGATTGAACTTTCATAGTCGCTTCTAAATCTGTGTATATTCATTATGTTCGCCTTAAGAGTTCGGTCAGTTCTTTCTCGAAGAGTCCAAAGACTCTCCTCGATTGCGTCATTCATTGATTTGTCACTTTGTTGCCTAATCATCCGCTGTATTTCCTCTGCGTGAACACTTGCTGCCACAGCTGTATTAATTGGATTAATGTACGAAAGGACATCAACTGCCGTGTCGTGTGCTAGTCTCACAACATCGAAGAGTTTTGTTTGTAGTTCCTTGATTTCTTCTTCTGAAGCTTTCCTTCGTTGGAGCGCTTTTTTCACTATCTTAAAAAGTTCACTAATGAGAACACTATATTCAAGCACACTCATGGCTGCTCATCTCATGTGAATTTATTGTTGGTCAGAGTTTTTAAAACTAATTGCTGTTGTTATGATCAGTAGGATGTACTTCGAATATTCAATATCGTATACTCGGTTCCTGTACGCGCATGCATGCATGCATAAGCAAAAATGTATGGACTGTGGAAGTAAGTTTAAGATCAATGATACCTTATATATTAAACGACATGGAAAAAGTACAAATTTGACACATACAGTCGGATACCTTTGCTCGGAGTGTTATGAAAAGAAGTACATATAACTGCCTTAAAAGACGAAAGTGAGATTTCAGTGGTTGCTTGATGTGCAGACAATCACCAAATAGAGGTTGAAATTCTCAATTAATATTGAAAAAGAATTTATTCTACTGGCTGAATAGTTTGAAATTAAGAGTATCAGATGGCTTCAGTAGTATGTGGGGCAAGTAGTGAAGTGAAAAAAGAAGCAATTATTACGATAATGAAAGAGTATGATGAGCAATGTAAGCTCTTTACCACTTTCACTGAGAAGATGGAGAAACTGATAATAGATCTACTAAAGGAAAATAATCTCCGTGTGCATTCCATTACTTCTCGCGTTAAGGACAAAGCAAGTCTTTTCACCAAATTAACTAAATCAGAAGAAGAATTCTCTGGGTTTGCCGACGTACCAGATATATCAGGATTGCGCATTATTACGTATTTTGCTGATGACGTAGACTCGGTAGCAGTAATGGTTGAAAAAGAATTCGATGTCGACAAGGTGCGTTCAGTGGATAAACGTAAGTTACTTGATCCTGATCGATTTGGTTATCTCTCTTTACATTATGTTGTCAAACTTCCACCTTCTCGTTTGGGACTCACCGAATATCGGCGGTTGGCAAATTGCCACTGCGAGATCCAGATACGATCCATACTTCAACACGCTTGGGGAGAAATCGAACATGATTTAGGTTATAAAAGCAAATATGCTATCCCAGAAAAAGTTCGTCGGCGCTTCTCAAGACTTGCTGGGCTTCTTGAGATTGCTGATGAAGAATTTATTCAAATAAGGGACAATCTACAGGAATATGAGCGAAATGTTAGTCAGGAGATTGTTGAAACTCCAGCATCTGTTATGATCGACAGGATTTCTTTGTTTTCGTTTATTCAAACAAGTCCGCTTGTGCATGAGTTAGATAAGAAAATAGGCTCCGTGGCAAAAGCAAAGATTGTATTAGCAAAGATGATTTTAGATGATTTAGTTCGAGAATTAATGCATGTTGGTATAAGGGACATTGCTGAACTTGATTCTAAACTTCATGAGGAAAAAGAAAAAATAGCAAAATTTGCGGAACTTTGGATAGACTCTAAGTATGACGAGATGATTGCAGGTATTAGCATATTTTATCTGGTCTATGTTTTGATAGGTAAAGAGAATTCGATTCAAAAAGCAACCGATTATCTGGAAACTTTTTTCATCGGTTCACCTGATGAAAACAAATCTGATATTGCCAAAAGGATCTTATCAACATACTCTGAAGTTACGTGTACATGATCTAATGGAAATTATCCTCTTGTGATTTTATCACTTGTTCTGGGTTACGTGAACGTCAGGAATGGGAGAAAAATGATAAAGGTGAAAGTGAGATTCCAGTGGTTGTTTGAATCACCAAATAAAGGAAAAAACCCTTAATTTATATTGAATCCTAAAAATAAGAGTAGCTAGGAGTACAGCTGAAATGAGAGTAGTAATACGCGTCGGCGGCTCAGTTGTCGGTTCACCGCCAGACGCTAAACTGATAATGCAATATGCAGACATCTTAAAGGACTTGAAACTGCACGGACATGAAATAATAGTAGTTGTCGGAGGAGGAGCATTAGCCCGCGACTTTATCAAATTGGCGCATGAGATGGAACTAAACGAATGGGACCAAGATGAAGCGGCAATCTCTGTTTCACGTATTTTCGCTCAGCTATTAGACAAACGACTTGGAGATGCAGGATGCGGCACAGTGGCAACTTCATTAGGCGATGTAACTCGATGCCTAAAACAATGGAAAATCGTGGTTATGGGTGGCTTAAAACCAGGAATGACAACAGATGCAGTGGCTGCCATGATTGCAGAACGCATCAAAGCAGATTTGCTCATCAAAGCTACTGATCAAGAGGGCATATATGATAAAGACCCAAAAAAATATTCGGATGCAAAAAAACTTGATAAACTAGAGTTTGATAGCCTACTTAAACTGTTTGAATCAGATAAACATAGGGCAGGGATACATCAAATTCTTGATCCAGAAGCAGTTAAAATCTTGCAGAAGAGTAAGACGAGAACAGTGATTGTTAATGGCTTCAAGTCAGAGAATCTTTTGCGCGTGGTAAGAGGAGAAAAAATAGGGACAGTAATTACTTAGGCCTTGCTTGCTTTCTTTGGGTTTTCTTGTACTCTAACTATGTCAGCTAATTGTGGAGTCGATACTTCAAACAATATTGAATCTTTTTTTCCTACTATGCTATGCATTGTTTTTGGCAATAGCGTCATGTCTTCGCCTTCTCTCAGCGTAACTATTCTATCTGTTAATATGATGTCCACTAAGCCTTTGAAACAGTATATTGTCTCTTTCTTATCCTTATGAAAATGCTGCGACGTGCTGTTGTTTTCTTTTATGATTAGGATTTTTCCGCCATATTCTGCTTCTTCGGCTATCCAAAGTTCTTTACCCCAATTCTTCAAAATCTCTTTCACACATAGCCCTCAATTAGGTAAGTAATATTGTGGTTAACGTATCTTAAAAACACAAAGGTAGCAGTAAGTTGCTGAGCAGTTTCGTTTGAAAAGATTTAAATCAACACTGATTTAAAAGACTGCGTTTATGGTGTTGCACGTGATTCGTAGAAAAACTATCCTTACATTGTTCGTTTTTCTGGTTTTCGCAAATTCTTTATTTATGGTTTCAACCAGAGGATTGGCTTCACCTCAAGTTCCTTCAGCAGCTGTGTTAGGAAGATATGCCATTTATAATGACAAGTATTGGATGGTTGTAAACAAGACGATTCAGCAACTCTCGCAAGAGGGATATAACATTGGAGGCGCGCCTAACAAGTTACTCCATGTCAACTATACACGCTTAAATTACACTTTCAAAGACAAAATTATCAAACTAAACTGGCCCAACGTTACCATAGAGATGACAGAAGGAGAATACAACCTTAACGTCACAGTGCATGCCATATTAGAAGATGGGACAATAGGTGACAAGGTCGACTCGTTTCTGCGAGCGAATCAGCCCAGCAGAACTGGAAGAACCTACGACACTTGGGATCCATCCTTTGGACTAGGATTCAATCCTTCTGCATTGTGGAATGGAAACAAGATAGCAGCTTGGCTAGAATACAATGTCACCGGACCAGAAATCCTTCATAATACGTCGTGGGGACAGAACCAAACATTTCTTTTGACCGGCGAAAGAACGAACAATACCCATTCTTTCAAGAATCGTATTTGGTGTGACGCGCAAACTGGAATAGTTTTGAAACAAATCTGGGATATGAAGATGCCGAATCTAGTTACTCATGAAGAGCAGACCATAATTGAGACAGGAATCGAAGCAGTGAAACAGGATGTTATTGACCCCTTACTAATTGTAGGCGTTTCTGTTGTTGCAATAATCACTGTTGCAGGGATAATCGTCTACTTTGTAAAGATTAGACGAAGAAAAACATAACAAATGAGTGAAATCTGTTTTCTTGAAGACAGCGTGCATCTAACTTCTTTTTTTCATTAACTAACTTGTTTTACTTTGCTTCTTTCCTTCCTCAGCAATCAAACACTTAAGCTTCTTTTCCATCTTCAACTTGTGTGTATACTCTTTCACAGGAGGAGGCAAATTCTTCATCTTGAAAAGCAAGTTGGGAACCGCAATGCGCCTATCTCCAACTTTTACACTTACTTTTTGACCAAAACAATGCCTTTAAATGGTTCCAAGGCTTCCACAATCCAGTTTTCTCGACTTTTAGTTAAAACCTTAACCTTATGCTTTCCTTTGTAATATTTGATTTCATCATTCATACCAACATACACTACAATGCTTATGCGAAAAGCCAATAAAATTCGCACGCAAAGAGTTAATTAAACTCGTGTTTGTATCCCTCAAATAGGCGAAAACTTTGACATCAAGTAAAGGGAATCTAGTTATAGCTGTTTCTGGAAAGGGTGGCGTAGGCAAAACTTCCATAACCGCGTTGATGATAAAACTTCTGAGTGAGGATAAGAGTAAAAGTATCCTAGCGATTGATGCAAATCCAGATTCTAACCTTCCCAACGTTTTAGGAATTTCAGTTAATAAAACTGTTGGAATGGTGACCGACGAACTGAAAAAATCAATTGAAAGAGCACAAATCCCAATTGGAATGACAAAAGAAGACATTCTAGAGTCGCATGTCTTTGAAATCTTAAAAGAAACGCCTAACTTTGACCTTCTCGTTATGGGAAGAGGCGAAGGAGAAGGCTGTTATTGCCCAGTAAACGCTTTGCTTACACGTATTATAGACACGCTTTCAAAAAACTATGACTTGACAATTATGGATATGGAAGCAGGATTGGAACATCTCAGTCGCAGAACAGACAGAGACGTTGACATCATGTTCATTGTTACGGACCCAAGCTCCATGGGACTACAGACTGCAAAAAGAATCAAAGAACTTGCAAAAGAAGTGCATATTCAATTCAAGAAAATATACTTAATCGCTAACAGGTTTAAGCTAGAAATGGAGCCGAAGATTAGAGAAGAAGCAATGAAAATTGGTGTAGAGTTAGCTGGAACCGTGCCTTACGATGAAAATGTCTTCACTTACAACATGGAAGGAAAGCCTTTGACAAGTCTCCCGAATGACAACCCAGCTGTTGCTTCCGTTAAAAAGATTTTGCTGAAGACAACTTTTCTGACCTAAATGCGTGCGGTCTTATACGTTTAAACGGAACGCTAATCATCAATGATTTCGACCATAGGTTGCCCGCAGCACTCTGGGTATTTCATTTTACATAACGACTCAGGTGCACAACAGAGCTAAGTCAGCTTCAATGATTCGACCACATTTCTTGCACAAGAACTTTGACAACCTTTCTTCAACTCACTAGCTCTTCATTTATCTCGTTGACACTTATTTCTTCTATTCTCCATTCTTGCGGTCAAGATTTTCTCTGAAAGGGATTCTTTTGGCTTTCATCAACTCTTCTACTAATTGGAATTGTCGTTGATAGATGTGGCAGTTCTTAGAGTGCATAAGCAGTGGACCAGTGTAAACTTCTTCCCACTTGACACCGTGTCTTTCTCTACCTCTCATGTTCAATTCTTTAACGAAAGCTTCGCTGAAGAGTTGCAGCCCAGCGAGATTGGCAGGTAAAGCACCGTAAGCATCCCAAGACCTCCAATACCCAACAAGTGTGAACTTGAGTTTTTTGTCGGTTTCGTCTCGAGTGATTTCGGTGTCCAAGATAGTCAAGCAAGGCGGTTCATGTCTCTTTCCACCAATCTCTTTGTAGATATCCTCGGGCACTCGCACCACTAGCGTGACTTGTCTGTCGAAGATTTCGTCTATGTATCTCTTAATGGCACCTTCTATTTGGTCAACTGGACTACGTAATCGACTGGAATAGGTATAGGTCTCATCGGGTTTTTTCTCGCCAAACCAAAGGTATTCC
>Ga0315314_1001567_pt1 | contig 20480 bp, 18 predicted proteins | sample TDP9_MG_FD_203631 | JGI IMG/M metagenome (GOLD analysis project Ga0315314, IMG submission 203631) | Freshwater sediment microbial communities from Lake Towuti, South Sulawesi, Indonesia - TDP9 | ecosystem: Environmental > Aquatic > Freshwater > Lake > Sediment | place: Indonesia: South Sulawesi... | reverse complement strand
CTGAAGTTCCTTCAAATCCGCCCCAAGTATAGCTTGAGGCGAACCGAAGTGTTTTAGGAGATTCTGGCATCTGGAGGCACCCACACCAGGAATCATATTCAGAACTAACCAATGTTCGATTTTCTCTGCCATTCCGTTCTTCTACCAGGGTAAATTTTTGCAGAAACATAATATTATATACAAAATCCTATCCATATGTCAAGCAACCCCTGAAAATAGTAACTGTAGTGTAACCCATTTAGAAATAACAAATGACAAATGACAAATGACAAATTACAAATTTCAAATTACCCACTACCCATTACCCATCACCCATTACCCACTATCCCCACCTTTTAATGACGGGTTCGATGAATCGAACCCCTACACTGCAAATCCCAAAATCCAAATTTCAAATTACAAATTTATAATACCCCAAGATTTGAAAAAATAGTTTGCAAAGAACTTCAGGAATTTTAGCCAAAAAACAAGGACGACAATCGGGCGACCACAAGGGTCGCCCCTACGCGACTTGCAAGCAAATCAATGTCCGACGAGCGAAGCGAGGAGTTTTGATTTGCGCCTTGCAAAGTCCGAAGTTTTTTGGCGTCAAGAAATTCCTCAGAGATGAGCAAACTATTTTTCAGGTCACCACCCGAGCGACTCCGAAAACTATCCCCACCTCTATCTCCCCAGGGATGAAGGGATAGTTACAGGAGCTTCAATTCCGCCAGGTTTTGCCCCAGCGCTGGCGGAATTAGAGCGAGGTTTTACTGACCGAGCGACTCCGAAAACTATCCCTTCATCCCACTTACGGGCATAAAGCCCCCTATACTACCAAAAAACTATTTGGACAAGAGAGCGAAAAGATGGAATGAATGAAAAAATTCGGCGGGCACGGACATAGACTCTTATCATGATAAGGGAGCATGGTGTGGCTATAGCAGTGTGAGTTGGTTCTTTCTGCCTATTCAGGATTTTCTTTCGTCCTCCAATTGTATTTTTTATTCCGCTTTGTCATTCTTCAGCCTTCTTCTCTTTTAGCTTCAATTGCATCTTGACAGAATCGCCAATCTCTACCGGTTTCCGACTATCTATAATAACTGCAGTTGAATTATCTTCCTCAATATCTGATGTAACCTCCAGTACACCAATCTTCTCTACCATTATCCCCATGACTTCACCCGTTGTGGGATGGATAACCTCTTCCCCTTCTCGATAGATTGAATACCTTGTTTTTGGCTCAACCTGCTGACTTTTTCCCAGGTCGATGAACACTGTATCTCCATATGCTGTCATAAGTTTCTTCTCTTTTACCCCGGCAATGCATCCATCGAATTTAAAATCCGGGGGAGCGATAAAGATATCTCTCTCATATTCGGTTCCCGGCTTAATCTCTTCCAATTTTACTTCGGGCCCCGGGGGCGCCTCTTTCGATACTTCCGCGCTTTGGTATGTGGGAATTATCAAGTCATCGCCAGGGAAAATCCAATGGGGGTCTTTTATATACTGATTATATCTCCATATTTCTCTCCACAGGAATGGATTACGATAGCACTGGTTAGCGATGTCCCAGAGACAATCCCCTGTTTTTACCTCGTAAGCTTTGAGCACTAGCTCCATTCCCTCAGGAATAGCTTCTTCTGGAAGAACTCTTTTCCCAGTGAGAGACTCTTCCACCTTTTCTTGAGGCTCTTTAACTCCAAGATCTTCTCTTGGAGCCTCGCTCGGCTCGGCAGGCTTCACTTCCGCTTCAGCAGAAGGAGCCTTTTCTTCAAAAACTTCAGGAGGTAAAGCTTCCTCACCTTCTTCTTCCACTTCAAAAGCAGGAATCTTTTCTTCAGCGGGTTCGGGAGGTAAAGGTTCCACACCTTCCTCCTGAGCTTCGGCGAAGAAGATGCTAAAAATTAATAGACCACATACCAGAAAAACAAGAATTCCCCTTCTCATCTTTTACTCCTTTCTATGACTTCATAAATTTAGAGACTTAATATTACATCCATAAATTCCTATCCAGACTTCTATACTGGATAGCCTCAGCAACGTGGTGAGAAGCAATCTTCTCGTTTGCTTCTAAATCTGCAATTGTCCGCGAGACTTTCAAGATGCGGTCATATGCCCGACCCGAGAGTCCCAAACGCTCAATTGCATCTTTCAATAACTTCTCGGCTTCTCTTTCGAGAATACAATACTTCCTTATATGTTTAGGCTCCATATGAGCATTGCAATAGACCGATTTAAATTTCTTAAATCTTTCTTTCTGTATATCTCTCGTCTTCTGGACTCGACTACGGATTGTCAATGAAGATTCCCCTTCCGAATACCCAGCTAACTCCTGGTACTTAACTGGCGGCACTTCGATATGCATATCGATTCGGTCAAGGAGCGGTCCTGATATTTTGGCGCGATATTTCTGGACCTGAAAAGGAGTACAGATACATTCTCTCTGTGGATCGCCATAGAACCCGCAAGGGCAGGGGTTCATAGCTGCAGCCAGCATAAACTTGGCAGGATAAGTTAAAGATGTGCTTGCCCTGGCAATGGTCACCACACCATCTTCAATGGGCTGACGCAAAACTTCTAAGACGTTACGGTGAAATTCGGGAAGCTCATCAAGAAAGAGGACTCCATTATGGGCTAAACTAACCTCGCCGGGCTTGGGAAAGGAACCGCCTCCTATCAATGCTACGTCAGAGATGGTGTGGTGGGGAGACCGGAAGGGCCTGATACCCACAATGGCTGACCCTGTGGATATTAGACCGATGACGCTGTGAATCTTTGTTGTCTCCAATGCCTCATCTAAAGTTATTCCAGGCAAAATGGAGGGCAACCTCTTAGCCAGCATGGTCTTTCCAGACCCAGGAGGCCCGATGAGAAGAATGTTGTGTCCTCCACTGGCAGCAACTTCTATGGCTCGCTTGGCATATTCCTGCCCTTTCACGTCAGCAAAATCTATCTCATAATTACGTTTATCTTCAAATTCCTCTTCCAAGCTTACCGAGAAGGGGAAAAGCTCCGTTCTTCCGTTCAAAAAATCGACTGTCTCTTTCAGATTTCTAATCGGAAAAACATCTACGCCTTCCACTACCGCTGCTTCTTTTCTATTCCCTTCAGGGAGAATTAAGCCATCTACATTAGCCTCTCTTGCCGCCAGGGCGATTGGCAAGACGCCCTTCACCTTACGCACACTCCCATCCAACGATAGTTCTCCCAGAACTATATACCTTTCGAGCCTCTCCTGGGATAATTGACCAGTAGCAGCCAAAATCCCTAAGGCAATAGGCAAATCGAAAGCAGCGCCTTCCTTCTTTACTGCTGCTGGAGCGAGATTGACCGTAATCCTCCTCATAGAAAATTCGTATCCAGAATTCTTAATCGCTGCCAGCACTCTATCCTTACTCTCCCTGATTGCTGTGTCCGGAAGACCAACCGTAGAGAAACTGGGAAGTCCGGAAGAGATATCTACTTCCACCTTTACAGAATAGGCCTCAATTCCTAAAACTGCACTACTCAATCCAATGGAAAGCATCGAAAACCTTTCTTCTAATCTTGATTGTTTGTAAGTTTACCATAAATCCCAATCTTTTGCAATAATTTTTTGTCCTTAGATTTTTTTGTAGCAGCAAAGCGCTAGCTTTGCTAACAAAATAAAAGCAGAGCTATCGCTCTGCATCTAAGAATCGAACTATCGTTTGTGACGTGGAGTCCTTGCGAAACGCGTAGGGGCGACCTTTACGGTCGCCCGAACCTCCCTTTCGGGAGGACTCCAGGCCTTTCTATATTTACTTCCTGTAGCAGCAAAGCGCAAGCTTTGCTTCCTTTTCTTTTTAGCAAAAACTATTTTACAAACAGCTTCGTAATTCTTTACACTTCTCAAAAAATACTGAGAAATTTATATGTCTGATATTAATTTCTCAAGTTTTTCTCTTTCACCCGGTTCCATTTTGTATACGTGTTTCTCTTCCGGGAACCTCTTTCCTTTTACATCCTGTATGTATTCCCTGAAGGCTTCTGTAATGTCGTCACTCAAGGAAGCATATTTCTTCTCAAATTCAGGAGTAAATGCTCGAGACAATCCCAATATATCACCAGTAATCAGTACCTGACCATCACAATCAATTCCTGCCCCAATACCCAAAATGGGTATCTGACTTCTTTCTGTAATAATCTTTGCTACCTCTGGCGCTACAGCCTCAAGCAAAATAGCAAAAGCACCTGCTTCCTCTATCGCTTTCGCATCCAAAATTAACTCTAAAGCACTCTTAGCAGTTCTACCACTGGCTTTGAATTCTTCGAACTGGCCGGAACTTTGAAGAGTTAATCCAATATGTCCCATTAGTACCATTCCCGCATCTACAATCCCCTTAATTTCATTAATTACTCTCCTTCCACCTTCAAGTTTGACGGCATCCACATTTGCTTCTTTATAAAATCTCCCGGCATTATATATTGCCTTTTCTACAGATTCCTGGTATGACGTAAATGGCATGTCGCCAATGACAAAGGTATTAGGAGCTCCTCTTCTGACAGCTTCTGCATGAACAATCATCTGCTCCATTGTTACTGGTCTCGTATCCTTATATCCATAAACAACCATACCCAACGAATCCCCAACCAAAAGCATATCTAAACCTGCTTTTTCAGCAAAAGTAGCAGTAGGATAATCCTCACATGTGAGAAATGTAATCTTTTCTCCATCCTCTTTCATCTTGAAAAAATCAAGAACACTCTTTTTCTTACCCACTCTATTCTCCCTCTCTCTCAGCTTATGTAACTACAAGGTCGTATAGCGCCTTTCTATGTATGCGGCCACTTACTTTGTAGGCTCCCAAATATACTTTCCTGCCTTGTCGATATAGCCCCGCTTGCCGCCAACCTCTACAGATGCCAGCCCTTCGGAAAAGCCGCCCCAAGCCCAATCGAACTGAGGATTGATGACATACTTACCCGTTTTATCGATATATCCCCATTTACCGCCAATGCTTACGCCTGCCAACCCTTCCGAAAAGTCCCCAGCCAAATCGAATTGAGGATTAATGACAAACTTACCCGTTTCGTCGATATAGCCCCACTTAATGTCACCGATTACACGTGCCAGCCCTTCGCAAAAGGGAAAAGCGTAAACGAACTGAGGACTTACGACATACTTACCTGTCTTATCAATAAAGCCAAACTTGCCGTCAATCTTTATACATGCCAGCCCCTGGGAAAACGCACCAGCCAAACCGAAACGAGGGTCGATGACATACCTGCCTTTTTTGTCACGATAGCCATACCTGGTGCCTAACCATATAGATACTTGCGCGTCGGAGAACACTCCCAAAGTCCAATTGAACTGCGGCTTGATGACTATCGTCCCTGTCTTGTCGATATACCCATACTTACCACCAACCTGTATTCGCGCCATTCCTTCCGAAAAGGGGAAAGCCCAAAGGAACTGAGGACTGATTTCTATGTGCCCTCTTTTGTCGATATAGCCCCACTTCCCCTCAATTTCTACAGGTGCCAGCCCTTCGGAAAAGTTGAAAGCCGAATCGAACTGCGGCTTGATGACTATCTTCCCTGTTTTGTTGATATAGCCAAACTTGCCGTCAATTTCTACAGGTGCCAGTCCTTCGGAAAAGGGAAGAGCCCAGACGAACTGAGGATTGATGATGTACTTACCTTTCTTGTCAATATAGCCATACTTGCCGTCAACCGACACGCGTGCCAGCCCTTCGGAAAAGTCCCAAGCCGTATCGAACTGCGACTTGATGACTATCTTCCCCGTTTTGTCGATGTAGCCAAACTTGCCGTTCTGCTCAATCGGAAACAATCTGATTGACTGCTTCGTTTTTTCCTTTAGCCTATGTCCACACGATGTAGCCAAAAGGGCAAGACAGATAAAGATAAGAACACTTCTCTTCCCCATTTCTAATTTCCTCCTATGAATTCTTGCCTTTCGCTCGACATTTTACCGATAAAACAAGTTGCCCAGGGCAATTTGAATAATCTCTGATTTCCTTTTTTGTGCGGGGGAACCTATCTTCTTTACACTCTGGTCAAAGTAATGGGTGATTGGGAAGGATTGTATTATTGAAAAAAGTACTTCAAGTGAAGAAAAAAATTAACGAGCGGTGCAAGCTATAGATGTTTCTTTACAGCCTCGAGTATCCTTTGTTTCAAGTCCTCTTCTGTTCTTACGTCTCTGAGGTTAATATTCAGTTTCATAAAGATATTAATCAGGGCTCTTATTATGTAAGATAGCCGAGGCGTATAACCATTCTTTTCTTTTATCATCCTGCTTAGGTCGCAAAACCAAGCACGAACATCATCGGAAATGGCTATGGTGACTTTGTGTGAATTTTTCTTTGCCTCTGACCTGGAATGCTTGGAATCCTTGACCATTTTTTCTCTTTCCGTCGAATGTTTTCATAAATAATGCCACAAAAGGTTAAGTTTGTCAAGTACATTTAGCACAACTCTACCAGAATCCAACAGGACGACATAAATCCAATAGTTATGAGTGATAGCTTTTTCTGCAATATGATTTTACGCCTCCGTGCTTCGGACTCAAACGCTTTCTTCCTTAACAGGTGCAGTCATCGTAGGGCCTGCCGCATCCCTCACAAACTCCATTTACTATCTTTCTCCCGCACTTACAATGTGTGCAACCGCAGGTCTTACACATATCTTTCACCCCCTTTCATAATAATAAATCCTGAATAAATCCTGAACTATTTTGACCTTCATACTGACAATTAAAATTTCATCGTCTCTCCGCCTGTTCTAAAGCTCTTCCATTTATCTGCAAATTCTCGCAGCTTTTTATCTACTAAATGGTTAACCGTATCCGGCTCATAAGACCCATCCTCTTTCCTCTCGCCTGCTGCCATTCCTGTAAGTATCTCAATGCCCTGATCGATAGTCTTTACTGGATAAATATGGAACTTACCTTCTTTCACTGCATCTATAACGTCTTTGCGTAACATCAGGTCGTTAATATTTTGGTACGGTATCATCACTCCTTCTGTTCCGGTAGGTTCCTTAGCTTTACAAACCTCATAAAATCCTTCGATTTTCTGGTTCACTCCTCCTATAGGTTGTATTTCACCTTTCTGATTGACAGAACCTGTGACGGCGATATCCTGGCGTAGGGGCAATTCAGAAAGAGCTGACAACAACGCATATACCTCGGTTGAAGACGCTGAATCACCTTCTACCCCTGAATAAGATTGCTCGAAACAAAGACTAGCACTCATTGCTAAAGGCTTATCCTGAGCATACTTTGAGCGAAGATAGCCTGCAAGTATCAGCACTCCCTTGTTATGAATCCTGCCACTGAGCTCGGCTTCTCTCTCGATGTTAATTATGCCTGAATCACCAACCGAAGCCTTGGCAGTTATGCGGGACGGTCTTCCAAAAGAGTAATCGCCTGTATCGTATATAGAAAGACCATTTACCTGTCCTATTACGCTTCCCCGGGTATCAATCATAATCGTTCCTTCTTCTATCATCTCCTGAATCTTTTCCTCAATAAGTCTTGAACGATCCATCTTCTCCTCAATTGCTTTGTCGATGTGCTTTTCAGTAACCTGTGAACTTCCATCTTTCTCAGCCCAGTAGTTAGCTTCTCGTAGTATATCCGCTAAAGTATTAAACTGTGTAGATAGCTTACTCTGCTTACCTGCAAGTCGCACGCCATATTCAACCACGGCCGTAACTGCATTTTTATCAAAAGGTCTTAATTTTTCGTTTGAAATTATCTTCTTAACGAAGTTGGCATACTCCATAATGCTTTCACGCCTCACGTCCATAACGGAGTCAAAGTCCGCACGCACCTTGAATATCTTTTTGAAGTCCTCATCGTGAGTATACAGTAGCTGGTATAAGAAGATGTCGCCTACCATAGCTACTTTTACATCGCATTCTATCGGTTCGGGTTTTAATGCCGTTACAGATATCATATAAAATGGGAAGTAGTTCTGTATTTCTATCTTTCTATTTCTTAATGTCCTTTTTAGCGTTGGCCATACTCCGGGTTCTATCAAAGTATCCAGTGCCTCGATGATGAGAAAGCCACCGTCAGCTCGAAGAAAGGAACCTGTCTTTATTTTGGTAAAATCGGCTTTCCAATACCCAAGTCTCTCCGGACTAACTTCGATAGTTCCGAAAAGATTGCGATAGGTTGGCGAAGTTTCAAAAATAACAGGTGCCTCTTTTGCTCCATAGTTATCTACAAGAAGATTAACGCGATATTCCAAGAATGGGTCACCTTCCAGAATTGGCATACCAATTATCGGAGGCGCCTGCTCTTCTGGCTTGCCTCTAAATTTGTCCAGGTCGTCAAGAATGTTCTCTTTTGCTTCGTCCAGATATTCATTTACCTTATCATTCTTATACTTCTCTCTTATTTCTTCGATCCTATTTTTGACCAAAGGAGTAACAATTTCATTATCCAACGACTTAAACCTACCATGTACCGTTTTCTCAACACCCCTGATATCTTTAAAAACGGTCTCCATCTTATCAATGAGTTCCGAATGTTTCTTTTCAAGCTCCTCTAATTTACTCTGTGCAAATTCGCCTTTCTCTACTAAAGATGTCAACTCGTCAAAGTTTACAGGTTTGCCATCAAGTACGGGTACTATAGCCGGCCTTGGGAAAAGACCGATCTGCAGCTGAATCAAAGTGAAATTTTCCTTTGCGACCTCCTTTTCAAAACTCTTGAGGATTTCTTTCATCTTATTACTCTGGTCTTCCACAATCTCTTTTTTTCTACGCTGGTAGTATTCGCCCTCAAAAACCAAAGGTATATTCTTTCCCAGGTACTCAACAAGTTCATCCATATCTTTCTTGAATCTTCTACCTTGTCCTGCTGGCAATCTAATGAGTCTCGGCATATCGGGGTTTTTAAAATTATTGACGTAAAGCTTATCATCGGGTATGCGCTTGGAGCGTGCCGTCTCCGCCAACAAACAATTTATGGCCGTTTTTCTGCCGGTTCCCACAAGACCACTAACAAATATATTGTATCCCAGGCTTTCGATGTCTAAACCCAGGCGAAGAGCGTTTACAGCCCTTTCTTGTCCAATAATGTCTGGACACGCCTTAAGCTCATCGGTTGATTCGAACTCCAGGCTTTTCGGGTCACATCTCCATCTAAGCTTCTCTATTGGCAACTCCTGGAAATTTGATACCTTGTTCATGTTTATTGCCTCCTTTTAATTGTTCAAAATTTCACTTAGCTCTAAGAATAAGTGAGAAGGAATATCGTTTGACGCTAATTGATTTTCTTGAGCCTGCGCGTAGGTAGGACAGTATCTTCTTTATAACCACCTGAACTTGGGCAATAATGCGTGATAATGGTTCGTGCTTCTCTAAATGTAGAAGTACTAAATCCAAGATAGTATAGGAATGTTAGTACCCCGGCCTCCGGAGAGTATAATCGTCAATAGGCAGACCTTATCCAGCCAGTGAATTTATCTACGAGGATCTTATCCACCAAGGAATTATCCTTAGTCAGAATCTCCACCTCAAAAGAATTCTCCATTTCTTTGATCTTTCCTATTTTCAGGTTGGGGTTCCCGCTGGACTTTATGTAGTTTTCCATTATGACTTTAACATCTTTCTCTTCCAAGGGCTTTTGCTGTTCCCAATATCGGGGCGCATAGCCTGGATACCCGGGACCCATCATCCCTGGCCCCATCATGCCTGGGCCCATCATCCAAGGGCCCATCATCCCTGGCCCCATACCATAACCTCCCCTGGGAGCCGTAGGCTGTCCGCAATAGGGGCAGTACCAGCCTCCGTAGCCACCTCTCCACATCATTTCTGGACCCATACCGTAGCCGTAACCCATCATTTCTTGGCCCATGTGTGCCTCCACCCTGGGTCCGAAACAAGTGAAAGCGACAATGAACAGGCTTATAACCGGAATAAACAACAGTTTTTTCATTTTTCAATCCTCCGTTTTTCTCAATCTAATCTCATCTGGTCAAGCTTAGAAAAGTTGGCCAGAAGCATACTCATGCAATTCAGCCTTCACCCCCTTTCTCCATTTTTGACAAAATCGCTCCCCTTATAAAATTGAAATCAATGTTTTAAGCCAAGAAAAAAAATAGCAAACTCTACAACCTGTCGCTACGGCCTAATGTCTCATGGTATCCTTACGCTAATCTTTTTATCTTCGCCCAAAACCGCTGGCAACCCTCAACCATATCTTCCGAAATTTTAGTAGGATTTCTTTCTTATTGCAATAGGTCGTATGTTCGATTTTGCGAAATTTTTTGTCCGGAAAACGGCCTAGCAAAAATGAGGACTTTTAGACCAGCGCCTTTTGACGTTTCTCGAGTAACGCCTCAATAGCTGCAACATCCTTCTTAGAAATCTCCCAATCTCCAGCAACAACGGTTTCCTCAATCTGAGCTGGTCTTCTTGCGCCTACGATTGCTGCAGTTACCTCAGGACGCCTTAACACCCAGGTTAATGCTAACTGCGCTACGGTTCTACCACTCTTTTCGGCAATAGGCCATAGCCCTTCGACCAATTCAAGATTTGCACTTAGCTCAGGTTCCTGAAACCGCGGGTCTCTACGCCGATGGTCGTCCTCGGGCAAATTCGCAATGCGCTCTCTGGTAATCTTCCCTGTCAAAATGCCTTTCTGCATGGGGCTATATGCGACTACTCCTATATTGTTTGCCGAGCAATATTTGAGTAATCCTGTTTCGATATTGCGCTCGAGCATACTGTAAGGCGGTTGGAGAGAGGCTACAGGATGCATCGCCTGGACACGCCTGAGTTGTTCCAGACTGAAATTGGACACCCCGGCGTAACGGATCTTGCCCTCTTTTATCAAATCTGCTATGGTGTCCCAGGCTTCCTCGATCTCTTCGTCGGGTTCTGGCCAGTGAATATGGTACAGGTCAATAATTTCTATCTTGAGTCTTCTCAGGCTTGCTTCAACTTCAGAACGGACACTTTCCTTCCTCAGGCGACTGAAGATACTCCCATCCCTATCCCAGACTCGGCCGCACTTCGTAGCAATGATGGGCTTTCGCCTTAATCGTTTAATAGCTTTTGCCACAATTTCTTCAGAGTGGCCGAGTCCGTAAACTGCTGCCGTGTCTATCCAGTTGATTCCCAGTTCAAGAGCGCGTTGGATGGCCGAAATCGACTCTCTGTCATCCTGTGGACCCCAACTGAACTTCCACTTACCACCTCCGATTGCCCACGTGCCCAGTCCAATAGTCGACAGTTTAAGCTCTGTCCAGCCTAATTTTCTTGTTTTCATAACTCCCTCCTTCTGATCTTAACAATTGGCTCTTTTCTTATTTTATTAATAATTCTCCATTTTTGCAATTGGACTTTAGTCCAATTCTTCTAAAATTTTTGTCAGGAAAAAGACCTCTGAAAAAGCCAGGGATCAGAGGGCCTTAGTTATTTTTTCAGAGACTCCAAAAAAGGGCTTGACAAATGGCAAAACCTATGATAGACTTATCTCAGCATGGACAATGAGGACATCGTAAGACAATTAGAATACTACTTAGCACTTAAGAAAATGAAAAAATATGAACTTGCCAGGGAGTTAGGTACTACAGAGGCGAATATATCCCGATGGCTGAACAAGAAACATAGGGTAGGTAAGGCCTGGCTTGAGGTAATGAAGGCAAAAGGAATTGTAAAAGAGTACTGAAATTTTTTTAAGCAGGAACTTGACATTTGACAAAACAAATGTACATACTTTTGATATGTCAAAGGTGAGCGGATGGTGCCTATATATTATAGAAACGGAAGCGTGATTTTTTGGATTGTCCAAAAAAGATTTGTAGTTGAACTAAGACTACCGCTGTTCATATGGAGAACAAACAGTAAGAAGAAAGAAGTCTTAAATACGGATAGAAAAATGGCTACTAGGGAAGTGAAAGCTCTAAAATTTGGTATTCCTATCCTTGGCTATTCCGAAAAAAAAGGCCTACCAGGCAGAATGGAAAGAGAAGCCACCTGAAACAAATTACGGGGACAAGCCCCTACACTACAATACTAATTTCAAATTTCAAATTACCCATCACCCACTATCCCCGCCTCTTAATCACGGGTTCGATGAATCAAACCCCTACATTAATTGTAGGGGCTCAATTTATTGAGCCCGTTCCTTCAATTCCGCCAGGGTTCACATGTAGTGTACCTGCATTGCTGCACAAATTCAATTTGTGCCTACAAGGAACAAATATAGAATTATGTAGGCACGATTTCAAATCGTGCAATGTAGCCCTTTATGGGCGTCCCGATTTATCGGGACTGACATAAACTGAGTAGTTCTTTCCAGACTGATTTTACCTGCTTTTGTAAACTAAGGGGACCCAAGTTTCCGTTAATAATATAGTTTGCGTATTTCTTTTTCTTGTAGATAGGGATTTGCGCATTTAACCTGGCTCTGGCTTCCCTGACTGTAAGATTATCGTGCCTCTGCAACCTCTCAATTTGTACTTTCTGAGGTACATAAACGATAACTATCTTGTCGACCAGATACCCGAGTTTAGCCTCAAAAAGAAGAGGTATATCAACAACAAGAATGTTCTCTTTTCTCCCCTTCCCCCTTAACTTTGAACGCCTTGTCTGTTTCTCAAATTCTCTTATCCTTCTCTCTATTTCAGCAATAATCTCAGGATGCATAATTTCGTTTAGAGATTTCCTCTTTTGCCTGTCTCCAAATATTATGCCAGCCAATCTTTTTCGGTTCAATGTCCTGTTTCTATTTAATATCTCCTCGCCAAATTTTTTGACTATCTCCTTTAGAACCCTTGTGCCAGGCCTGGTTAACTGGTGAGCAATTTCGTCGGCAGCGATAGTTTTCGAGCCAAACTTTCTGAATATCCTCAATACTGTGCTTTTTCCTGAGGATATCCCTCCCGTCAAGCCCACAATTAGCATATCCGAATTTCTCCTTTTTCCCTGTTAGAAATGGATGATAGGATTTCTCTTAGAGGAATTTCTAACGGGCCTTACTTCTTTTCTTTAAATACCTGGGCGGAAAAGGTATATATTTCCGTATCCTCATCCTTCCAAGCATCCTCTGGCAACTGCGCCTTGTCATAACAGAGTCGATTCAGGAACTCCTCTTTTGACCATCCAGTTTCAGTTGCAACCTGGGGCAGAAAGACTCCCTGACGGTAGCCTTTCTTTACAATCACGCCGTGTTTCCCCATCTCGATTTCATCTACGCTCTTGATTCTTTCCGGCACTGTCAAAACAGAAATCTCAATTTCAATCCCGTCCAACTCTTCAGGCCTTACTGGCGGAAAGCGGGGATCACCAGTGGATGATTCGATTGCCATTTTGGAAACAGCCTTGTAGAGCTCCTCGAGAGGCATAATATACCCGATGCAGCCGCGTAGCATTTCCCTCTTATGTAAAGTTACGAAGACTCCTCTTTTTTCTTTCAACAGACGGTCCTCCACATTAAAATCTGGTATCTTCCTGGTGCGGATATACTCCTCAATTGTCTTCCGTGCAATACCGAGGAGAACTTTCTGTTGTTTTTCATTTAGCATTTTGCTGCCTCCTTTCTCTTTTTTCAATTCAGGAGTCATCTCTTGCTCTTTCTGATGCATTATGGCAAAGGCGCCATAACCCACCACTTTACTCTTATCTCCGGTTACGTCTCCAGAATTTGCATATTTTAATAACTTTATCCTGTTTGCCCCGCATGCTTTTGCTGCCAGAATTGCAGTATATACAGCTGCACCGCCGCAAAGCTCTGCCTTTCCCCCAATCATGTGTTTAATCAAACTATCCAGGTCAAAATTTTCTAAGTCACGAATTGCTACTCCGTCTATCAAACACGCTTCTCCATAAATGTGGTAATGGGACATATCTGTAGAGGCAATAATGAGTATCCTCTTCTTGCCTTTCGAACTCACAATAGCATCGGCTAAAAGATGGCAAAATTCTTCAGAACTATCGTTGAGAACAATGGGAACTATCTGGAAATCTTTCAAAGTTGACTGAAGAAATATAAGTTGCACTTCAAGAGAATGCTCGTGCCTGTGCGCTTCTTCATCAAAATGGAACAATTGGTTTTTTTTGATAATTTCTTGAGCAATTTCAGAATCTACTTTAACTTTTCCGAGAGGGGTCTCCCACCAGCCTTCTGCATAGATAGAGGCGCCCTTCACAGGCACGTAGTGGCCTGGTCCCAGAAGAATTACAGTGTCAAAATCTTCTCCCTCAAGTTGATGGTAAGCATATGCTGCGACCTGACCTGAATATACGTAGCCTGCATGCGGTGAAATCAGCGATATTAAGTCTCCCGGAAGTTTCTGCTGCTTGACCTTGTTAAGGAAACCCTGAATCGTATCTCTTAACACCTTGGGTGAGCGTGGATAGAACTGGCCACTCCAGCAAGCTCGACGAACCATAGGCTCACCAGCTCCAGCTACGGCCTGAGAGAAAATAGATAGGAACAGAAAGATAAAAGAGAGAAAAATTCTTCTAACATACATCGTAAGACTCCTTCAACATTTCACCCTAATAAGCATCGCTCAAAAGGTGAATGTTGCCTATCTTAACTCTTTTTAAACCAGCCCTCCTTACCTCTTCCAGGCATTCTTTAGCGTGCCCTCGGGAGGTGGTGGGAAGATCGGACATGTAGAAGTGGGGATGGAAAGCCAGAAGAGAGTATGGAATCTCAGGATCTAACGATGCTATAAATCTGGCAATCTTTGAGACTTCAAGCCTGTCCACATAACCAGGCACAAGGAGTGTTGAAGCGACGAGAAAAGGCGGTTCTTTCCTCTTCTTCGTATACTCAGCCAGAAGAGAGAAGTTCTCCAGTGTTCTCCTGTTCGTAACTCCGCATAAGGCAATATTTAGCTCTTCACTGAAAGCTTTCAAGTCAAATTTTATGCAACCGCCAGAATCGAGAGACACTTCTGCCATTTCCTTTAAGAACTTTGGATTCATACAGCCATTCGTTTCCCAGCAGATGCGCACCCCCTTCTTTTCCAGAGCGAGCCGTGAAGTCTCTATTGCATGATATATCTGGGGAACAGGGTCGCCGCCAAAATAGCAAATGCAATTTGTCCCTCCATCCACACACTTAGACAACTCCTCTGAAGTTACGAAATCTCCACCTTTCAGACCTTCAGGATTCCCTAAAAGTGCTGGAGTTGCCTTTTTTATTATGCATTCAACCTCTTCCCTGTAATGCCAGTTCTGACAGAAAAGGCAATCGAAAGAACAGCCGTGGTAGAAGACCGCCAAATTCTTGTATCCATAGCTTTTCCTCTCTCCACAAACCCATTCAGCCACACAATTGGTTGGCAGCGGGTCGTGGTACCAGTTGAGGTTTCCTTTTCTTTTACTTACTAGATGGACCAACTTTCCCAGACGGTTAGTTCTCAAGCCACAGTAGCCAAAACCTCCCTCTGAAATCTGGCATTCATTGGCACAGATATTACACTTTACCCCTCGCTTATCTTTAGGAACTCCCTCTGGGAGGGAAAAATTACTTCTTGAGACTTGATGGGCTTTCTTTATTAAAGGCAGAACCTTCTCGAAGTCTTTCCTGATACATTCAATACAGACGCCCAGAATTTCCGTAATTAAGGGAGACTCTTTCTTACAATTGGCGCACTCCATTGTAGCTCCGTTATCTTCCAACCATCTTCTTGAATCTTAAGGCATCTTCAAACATATAGACATTGTTGAACATACAGTATATTTCCTTCTTTTCTTCACATTTTGCTTTAAGTTTTCTAAGGTCTCTTTCCGGATAACGATAATTGTACCCACCTATTCCGTGCAGCCGAAAATAGACAAACTCTCCAGAGAGAGACTCGGCTTTAAACGGGTCCACACAATGAACAAGTCCCAGTTGACAACAGAGACTCTTTATCTCCTTCCCATCCCAGTCTCCCCTCGGCTCCCAGACTAATAGGAGGCCCCGCCTTTTAATTTTCCTGAAAAATTTTCTCATATTCCTCTTATTTTCAACTGTGGGGTGGAAGCTGGGTGGCATCTGAAAAATAACTATTCTTGTTTCAAGAAGTTGGGCTATCTTCAGAGTCTTCTCCCACGCTTCAAAGACCGCATCTGTCGGCTTGAAGAATCCATACTCTGGCTTCTCTTTGTCTGGAATTGAATAGCCGAGTTTCCTGTAGGTTGGGCTGGTTGGCAAGTGAGTTATCAACTGGGAAGCCTTCAAAGTAAATTCAAATTCCTTATGAGCCTCTTCCCTCCATTTCAGGATGGTTTCCAACTTGGGGAACTGGTAGAATACTCTCTGTATCTCCAGAACTTCAAAATTCTTATAATACCTCGCCCGAGCAACGCCAAATCCACAACACCCAACTTTAACCATAAACTCCCTTTCCGGACTCCTTGCGAATCGCGTAGGGGCGACTTTGCTTGGCCCGAACCCCCTTTTCGGAGACTCCAAAAACTTCTGGAGTCCTTGCGAATCGCGTAGGGGCGACCTTCACGGTCGCCCGAAAGCCTCCATCTCGGGAGGACTCCTTTCCCGGTTTCATATCTTTATGGGGATGGGCTTTCTACAATATTTGCAATTCCCCTCTTCAATTTTCATCTCCACTATAGAGAAGCCATCTCTCCTGATTATCAATTTTCCACAGTGGTGGCAATAGGTGTTTTCTCCTGTGTGTCCCGGAAGATTGCCAATGTAGACATAGCGTAGTCCCTTATCAAGTCCAATCTTTCTCGCATTTTCCAGGGTTTCTACAGGGGTAAAGGAGAGATGGGATAGCCTCAAGTGGGGAACAAATTGAGTCACATGCCAGGGTGTATCCTCGCCAAGCTGTTCAAGTATCCAGGAGGCAATCGCCTCCAATTCTTCTCTATTGTCATTATACCCTGGAATGATATTGGTCACAATCTCTACCCACATACCCCACTTCTTCTTTGCCCTCACGGTAACATCCAAGATTCCACTAAAATCAGGAATGTTTCCAATCTTCCGATAACTCTCCTTTCTTAACCCCTTAATATCCACTCTGAAAGAGTCAAGATACGGACCAATTCTATCGAGCGCTTCGGGTGTAATGTAGCCATTGGTTACATAATTTGTAAGTAGCCCTTTCTTCTTTGCCATCTTAGCAGAATCTAAAGTATATTCAAACCAGATTGTTGGTTCGTTATAAGTCCAGGAGATTCCCAGACAGTGTCCCTGCTTTGCCAGTTTCACAGTAGCTTCTGGAGAAAAGAATTTAGCTTCCCCTTCATAATCAATATGGGAGATGTCGTAATTCTGACAGCCAGGACAACGAAAATTGCAGCCCAGAGTGCCTAAAGAGAGCCAGCTGGAGCCTGGATAGAAGTGGAAAAGAGGTTTCTTTTCTATTGGGGATATGGCCCAGGTAGAGACTCTGCCATATATGAGAGTATAGAGCTTCCCTCCCACATTCTTCCTCGTCCAGCACCACCCTGTCTCTCCTTTTCCAATTATGCACCTTCTTTGACAGATGCCACATCTCACCCTGCCTTCTTCCAAAACCTGGTAGAGAATTGCTTCTTTCAAACTATTTCCCTCCCCCCGATGAAATCGGGGGACTCCAGCACAATTTGAAATCGTGCTTACAGAGTCTTAGATTCATTCTATTGTAGGCACAAATTCAATTTGTGCAAAATCTTTCGGGAGGAGTCCAGAAAAAGGCTAAAATATGGAAAGGCCGGCTTCTCTCAACCTAATTACGGAAGTGTCATAGGGGTCGCAAATTTCTTCCTCTAAATAGTCTTTATAGCTAACCTCCTTCAATTTTCTTATCATTTCTCTTCTCTCCTCTTTGGGCATCAAGCGGGAATCGCTCATTGAAGCAACCCGAAAGTATATACTTTCCTTCTCCAAGCTCTTCACAGCAAGGTAGGGGAGTTCATAAAACTCACCCCTCCCGCCTGTCCTCTTCTCAAACCCTTCGGGAGTGCCAGCCTTTAAGCAGACTCTGACATAAAGATTTCTATATTTCTTCAAAGCCTTGACATATTCCGGTTCTTTACCAAGAAGAATCCCATTTGTCTCCAGAACAAAGAAGAAGTTAGTCTCGTCAACCAGGTCCAGAACTCTGAGTAGATGCTCTTTTCCCAGAGTCGGCTCTCCGCCAGATATGCGCAATTTCTTAACTTTTGCCTTTCTGGCATTGGAAAGGAGTCTCTCAAAAACCTCCTCAGGAGTAAAGAATTCTCCATATTTGTAGGGGAAGTCCCGGGAGAGTGAAACCCAGCAAAACACACATCTCAAACAGCAGCCCACGAGATATCCGGTAGAAATTCCACCATATACCCCTGTACAGTAGAAATTTGTGTATTTGCGGGAAGAACCCCTTATACATAACTTTTCGGTTTCCCTTGCCAACTCCAGGGGGTCAAAAGGAACAGAATCTTTCTTAAAGAAGCCTTGATATTCCACTGTCCAAACGTGTCTTCCTATCTATTCACCTTTTTCGTTTTTCGATCTCTTCACCTGTCATGGGAACAAAACTAACAGGAATTATATTCTGGACGGTTAATTTGTCCTCTCTCTTTTCTACGAGTTTAAGGACCTGTGGAAAATGGGTTTCCCCCACAGGTATCACCATCCTGCCACCCTCTGCAAGCTGGTCAATTAGAGGCTGGGGAATATGGTCGGAGGCACAGGTCACTATAATTCCATCGAAAGGCGCATACTCTTCCCAGCCCAGATATCCATCACCATACTTCACTTTCACATTTCTATAACCCAATTTCTGGAGAAGCTCCTCTGCCCTTTTAGCCAATGGTTCTAATATCTCAATCGTGTAGACTTCGCCAGCCAGCTCAGAAAGGATAGCTGCCTGGTAGCCCGAGCCCGTGCCCACTTCCAATACCTTATCATCGTTTTCCAAGCTCAAACATTCTGTCATTAGGGCAACGACATATGGCTGAGAAATAGTCTGCCCTTCTCCTATGGGAAGAGGATAATCACCATAGGCAAATGGTCTATATTTTTCGGGGACAAACTCGTGTCTGGGAACCTTCTCCATTGCTTCCAGGACCCGCCTATCCTTTATACCCCTCTCCTCAATCTGCTCAGACACCATTGCCCTTCTTTTCTTCTCCAAGCCCCTCTCATCTTCGCCCTTTTTTCCCAGGCAACAGTTAAAGACCATTAAGCAAGATACTATCAAAAAAAGGAAAACGTTTCTTCTCATCTCAGTTTTCTCGTACAATCTTCACAAAAATTGACCCCTTTTATATCAGTATCCGAGAGACTGTTCGAAAAACGCATCACACATTTCAGATTTGGGCAATGTCTTAAACCGAAAGTATGTCCCAATTCGTGAACCGCCTCTTTAACTGCCCTCTCTATGAAAAGTTTCTCGTTTTTACTATTTCCGTAAAACTCTTCCCGCAGGCGAGTTAAAGAAACCAAAGCAACCTTTCCATCCAGGTCTGCCTGACCAAAAATGAAGCTTAATGTGGGAACGAAGATGTCCACATCGAGAACACCTAAAACTTTCTCTGCATCTTCCGGGATATTTTGCTTTAATTCTTCCAGGATAGGAGTGGCAAAATATTGCCCCCGCTCATCCCTGTAAGCATCCTCAGAAAGAGGCAATGATTCTCCTATCTCAAAGGCTGACTCGAACTGCCCTCGCAAAGCCCAGGACAATCTCAAAAGGTCATCTTTCTCAACATCTCCTATTGGTATAATGTAAATCTTCATTTCTGCTCCTTTTGGTTTCTCTTTCTCACTTTCTGGCAAACATCCTGCAAAGAAAATTGAGAACAAAAATATTGGAATTATTTCTAACAACCGTTTCCGCATCTTCATTCTAATCTTACTGTTGTTGTGGCAGGAGACAGAAGGGGCCTTTCAATGAGGCTCAGGTACTTAAATGCGTAACTCGGAAAAGCACCAGATTCCCAGTCTATCCTTGAGGCTACCATATGTCGAAACGCTCTTTCAGGATGGAACTCATCTATTTTTAATTCAAATCTAACTCGCTTAGTTTCACCAGAACCCAGAGATTCTATCTCTTTCCTACTTTGAGAAATTACTTTAACTCCCGTCTGAGGCAGCATCAAAACTCCAATCTTCTCCACCTTGGAAAGGCTACAGTTTTTTACCGCCACATTTGCAGTAAACTCCGTGTCGAAATGAATCCTTTCCGGAATTTCAATCTCAGTATGGATGGGAATTATCTTCCACTCTTCTCGTAGTCGCGAAAAACAGGAGGCTCCTGCCACTATCCACTCTTGCGAGGGGTACGGACCTCTTCTTCCCCACAGAGCCCGCGCCAGGTCGTGAGTAAATAGTCCTGAGACCGGTCCATCTCCGTAGATATTCTCCATTGCTTTTAATGTCCGCCGATAGAAATCTTCAGGACCAGCGGGATTCATAGTATATTGATGGAGTGGCCAATCGTAATCATCCCCAACAATCAAATTGGCATCTCCCTTCTTTAAATAATTATGCCAGTCCGCAACAAAGCGGTCCAACTGCCCGAAGTCTGACTCATAGAGCATTACAGCAATGATGTCAACACCGG
>Ga0315314_1001566_pt1 | contig 20491 bp, 24 predicted proteins | sample TDP9_MG_FD_203631 | JGI IMG/M metagenome (GOLD analysis project Ga0315314, IMG submission 203631) | Freshwater sediment microbial communities from Lake Towuti, South Sulawesi, Indonesia - TDP9 | ecosystem: Environmental > Aquatic > Freshwater > Lake > Sediment | place: Indonesia: South Sulawesi... | reverse complement strand
AACTCCACCTTAGCAACCATAGCCGACGCAAAGCTGATAATCCCAGGAAGGACGATTCAAAAAATGAGGGGGTTAAGAAGCAGCTATCTTCCCGCAAACCCCAAGGAATCCATCTTCGAGCTGAGGACTCTCCTTTCCCTTGAGTGCTTCATCTACGCCCTAGCTCAAAGGGAAGGTATAACAGAAAGGGAAATGTGGGAGAAACACTCCGACTTCATCTAGAAAACCTTTATCTCCTCGACCCTTTTTAATTAGTGCAACGTCAAAGCTTCGTGCTTCATATTTATCTAAGCTTCCTGTAATTCTGATGAAATATTGTGCAGATTCGTAATCTACATAGACTAGCTAACGAAAGGCTTAATTTTTTGAAATGGTATCTAGAGCCGTAACGCGGGGAAGCTTAGTGGATCTGCTGTTTCACATGCTCATTCCTCTAATGCTTTTGTTAGTAGCAGGTGTGGATCGAAGGAAGGCGCTCATGCTAGCCCCCGTTGCCATAATCCCCGACCTAGACGTGCTGTTTGTTGCTCACCGAGTATATCTGCACACCATCTTTATACCAACAGCGGCTGTGATAATTTGCCTGTTTCTATACGAACTCAAAAGGAGAGGCCCTCTCAATTTCTCCCCACCAACACAAGAAATGTTTCTGGCCACCACGTACTATTGTAGCCATCTCCTCCTCGACCTCTTCGCAGGACTCATAGCGATCTTTTGGCCCATAACCAACCTCGGCTACGGACTAAACGCAGGCATTATCGTCAATCAACAGAGCATCGTTCCGACGATACAACCTTACTTAGCGGTGAGAGTGAAACAAATCCCAGTTCCGAACCCTGTGACCAACGTGGCGGCAGCAACACCACAAAGCATAATAACTGCCATCCTTTTCCTCGTGATTATGCTTATGACTTGGTACAAGGGAAGGCATAAAAAGCAGGGTGGTTTATAAAGCCGGGCAAAGAAAGGGCGAGATTTAACGCCTCCATACGTAAAGATTAAAGAAGCCCCCATAACTTACGATTCTTAGAGATTTCAAGGTTTAAGGTATGGACCCAAACGTTATTGATGAGCCAGCCTACAGAAATAGGAAGTTTGTATTTAAGGATAGGTTGCATGCTGGTGAACTCCTAGCAGATAAGCTCCAGAGTCAAATAGATGGGAGAAATGTACAGTTACTGACCATACCTGCTGGTGGTGTTCCCGTAGGCTATGCGGTGGCGAAGAAGCTGAATGTTTCGTTTGACGTGATTCTCGTTAGGAAAATACAAATTCCATGGAACCCAGAGGCAGGTTTCGGTGCAGTAGCCTGGGATGGAACTGTACTTCTTAACGAGACGCTAATGTCGCAGTTAAGGTTGACTACCCAACTCATTCAGTGGTGTGTTTCTCGAACCCAAGAAGCTATCCAGAAGAGACTTGAAAAATTTAGGGGAAACAAACCCTTCCCAGACTTAAGGAATAAAACTGTCACTCTGATCGACGATGGTTTAGCATCAGGGTTCACGATGTTGGCTGCAGTAAAATCGGTGAGGAAACAAAATCCAGAAAATGTTGTCGTCGCTGTTCCCACAGCATCGAAAAGTGCCATAGAACTCGTAGCACCGAGTGTGGACAAGTTGATATGTTTAAACGTTAGGGGTGGACCCATTTTTGCGGTGGCAGACGCTTATCAAGAATGGTACGATATATCCGACGAGGAAGTCATCGAATTTCTTCGAAAAAATTAACCAAGACTTAAGCCATAGTTAAATGCTACTTGATGTTAACGCTTTGACGTGCTAGTATTAGTGCAGCAAAACGTTGGTGCTCTAAGCGTGTTCAAAAGGTTTTAAAATTACCTCCAAAATTACTTGTTTCAAATCAATATTCATGATACATAAGTTTTAAGATATGCTAGAGTACCAATTATTTGTTCAGAGGTTTCAGAATTGAACAGTTTTTCAAAGGAGTTCGAAGCTGGAAGCTTTTTTCGTAAGCTGATTCTCTTGGCGGCGATTGTTCTAGGTCTTGGCTATATTGTGCCTAACATCGCAACCCTCCTTATGTTAAGCTATGTCCGTTCACAACTTTCCATGACCTCAGTGCCCGTAATTATTCAAATATGTGGAATAATCCTGTTTGTCATGGCATCTATCCTCTTAATGATCATAGGTGTCTTCACCATAATTGGGGGAATTCAGTTTCATCGAAGGACCACTCCTTCAGGGGTAATATTTCTTGGCGTTCTGTTAGCGTCGTTTTATCTTCTATGCCTAGGCATTGGATCGGCAATGGTCCTCAACTCAGTAAATATTCCTGTGTTACTGCTGATCGTAAGTCCAATACTTGTCATGGTAGGTACAACCATCTACATGTCGCCTTCCTTTTCTGTAAAAGTCGCCGGTTCCATTCTGGGAGTAGCTGGGGGAATCCTTCTAGCCATCGTAACATTTAGCCTTCAAGTTTTCAAACTCGTCTTTGTCGGGTGGAATGTCCCGTTTCTTGGGCCGTTCATGTCCATGAGCATTCTGGAGGGAATTGCGATGATACTGGGTTCCATATCAGCACTTGCTCATCTACTTGTAGGGGAAAGAGAAGAACCAGTATGCCACGCACTACTTTCCATAGTTGCGCTGATATACGGAATCAGCGTGTTCATCGGACCGTTAACTCTCTCGTTCAGCTTTTGGGACCTTATATGGAAAGCACCGTGGTTGCCTCCTCTCCACGGCGTGCCAGGATGGGTCCTTGGCATGACCATTTTTTGGAGCGGGAGCCTTATCATCTTGGCGGTCGGTGGCATTATACTCGTTGCGTGCTCTTTTATGGGATTCGCATACGCAGCACAAGAGTTCTTTTCAACCTTACCAGCTGATCTTCGAAAGCTTTAACCATTTAACAACAAGTGACCCCTGCATTCCAAACAGGCAGAGAGAACCTGAATCTCCGCCGCTATGCCCAGCTTTCTAACAACATCTTCTTGAGAAGAGCCTCGACTCGACCATGGGGCTCCTACAAGTGTTTCCAAGACACGCAAACAAGACCGTCTTCAGTTGCAACCGTTTCCTTCCTCCCCCTTTAGCGTTTCATAGGAACTTTTATCTAGCTTACCCAAGAGCATTCATAAGAGGGAGTATCAATGCTCACAAAAATGTTGACGGTTGGTATGTTGTACACGAACTGCTATATCGTGGGCTGCACCAAAACTAAGGAAGCATTAATCATCGACCCAGGCTTTGACAGGAATGTTGAAGCCGAGAGAATTCTTAAGGAGGTGGATCGACACGATTTACGGGTCAGATACGTCGTGAACACGCACGGTCACCCCGATCATACATCTGGCAACGGGGTTCTCAAAAAGTCGACGGGCGCCCCGATTTTGATTCATGAGTATGACGCATCGATGTTGATTGAGGCTGGAAAAAGTTTGGCTGGACTATTTGGACTTCGTACCGTTTCTCCGCCAGCCGACAGACTGCTCCACGAAAGAGACGCCATTCAAATCGGAGGTGTCACGCTAAAAGTTCTTCACACGCCAGGACACAGCAGAGGCAGCATCTCTCTGTTAGGCGATGAAGCGGTTTTCACCGGAGACACCTTGTTTGCGGGTTCCATCGGCCGTACAGACTTTCCAGGAGCATCCTTCAAAGAAATCATAGATTCGATCAAAAGTAAACTGGCAACGCTGCCAGATCACTTAAAGGTGTATCCGGGGCACGGTCCAGCCTCCACGATAGGCGAAGAAAAAAGGGGAAATCCCTTCCTGCAAAACCTCTCCGGCCTCCTCGATGATCTAACCGGCTTATAAAACTGAAAACTGTCGCTGGAGAAGTTGCAAAAGGTTTTTAGACCAATGAGATGGCAGCGGCTGGGCAATTTTTAACACAAGCGACGCATCCCTCGCATACTTCCTTTGTCTTCATACACTCTGCACATAGCTGTTTTGCCCTAACCCCTACACAGGCTTCAGGATTCGCCGCCCTCGCTTTTCCATCGCGAAGTTCTAAAACCATCGCTGGACAGACGTAAACGCACACTCCACATCCATCACACGCCCTTAGATCGATTTGTATCAACGGCATTTCTCATCACACAAGATTGTCGTTAAACCTCTATAAATCATCTTTCTTTTCAAACTTCTGAATAAAGCGAAAGGAAGTCCTTTTAACATGAGTGAAAATGAAGAATACGAAACCCTACTGAAAGCCATCGCCAACGTCATCAAGAAATGCCCTAGATCGTAGGCTTATTCGCATCGAAACCATTCTATCAGAGCGGAGAAAGCCAAAGCAAAAGGAAAACAATGAAGCCAGCAAATGGGCAGAGTGGCCCCGCCGATTAATCTGGCTGATTGTCGGTGCGTTTCTCTGTTGGATCGCGAAAGTGTTATTTGGCAACTACTTATGATGCTCGTCTATTCTTAGGCATAGCATGCTCTACTAAATTATGAAGATTTTTTATGTGTTCCTTATGATTGTAAATCCATGATTGGTCCTTAAAGAGTTCATGATGAAGTTCTTCACGGAACCATGTTCCCGGTCTTATGTCTTGAATTACGTAATTATAGCTTTGCAGAAAACCACTCCTAATCAGCTTCGACAAGCAATCTACAAATCTTCTAAACTCTGCCCTAGGAAGGTATATGTGAACGATTATGGCATTTTCACCAAGAATTTTGCCTATATTATATACGAACGGCTTGTCTAGCAGCGACAACGCAAACTTAGCCATCTTTTCCCTACTATCGAACTTGAATGTGAAAAAGAACATATCGGATACAGCTCTATCAAAGGGGAAGATGAATATCTGAAAAGTTTCAATTAGACCCCATTCTATGACATGCCTTTGATAATGATACTTAACCCTCTGTAAGGTTGTTCCAAGTTTTTTGGCTATAGCAACCAAGCTTGTGGTCGCATCTATCTCTAATTCCTTCATAATGAATATGTCAATTTCATCCGCCTTTACGGGGAAGTCTTCAGGGTCCACCAGCGTATAAGGTAGTTCCGTTCCTTTAGACTGGACTTCTTCAATCCATTTATCCCATGGCAAGACCCATGTTCCGGACTGGTGGTCAAACCATTTTCCTGTTCGGTTAACAGTGTGAAAACAAGTTGACCAAAAAACTTGCACACTTTTAACCAACCCTAGTTTTTCTATTTCTTGAAGGAATTGATTAAATTCAGTTTCGTGCCCTTTGGGAATTACGTAGATTCCTAGGTAACCTTCAAATCTACCGTAACATCGGCTTAGATAGATACAAAACCCTTTTATTTCCAAGCAATCAAGGAGCAATTCTTCATATCCAGGGGTTGCCTCGAAAAAGACAACGGCTTTCTTTAACCCCAAATTTGTATGATAAAGATTTGCGGAGATTCTTAAATAAAAAAGGGAGGACATACGTTTTATTCTGAGGCGCACCATTTCAGTGGATGTGCCTACTCTTCTTGCAACCTCTGTCAAGTTCCTAGGTCCATAAGTTGCTAGGCCCTCTAAAATCTTTAGGTTAAGATCGTCCAGCGTGTTGCTTAGTAGTCTTCCCATGAGTTGTCACCGATTCTAATGCTTTCACCGCGTATTAAGTAAGCTAATAGCTTCCTAAATTTCTATCGTATGAGTCTTTATGGACTGCCTGGATTGTCTATCCGTAAAACAATTGCAATGAAGATGGGCAAAAGCCTTAAAGCAATTTTAGCGATTTCCCACTTGTTCAAAGCGGTCACCTCCTTTTAATTTTTTCAAAGTAAAAATTCAATTTGATTGAAAAAATAACATTTCATATTATGGAGGTGTTTATCAGAATACGTTATTGTTTATTTTTACAAAAGTTTTTTATTTTTTAATTGAAAAAATAATTAAAAATGGTGTTGGATTTGGAATCGGAAATATTAGAGAAAATGAATAAAAGGATTGTGAGTAGCTTCATGGATGTATTGATTTTGGTGCAGTTAAGAAGTGGTTCCATGAGTGGCCATGACATCATTGCGTTTATTCATAAAAAATTCCATATGTTAGTCAGTTCGGGCACTGTTTACTCGATCGTATATTCTATGGAGAGAGATGGATTTATAGAGGGCAGGTGGGAGCAGAGAAAGAGGGTTTACACACTGACCGACAAAGGCGAAGAAACCGTGAAAGCCATCTTAAATTTGAAAGAAAAAATTCTAGGCTTGATGATAAACTTCTTCATGTAAGCTAAATAAGCTCTAAGCCTCAGTAACCGTGACCTTCTCAACCTCTTTGCACCAAGGGATCTTAGGCAAGTCCTTCGAAAGCTCCTCAAATATCTCCTTCTCAATCTCCTCATTCGACTTCTCAACAGCCTCCTCAACAAGCCGAATCACAATAATAGCCTTCTTACGCATCCCTTTGACCCCATAAAATCCTACCAATCGAAGCTCATATAATTTATGTCTTTAAGATTAGAATTAATTATTTGGCTAATTATCGGCACGTTTGGGAAGAAATTAACGGTTCCTGGAACCCCAACAAAATCGTCTACGTTTATGAGTTTCGTCTTGAAAAGTAGCGCTGACATCCTTGTCTAAGCTACAGAGTTTCTTTAAAAAGGTCCTCTTCCCTCGAAATAGCCAACTCATTTATCGAAGAGGCTTCGCTTCGCTCTGCTCGACCCAAATTCTTGATGATGACAACCGGCACGGCTTCTTTCGCTTGCCCCATCACCAGCTCAGCGGCAGAAGCAATCTCATCCACGATAGCGATGTTTTTCACTTTCAACACGTAACCAAACATATCTTCCTGACCTCGGTAGTCTTTGAAAGGGGCGATGCCGGCTATTCCTATCGCAAACTCAACCATACCCCTTCGAAACGGACGACTGTACGTGTCACATACGACTACTGCCACCCTCTTCCCCGTTAATTTCATGATTTGAGATCGTATTCTCCTCGCGGACTCGTCTGGGTCTTCAGGTAAAAGGGCGTAAGAGTCTTCTCCGGGCACGTTAGATTTGTCGACCCCCGCGTTTATGCAGATCATGCCTCTCTTGTTTTCCACAATGAGTGTGTCTCGGGAGGCGTTCACAATCTGTTTTGTCTCCCTCAACACCAACTCCACGAATCTAGCGTCCTTTAAGGTAATCCTCGCTAGTTCCTCCGCTCTTTCAGAGGGCTTAACATCTCTTAATCGCGCCACCCTGCCCTCCGCCTTCGACACCACCTTCTGCGCAACCACCACGATGTCCCCATCGTCGATGGATACCCCCTCCCTTCCCGCTGTCTCAACGATCATCTTCGCTAAATCATCTCCAGCCCCCACCAACGGAAAACCCTCGAGACCTATAACGCTAACCACCTTTGCTGGCACACTAACTTCCTCCAAATTCTTAGTTATAGCTAGGCCGCCACCCTTTCTTTATATAAGGGTAAATTAACCATATATGCCCAATTCAAACTTTAGGAACTCCTCTTATGCCCAGCTGAGGATTAAAGTGATGAAGAAATTAAAAATAGTTTTATCTTAATCATATAGATTAGCTAGGAAGTATCAAGATGGTTTTGACTAATGAAGAAAGAAGGAAGAAAATGCTTCACGATGTTAAGTCTTGGTATGAAGATGCAATAAGAGATTTAGTGAAGGCAAACGAGTGCATTAAGTTAGGATGGAACTCTGACTCGTGTTTTTATTCGCAACAAGCCGCTGAAAAAATAATTAAAGCGTTTCTCAGATCGAAGGGCGTTATCGCTAGGGGCCATAAGCTGGAGAGCTTGCTTAAGAGATCCGAAGCCTACGGATTAGAAGCTGGCGACATCCTCGAAGATGCGAGGAGACTATCAGATCAATACATGGCTCCGCGTTACCCAAATTTTAGAGAGGAAAGGGGCATAAAGCTTGAAAATTACACAGAAGATTTTGCAAATCGATGCTTAAGGACGGCGAGAATAATATGGGAAAAGGTTCTAAACCAAATAAAAAACATGATTACGGAGTAAATGAAGAGGGCTTCGACGTCGCCATATCCGTCGAGAAGTATAAGGAAATCTTGTTGAGAAGCCCGCTTAAGGTTCGGACAATCGTCGTTATGGGGTCGAGGGCGCGGGGGGACTGGAAGCCTTGGAGCGATGTTGACGTTTTGGTAGTGGCGGAAAATCTTCCAAAAGGTTGGTCGAGATCCGATGTTTTACAGGTTATAGATGACACTGTGATTAAGGCTGAAATCGAAGTGAGGGGTTTCACTCCAGACGAGTTCCTAAAGCTGCTGGAGGAATTAAGCCTCACAGCGTTAGATGCCATGGATGAAGGAGTGATCGTGTACGACGATGGCTATTGGAAGGAAGCTAAAGCGAGGTTCGAGGAAGTAAAGAAGGCATACGAGTTGAGGAGAATTGACATTGGGTGGGAAGCGTTAAAGACCCCCTAGACCTCGATTTAAACGTAGGATGCCGCATTACTGATTAGCATCCACCAGTAATGTTTCTTAAAAACGGGTTCTGTTGAATTTATGGTGTTGGTGATAAAAATGTTTAGGTTTTCTGGTGTTGTAGCTTCAGGTGATGAATCCCATAAATACTGTAAACAACACATTCTTCAAGGTGATTAAGTCAGGTGCGTGAGTTGAATTGGTGTTCAATAAAAAAGAGCTCGACCTCCTAGCTGCGGCTTATCAAACCTTCGTTGGTAGAATACACGTTTTTGATGTGCTTAGTGAAAAGAAGTGGAGCGCGACTGGTATAGAGAATTGGATTCAAACTGAATTCATAGTGGCCTTGATTGATAGGGGCTATGAAGTTACTACAATTGGTAAAGCAAAACGTGATTGTGATATTATCGTTAAGGAGGAGAAATCAGGGCTGGATGTTGGTATTGAGATACGAGCATTAACCTCTCTCTATTACAAATGGTTAATTGGGGGATTAAGCAAGCATCCCTATGCTGATCTATATTTGTTTCTGTCTAAGGTCGATAATGATATGCTCAAGGAACTCAATGATTATTTTGAGCAATATGGCTACATCAAGGAATATAGAATGCTTAATGAGCACTGGATGCTCATGCTGGTAAAGAAAGTTAACACAACAGAAACTCCTCAATCACTTGGATGCAACACTCACCATGCAACACCTTAAGGATCTTCATTCGAAGACGCAACAGAACCTAAAAAAGCGAATGTTTAATTAATGGACTTCCTTCAAGACCGTTGGTGCCACCATGGAAATTCAGCTAGATCAGTCAGCTACGCCCTTCAGTTTGGAGCATACGTTGCGGTGTGGTCAAGTGTTTCGATGGGAGAAATCGGGCGGTTGGTGGTACGGCGTCGTTAATGAAAGGGTTGTAAAGATAAGACAGGCCAACGACCAGTTGCAGTTTCAAATCTGTCCCGAAGGCGTGGATGTGAATTTTTTTAGGAATTACTTTAGGCTGGATGACAACTTGCCTCACGTGCTCAATCAAATCAACAAGGATGAGCACATAGGTAGGGCTGTTCAAAGTTTGCGTGGGTTAAGGATCATCCGACAAGACCCATGGGAGTGTTTAATATCCTACATTTGTGCAACCAACATAAACATCCCAGCCATCAAAAACATGATCCTCAACATATCCAAAAGATTTGGGAGGAAGATAACGTTTGACGGCTTCGAATTTTACACGTTCCCTAGGCCCATCGACTTAGCAAACTCCGACCTCGAAGAAATAAGAAAGTGTAAGTTGGGGCTGAGGGCGGAGCGGGTCCTGGAAACCTCCAGAATCATAAACAACAAAGAATTCAGTTTTGAAGCCTTGAGGAAAGTGGACTATGAAAAAGCTAAACGCGAACTGTTGTCGTTGCCTGGCGTGGGGCAGAAGGTCGCAGACTGTGTTCTTCTGTTCTCTTTAGATAAGCTGAAGGCGTTCCCCGTAGACGTTTGGATGAGGCGCATAGTTCTGGAAACATACTCCAAATACTTTGAACGAGGGTTTATCGAAAAAGCCTTTAGGAAGAGGTCGATCATGTCTCACGAGTATGAGGAAATCAGCTCGTTCGGAAGAAAATACTTTGGAGAATACGCTGGCTACGCACAAGAGTATTTGTTCCATTTTAAAAGATGCCCACCGCAATGAAAACTTTTGTAGGGATTCTATTGTAAGTGATATCCATTTAGCCGTAAGGAGACCTTTGTTGTTTCTTTGATTCATAGATGTCATCCAATTCTATTCTTGTTATTTGCCTATCGGTGCTTCCCTTTCTAACGATTATGCCTCTATTCCTCAACAGGTAAGGCTTATTTGTTCCTTCAGGCACTCTTACCAAAGTAATTTTTTTGTCTTTTACTGGCACTTTTGAATCGATTTGAAGTTCAATTGGCGGGTCGCAATAGTTGGCAATAAGATCAGTTATCTTATCCTTTACATCTTCATCGAAACCAATAAGTCGAGCATCGGTGCCCACTCCAAGAAAGATAGTTCCACCATTTGTATTGGCAAATGCTACCACAGTCTTCATGAAGTCGATGTGAGTTTTGGGCGTAAGCCCTCCTTTGAATTCAACACTGATACTTTCCCCTCTGTTGATTATGTCAACTAACTGAGCTTCGATATTTTCAATGACTATTCCCTCTAAAGTTCTGGGATAGCGATAGTCGAATGATCTACTATCAATAGCTTCCTTATCCAAACTTGAGAACAATTGGGCTTCAACTAAAATAGGTTCTTTCTCGACGAAATAATCAGCCTGGCCATTTTCTAAAGGTATAATATCGGATGTATAAGCCCTTGTTTCTGTTTTGCAATAGAATTTGGCGACTAGATCGCTCAAAGCAGTTTCCATGCTCTCTGCCTCTATACCCACCCTGTTTCCAGCCAGCCTAAGATTTTTGATTCTAGCTCTGTAGTCAGGTATGAGCAATTCAATACGCGGAGTAAGAATATAATCTCCTAGCATATCGAGTTGAAGAAAATCAACAATGGCTTCTGTTCCATTTGGGTACACAGGCAACTCAAATTTTGCTAATGCATTCTGAGGAATAGCACCCATATCGGCATCATCTATGTCACAATAGGTATGGATTGATGGCCATTTGCTAGAAATATACCCCCAGCGGCTAGAACTAGGAACAATACGCAGGTCGGACAAACGTGCTTTTACATGGATTTCTGGCCAACCGTCAATTTTAATGATCTCGTTTTCGAATATTTTGTCGATGACAGCGAGAACCTCTTGTACCTCTATGAACTTCTTAATCAGGAGAAGATTTCCATAATCATACACCCTCTCATCCAGCTGACTATCCTTCTTGCTAAGAAAGTTTAAAAGTCCAAAGCAAACTTTAAGTTCATTCTTCTCATTTCTGCTTAGAGCTAGGCCCAGCATAACTTTTCCGAAGGTCTTTTGGCGTTTCGTAACGACCTGATGAATTCTATCAAGCCGACTACGAGTTTGTTCATTCATCGACACGATATCTCCTATTTTAACTTAGCTTCCAGCTATTATAAGTTTTAATGCCACAGAAAACTTTAGTACCAAACAAAAAAAGGGCAAAGCGACATACGTGAGCTCCGCAAAGTTTGAAAACAAAAGAGGGGAATTTGCGGTGATATCCCAACTCGGGCTAAGTAAGCATAATTTTTGCCTTTTTTGAACTTACCTTGTGGAAAGTGTTTTGTTATCTAATCTTTATTAGAAAAAGCTTACGTCGACTATTCAACCTTTATGGTGATTTCACGGACTTCACCGTCTACCATTTGAAACGCTGCTAAACTACCGTTAACAGAGGATAGAATCAGCCAAATAGCTTTGCCCAAAAGCCTCATGTAGTGTATATCGACGGTTGAGGGGCTGGCGGGTGCGGGGTGCGAGTGAAACAATCCGATGAACTCTATTCCTTCTCGGTCCGCTTGCTCAAAAGCCTTAAAAACAGTTTGAGGGTTCATCTCAAACCTCACTGTTGACTGTAAAATGTTGCGCGCTGCTACGACCTTCGTTATGGTCGCTTCATTGTTGACCATCTTACCGAAGAGGAGGGCGCAAGCTTCGACCGGATGATTCTTTCTAGCGGCTTCTCTCAACAAATAAAGTTGCTTCCTCATTAACCGGAGAATCGTCACCGAAGCTCGGTTCCGTCGCACCTCTTCACCTCATCGAGAAAGAGCCTGTAGACGTGTCTTTTCTTGGTGACGATGCTGTAGTTGTTTGAAAATTTCTTGAAGCTTCAAGTTTTTTTGGGCGAGAAGTACGAGGATGTGGAAGAGCACATCTGTGGCTTCGGCTATACTCTCTTCAGGGCGGTGGTTCTTCACTGCGAGAACCAGCTCCATCGTTTCTTCGCCTATCTTTTGGAGAATCGCGTCTTCTCCCTTTGCAGTCAACTGAGAGACATACGACTGCTTCGTGGGGTTTTTGATTCTTTCTGTTACCACCTCGAAAATTCTTTCTAGGATTTTGGCGTCGGCTGCCAGCGTTTCCTCAGGAATGATAGGCTTATGAAAGCATGTTTGTTGGCCTGTATGACAGCATACACCTATTTGTTGGACTCTAAAGAGGATCGCGTCATTGTCGCAGTCGAGAATGGCGTTCTGTAGCAAAGAGTGGTGTCCGGACTCTTCGCCCTTAAGCCAGATTCGTTTTCTTTTTCGACTCCAATAGTGCATTTTGCCACTTGTTAATGTCAATCGAAGGGCTTCCTCGTTCATGAAAGCTTGCATTAAGACCGTATCATTCGACGCGTCTTGAATCACCACCGGAACAAGTCCATTTGCCTTGCTAAAGTTCACCTGTTTGACGAAGTTTTTCGCTTCATTTTCATTCAATTTCAAGACCAAGTCTTTCACCTTCACATTATGTTAAACGCACGCAAATTCCCCTTTTAGCCAGATATTTTTTCACCTCTCCGACAGAGTATTGAGATCGATGGAAGATCGAAGCGGCTAAAGCAGCATCGGCTCTCCCACGGGTTAAAACTTCGAAGATGTGCTTCGGATTTCCCGCGCCTCCACTGGCGATCACGGGCAGACTCGCTATTTCACTCACCGTTATCGTTAAGGGTATGTCATAGCCAGACTGTGTACCGTCACGATCCATGCTTGTTAACAGGATTTCTCCAGCACCAAACTTTTCTGTTGTTATTGCCCAAGATATGGCGTCCAGCCCCGTGGGTATTCTGCCCCCTTCGACATAGACTTCCCACCAACACATGCCCTCAGGGGTCTTCACAACTGTTTTGTCTGGAACAGCGTCTTTTACATACACTCTTTTAGCGTCAATCGCAACCACGATGCATTGACTTCCGAATACCTCTGCGGCTTGTTTAATGAGTTTTGGCGTCTTTACAGCTGCTGTGTTTATAGAAACCTTATCCGCCCCAGAAAAGAGGATATCTTGGATGTCGGTGAGGCTTTTGATGCCTCCGCCCACTGTGAATGGAATCGACACTGTGTCAGCAGTTCTTTGCACAACATCTAAGATGATGCTTCTCTTCTCATGTGAAGCAGTGATGTCGAGAAAAACCACCTCGTCCGCTCCTTGTTCTTCGTATGTTGATGCAAGCTTTGCTGGGTCCCCTTCTATCTTTAGATTCTGAAAATGCACTCCTTTAACAACTTTCCCCTCTTTTACGTCGAGACAAGGAATGATTCTTTTAGCCAACATTTTTCACTGCCTCCATAGCTTCTTTTAGAGTGAATTTTCCCTCGTAGAGAGCAGTGCCTACGATGGCTCCTTCCACAACGGTTCGAGATAGATTAACTAGGTCCGTTAAGCATCCGATACCGCCTGAAGCAATGACAGAAATTCTTACGGTATTCGTAAGTTTACTAATCTGTTTAATTGGCGGTCCTCTTAATGTTCCATCAACACCTACAGATGTGAAAATTATGGTTCTAACCCCTACGAGTTCAACAGAACGGGCTAAGTCCAAGTAGTCGATTTCTGATCGAGTTCTCCAACCATTAAATGTCACCTTGCCGTTTCTCGTATCTAGAGCTACAGCGACTCGCGTTGATCGAAAACGTTGGACAGCTTCTTTTATCAGTCTTGAATTTAAAATACAGACCGTTCCAAAGATCACTCTAGAAGCTCCGATTCTAAATAGTTTCTCAGCTTTTTCTAAAGTTCGGATTCCACCGCCAACCTGCGTTTTTATTGGACTCGTTTTTATTATGGTTTCTATGGTTTCCATGTTTTGCCCCAAACCAAGAGCAGCGTCAATATCAATTAGATGAATGAGTTCAGCCCCTTGATCAACCCATTGTTTCACTGCTTCCACAGGGTTGTCGAAGTAGACTTTAACCTTTGAGGGGTCGCCTTGGATAAGGCGAACGCATTTTCCTTGCATTATATCAACGGCTGGTATGATTAACACTTCCATTACCTCTTGACGATTTTTACAAAGTTCTTTAATATGGTCAAGCCGGTTTTGCTGCTTTTTTCCGGATGAAATTGTGTTGCAAACAGATTTCGTACTGCTATTATGGAGGGGAACCTAACTCCATATTTTGTGTATGCTATAATGCCCTCTTCTTGTAAGGGATGAGGAACATAGGTGTGGACGAAATACATATAGGAGTTGTTTGGAACCCCTTCAACTAACTGATTAGGTTTTACTATCTCAATGGTGTTCCATCCAATATGGGGAAGCTTTACGACACTAGGTAACTTGACGACATCCCCCTCAACGAAGTTAAGCCCCTTTATTACTCCTCCCTCATAGCTCTTTGTGAAAAAGAGCTGAAGCCCCAAGCAGATTCCCAAAATAGGTTTTCCATCTTTTACAGAACGTGACAATACGCTAGACAAAGGAGATAAATTTTTAATAGCCTCTGCGAAGGCGCCGACCCCGGGGAGGACAATGGCGTCCGACTTAACTATATCACTTGAGTTGTGAGTTATCAGAACCTCTGCATCTGATTTTTCAAGTCCCCTCTTGACGCTTCTAAGGTTTCCAACGCCATAATTAATCACCGAAACCAGTGGCATATTACAGTACTTCCTTTGCACTAGGAATTTCGTTAACCATCCTTGAATCTCGTGCTACCGCCTCTCTTAATGCGACTGCCAAAGCCTTTATCGCCGCTTCAATTTTATGGTGGTCATTACTCCCGTAAAGGACGGCAAGATGCATGTTTGACTTTGAGGCTTGGGTAAAGGAAACAAGAAAGTGCTCAATATCTTCGGTTTTTAAGTCCTCAATTTGGGGTCGGTTAATTTTGAGACCCAGGTTGAAGTAGGGTCTTCCACCGAGGTCTACTACCGCTCTCGCAAGAGTGTCGTCCATCGGAACAAAAGATGAGCCAAATCGCCTGATGCCTTTCTTATCCGCCACGGCTTGGTGTAGTGCCTCTCCTATTGCTAGCGCCACATCTTCACACACATGGTGCTTTAGATCTCCCTCAGCCTTGATTGTTAAGTCGAAGAGAGAGTGCTTTGCCAGGGTTGTTAGAAGATGATTTAGAAATTTGATGCCAGTCTCCACCTTCGCTTTTCCTTTTCCATCAACATTTAACTCTATATATATGTTAACTTCTGTTGTTTTTCTTTCAACCTTCGCCTCTCTCATTTAAACATCGCCTCCTAAGTTAGTGTACAGATATGGAATGTCGTTTACGTCCGTTACAATAGCGTCCGCATCTTGCTTCATGTATTGGTAAAGGAGCTTGTCAGGATGCCTCGATGAACATAAAACACCAATAAACACTATGTTAGATAGTCGTTGTAAACGAGCATTTTTCACTAATAAGGCGTCTGCTATAGTATCTCCTATATACATGGCTCTGCTAACTTCCCCAACAAGCTTCTTAACCATTCTAATTAAAACTGTTGGATTCGGCTTACCGAGTTGCACATTTTCATCTCTTTCTATACGATAATTTTTTTCAAAGCTGGTTAGGTCCTCGTAAAAGACGACTCCATTTTCGTCAAAGTATTCTTTGAAATTACTATTTTCCAGAAGATACATTGCTTGTTCTCTGGGCTTTTCTGAATATACCGCCAGTTTCCCAAACTTTGAACAAAGTGCGTGAAGCGTTTCTATGGATGGAATAAATTCCTCTTTTTCTAAGAGACTCTCATCAAAGTTGAAAGCTGGCGCTACACCGTAAAATTTTTTGAACAACTCTTTGCCTAGGTATGACTCCTCGAACAAACGTTTCAGCAAGTCGGGCTTTTCAAGACTGTATGGAACCAGTTTTTTGATAAACTTCTGATGTTTACCTTCGACTTGGAAAAGACTACGCATGAGAATCGTTTCAAGAGGTCGATTCTGCCTTTTCACAAGTGTTAACAGAGATTTTAATCCTAAAGTTTCGTCATTTTTCATTTTCGCGAGTTCAGTTGCTTCTATCCCGTGACGCTTACAGTATTCGCCAACTTCACGTAATGTTTGAATAAAGCTGCACACTTCTGAAAATTGGATGCCTTTAAATTGTTCGATGAGATCATGAAGGGCACCTCTTTGCTGAAGTTTTCTCATTAGAATAGCTAAGTAGTAGGTTATGATGGCGTATGACAGGGTCCAGTCGTTGTTGTATAGTCCCGTGTCTTTGAACATCTGAATGTCTCCAAGAGTGACAAGTTTTCCACTTCTCCCTTGAAGCCCAAGAATTTCAAGGAAATAGTAGTCCACAATCTTTCGGATATTCTGGTTGCACGACTGCAAAGTCTGAACTAGCACGCCGTCAAAGTCGAAAACTATTTTAGTGATATCGCCTAATGCCTTTTCAGAACTCCTTTTGAAAAATATTCTCCTTTCTTCATTCAAGCATTGATACGGCATTTGATTATTCCTCCAAAGCCTCTTTTAGGGCTGAAATGAAGGCTTCATTCATGCGATGGGTTCCAACAGTCACGCGGATACAATTCGTTAAAAGTGGAGCGTTTCCCTTATCCTTCACTAGAACGTTTCGAGCCTGTAGCCTTTCCTTCACAATTGAGGAAGAAAAACCGCTTTTTGTTATTTTGAAAAGGATAAAGTTCGCGTCAGATGGATATGGAACTATGCCATCCATTTTGGCTAAGGCGTCACTCAACCATTCACGTTCTTTAATGATGTACTTAACTCGTTGTTTAAAGTAGTCCCAGTTCTGTAGGACTAGAACGATCAGCCGTTGAGCTATAATGTTTATGTTAAAGGGAGGCGCAAACCGTCTAATATACTCTGTAATTGACCGATTGGAGACAGAAAATCCTAAGCGAATTCCGGCTAGTCCGAAAGTTTTGGAGAAAGTCCTTAAGACAACGAGATTCTCAAACTCCTTCGTCCAGTTAACAACCGAGTACCTGCCAAAGTCTACGTATGCCTCATCCACAACAACTAGGCCGTTAAACTCTTGCACAACTTTTCTAAGGTCGTTTTCTTCAAACTGATTACCAGTCGGGTTGTTTGGAGAACAGATAATGAGTAGTGAGGGTTCTTCATCACTCTTTTCAAGTATTGCGTCAACATCCAACTCAAAATCAGGCCTAAGAACGATCGTAACTATTTTTCCTGCATACAATTGCACGAAGTCAGCGTAAACAGGAAAGGTTGGCTCGACCACTAAAACGTTGGTTTCCTTTCTCATGAAAGTCTTCATGAGCAGGTCTAATACGTCATCTGAGCCATTTCCTACGAAGACTTCGTATTCATCGAAACCAAAGAAATCGGAAATGGCTTGGGCACCTATCGCGCCGTAGGGCGGTGGATACAGGCGAGCGTCCACATCTCGGCATGCATCAAGAAGTAGTTCCCTTATCATGTCGCTGGCTACGGCGAAGTTCTCATTTAGATCAAGCTTTATGATTTTTTCATCTAAGACTTTTGGAAAAATGCTCTCTGGCTCGTAAGGAGGAAGCTGGCAAATTTCCTTCCGAACCAATTTTTTAATCTTCACGTTTGTTCCTCCCTAATAGATATCGACTTCTCATGTCCATCTAAACCCTCTAGTTTCGCAATCATAGTTGTTGTTTTTTTCAAGTTTAAGTAGCCTTGTTTGTTGCAGTGCACGAAATTGATTGTTTTGACGAAGTCCCTTGTTGAGAGACCCGAGTAAGTTTTTGCGTAACCACCCGTTGGAAGAACATGATTTATTCCAGCTGAGTAATCGCCGAATGCGACTGGTGAGTATTCCCCTAAGAAGACGGCTCCAGCGTTTTGGATCTTATCGAAAATTTCGTGCGGGATATTTGTTAAAATTTCAAGGTGTTCAGGGGCTATCATATTAGCGTATTTTATCGCCTCTTCAATATCTTTAACAACCATTATCAACCCGCGCGTTTGAACGGAGATACGGGCGATATCTCTTCTTGAAAGCGATTCCAGTTGCGTAATTACCTCCTCTCTAACTGCCAATGCGAGATTCTTAGAGGTAGTTAGCAGAATTGTACATGCCTGGGGATCGTGTTCTGCTTGGGCCAGTAGGTCAGAGGCGATGAAGGACGGATTTGCAGTTTCGTCTGCTATTATAAGGACTTCGCTTGGACCTGCCGGAAGGTCTACCGCCACGTCTTTACTAACCTGTAGCTTTGCGGCTGTAACAAAAATGTTTCCCGGACCCACAATTTTGTCTACTTTAGGTATGGTTTCTGTTCCATAAGCCATGGCGGCTATCGCTTGAGCTCCTCCTATTCGGTATACATCGGTTGCACCCGCTACGTCTGCTGCGACGATGACGGCTGGATGGATGTCTCCGTTTGATCCCGGCGGTGAACATATAACAATTTTCTCTACGCCGGCTACCTTAGCTGGAATCGTGCACATTAACACAGAAGATGAGTAAGACGCTTTTCCTCCCGGCGCATAAATTCCCACAGACGACAACGGTCGAGTTACCTGCCCCACAGTTACCCCTTCCACAACCCTTAAAGACCACCTTTCTTTGATCTGCCTTTTATGGAAACGCGCTATGTTCATTGCCGCTTTCTTCAAGGCGTTAACTACATGGCGCTTCAGCTTTCCATACGACTCCTCGATCTCCTTCTCAGTAACTTTCAGTTTCAACCGGGTTAGGCGGGTGTTATCAAATTTTTCAGTATAGTGCAGAAGGGCTTTGTCGCCCTCTTCCTTAACAGCATTTATTACCTCTTGAACTCCTGAGGATACTAGAGATAGGTCTATTTTCCCTCTGTTCATGATCTGGCCTAGCGTTTCTCCTTCGAGTTCTTGGCTGGTTATGATCTTCATTTCGTTAGATGCCTCCTTAATTTGTCGAGAAGCTCGTTGATCTCGCTCTCAAAAATTCTGTATGCAATTTTATTACATGCCACTCTGCATGAAGAATCAAGAATGGTGGCGATGCCTTTTAGGTTGTTTTTCCGCAGCGTTTCACCAGTTTCTGAAATATCTACAATTATTTGGGCTAATCCCAGTTTCGGTGCTAGTTCAGCGGCTCCACGAACTGTTAGAATCTCCACCTGTTTTCTTAGACTTTCAAAGTATTTTCGGCTAAGGTTTGGATACTCGGTTGCAACTCTTTCCACCGCTGGGATATCATTGATGGAGCAAATCGTTGAATTTTCAAGAACTGCGACGACAAGCTGGCACTTTCCAAAGCCCAAATCCAGCAGTTCATGAACGTCCGCTTCTCTTTCGAGAACGATATCGTGACCAGTTATGCCGAGGTCTACAGCGCCATACTGGACGTAGATGGGCACATCAAAGGCTCTTGCAAAAACTGCCTCAAATCTAGGGTCGGAGGTCTCCGAAATGTAAGCTCTTTTATCCTCAAGTATGTTTATGCCAGCATGTTGCAATGCTTGAATGGATGGTTGTCTCAGTCTTCCTTTGCTTGGTATTGCTATGCGAATCTTTCTTCTCATACCGGAATCAGCCTCCAATACGTTGCAGAAAAACCTCAAGGGTCGTATTCGTCGCGATATCTAACCGTGTGTCGTATATGGTTGCAGGCTTATCAACAGATGACCCTAAGAAAACCACGTAGTCTATTTCACTAAGCTTTGCGTAGTTTATAATCTCTTTCTTGTCACTTTTCGCTACGTCTAACACTGCGGTTAAGCCAGCGTCGCGAACGACGCTAACGGCTTTAACTGCCGCGCTCCGAAATCTTGACTTTACAAGAATTTTGATATTGTTTCCTTCATGTAGTTGAAAACCTTGAGCCAAAAGAGCTTGCAGACACTTTTCGATCTCCATCGCAAAGCCTGTTGCCGGGATTTTCACGGTTTCAAATTTTTCGATAAGGTTATCGTATCGACCTCCTCCTCCCAAAGGAAGGCCTAGATTCGGGACAGAGGCCTCGAACACAATCCCAGTGTAGTATTCAATTTTTCTGATTAAAGAGAAATTGAAGAACACTATGTCCTCAACATCGTAGTCGATTAGAATATCCTTGACCTCTAAAAGAGCCCTTAAGCAATTTTCTGCTTTTCCATATTTTGATGAGTCAACTGATACTGAGGAAACTTCTTTTAGTCGTCTGTAGCGCGAAAGTTGTAGAAAGACTTCCCTTAGTTCAGAGGAGAAATTGTTCTGATCCATGAATTTTTCCAGTCGTTCTTCATCTCGATATCCTAAAAGGCTCAGAAGATTAGCTTTCTTTTCTTTGCCCAAGCCTGTGGCTTTAAGTAGATTTTTAAGTAGGCCAG
>Ga0315314_1001565_pt1 | contig 20492 bp, 18 predicted proteins | sample TDP9_MG_FD_203631 | JGI IMG/M metagenome (GOLD analysis project Ga0315314, IMG submission 203631) | Freshwater sediment microbial communities from Lake Towuti, South Sulawesi, Indonesia - TDP9 | ecosystem: Environmental > Aquatic > Freshwater > Lake > Sediment | place: Indonesia: South Sulawesi... | reverse complement strand
TTCTACAACCGTACCCGTGACGATGACGTCCGCTCCAGCGCTTACTATTTCCTTCACTTGTTCACCAGTTCTTATTCCCCCACCCACTATTAAGGGAACACTGATGAAGTTTTTTACCATTCTTATCATATCGTTTGGCACTGCTTGTTTAGCGCCAGACCCTGCCTCCAAATACACAAATCGCATACCTAAATACTGCGCCGCCAGCGCGTAAGCGGCAGCGAGTTCAGGTTTATTGTAAGGAATTGGGAAAGCCCTGCCTATGACCCCAGCTGAGCCGCCGTCTCCAACGATTATATAACCTAGTGGGATGGCTTCTAAACCAAATTTTCTGACCAGAGGAGCGCCTAAAACTTGTGCTCCCGCGATAAAGTAGGGGTCTGAAGAGTTGAGAAGAGACATGAACCAAATAGCGTCCGCATACTTGCTAATGCCTGTTACGTTATTAGGAAAAAGAATCACGGGAATCTTTACCGTTCTCTTTATCGCTTTTACAACCTTGTCCAAGTGAGAAGCCGAAACAAAGGTAGACCCGCCAACCATTATAGCCGCTGTTTCACAAGATTCAGCGACTTGAGCCAGGCGAGATGACAGTCGTGAAGTTACCTTTTCAGGATCAACGAGAGTAATGTGAACGGCTCCATCTTCCTGAATTTTATCTAGCAAATATCTCTCTATTCGACCAACCAATGCCTAATTCCTCTACGCTCCTTAATTTTAACCTTTAAAGTATTTATCAATTATTCATTGTTACGTTTTTCGGGGTTTCACCCTTCTTGCAGTATCCGCGGGAAGAGATTAACAACTTCTGCCCATTTTTATGAAAGTATGCATGCTGAAAATGATCGTCAGCCGAGTATTTTATGTGCTGGTTGCTCTGGAGTAGAACTTGTCGGTGAAGCGACAGTATACGTCGATTTCTCGAAACGCGGGTTTAATGGGTACTTCGTCCATTAAGCCACAGCTTCCACATCGCACTGTGGCATGCCCTCGCTCCCTTAATAACTCAACCCTAACCGCCTCTTTTCCGCAGCGGGGACAGAGGAAGACCCTAGGCAATCGCTTCTTAGGAATACGGACTACTTTTCTACGCCTTCTACCCATGCTCTGCCTCCTATAGCCTACTTAAATCGGTGACTACACCAATGTTCAGTATATCGTCATCCCTTAAATATTTGTATAGCGGAGATAACGATACGTGATTTAAGACCGGAAGTGTTCCATTCATTAAAAGAACAACAGAAAACCTATGAGGGCATGACCATGAACAAAATCCAGATAATTCGAAACCAAGACGTAGACCGAGTATTGATAGGAGTACCTGAAGGACACCATCACCTGCGAGTATGCATCCGATTGACAAACAAGTCCTCCATTGTTTTTCAAGAGGCTACGATAGCAAACATCCTACGGGCGTACACCACAATCAAAACGCACCCAACGATTCGAGCTCAAGAGCTTAAAATGGAAGCCTTCACACCACAGCCTCTTAAAGAGGGTTTTGCAACATATCAGCTTCTTGAAACTTCTAGAAAAAGCGAAGACGTTGAGGAGGAGTTAAGGACCCTGCTTGAGATGGGAGCGGCGACTACTTAAGATCCTTTACAACCTCCTCTATTCGGTTTAACGCCTCCTCAATCTTTTCATATGCCGTGGCATACGATAAACGTAGATAGCCCTCGCAGTATTTGCCAAACGCGGACCCCGGCACAGTCACCACCTTTCCTTTGCTAAAAAGACGTTCCGCAAACTCTTGAGAAGGCATACCTAACCCTTTGATGTTCGCAAACATGTAAAAGGCTCCCCTCGGAAGAAGAGCGCGAAAGCCCCCAATTTCATTTATTTTTGAATGGAGAAGTCGCCGCCGTCTGTCAAACTCTCGAACCATGTTATCCACGAAGTCCTGTGGACCCTCTAACGCTGCCACTGCGCCGTACTGCGCCGGACCGTCGACACACGCAACAGCAAACTGATGAGTCAGCATCATCGAAGAAATTAATTCCTCAGGACCAAACACAAAACCAACGCGAAAACCCGTCATGGCATAGGTCTTAGAAAAGGAATTTACAACCAAAGTACGCTCTCTCATCCCAGGAAAGGTAGCTAAACAATAATGCTTAGCGTCGTCGTATGTGATCTTTTCATAAACCTCATCAGATATCACAACCAAATCACGCTCCACCGCGAGTTTGGCCAGCCCCACCATATCTTCGTAAGACAGAACTGCCCCTGTTGGGTTGCTGGGAGAATTTATGATCATCACACGTGATTTATCTGTGATCAGAGACATCACATCACGAGCATCAAGCCTAAAGTCCTTCTCCTCAAGTACCGGCATCGACACCGGAACACTGCCCGCCAGCAGAACATCCGGCTCATAACATATAAAACCTGGGTCCGGAATTAACACCTCGTCGCCTGGATCAACAAGGGCGAGTAAGGCTAAAAAAATCGCCTCAGACCCTCCCACCGTGATCAAAATTTCTGACTCCGGATCATACGACAAACCGTAATCATGCTTTGCCTTTTTTGCCAAGGCTTCCCGCAACTCTGGAATCCCCATGTTAGGAGTATAGTGCGTTCTACCTTCGTCTAAAGCTCGTTTAGTTGCCTCCAGAACATGAGAAGGGGGAGTGAAATCCGGCTCGCCTAACCCCATACTGATCACGTCTGGAACGCCCTGCGCTAAAGCGAACAAACGACGAATCCCGGAAGGTCTAATTCCTCCTAATCTTGCTGCAGTTCCAAAGCGTTTTACCAATGAAATCCCCCGGTACTATTATGTTTTCTTAAACATAAAACGTTTACATTGTCGTTTTATAATAACTATTTGATGATTAGTGAAAGGGACCGCAAGCTATTTGTACTTGTATACAAAGTTGTATCCATTAGACCCACCTGTTGGTGAATAGTTTGCATCTCAAAGAAAACGTCCAAAAATGGCTAACGCAATCGATAAACGACCCCATTGCAAAAATACTGGCAAAAAATAGTAACATAACGAAAACACAGCTTGAAACAATATTAATCGACATTTTAGCTAATAATATGTCCGAAAGACCGTTAAAAAACGAAGAAAAAGCCAAATTACGGCTCTTAAAGGCAGGAATAAGCCGCGGTTCCTTCAACAGAACTTTGAGACAAGCTAAAAGAAACGTAATTCAGTCAATATACACAATACTTCTTCTCGGATACTTTGGAATATTTGAGGACCCCCGTCTAGACCCGTATCTAGAAGTTGCAAACAAGCTACAAACTTACATGAGCGCATACAAAGACATGGTGGGGGGCAAAGGGATCATCGATGAACACACAAGAATAGTGAAAATGCTACGTGAAGAGCTAGAAGCCAGCTTAGAGCGATTGTCTAAACCGAAAACCTTGTAAACTATGTGATATCACAGGTCACAAATACAGCAAATAAAGCCATATTCGGGGAAACAATCATCTACGAGGACATTTCATGTCGTTTTGGTTAATTTAAATCCTTTTCACAGAGATCAAGTAACACGGTGCCTAATGTATCATTAGAAAACTCGTGGCTGTGTGAGGTGTAACATGATACGTGATGTGTGATATCACATACATCTCTTGTGATGCCATGAACTATGCGTGGGATAATCTATCGCCTAGTATGAATTGTTTGACGGACTGGGAAGAAATTTTATTATTGGCTTTGACTATCACTAATTCCCACGGAACGGGTAGAAGATTGCCGTGGTTGCTTGCATGTAATTGTGATGTTTAATGTATCACGGGTGATCACGATCAGATCACACTTTCATTGACGATCCCATAAACTTATTTTTATCTTTTGCGGAACTATTTGGAGAGTGATATCACATGTACTATGACCCGCTTTTGATTGTTACAATTCTTTTATTACTTATAACGTTGGTTGCGGCTGTCTTATATTATAGACGAATCAGGAGAGTTCACGAGGAATATGAGAAAGCGAGGGATGTTGTGGGCGATGTTATTATAAGCTTTAATAGGCAGATGCAGAGGCAAGAAGACCGACTTGGTGTTACCGCTTATAAAACTGAGGCTCTTTCCTCTAAAAGTGAAAAATTGATGAGGAAAGCAGAGAACCATGACAGGCAATTAACAGATCTCGCTGCAAAAGTTGAAGGTTTTTCGGGGATTGACCAAAAAGTGTCTGCGCGAATTAATGGCATAGATAAAAAAGTTGATGCTGTGGCCGCAGTCCATGAGAAGATGATGCAAAAAATTGCAGATGTTGAAAAAAGAGAATACAAGGTCCCGGCGATTCCTGAAACGAAAGTAGAGACAGCGGTTCCCATTAAGCGGGAAAAAGTGCTGGCTCCTTTAACAGAAACCGAGTTAAACGTGCTGGAAATTCTTGCCACTGAAGGTGGAAAAACCGCCCCTGAAATTAAGGACAGGATAAAGCTCACTCGGGAGCATACTGCTCGCCTGATGAAGAAGCTGTATGAAGAGGGATATCTGGAGCGAGACACACAAAAAATACCATACGCTTACCGCGTAAAAGAGGAGATGCGCAAAATCTTGAAAAAAGCAGAGGCCAAGACTTAACACGATTGCTGCAGCTAATTATTTTAACGCTCATTGCCGTGTAACAAGGCTTTCCCCCGCTCGACGAAGCTTACGAAGTCTCTCATCCATTTCAGAAAGCGCTTCTGAAGAGGGGAGTTTGTAATCAACCTCTCCCCTCTCGTCCAAGTATTCCGGATAATGACTGACCCTTATTGGGACGGCAAATCGAATTTTGGGCTCTGATATAAGCAAGGCTTCCCCCACGTCCAGCATCTTGATCTCAGTGTCACTGTACTCTAGGAAGGGCGTATTTTTTGTAAGGTATCCTCTGTCTTGACTCAGCTCTGTTTTCATGATCACCTTGGTCCAAAGCTCAGCAAAGACATCAAAATTTATTCTCGAGGGCCTGGGTGTAACAGCGTTAAGCCCAACCCGGTACTTTCGATATGTTAGAGCGATGTCTGAGAATATGGTCTTGGGTTTGTTGGGATCAAGAAACTCGTGGGCTTCCTCCAAGGTTATTAGAAGGGTGGGTAGTTTTCCCCACTCTTCATAGTTTTCTTCCCACATCCGTTTATAGTGGCGTGCTACACTAGACGCGGTGAGACATGTGATGTTGTATTGCTCTTCGGAGCTTATCCCAGATATATCAACGAGGCATGTGATTCCGTTGCTGATGTTTTGGATCACGTCATCAATGAAGCTGTATTCGGAGGGTGGAAACAGTTCCGGCGAGAGGTCAGAAAGTTTATGCATTAGGGCCTCAATCACAACCTTGGCCTTGTAGCCAGTTATCTTTCCAACCCCGGCGTGTCCCTCCGCTCCATAAGCTTCAAGTGCATCCTCTATCCAGCTCTTGCCCAACCGTTCATAGAGCCTCTTAGCGAGTCTATATTGAGGAAGGCCTATCTCAGGGAATATCGTTTGAAGCTTGCCAGGATGGAGAGTGTACAATCCTACGCGTAGCTTGCCTTCTCTAGCTGAGTAGTAGCGGACCTTGCTGTGGAAGAGCGGATGATCTCGCAGACCCCTTTGAGGCTTGATCTCCTTCCCCTCAAGAAGCTGCCCCGCGAAGTCGAAAATCAGGCCAACGGTTTTTGGGCTGTGGTCTATAATTTTGGCGTTCAGGATCAATTCACAATTCGTTTTTCCTGATCCTGTCATCCCAAACATGCCCATCATGCGAGGTATAGTTTCGACATCTATGCCCACTGACCCAAGTACGTGCTCTCCAGAGCGCAATCGCCCGATATCCAATTCTCCCACAAGCCTCAGAGACGAACAATCTTCTTCACTGGCGGCGTACACCTTGTCCCTATAGTTGGGGTTAAAAGTGGGAGAGCGAATTCTTCCCGCCTTCTTTTCAAGAAAAAGAATGCTCTCAACGCTTCTGTAGCTGGAATATGGGCCGAACGCCTCCTTGCCTTCCGCTTCACGAAGCTGCTCGATGGTACCGAGGGTAGAGCTACTTTGTGCGTTCACAACTCTCGCGTAGAAGCTCCTTTCACCAGAGTCTATCCGAACTATCTGGCCAAAGGAAAGGTTTACACCTTGATTGAGAAAGAAGAAGATTCTGTCCCCCTGCGCTCCACACACAAAGCCCACTACCTCAGACACGTTCTACCCACTCCCATTCAAAGGCATGTCTCACTCCGTGAAGCTCATCGGGAAAGCTACACGAAAGCTCCTCCGTGCGGAGTACATCAAACAACCCGGCACCAGCGAGGGTCTTCTCGACCTCATCATGATAATGGAGAAGCATGGAGTCAGATGGAGCGGAAAAGTCATGGGCAAGCCAGAGGGTAACTGGATATCCAAGGCATCTTGGATCTTCAGAGACGCAGGTAAGAGGGGAAAGTAGTTCATGTACGTCGCATTCAGTCAGATATTCCATTATATCGCAACGGAATGCTCGTGGACTCTCTTCACACAGCTTCACAATTGATATATCACCATACTGGTGTCTATGTGTGTCTGCCTTTCGGGCGGGATAGTAAAGCCAGACAGAGTAAGGAGACAGCATGTACGTCGCTGCTATGAGATCTCGACCTTTTTCATCATGAAGCGACGGAGACTGTTTGCTTACAGCCAGGAGTCTGATGTCTCTCTTCTTGCATCCTTCGTAGAGTTCTACTAAGAACTTCCTTTCCCCACCAAAGTAACTTGCTCCATCTAAAAGAAGATAGTCGCTTATGCTTGCTTCAGGTAGTAAGTTCAAAGCTATCTTGCTCTCTAAATTTAGCCTTCTATCCTGCAAAATCCTGCGACGTACATACGCATCTCCAATTTCAGTGTGTATTTCTTCCACGTAGTTCCAATTTACCTCCCGCTTTCTCACCACAGCATATGCAGCCCGAAGCAGGTAAATTCCCCAGTTGTTGGCTCTCTTCAATGTCCTTGTAGAGCAGTCAACGGCATAGAAATGTACGTCGCAGCTGCCTACCCGTCTCAGAGGCTTAAATCTTGACTTGTCAAGCTTTACTGCTATCACGGGCTCCTCTTTCATCTCATGGTAACCTACTGCTCGTCCCTTGTCAATATATACACCCAGTTTCTTCTTCATCTCAGTTAGATCTTCCCTAATTCGGTCGCTCATCCAGCTTTCTCCTTAAGAAATTTGTTGTTATTCTTCCATAACGCTTGGGAGCTGATGGTGCTCCTCTTTATCCATTTAGAATCGGTCGCTTACTTATTACCTTTTATTAAACTTAGTGTTCTTTGAGAAATTTCCGTCATCGTTCTGTATCGTCGACTGTTGGAAGCCCCGCTCTTCGCGAGGACTCCGCGATCAGCCATTCGAGACAGGTATGTGGAGACGGTGCTCAAAGGTATGGGTTCCTTGAACTCTTGTTCATACATGGATTGAACGTCCTTGGATGAAAACCAGACGATGGGGAAGTGTTTCTCAGTCACCATACGGATTTTATCAACTTTGGAAAGCTCAGTTGTGGCCTGGTTCCAATCAGGGTTTAACCCAGGCATGCCTCCAAGCAGTTCAACGAGGTCCAATAGGCGGAGCGCCTTTTCCCTGGTCACCTGCCCCTCAAAGGTTATCGTGTAGCGGTTTCCACCTCCGTCGAATACCTCTACCCGCATCTTCTTAGCTGGCATCCTGAGCACCCTGACACGCAAAGTTTACAAGTTTACTCTTCACAGATTATAGAGATTGCGGTGAAGAAGAAAAGAAAAAAAGACCAAAAATGCGCTTTAAACCGAAAAATAACCGAACTTTACATCTTATTAGCTTCACAAACTTCGCTTCCTCAAAATTTTCTTAAACAGGAAAAAGAACAAGATTATCCCCTTTTTCCAGTAGAAGCCGAGGGGTCGTCCCTTTGCATAGAATACGACACAGAAAAGTTAATTTTAAGGAAGAAAGCCCGATAAGAAAACATTAAAGAAGTCAAATTTCATGATCTTCACAAAAAGTTAATGTTCAACAAATAAACACTTAATGAAAACCACAAACAAAAGCGGGGCGGGGTTCACCGTTATTGCTTTTTAATCATTGTAGAAAGTAGCCGAAACAACGTATATTTATTTGACAATCATCGTTGCCGAGGAGAATTGTAAAGATTAAAAAGATAAAGATACGATATTACAAGGACACCCCCAACCCCTTGGTTTCCACTGGACTTGCAAACCTTGTTGGCAAACTTGAAACAGCGTTTTCAACAAAAATTTTTATAAGAAGCTCAAAAAGTTCTATAAGAATCATTAAATAAAGATTATTCAACTTACCTTTCAGAGTATTCCTTCTTCATATAAAGGAATCCAATTATACAATAACCTCAAGAGTATTCCATAAGAAATGAAGGGGTGTGGGGGATCGGATGTATGATTTTGAAAAAGCTTTTGTTTCTGATAGAGCAGGAAAGGGTTAAGACTCGTTAAGATTAACGTTCTGCTTTTAAAAATAGGAGGTTGTTTTTGCTTCGCTTTAGGTTTTCTGCATGTTTTATTCAGTTTTTTGTACGGGAGTTTTTATTTTTGTTCAAGCTGAAAGTGAGGCATTACACTCGCAAGTTAAATATTGGGGGTCCTTCTATGGATGCATCTAGGTTGTTGGATAACGTTTTTGAGCGCTTTTTAAAGACTCCCAGTATTTTTAAGGATAGGGAGGTGCTACGGCATGACTATGTGCCTGAAAAGCTTCCTCATCGTGAGGAGCAAATTCGTTACCTTGGTGAAATCGTTGCTCCTGCTTTAAGGGGCTCTCGTTGCTCTAACCTCTTTATCTATGGAAAAACTGGCACGGGAAAAACCGCGGTTATAAAGTATGTATTAGGCAGGCTGTCTCATAGAGCCCATGAGTTTGGAGCGCCGGTTAAGGTCTGCTATGTGAACTGTCGGCTAGCCGGCACAGAATACAGGGTTTTTTCAAGCTTATGCGATGCCGTGGGGGCGGAGGTTCCGTTTACTGGCCTAGCCGTGGGCGAAGTATTTGATAGGTTTAAGATGGGCTTAGATTCGAGTAGGCGCCTTTTTATGGTGGTTCTAGATGAAATTGACGCGCTCATAAAGGCAAGAGGTGATGTTCTACTCTACGAATTGACTAGAATAAACGAAAACCTTCGTTATAGTAGGGTCTCTCTTGTAGGAATTTCTAACGACCTTCGGTTCAAAGAATTTCTTGATCCGAGAGTCTTGAGTTCCTTAAGTGAAGAAGAGGTAGTATTTAGGCCGTATGATGCAGCTGAGCTTCAAGACATTCTTCGAGACCGTGCTCGACTTGCGTTTCATGATAGTGTATTATCAGACGGTGCAGTAAGTTTATGCGCTGCACTAGCAGCTGCCGAGCATGGTGACGCTCGGCGAGCTTTAGATCTTCTTCGTGTTGCGGGTGAGTTGGCGGAGCGCGAAGGCTCTAAAGGCATCTCGGAGGATCACATACGGCGAGCTGAAAAAAGGATCGAGCATGATCGAATGGCGGAAGCTTTGAGAAACCTTCCTCCTCACTCGAAAATCGTTTTGTGTAGCGTCTATCTACTGGGTAAATCGAATGTTTCTTCTGCGATCACTGGCGACATCTACGAAATTTACTGCGAGCTTTGCCGTGAATTAGGGCTTACATCATTAACTCAAAGGCGGGTAAGCGGTTTAATCAACGAGCTAGACGTAATAGGAATATTGAACTCGCGGGTGGTAAGCATGGGACGTTATGGGCGCACGAAAAAAATTCGTTTAGGTATAGCGCGTAGTATTATTAGAGAAGGCTTTGCTACTGATGATAGACTTGGGCGTCTGATAAACTATGCACCTAAATGTTTGGCGGGAACTTCGAGTAGTAGGAGTTGAGGACGGAGGGTTCTCTAGAGAAGCGTTAGGTCGAAGGGACCAAAAAGCCTTGCTTGTCTGCGTTTTACTGCGAGGGGCCTGGATCGAGGACTTTCAAGCAGATATGATAACAGTAGACGGGCTAGACGCCTCTGAAAAGCTTATCACCATGCTTCGCAAGTTGTCTTTTGACACAATTATGCTAGCCGGAGTTTCTTTCGCGGGCTTCAACTTGGTGGACCCCCCTGCGGTTTTTGCGGAATTCCACAAACCCATTATTATAATTTCAAGGACAAAGCCAAACAACATGGCTGTGAAAAGCGCGTTGTTTCAACACTTTGGAGATTGGCAGGTTCGATGGAGCGTCTTCGAGAAACTTGGTGCTATACACGAGGTTGTTTCGATGCCTAATGAACCACCTATATACGTAGAAGTTGTTGGCAGCACATTAGACTGGGCAATCAAAACGATTTGTGCGTCAGCTTCTTGCTGTAGAGTTCCTGAACCCATACGGGTGGCTAGGCTCATCGCGCGGGGACTTACACATAGGGAGAAGCAAAGTTAATGGGTAAGACTTGTAAGGTTTGAAGATTTATGATCGGGGCGATTCCTGGAGTGGGTTCCAAACCCATTTTTCTTTGGTAGTCGGTTTGTTTCTGCCAAGCGCCTGAGTTCACCATGAGAATTCCACGGTATGTATCGTACTTCAAAACATGAACATGTCCGGCGTGGAAAATATCTGGAACTCTCTCTATCACCATGAAGTCCCTTTTTTCCGGAGCTATAGGGGTTCTTTGTCCGTAAATGGGCGCCAGATGTCGGCATTGTAGAAGGAGTCTCATGGCCTTGTCCGGCGTGTGGAAGCCCACATTTGGCACAACCGAAACGACATCGTCTAGGCTGCGGCCGTGGTATAAAAGAAGTTCCACCCCGTGAAGACTCAGTGCGCATGGGTTCCCAAGAGAATATATCTTTCTGGCCTCGTGGAGGGGTTCTGCATAGTTTCTGGGGATGGAGGGTTGAGGCAGAGCCTTTCGAGAAGCGTCATGATTTCCGGGGATGATGATTAATTCAATATAGTCTGGGATTTGTTCGATGAACTTCGACACTGCTCGGTATTGTTCATAGATGTCTCTTATTGCCAGTTCCCTTGCTTGCCCTGGGTAAACACCAATTCCATCGACAAGATCGCCTGCAACAATTACGTATTTGACGCGGCTTGCTATATTCCTTAAGTTTCCATTCCCAAACTTACCGTTCAACCACAACAGAAAACGATTGAGTTCCTCGTGCATAAGCATCTTGCTTCCAACATGCAAATCTGATATAAGAGCTGCATAAACTGGCATCGAAGCTTTATGCGGGGTCTTTTGAGGCATGTCAGGCCAGATGAAATCTTCTGCAATAAGTAGGTCGTTCCTCCCCTTGATAGCGTGGACACAAACAACCTGATCCAACAATAAGGACTGCGCCTTTTCCATAACCTCCGGGGTTGCACTCTGGGGCACGAGTATAGTGGCGCTGGCCTCTAAATCCTCAACCCTCAAAAAGATTCTTTGCTTAAATTCTCGTCGTTCAGTGATCATACCAATAATCGTAACTTTTGAATTAACCGAGGCCTTAAGTGCCTCGGATATGGGCATCGCGTCTTTAGCGTCCATCCTTTGTCTTAAAAATCTTTGTAACTTTTTAAAACGGTCTTGAAAATACTCTAAATATTCCTCCACAGACCCCGTCGCGCATATTTTATCCGTGGGATCCTCCATCACCTTTATGTCAGCATCTACTTCCTTTGCGTATGCACGAAAAGCAACCTTTCTCGCTTCAAGGATGGGCGGAGGCGGTGGAAGCGGCTTCACCTCTTCCTTTGCGGGAAAAGCTTCCTGCATTATTGTCTCTAAGAAGCTTCGGCCAATAAACAAAGGCTTTTCAGGGAGCCCCTCTATCTTCCTAATTGCCTCTTCCATTAACTTTATTGGGTCCTCTACTTGGGGGGACGTTTTTAAAAAGTCGAACGCCTCTTTGTCGAGTTGATATCCCGCCGCTATCGTGAAAGAAACAGCCCTTTGAAGCTTCTCACTCACAGCCTCGGCGTCCTCCCATCTTTTTAACGGAACAACGATACTCTTTTATTGTTTCCTATAATTCTGTTTTTCCTTGTAAGTAAGGACATCTTGTTGGCGCTGATGTCAGTAATCTCAAAGGGATAGCCGAAAAAAGTGTGAGTGTATATTCTTATTTATAACGAGCACATATTTTTATGGAGGTTTCCCCTTGGAGCTTCGCAAAATTCAACGAACGGGCGGCGGAACTTTTTTTGTGTGTCTCCCTAAAGGTTGGGCTGAGCGAAACGGACTTGATCGCGGTTCTCTCGTTGCTCTATCTGAGACAGTTGATGGGCGGCTTGCTCTTGACGCGAAGTATGGTGTGGAGCCCGCTCCACAAGTGGTAGTAATTAAGCCTACGCCGCATCTTGATCGTGAGATTGTTGGAAAGTATCTGTTGGGATACGACATCATTCGAGTTGAGGCGAAAGAAAGAATAAGCCCAAGTGATCGTGAACGTGTCAAGCAAGCGGCAAGTCGTTTGATTGGCTTGGAGATCATCGAGGAAGACTACGCTAAAATCGTGATGCAATGCCTCTTGGAGCCCTCCGCTTTTCCACCTGAAAAGATTCTTCGACGTGAATACTCCATAGCCTCAAGCATGCATCGGGATGCAGTAACTGCCTTGATCGAGGGCGATGTCCATTTAGCCAAAAACGTGATATCGAGAGACAACGAAGTCAATCGACTGTATTTTCTTTTAGTGCGTATACTTCGGACAGTTATTCAAAACCCAGGGTTGAGTGAAAAGCTGATGATCCGTCCTATCGACTGTTTGGACTATCGTTTAACGGCGAACTTAGTCGAGTCCATAGGTGACCAGTCCGCTCAAGTTGCTGAAAACGCGACTAAGTTGGGCACAAAGATCGCGAAGGAGCTTTCACAACCTCTTCTAAAGCTTCATGATGTTGTTTACAAATCGCATGAAAACGCTCTGAAAGCGTTGTTTTCTCGTGATGTTTCAGTGGCGGAGTCGGTAAGAGCCGAACAAGAAACCATTACAACAGTCTTTCATGAGATTGAAAAGATTGCTCACAACCAGCCGATTGAGCTTGCTCCGCACGTTCTTGCTGCTGCCTCCTCGATGAACCGAATTTACGATCATAGCGTAGACATAGCTGATCTCGTCATGCCAAAGCTTGTTTAATAATAGAGGTGCCTCTTCTTACCAGTTCCCGTAGTCGTTGCTTAGTTCTTCCTTCTGCATAGAGGCGCACCTTGGGTTCAGTTCCAGAAGGTCTCAGCAAAAGCCAGGATCCGTCCGAATAATTCACTCTCATCCCATCGAAGGTCCACACGCTTACTACATCTTTCTCTTTACTGATTTCAGCTTCTATCAGTTTCCTAACCATCACCTTTTTTTCATCTGGGCAAGCAAAACTCGTTCTGCATTGTGGGTAGTTTGGAATGTCAGCGAATAATTGTGTAACGTTTTTACCGTTTTCATCCAGCATTTCCACGATACGTGCCGCGGAGTAAATGCCGTCACCCCATAAACCCCACCGAGGATCGATTATTTTCCAGGGCTCAGCCGCTAACACCGCTTGCCTCTTTTCCCTCAAACTTACATGAATCTTACCTAACCTCGTCCTTTCAACCGTTCCTCCAAGTTTCTCCACAATCCAGTCTATGTAAAAGGAGGTGTCAACCGACGTGATCACGCAACCTCCCTTAAGCTTCTCTAAGACTCTCATAGCAAAAAGGGCGATAACGCGATCGTTCAGCACAAACCTCCCCTTTTCGTCAATGATGGCTAACCTATCGCCGTCGCCGTCGTGAGCGATACCCACATCTGCATGCGTTTCCCGCACAATCTGGGACAAAAAGTGAAGGTTTTCCGGCGATGGCTCAAGAGGGCGACCCGGGAAAAAGCCGTCTAGATGATCGTTGATGGCAACAACCTCGCAGCCCATTCGTCTTAGTAAAACGGGTGTAACCTCTGAGGTTGTACCGTTTGCACAATCCACCACCACCTTTATTCTCCTCCTTAACGAAGCAACCTTTGAAAGGACGGCTTCGATGTACTCTTCATTCGCATCGTAGAGGGCGATTACCATGCCAAGGCGGTCCCATGGAACGCCCCGGTATGTCCCAGTCATTATTGTGTGTTCAAGTATTTCCTCTTCGTCTGGGATGTATTCCATTCCTTCGTTGGTGAGACACTTCAAGCCGTTGTCTGTGGGCGGATTGTGCGAGGCAGTGACCATAACTCCCGCGTGCATTTTTCTCGTTCTAGTTTGAAAAGCCAAAACTGGAAGTGGAACCAAACCGATTGACGCAACGTTGCATCCGCCATAGAGCAAGCCAGCCGTTATTGCCGCCTCAATCATTTTTGAGGAGGTTCGATTGTCATGTCCAACCATAACGTCTCCTGCATTTCCAAGGTGCGAGGCTAAGGAGGCGCCAAACTTTAGGGCCAACTCTGGAGTGACCTTAGTAAGTATGTCGCCTCGAATGCCCGCAGTGCCAAAAAGCTTAGACATCTTCCTTCATCTTCTGCAGTTATTCTCTTCCACATATTTTTTGTTCAACTCGCTTATAGTGTTATGTGATGGCCGAGGATTAAGAAAACATGAAGGTTAAAATTTGAGCGTATATGAGCGTATAGAGATGCTGAGGCGATTTTGTGTCCGTTAAATACGTGAAAACCACGTGCAAAAGCGTGATCGGCAAGGGCTTCAGCTTCGTAGACCCTTGGTTCTGGACGAAATACTCCCTAAACCCCTATCGCGGTTGCGAGCACGCTTGCGAATACTGCGATGCAAGGACCCATAAGTACCTAATCCACGATAGTCCCGAGGATTTCTCCACTACTATCTTCGTGAAAGTGAACGCTCCGAAGGTGCTGGCTGAGGAGTTAGCGAAGTTGAAGAAAAGAGGGATAAGAAAGGGAGTTATAGGTTTGGGCGGAGTAACAGACTCGTACCAGCCAGCCGAAAGAAAATATCGCGTCACGAGACAGATCCTAGAGGTTATAAACGATCATGAATGGCCGTTCGCGTTAGGGACAAAGTCCGATCTTGTTTTACGAGACCTCGACCTCATTTCAGAAATCTCCAAGAAAACATGGTGCTATGTTGCGTTTACCATAACCACCCTTGATGAAGGCTTGGTAAAACTGCTGGAGCCTCGTGCCTCTCCTCCTCGGAGACGTTTAAGAGCGATGAGGAAGATTTCGGACACGGGCGTTATGACGGGGGTGTGGATGATACCAATCGTTCCTTACATAACCGATGATGAAGAAAACATCGAGAGAGTGGTTAAAGCTTCAGCGGAAAATGGCGCGGATTTTATTTTAGGTGGGGGAGGAATGACTTTCAGGGATAACCAAAAGATTCGGTTCACGAAACTGTTGCAAGAACATTTTCCAAGCCACATCCCAAAATATGAAGAGCTTTACGGTGGTGATATGAGTCCAGAGAGGGGGTACACAGCAGCTGTGATGAAAAAGTTCATGGCGGCCTGTCAAAAACACAAAGTCAAACATTACATTCCACCTTACATACCAGAGGGCGCAACCAAAAATATTCAAGTAGCCACCATGTTACACCAAATTGCCTATTTCTTACAGCTAAGAGGAGAAGATCCCTTTAAGATTCAGGCGTATCGCAAAGCCGCTCAAAGCCTCGAAACGCTTAAAGAAGACATAGAAACGATTCATCGGCAGGGAAGGCTAGAAAGCATCGTAGGTATAGGAAAAGGCATCGCTAAAATAATTGCGGAGTTCCTAACTACGGGCAAATGCGAATATTACGAAAGCTTAAAATCAACGAAGAAGGAGGGAACGGGGCCCATCTCGGGCTAACCTAGGGCAAAGGGAAAAATAGGGAAGTTGAGAATTAATTAAAATTATAAGAGGGGTGAAAACATGGAGGAGAAATCATTAGTCGAGTTTTTGGAGACAGCTCCCCTCTCCAGCTTCCACTACATCTTGTTGACCATATGCTCCCTGGGATACGCTCTTACGGGCATGAACGCCATGCTGATTTCAATCCTCTTAACTTCTATAAAGAATGAATGGGGCCTTAGTCTCGTAACAGTGGGGCTGTTGGCAAGTGCTGGGTACGTTGGCATGTTTTTCGGTGCCATAGTTTGCGGCTTCCTTGCGGATCTTGTGGGACGTAAGAGGGCGCTCCTTTTCACAGTCATCATATCTTCCATCTTCACAGGTCTTTGCGCGGGGGCATGGGACGTGCTTTCCATGGCTGCGTTACGATTTTTAGCGGGGATAGGTTTGGGAGGGGCTTTGCCTCAGCCCGGTGTATACATAGCTGAGTATACTCCTGCGAAGTACAGAGGCAGATTTTTAGGAATCACTGAAACGTCTTGGGTTTACGGGGTGTTGCTTGGTTTGTTTTCTGGCTGGTTACTAGTTGAACCGTTTGGATGGCGCGTCGTCTTTCTTATTGCTCTCGTATCCCTTGTTCTTGTTCCATTGATTGCATGGTTTATCCCAGAATCGATTCGTTACCTGGAGGATAAGGGAAGACATGAAAAGGCTGTTGAGATTCTAAGAAAGCTTGGACCCGCATCCATTCCAACTTCTAGCAAGAAATCTAGCCTAGGGGCGCATAAAAAATATGAAGGCAGATTGTTGGTCAAGTCGGCTTTAAGAGAACTGTGGTCGCCATCCTACTGGAAGAGTACGGCTGTGCTCTGGATTCTGTGGGCCGTCCTGGTTTACACGTATCATGGAATATTCATCTGGCTTCCGTCGATATACGCAACAGAATTGGGATTTCCGGAAGTGAGAGCGATATGGTTCGTGTTGATTGTGACATTGTTCCAAATACCGGGATACTACAGCGCCACCCTCCTTCTTGATCGTTTTGGTAGGAAGCCTGTCTTGATAGGTTACCTTGCCTTGGCTGGAATTGGCAGCTATTTGCTTGGATTTGCCGGAGAAGCAACTTCCATTCTAATATGGAGTTGTATAATTTCTTTCTTCAACCTTGGGGCGTGGGCCGGCCTCTACACGTATACGCCAGAACTCTACCCAACACATATGAGGGGAACCGGCTCAGGAGTGGCAGCGAGCTTGGGGCGATTTGCAGGCATATTTGCTCCCACACTGACGCCCCTCCTTTGGGCGAGTGCAGGTCTGTGGTTGCCCTTCACAGGCTTCGCGTTAGCGCATTTTGTTGCCGCCTTGGCAGTGGCGCTGCTGGGTGTTGAGACGAAGGGAAGGGTTCTAGAGGAGATAGCGAAGTAGCTCAAATCTATCAAATTTAATAAAGCGGCTACTTTCTAATCTATTCCGGTGAGGAAAGTGCATCGAACGTCGGCGGAAAGACCCGTGGTTGAGGGGGAAAGACAGTACCATATAGCGTGCAAACCTGGAGACCTCGCCAAATACCTTCTTGTTCCAGGCGATCCTGAAAGAGTTCCGAAAATTGCGGGCTTCTGGGACGAAGCGAAGGAAATAGCCTATCATAGGGAGTTTCGGTCTTTCACTGGGAAATATAAGGGCGTGAGCATATCTGCCATGTCCAGTGGTATAGGACCTGCCTGCATCTCTATTGTGGTGAACGAGGCGGCCAACATCGGCGTTGACACTTTCATCAGGGTGGGCAGCACCGGAGCGATCCAGAAGGACATCGAATGCGGAGACCTTATCATTTCAACCGCGGCCGTTCGCTTGGACGGGACAAGCCATCACTACATCATGGCTGAGTATCCTGCTGTCGCCCACTATGAGGCGTTGATGGCGCTGATCGAGGCGGCTGAACGCTTGGGAGTTAGATACCACGTGGGAGTCACGGCGACGACTTCCGACTTTTACGCTGGTCAGGCAAGACCATCCTTCCAAAACTTTTGGCAACCGCGACTTGATAACGTCATCCCGAGTCTTCAAAGGGCAAACGTGTTAAACTTCGAGATGGAATGTGCCACCCTCTTCGTGCTGTGTAACCTCTTCCAGCTTAGGGCGGGTGCTGTATGCGCTGTGTACGCAAACCGATGCACCAACGTCTTTGAACCCGGCGCTGGAGAAGAAGAATGCATCAAGGTTTCAAGCGAGGCTGTGAAGATTTTAAGCACATGGGACGCCGAAAAACAGGGAAGAGGGAAGAAGTGGCTGTACCCTGAACTTTTAAAATAGTTTGGATGAGCTTTCCAGCCTTACGCTAATAGCCTGTGCAAATTTGAGCGCGTTCTCAGACTAGACTCGGTCCTCTACATGATCCAAACAGGCTCCAACATGCCTGACTTCTAACGTTAAAACAAAATCCTTTTAGTTTAGAGGTGCGTTCAAACTTTCAGCGTGCCGGGGTGGCAGAGTGGCAATGCGCTGGACATCCTCAGAGACGGGGAGGAACAGACTCGAGATCCAGTGGGCCTTCGGCTCACAGGGGTTCAAATCCCTTCCCCGGCGCCAAATCCTTTTGTCAATTTAGCGAAACACATATGAGAGTGGCGTTCAGCAACTTCTTAATAGATGTAAACAAAAGAAAAAGGTTGAAGGAAAATGGACGAGAAACAAAGCATGTTACAACCTCAAATAGAGTACCTTCCGATTAAAGATCTGACAATATCCCCTTTTAACATTAGAAAACAGGTTGGCGATCTTACGGACCTCAAAGGCTCAATCAAATCGATGGGAGTGTTACAACCAATTATTGTGCGTCCCATAGAAGGAAAGTTGGAAGTAGTTGTGGGGCAGAGACGTTTCTTTGCGTGTAAGGAGCTTGGCTGGGAGAACATTCCAGCAGTCAAGCGAAAGTTGACAGATCGGGAAGCCTTGATTCTTTCTTTGACCGAAAATGTGCAGATAGATTCAATAGATGCTATTGACAGAGCAGAAGCCACGAAAAGACTGATTGAAGACTTGGAAAATGAAATGCCTCGTAGCAAGGCAGTTGAGGAAGCTGCTGAGTTACTGGGCAAGACAACATGGACTATTTACGATTGGTTGCGCCTGCTTGAAACAACCGAAGCTGTGAAAAGAATGGTTCAAGAGAGGAAGATAAGTATTGATACAGGGGCAAGACTCGCTTCTTTGCCAAAAGAACGACAGGCTGAAGTAGCAGAGGTAATTCACAAGGAGTATCTCCCTCAACCACAAGCCGCTAAGGCTATAGAGTACGTAAAGAAACGACCTGAACTTCCAGTGAGAGAGGCGGTAAAGACTTTTCTAGAGGAAGTGGAAGAATATTCTGTTACAGTTTCCTTCCCCGGTTTGCTCTATAAAGCTCTATCCGAGTTTGCGCAAGCAAATAAGCTTACTATCCAAGAGGTAATTAGAAGAGCAATCAAAAAATACCTTGAATCATAAATTTTGCTTCGGAGCAAAAACATGGACGTATCCCTCACTGAATACATAATGCTAGATGGTTCGAAAAAGACCTTAATAAAGCAAATTGGCAACGGTTCCATAATCAAGCGTTTTGATCTAACACCATCACCTAGAAATCCTATAGACATCGTATGTCCGCATTTCTTGGAACTAAAATGGGCATTAGGGTGTCCTTATAACTGTTCTTGGTGTTATTTGCGAGGAACCTTGCGACATTATCCAAGGAAAAAAAGCCCGACTTATCGGGATTACAATGACATTGAATTGCATGTTAAACGTTTCTTCCGAGTCACATATCCTTCTGAGGGTGAAATACTCAACACTGGTGAAGTTGCCGATTCCCTTATGTCCGAGGTGGCAAATGAGCCATTTTCGAAGTTTATTATACCACTGTTTGAAACCCAAGGCAAACATAAGGTTTTGTTTCTCACTAAAGGAACTTATGTGAAAAATCTTCTAGATATTACCCCTCATAACCAAGCTATAATAAGCTTTAGCTTAAACGCTGAGCCTGTTGCTAACAGATGGGAGATTGCCCCTTCTGTGAAAGAAAGGATTAAGGCTGCAAAGAAAGTGTTCGAAGCGGGTTATGAGACAAGGATACGGATAGACCCCATAGTTCCTTATCCCGAAGGCGACTGGCAAAAGCACTATAAGGAGCTCGTAGACATAGTCTTTTCCGAATTTTTTCCAGAGCGAGTAACTTTGGGTTCATTGCGGGGACTGCAGAGTACAATAAATGCGGCTGAAGATACATCTTGGGTTGAATACCTTAAAGAACCGTCAAATTGGGGTAAACGAATACCTTTTAGAGCGAGGCACGAAATCTTCAAGGCTGTTTTGGATTATTTAAAGGATCAATATGATTACACAAGGGTTGCCCTCTGTAAAGAACCCATATCGATGTGGGAAAGTTTGGGAATGGACTGGAAAAGATGTAGGTGTAACTGCGTGTGGTAGTCGTATGAAGCAAAAATGGAAGTGTGTTAATTGTGGCTTGGAGAGAGATGAGCGACCTAGAGCTTGCCCAAAGTGTGGTTTAGTTCAAGCGGGAAAATGGACGCATCAGAAATACGGAATTTTGGAGGAATACTGCCACCCGCTATGTTTAATTATGCGAAATCAAGGGATCGAACATTACTGTATAGATGCTTGTGCTGGAAGCGGGGTCGTTCAACTCTTTGAGAAACGTGAACTAACAGACGGTTCTCCACTGATAATGGCGAAGACTAGAGGTTGGGTCGAGAACACAATAAAAGACAAAACAAAGCAGCCTTCGGTTCAATGCAAATTTATCG
>Ga0315314_1001564_pt1 | contig 20494 bp, 16 predicted proteins | sample TDP9_MG_FD_203631 | JGI IMG/M metagenome (GOLD analysis project Ga0315314, IMG submission 203631) | Freshwater sediment microbial communities from Lake Towuti, South Sulawesi, Indonesia - TDP9 | ecosystem: Environmental > Aquatic > Freshwater > Lake > Sediment | place: Indonesia: South Sulawesi... | reverse complement strand
CATGCTCCATGGCAACAGAATGACGCCGTCATAACCCGTGTCAAGTAGCATCTCACAAGTTGTGTGCGAATTGGTTAGAGGATTCGAGATGCGAAGCTCGATGACTGGAGCTTTGTAATTGAATTCGTCGTCAGCGTATGGCCAGGTCAACTCGCCGTTCTTCGTAGGCTCGAGCCTCCGAGATACGTTCTCCTAGTCGGCCGATCTTCGCCGACTCTCACCACTATCCTGTGATCGACATCGCTCATGAGAGGGGTCAAGGCGTCGAGAGTGTCAGCGGCCCCTATGATCCGTCCCTTCTCGAACGCAACATACCTGCCAAGGTACTTGGCTGAGAGTTCTTCCTCTAGGGCTTCGTAGGCGAGGTTGTTCTGCAGGAACTCTCTGTCTTCCTCAGGAGCCTTCCATCTGAGCCAGTCTTCGAGGGCAGATGTAACAACCTCGGAGACGGTCTTTCCCAACCTAGCTGATTGGGCCTTAACCTCGCGGTACACCTCTTCTTTGACGCCCTTGACGTAGATACCTGCTCTAGCCATGAGGCAAGTGCGGATATTTGGATATTTACAAATTTCCGCCGCCCCGGCCGCCGTACGCACGGCTCCTGTCAGCATCCGGAGAAGCTCATACTCAAGCTTGCGTGAGGTCGGCGGTCTCTAGCGCGCTGTGATCGCGGTGACTTTCTCGGCTAGGCCCTTCATCTCAACCTTGAGCGTTGCCACTTCTCTTCCGCAAGGGTGACCTTGCTCTCCAAGGCATCGAATCTAGCGCTCATCTCGTTGCGGAGAGATGACATCTGCTTCTCTAGACCATCAATCGTTCCATTCACAGCTTTGAACTGTTACGCGGAGCATCGACCGCCTCTTGTGTCTTCCGTCGCCAGACTTGGTCAAGTGTCGTGACATGATGCAGAAGTTCAGCCCGCGCAGTCACGTACTCTCAGAGATCCACGTTCGAGCAGGTCAAGGAGAGGAGTGGAGCCGAAGAGGGTGGTTCTGGCTTGAATGGTCCTCGTGCTCGTCCGGTCCCGGTGGCGGTGTTGCTGATCCTTGCGGTCCTACTGTCAGCCAGTCCACGTGTCTACGCTGCCGCCTCATCAGTCCAGAATGCGGGCAGCTCGACGTTCTTGACTTACGGAGTCTCCTTGCCGAACTCGCCCTCCGCCATACAATATGCGAATGATACGGGTGAGCCTCTGGGACTTGGCTGGCTATCTGAAGATGTCCCGTCGGACGCGAGGGTGACGCCTGTCCGTGCGGCGGCGCTGCCGACGCACTTTGACTGGAGGAGTAGCTCTGGGTCTAACTGGATGACATCTGTGAAGAATCAGGGCGGGTGCGGAAGCTGTGTCGCGTTCGCGGCGGTCGGCGCAACCGAGGGGCAGCTCAGGATACAAGCGAACAATCCCAGCTGGAATGTGGATCTGTCAGAGCAGCATCTCTTCTCATGCGGGCGCGGAACATGCTCAGGGGGCTGGTGGATAAGCTCCGCACTGAACTACCTGCAACAGTACGGGACGCCGGATGAGGCGTGCTCACCATATCGAGCCCAGAGCGGGTCCAGCTCATGCTCAAACTCTTGCGCGGACTGGCAGTCGAGGGCGTTCAAGATCTCAAGCTGGAGCTGGACCGCCAGCAACCCCAGCGCCATTCAGGCGGCGCTAATGAACGGCCCTGTTGTGGCGGGCTTTACTGTCTACACGGATTTCTTCTACTACACCGGGGGCATCTACCGTCACACTTGGGGAGACCTCGAAGGCGGACACGCGATAGTAATAGTGGGATACGACTCGAACGAGCGGTACTGGATAGTCAAGAACAGCTGGGGCGCATACTGGGGAGAGAGCGGATACTTCAGAATCGGCTTCGGAGAAGCAGACATCGAAAAGTACGCCGCAACCATCAAAGTATCGGTCACGATGGTGAGCGCTCCGTCCTTTGACGGTGATGGGCTAGCCGACTTGGTTATCTATCGCGGAGGATCGACCAGTCGTGGAAATTGGTATTCTAGCAAGTCCTCTGGAAGCTACTCGTCGGTCGAAGTAATCGTAGCATTCGAACCCTACCCCGGCGACGTACCATTGATAGGTACGTTCGACGGAGATGGGTTGGCGGATCTCGTCATATATCGTGGCGGATCAACCGGTCACGGTAACTGGTATGTGCGAAAGTCATCTACGGGATATGCCAGTGCTGAGTTGATCGCTACGTTTGGTCTCTGGGGCGGTGACGTATCCCTACTAGGCAGGTTTGACGGCGACAGCTTAGATGATCTCATCATTTATCGCGGCGGTTCTGCTGGTCACGGCGACTGGTATGTTCGCAAGTCCTCTCTGGGCTATGCCGTGGCTGAACGGGTCGCTACGTTTGGGCTCTGGGATGGAGATGTCCCACTTCTCGGTCGTTTCGACGGCGACAGCTTAGATGATCTCGTCATCTACCGTGGCGGTCCTACCGGTCGCGGTAGCTGGTATGTTCGTAAGTCGACCGTTGGTTATGCGACAGCTGAACTGATCGCCGTCTTTGGTCTCTATGCCGGTGACATACCGCTACTGGGCAACTTCGATGCCGACAGTCTTTCTGATCTTCTCATCTATCGTAGCGGCGCGAGCGGCCGTGGTAGTTGGTACGTGCGTAAGTCTACTACTGGGTATGCGACAGCTGAACTGATTGCTGTCTTTGGTCCATTTGACGGGGACGTCCCCCTGCTTGGTAAGTTCGACGGTGATGGTCTCTCGGATCTTTTCATCTATCGCAGCGGCAGCGGGAGCCGAGGTCAGTGGTATGTTCGCAAGTCCACCGAGAGCTATTCTACATCATATTTGATCGCAGTCTTCGGCCTCTATGAACGAGACATACCATTGATAGCGAACTCGTAGGAGGTAGGCAGCCAACCTCGGACTGAGCAATGCCCAACAAGAGTGAGAATAAGTGAGTTTATCATCTATTCTGGAGATCCGGCACAAGCTGTGCGTTTTGGAGACGGTACGCTACGGGTCCCCGTTTTCGGGGCAGACTTTGCAAACCTTCAGATGCAGTGGTAGGCGTGTTGCCAGAGCCCTCAACTCCAAAAGAATCCGTGTCATCGCGCTCTTGGAACTGTGACAGCAGGGCGTCTTACGATGAGGATAATGCTGCACGTTTCCAAGTCTCTGCCGCGACGCAGATGTAGATTTAGTTTCAATCCCAGCAGATTTGACCTGGGCTGCACGCGTCAGATGCGGATGCAGGCGTCTTGGATGTTCTGAGTCGAATTGCATTACCCTTTACGTCAAGCAAATCCGTTGGCCTTGTGGTTCCGATGCCCACCTTACCGTCAGGCGGGAACGTGTTCGCGGCATAGGCGGGCTTCACGCCCTCGCGGCCGAGCAGCAGACCCGCGATCCCCGCACCCATAACAGCCCCTACAAGTTTACGGAGGAAGCCTCTCCTCGCAGGCTTAGAACCTTCACCGCCATTACCCTCCATATTTTCCAATAATACTCTCACCTCCCACTTCATGCTGAGTATCTCCCTCATTGCGCGCATCCTCCGCGCTCCGGAGGGCAATAGAGAGCAGTGAACCCCAAACAGGCAGACAGTGAATCTCAGAAAGCCACGAAGCTAGTATGCTCGTGTGTGGATTTCAGACTTTGGTTCGGGAGGAGCGCTGTGAGCGGGTTCTTCCCCCAACCGTGCGGTAAAAGAGTTGGAGTTGCTCAAGGCATGATATGAGTTCGCTCGTCTGTGAGTTGGATGTCCACAAGGACAACGTCTACGCTACGGTAATGAGTTATGGCGGCGAAGTGATCGAGAAGAGGAAGCTGTCCAACGATGAGGCTGTTGGCTTCCTTGGTCAGTATCCGACCGACAAGGTCGCGATGGAGTCGTCAACCTCAAACGTATCCGTCTATAGGGCGCTGAGAGGAGAAGGCTACACGGTACTCGTCTCACATCCGAAGAAGACTAGACTCGCAGCTGAGTCGCGTATCAAGACGCATTAGCCATTGACGAAACGCGGATGGATCTCCGCGCATACGCCGAAAGACGGTGCGCCCTTGCATCACCCATGGGCCGAGTTGTTTCAGGGCCGGGCAACCGGCCAAGGCCGGTGTCGGGTTTCCCCACCTACAACGGGGAGCGTACGATGACTATCGCGGCGGCATCGTAGAGTTTCGAACTCAAGGGCCAAGCACGCCTGACATTCAAGAAGTTGTCGGCTTCTGACGCCTAGGTGCATCAAGTACCGTCAGTTGCCTAGCCGATAATGAAACCTGCCGATGGCAGCAACGCTTCGCGGGCATAAGAACTACCGGGCTATTTTCGCCATCCTGTCTTCCATTTTTCTCAGGGAGTAGCCAATCGCATCAAGGATTAGACCTGCACCGATCATGAACAAACCCATCAGCCAGCACGTGACAGACAATAGGGCGCTTCCCCACAGCGAAAAAGTGCCGCGGGTCACGTACTCTACGATCACAGGCCACGCCACCAGAAATCCTGCTGTGATCAGTAGAAGTCCCACACCTCCAAAGAGCAACAGCGGGTTCGTGTCTCTAAGAAAAGTGATGAACGACCACGCAATCAGAAGACCGTCCCTTACCGGGTTCAGTTTCGTCTTCCCCCTCCTTCTCCTATATGTTATCGGCAATTCCGCGATCCGTCCGCGGATTCTGACCGCCTCAGCAAGGATCTCGCCATCAATTGTAAATCCACTCTGCCGGAGCACCATCCTTTGCAGCAAGGCCTTGCTCAGAGCTTTCATCCCGCTCTCTGCATCATGAACCTTCGTGTGGAACAGAATATTGTGAAGCACGCTCAAGATCCTGTTCCCCAGTTTGTTAACCGCGGACATGGCGCCTTCCTCCATGTTTGCGAATCTGTTCCCATTAACGACATCAGCCGTGCTGTGAACAATGGGCTCGATCAACGACGGAATTTCTTCAGGAAGGTATGTTCCGTCTCCGTCGAGGAAAACCACGATATCTCCTTTCGCAACCTCAAACCCTTGGATGAGCGCGCCGCCCTTCCCTGATCCGACCTGACGGAACACGAATGCCTCAGATTCCTTCGCAACGTGAGGCGTGTCATCGCTTGAGTTGTCCACCACAATTATCTCATGCGGATATGGCTTGAGGACAAGTTTACATCTTTCGAGGATATCTCGTATCGTTTCAGACTCATTCATAGTAGGGATTATAACTGAGATACTCTTGTCCAATGTGAATCAGCGCTCAGCCGCTCGAGAGTCTGTAGATAGTCCTTTCGGTATTAAACTGCTCTGTGTATTATAACACAGTATTAAACTGCTCTGCCGATCGAGCAAACTTCGATCACGGACTCTGACGACGCTGCCTCAGACGAAAGTCGCAGAAGTTCGCGAGCCAAGACTGTATTACCAACCAGTCACGCGGGCAGCCAGCCACCCGATGTTAACCATCTGATTAGCGCAATCACTCGGCTTGGGCTCGCGAGCGATTCTCTGCCCTGTTTGCGAGTCCTTGTCTGTCCTCCCGTCAGCTCGGCCATAAACGCATTAAGGTGTCCTCTTATCGTTGGGACTCGCTTCAAGGCTGGTCCCATCTCAGATAGGTCTCCAGCCTCAAGGCTCTTAACAGAGCTAATAGCTTTTCCAAGGCCATCACGGCTAAGGGCATGTGAGCGAATTCCAAGCATGTCGCAGAAAGATGCTACTCGCGTGTCGTGAGCCAAGAAAACCACAGGGCGGCCGAAGGCCAACGCCATCATCCCGGCATGAAGACGTGTTGAGATGACGAATCGTGCACAAGAGAGTGCACGAACCATCATGTTGAAGTCTCTGATCGATGGCTTGCCCCCGATCAGTTCAAGGTCAGGGTGCTCTTGGACGACGCAGGCTCCATCAGGGTATTCCCTGAAGAACCACTCGATTAGGGTTCGCTGGGCGGCTCTTGGCTCTTCTCGAAGGGTGTGGAGAAGCATCGCACGCATTGCCAATACCGGTCTCCCATCACCTTGCGAGAAGCCTGTGAATGCGTCGGGATAGGCAAGTACCGGGCATCCAACAAGTTCTGAACGCACCCCAAGAAGGCGCAGCCAGCGAACAGTCTGAGGATCACGAGCCCCGATAGCTTCCGCCTCACGGGCCCATTGCACTAGCTCTCTTGTCTCCTTGGATACTCTGAAGGACATCTTTCCCAATGGTCCACTATAGCCCACGCCGTAGAGTGAATACGGAACCTGGACCTGTGCCAGATCTTCTGTGCACCATTTCCAGCCCACAGCCTGAGGCTGGAAGATCTTGGTGCCCACGAAGATCGCGCGATCTGACGCATTGATATGGTCAAGCTCCTCGTTTGTAGGGGGGCCTCAGGAATGTGAATTCCTCGATTTCGTAGTCGCATTTGATACGTTGGATCATACGTCGCGTGGCTTCGCAGATCATCTGGTTGCCCGAGTTGATGGAATTCTCAGCCGGCAGCAAGAGTGCGATCTTCTTATCCGATACCACCAATATCCCCGTTCCGCATCTAGACCTGGCTCGCTTCTTCGCGTGTATTCGCTCTTGGCTGCGACCGCTAGGAGCGAGCTCTCATGTCCAGTTGAAAGGCGCTCAAAGAACTCAACTGTTGGTCAGCCATGGCACTCCTAGCAGCGGGATGAGAACCACCGAATTTGCAAAGGCTTGCACTAGCAAGTAGAGGGCGGCATAGGAACTGGGGTTGGCGAGCAAGCCTCCGCCGTTTCGCATCAGACGTTGCCTGATCATTGAAATGAGGTTCTCAGCAATCGCAAGAAGTCCAGCCGTGATAGGGAATACGAGGACTGGCCACAGGACAAATAGATACCGCTCGATGTTGACTCCTATCAGAACAACATAACCAGCAAGGAAAGGTAGGTATTCTAAAAGAGTCCTCGACACTCTCAGTTCGTGGAATCCGAGCACTAAGATGCAGAGAAATATCGCGAGCCGCACAATGGTTCCCCATGCAAAGGGCACGTGAGGATTCTTCATAATGAGGTCTAACGGTGCGGTGATACCGAAACTCCAGAGGACGACCTCAGGAAGAGGAGGCCCTGCTCTTCCCAGGAAAAGTTCGGAGGATGGTGAGACTATTACCCGATATTGCAGCGAGGACAATATCTGCGGCAATGCCTCATACACTCGCATACCCAGCGCGATCAGAATCCCCAGCAACATCATCAGTCCTATTCCCGCCAGAAGGTGAACTGAGAGTTTCCTTCTCATCAAGAGAGCCCCAAGCACGAACGCGAGGCTGAAGAATGTGACAGGATGAAAGAAAACGCCGATTGTCAGGAACATGCCCAGAAAGAGCTGAACACGAGATGGAGGTGCCGACTCCGAAAGCAACAGTACCACGTACAGCGATAAACCTACGAAGAAGTATGCGGGGGGATCTGTGAGGACGGAAGCTCCGTAGGCAATCATGGCCACCGAACTGCTGTAAAAAATGACTGCGAGAGGTCCCAAATCCGCGCGTCCTATCAACTTGGAACATTTATAGATCACGGCGAGTGTTGCGACCCAGAAAATTGTGTTGGCGAGTCCAAAGGCTATCTGCGCGCCGAATACTCGAACGACCGGTGACAGCATGAGTGGAAGCATGAATCTGATCCGATATGCGGCGTCTGGGGCATTTCCTGTTTCAGCAATCCGGATGTACCATCCTGAGTCTGACCAGAGTCTTCCAAAATTTAACAAAATCTCGGCTGCGGCGACACCCATCGCCGCGACAAGTAGCGATGGCATCTTGGGAACGGCCGGCAATATTGATCCTCTTGACATGTTGAACCATCGTTTCTATCCTTAAGAGAGACGCTTACTGAAACTGCAAGCGAGCAATGGGGCCACCAAGGTGATCGGGGGCTGCGTGCGAGAGCCGACCCATGGAGCTGCAGCGGACTCCGCCGTTCGGAGAGGTGGACCTACAAGTTCGAACCTGTACAACGAACCCTCGGGCGTTTCTACAACTTTGACCAGTATTACGTAGCTGGACTTCCCGTCAATGATCGTTTTCGTGTAGTTCGGAAGAGGAATGTTTTCCGCGTAATAGTAATTGTAAAACAGAACGACATCGAACTTGGGAAGCAGACCTGTGAACACAGTCTCGTTCATTGGCAGTGTCGCAAGAGTCACGTTTTCGATTCCGTGAAGGAAATCCTGCAGTCGAGTGTCATTGAGCGGATAGACAAAGATCAAAATGGTCTCGCGACTGGGCGCTTCCTTAAGGTGCTTAACATATTGACAGGTTTCCATCCAGAGGGTCTTCTTTAGAGAAAGACCGAAGACCTCCTCTTGGCTGGAAACGGCGCTCTGCGGAAATGAGGTCGACACAACATAGCCAAGCATGATCGGCCAAGTAACAGCCGCCCAGACTGTCCCAGCGATGACCATTGCGAGGAGGACAAGAGCTGTCGCATCTTTGGAGTACCGAGCAGCAATTTTCCGAAATCTTGAGAGCCGGGCTCCTGAGTTTCTGGCGAATCTGGCTAGTGCAAGCGCGCCAAAGGGAAAAGCGAGGAAAACGCCGGGCAGGCCCTCATAGCTGTATTTGAAGAAAGTGATTGGAATATTCCAGCTAGTCAATATCCCTTCGGTAAGGGTTACATTCAGGAATGCAACTAGCACAACTACCGTCAGGGAGGAGTAGATCCTCTTCAGTGCGCCCCTTGAGTTGTATGAATTGTACAGAAGCGCAGCCAAACCTAGAGCGCTAACGACTGTGAGAGGGGCATTCCAGAAAAGTGTGACTGACATAATCACATTCTTGAAAGTCGTGTACAAGAAGCTGGTCGGATTACCCAGCAAAGCTGTGATGAGATCCAGTCCTTTCGCGACGATTTCGTAACGCCCGTACCCCGCAAATGAGGTGGACTGCTCCTTGTATTCAGCCAACAGCCCAACTTCGTGAGCAACTTGAGGAGGAGCGACTTGAGAAGGCGATGGCATCGTGAAGAGACACTGAGGACGGAACATCGCGGGGAGGAGCACAGAGACGATCAGTATACCAGCAAACTTCGGTACTTTGAGTCGAGTGCGTGCATTCATCAGATACAGTAGGACTAGAAGCAGATAAGGCAGGAATGTGATACGGGTAAGCACAGCATGGGTAACCAGAATCATTGATATCACGAAATACACGTCTCTGCTCCGCTTGATCCAGAGAAAGAGGAAGTAGAGCCCAAGGGTCAACAGGAAAAGCGACGGGGCCTCAGTCATGAAGAGCACACTGTCAAAGGCAAACACCAGCAGCAGCGGGACGGACAGGACTGCCAAAGAGGCCGTAAGGTCATCAAATCCCAGAGTCTTATGGATTTTGTAAAGTATCAGCAAAGTTAGAACTGAAAGGCCTACTGGTAAGACGAAGCCATATTGCAGAAATGCGAAAACATCCTTGATCCCCGCCATCAGGCTAAAGACATACAGCAGAAAGACGTAGTTTGACCTCCAGTAGGAACAGTCCAAATATGGGATGAAATACCCAAAATCTCTTGATAGGAGGACGTACTGAAAGTACGTAGCTTCGTCGAATACCAGAAGTCCGGTCCTACTACTAACATAAGCTCTCATGACACCGAGCACCGCTGGGACAGCCAAAGCAAGCAAGAGCGGCAAAGTCTCAATTCGCAACGCGGCATGAAGCTTCGACTTCAGTATCCGGAAAGTGGATGGTAGCGTGTTCATCTATGTCCTGCCGTCCCCTAATCCAGCAATGTGCTCTTGCCTTTTTTGTTTGTGATTTCGTGGGACGGCAATAGTTCCAGGACCACTATGGGAAGAGCTCTCCGATTGCCTCAACTGGCAACCTTCTCTTCGACTTCGATGGTGTGCTCCTCCAAGTCGTAGCAATGGTACCGCTCCAAGTTGATACACCACCCTCTCAGCAATCGTCGAAGACTCGATCTATTGTAGAACCTCAGTAGGGGTCTAACGGCACGATACGGGACGGTCAACAAGGCTCTTCAACCTTCACGAATCGTTCCACGAATTTCGTTCATCGCCTTCTTGTCACCGCTCAGGTCTTCGTCTTCACCATGTCGGCCGGCCAGACCGATGTGCTCTATGGTAGTGTTCCTCCCTGAGATCAAGAAGCTTTGATGCCAAGGTGAAGAGGATCCGAAACAGTTTGCCGGGCAGTCTCAGGCCGAGTACCGTCTGAGTTCTTAACACTCGTTATCGCGTTTAGTAGAGGAACTAGCTGCGCCATCATTGCACGTTTCATCTTGGACGTTCTCTCCCGCAGATCTTTGGTGATCGCATCTTTGTTCTCCTCTAAACGTTTGGCCTTCTGCAAGAGAATGTCAGTGCTTACGTCCTCGATATTGACAAGATATTCCTCGAGTCCCGTCTGGCGCGCCAGACCGTGTGTTATGAAATGGAGATAGGAAATGCAGATTGTTGGAACATCGGCGAGCCAAGACAAGATATTCGAATGGACCCTAGTTCCTATGACGTAGCTAATGTTTAGATCTTCCAGAAGTTTGACGATCGAGAGTGTAGATAGATCTCTGATCTGAGTTATCTTGACCACATCTCTCACATCGGAGCTGAGAGAGTCCATGAGGACTTGGGAGAGATCCAAGTCGTTCTCCCGGCCGCGCACGTAGCTAAAAGGTAGAAGGTGGATGGCATATCCAGTTCTTGCAAGATACTCGACTGCCTCGACAATGCTTTGAAAATAGTTTTCAAACCGCGGTTGATCATGGAAGAACCATTTCCTTATGTTGATCCCTATCGCTTTCGGCCCCAGCTGCTTTCTATCGCCTGTGAGCAGATGATTCCTGCCCGCAAGCAGGAAAGCCATATCATTCGAGAGTAAGATGTTTTCGTTTCTTACTCGTAGAAACTCCCTCGCGTAGTCATAGGAGAACTTCTCTCTGAGAACGACGGCGGCAGCTTTTTCGAGAAGAACGCGCGTGATCAATCTGCTGAATGGATCGAGCAGGGAGCCTATGCTGTGACCAAGGAAGATCACCCTCTTTCTGGCTACTGTCGTAGCGTACGCGATAGGGTAGAGATACAAGAAAGCTCCTAGGTTCGAGAAGGCGTAGCCGCCGCCTATGGCGACTACTAGGTCCGCTTCGTGAATCCTCCTCAAGACCGCTTTCAAGGTGGGATCGAATGTCCGGAAGGTCACGGTCAGGATCCCGAGTGATATGAGGAGAGTTATGCCCATGAGACCCGATATCCACCTTAGATAGGATATCCCGGATATCCAGTATAGAAGATTCGACATTGCGCCACGGTCTCGGTTATCATCGGTGCCCAGGATACCGGATAGTATCGTGTTCAGGGCAGTCGGTATGGGCAACCGGCAGATCGTGCAGTCTCGGCCGAGGTTTTCCTTGTGTGGTAGAAAACTCTCATAATCTATCGTGATCAACGTGAACCTAACGTTGTGGAAAACAGTTCTCAAAAATCCCATCGTGCTTTCAAGTATCACCGCGTCTCCCTTATTGTTGTACGACCAGCTGCTGGTCAGCACGATGTTGATGGATCTCGATGTCAAGGCTATCGCTGCTTTGAGGGGCTTCTCGCGTGAGCGATCAGAGTTGATGCGAGGCTAGCTTTTCGACTTGCGATCCTATCCATCAAATGGAAGAGTCTTGTCATAATCCCGCCGTGTCTTCGAAATACACCGAAAGGGAGACCCGTCAATTTCACGACCTCAAACCCGTTCAGTCTGAGCAGCTCGGATAGGGCTCTTAGGGTGAAAGGTCGTATATTGGGGCCGCACTCATCGAATCGACTGGAAAAGATCTTTCCGGCTCCCCCATGCCTAAAACTTGCGTGCGTGTGAAAGGGCTGGAATCCCAGCAGCAGAATTCCCCTGTTTATCAAACAAGCTAGGTTCTGCGTGGTTAGTACCAATGAACCTCCAGGTTTCATGACCCTTCTTATTTCCAGAAGGAGGTGATCCGGATCGAACAAATACTCGATTACTCCTCCCATGAACACGGTATCCATAACACCACTCTTGAACGGTAGGAAAACCGATTCCGCATCACCCCTCACTACTTGAACTCCTCGTCTGGCGGAAAGCCTGCAAAATTGAAGAGACATTTCCACCCCATATATTTCCTCAAGATGTCCCGCCTGCGCGAGCGTGACGGTTAGCTCTCCGTTCCCCGGTCCGATGTCGAGCAATCTTTGACCTCCCACCGTTTCGAACAATTTCACTAGCTTGTTAGTTCTTTCGCGACTTGACGGATACGGGGCGGTGCAACTGCAAAAGAACTTTCTCTTTGCTTCGAACTTAGATCACCATGCCGCGTTTTCACCCTATCGACGTGATAAGTTCAATCAGAGTAGAGGCCCTCCGCAGATACGTATGCTCGCGGAGAGCCCGTTTCCGTGCCAACTCCGATGCTTTCCTTCGAGCCTCATCATCCGACAGAAGACGCTCATAGAGCTCAACAGCCTCGCCCTCGTCGTGGGCCACGAAGACTTCCTTGCCTTCCTCGAACCATTCTGATAGTCCGTTGATAGGATTGCAGACAATGCAACTGCCCATACATGCCAACTCAAAGAGCTTGGAGCTTGAGGATGCATAGACCTCTGCCAAGGGTTGCCTTGCTATGTGCAGCGTAACCTTGGATCTGCAGCAGAAGCGTCTATAGTTTGTCATTCCCAGATAACGAGCTCTACCCAAGTTCAGCCTCTCGAAACCTACACCGGCTATTGCGAATTTTCGTTGGGCAAGCTTCATTGAGGGGCCGCTTAGCATGGAATCTATCCAGTGGGCACGATACTTCGGGCCGATGCCGAAATAGGATACGTCGATGTCCTTCTCAATGGAGAGGGGAGTGAACACACTTGGATCAGCCCCTTCCGAAATGAAGAAGACACGCCTTGCCCCCATTTGGCGCACATCATCCACGGCTCCCTTGGAAGTCACGATGACGCCATCATACTGGCTTACCGCTGAATCATGATAGAGAGTTCCTGAGAGCCCGCCGAACCTGGGGAGGCTCGCAGGAGCATCCCCATCATAGTAGATGAGCGGGCAACTGACTTCCTTCCTCAAGAGATCCGGGACTCCACGGAGATATTTCATCGGTATGGTGAATAATATCACAGCGTCTAACTCGCGTTCACTCCTTGCGGTATTAGTTAGTTGCTTCGTAAATCTTGGCAAGACGAGCCTCAACATGGCGTCTCTGAAGCCTGTTGTCCTGTTCCGCAGGTCCATAAAATCTGTGAAGAATGGAAGCTTGAGCAACAATGCCTCGCCGGCCCTGTTCAATTTGCTCACTGTAGCAAGGGGATTCTGGTACGCCTGCCACCACGGCGATTCAACGGTCCTCCCGTAGAAGGGGATCATGATCACCTCGTGACCCAATTCCGTTAGGGCCTTTAGCAACTGCCACCAGACAGGGGCCATGCTGTTCTCCCGAATCGCCAGGTCGATACCTGATACTATTGCAAGAATTCTCAGACTTCTACTCAATCTGCAAAACACACCTTCCGTTGGATCAGAGCCTCATGGGTATGCTGGGGGCATGAAGCATCAGTCAAGTAACCAAGTGTTGGTTGGCTTTCCACCATTGTACCGTTTGAGCCAGTCCTTCCTTGAGCGACCTGGCGTGAATAGGACCCAAATCACGAACGTAGCGCTCAGTTGAGATGAACTGTGTTGTGCCGGAGGTCTTGTCCTGTGAATAGTCGGGAATGGCGTCGATGTTGAACATCGAAGCAACCATAGGCACAATCTCCTGGCCAACCAATTCGCCGTATGCAACATTGTAGGCTCCAGTTTTCCTTTCGTCTATAAGGCGCATCCACGCGAGGACCGCATCTTCAACATGCATGTACTGTTTCTTGTCATTGGATTTTGGATAGTGTACAGGCTTTTCACCTCTCATGCAGCTTCGAATTGTGTTCGGAACGACTCGGTGGTGGATGTCGAAGGGGCCGTAGATGTTGCAATTTCTTGTTATGAGGATGGGAATCTGTTTGATGTAGATCTGGCACATCTGGTCTGCTGCGGCCTTGCTGGCTGAGTATGGGTCGAGCGGGACAAATGGGGTATCCTCTCGAAATGGCGTAGTATTCGAGGTTGAGCCATATACCTTGTCGGTGCTGACGTAGTGGAAGAGCGATATTCTATCCTTGAAGGCTCTAGCCACCTCTAGAACTGCCGCTGTCCCGAGCACGTTGACGCGGTAGGTTTCGTACGGGATGACACTGCCGACCTTCACCATAGCTTGGGCCGCAGCATGGATAATCAGGTTGATGTCGAATTCCGCTATGACTCGGCTCAGGAGTTCTTTATCACAGATATCGCCTTGCACTATCACTATTGAGTCCTGAAGACCTTGCAGTCTGAGGGGGCATTTGGGATCGCTGTCGTGGAGTAACCCTATCGCCTCTTTGCCTCTGTCGACCAGATACTTGACTATCCAAGAACCGACGAACCCTCCTGCTCCTGTCACCAAAACAGCCAAGCAAACACGCCTCTCTTCATGAATCTTTTTCGCGCAGTGCCTATGGGAACTTGCCCAGAAAATCCTCCGCGACTGTGCATATGTGTTGAATGTCGCTTTCCTGAAGTGATAGTGAAGAGGGCAGCCAGAGGCCACAAGTGCTTGCCCACGTTGATGCCGGGAATTCTTCATCAATGTGTGAGTAGGGCGGCTGGGTGTGTATCGCAGGGTAGAACGGCCTTGTCTTGATCCCTCTGTTTTCCAAGTGACTCGCAAGACGAGTTCGGATAGCAGGGCTAGGCAGCAATATGTCCATGTACCAGGGGGCTACGTCCGAGAGATCCGTAGCAAGGAACTTTACTGGACTGTCTTTCAATAGCTCTCTGTATAGCGAAAACATGCTTTTCTTTTTCGCTAGGTTACGGTCGATCTTCTTCAATTGCTCCATGCCGATTACGGCAAGTAGGTCTGTGAACTTGAAGTTGTAACCTATGATATCGTGGTAGTCTACTCCGGAGCGTGGTCTTCCGAAGTCTTTTATCCGCCGAATCTTGTCGTAGAGTTCTTCGTCGTTGGTTACCACCGCACCGCCTTGACCGGTAGTTATGATCTTTGGCATACTGAAGGAGAAGCAACCAACCTCGCCAAAGGTTCCCAAGTACTTGCCGTTCCGTTTCGAACCGAGGGATTGTGCTGCGTCCTCGATAACGTGAATGCCTCCCTGCTGTGCAAAGTCCAAGATAGACTCGACATCAGGTGACCTTCCGTTGATCGACACCAAGATCACAGCAGCAGTCTTTGGACTGATGCTTCTCTTGATGGACTCAAGACTCAGGCATAGGTTCGTGCGCTCGATATCTACTAGGACTGGTTTTGCCCCGCATACCAGAGGGACGTTGGCATCGACTATGATCGTGAAGTCCGGTACGATAACCTCCTCTCCGTGACCAATTCCCAGAGCCATTAATGCCGCCATCAGAGCCGAAGTACCGTTGTTGACGACGCAAGCGTACTTGCATCCTAGGTAGTGGGCTATCATCTCCTCGAACTGCCTGGTCTTCTGGAATTCTGTTAGCCACCCTCCCGAGTTCAGGTAGTCGATGACAGCTTTCTTCTCCTCTTGTCCTATTACTGGCTCTATTTGATTAATCACCCTAGAGGGTGTCTCCTGGTTCATGGTCTCCACCTATCTGGGATATTTTGCAGGGTCGATTATGCCTGCACGTATTGCGGATTCCAGTTCCTTTACGCCGTCTTCAGCGCTCCGCTTGGCCTTGAAACCTAGTCTCTCCCCGATCAGCTTGAACGAAACCCGGTAGTTTCTGGGGTCGATCTTTGCGTCCAATGTCTCCATCTTTGCATCTGGAAAGTAAGTCACGACAATATCGGCCAGTTGTTTCTTCGTGTAGTTGCACTCGTCACTTCCGACGTTGAAGATTCGGGCGGATTTCTCCTTGGGCGATCGCAGCGCGAGAAGACACGCCTCTGCAGCGTCACGAACATGAAGCATTGGACGCCAATGTTCCGGACCGTAGATCTTTACCAGCTTTGACGTGACTGCGTCACGAACAAGCTCATGGAGAAGCAAATCAAGACGCGTATGAGGTGCCAGACCGAACATTGTCGCGAACCGGAGGACTGTTGTCGTGAGGTCAGAATCCCTTACTTGAATGACATACTTTTCAGCTTCTACCTTGGTCTGAGAGTAAACAGAAATCGGATCGAGATCGGCCTCTTCATCTAGAATCTCTCCGAAGTGGCTCATACCGTAGTTGCTACATGTAGATGCAAAGATGAAGCTATTCACCTCTGCTTGCTTGCAATGATTGACAAGCTGGAAAGTGGCCTGCTGGTTAACCCTCAGAGCTAGATCCGGGTATTCCTTGCAGAGCGGTTCTCCCACCATCGCCGCCAAGTGTATGACGCTCGACGCTCCGTGAAGTGCAGGCTTCACAGCTTGACTATCAGTGATGTCTCCCTTGACGAATTCGAAGCCGTCTGCACCCCACCATGGTGCCAGACCACTTGCTCCAAACATTAGAGAATCGAGGACCCGCACCCTGTAGCTTTCAGCAAGGAGCTTGCCCACCAACACGGAACCTAGATAACCCGCACCTCCTGTGACAAGGATAGTCGAATTCCTCATGAGGAACCACGAAACAGGAACTTCCTAAGCATATCTAAGAATTGCGGTCAATTGCTGCGATTCTGTTATCGCATGACATATCGCACGCTCATGAGCTGACAGAGTGGAGTGTGCCTGCAAGAAGAAAGATCGAGACATTGCCGAGTGCTCGCGTTTGGGTCTTCGAATCGCCGAGGTTCCGGTTTCCTATCAATGTTCGTAATCGCGGGCTTGATCCTGAACGCCTTGAACTACTCGATGAGAAAACTTGAAGCGAAGATCGATCGGCTAAACCGAAGCAAATGAGAGGCTTATCACGACACAGATCATGATTCCTTGCCTTGCGTGCGCCCAGACTGAGCGCCATGCTCTAAACGGTCCTAGGGCAGACGCATCGGTGCTCGACTCATTCTGGCCCGTTAGTTTCTGCTGCCTCGAGCTGGCATAGCTTATGCATCGAGCTCGTCTTTGAAGATTGAGACTAAGCGTGAGACCTGCCGTTTCCAGTTGAATTTTTCGATGATCAATCGTTGCCCCTCCCGCCCAAGCCTCGAAGCCAACTCCGGGTCGCCGACCACCTGACGTATTCTCGCGACCCATGCATCAGTGTCGTCGTTCCTTGCTGTCCAACCAGTCTTGCCCTCGACAACCAGCTCCGGGATGCCACCGACACGTGAGGCAATGACTGGGAGTCCGCATATTGACGCTTCAAGGAGCGTTGTCGGACAGCAGTCGAGACCCGACGCGAGCACATAAACATCCAAGGACTGATAGAACCGGCGCACTTCATGGGGATATGGCAGTCTCCCAAGCAGTCGCACGTTTGGAAGATCGGAGTATGCTTCTTCGACCAAGGGCGTGTACGGGCCGCTCCCGGCTATGTAAAAGTTCACGTCCTTCATGTCCTTGACAACGTTTGAGAACCAGATGAGACCTTTTACCTTTGGCAGGATATTATTGTCTTGGAGTATCCCCACTGCCGGATGTTTGAACGGGTATGCAACGTCCACCGGCGTAAGCCAACGATCTGGATCTATTCCTTGATAGAGCAGAGACGTACGCTTCTCAGGGAGTCGCTCCTTCACTATGGCCTCTAACCATCGGCAGACTACCAGAATGCGATCTGCGAATTCAAGTCCTTTTGACCACGCGAACAGATATGGGGGACCAAGAAGCTTCCTCGGGAAACCGACCGTGCTGAAATATGCGAAGTACTCTCTCCAGATGTCCCCAAGCAACCATGCAATGAGGCAAACATGTTCTCTTCGAAGAAGAGAGTAGAGCTTCGAGTACCAGCTTGGAAACGTGGCGTAGTCGGTCAGAACGATGTCAGGTCTGAATCTGACTAGTTGGGAAACTGTTCGGCCTGTCGGGGCGGGAATCCTTCGAAACCAGCCGATTTCCGTTGGGACGATGTCCAAGGGAATGGTGCTAGGCACATACTTGCTGATTGAATGATAAAGATGGACCTTGTAAGGCGCGGCGATCATCATTACTCGAATGGTGCGTGTCACCCACTTACGACCTCGTTGCAGAGCTGCTTCAAAGGCGGCAGCAGTTTCTTCCAGCCGAATCTGTGCTCAACGATCTCACGCCATTTGTCTTAGAAGCTTTCAACCAGATTTATCTTGTCCTTGGCTCTGCTGTGTCCGGAACGAGTGTGGCTAGAGGTGCTCGATGCAACCGCCCGTAGGCAAGTGGCCGCAGCTCAGATCAACATCGGTAGCGTACAACTTGACCGACTTGCGATGATCCCTGCCGTTATGCTCTGTCATCATGCCAACGTGCAACCAATGGAAAGGAGAGTTACGGACCGAGTAGTCTTGGAGAAGGGTCTTGCGATTCTTTGGTAAGAACGAGACCAAGCAGTCTGACGACTTTGCTGTACCGCTTTCCAAGGAACTGCTCGACCAGCTCAAGGTCAGCTTGGTGAATTGCATTGAGAAGTCGAAGGCCGGCCATGTACACGCTTCCTCCGAGTATGACGTAGGCCGGGAGCAGGAGCCTATCATAGACTGCACATTGAACAAGCCAGACTACCGCGACCATTCCGATACTTGCTGCGAAACCCTTCCAGAAGGCCTCGCGGTCGAAGGAGAGTCCCATGCTGCGTTTCAGCAGCAAGAACGTTAAGCCGAACGAGGTAAGCATTCCGAGTCCCCGGCTAACTGAGGCGCCATTGATCCCCGCCACAGGTAACAGAGCCAGTGCGGCGATGAGGCTCACAGCGACGCTGATAGTTGTCACGAATGAGACAGTCGTCGTCTTTCCAAGGACCAGGAATGCGCTTCCGAACGCGCTGCCGGGCACCGTCAGCGCGAAGAAGAAGCTGATTATTTGGAGAGCTGCCGAGCCTTGCTCGTATGGTCCGCCTCCAAACAACGACAGAGCAGGCTTGGCTGTGACAAGGAGACCGAGCGCCAACGGAATTGAGATAAAGGAAACGTATCTCGATGCGACATGTATCGCGTCGCGAAGGCCGGGTTGCCCCTTGACGCTCTGTATCTGTGCGTAGGCAGGGTAGAGTACGGTTGCAATTCCGCCAGGTATGGCTGAGAGCACGCTGAACGCGGTAAGTGTCACGTTATAGACGCCTAGCTGAGTCAGCGGTACATAGGGGACCAAGAGTGCGCGGTCGTACCAGTTGTACGCAAAGTTGATGGAATTCCCCGGAATCAGTGGGAGAGAGAATCCTAGAAGTCGTCTAGGATCAAACTCTGGGGAAGGGGGTCCGAGGACCCGAACCACGGCAACGGTCATCATGAGGAGAAAAAGTAAATCTGAGATGACCCAAGCGCATATGAGCGACCACAACTCATGAAATAAAAGCAGCATTATGATGATCAGCCCCTGTCTTACCGTCCCTTGGGCGATCGAAATTGCAGAGTAATCCCGGAACCTCTGTGCGCCTACAAGCGCATTCGCCAATATTTGATTCGGACCCGCGCTGATCAAGATATCGACTGCAAGGACCTGAAGAAGTATCGGCTCCGTCGAGAGCGCTGCGGAGATATTTGGAGCAAACAGAGAGCAGGTAGCTGCCATTGCTGCGGAAATGCTGAAGCTAATGCCGGCCGACTGATAGAAAATGGCAGCGGCCTTTCGCCGGTTCCCCTGAGCAAGCTCCTCCGCAACAAACCTGCTGACTGCGGTGGGGAGGGCAAGTGGTGCGATCAGCTGGGCGAGACTGAGTATCAGAGACAGTATGGCCAAGAGACCCATCTGGCTTGTGGAGATTAGACGCGCCACGAAGGCAAACGCTACCGCTCCAATGACGGTACTGACGATGGTCTGTATCCAAAGGTAGGATGTTCCCTTCGCAACTTCGACAGCTGAGGCTTGTTCGGCCATACCGCCTTACCACCTTTCCTTCAGTTGACAGAGCAGCGTTTGCAGAACAAGAAAGCTTTCCCAGCTATTAGAGGCATGACCACTGGCTTGCGGATTTCCTCGGTCGCATCATTCTCATTGATCTACACACACTCGCATACGCTCCTCCCGCGATCAAGCATCCTAGGACATAGACGCTCCGAGCGGTGCAAAAGAGCTTGCGGCTGTCACGGCACACGAAGAGGATGAGAGCGCTTCAGTCTTTCACAAGCCCCAAAGGACGATCTCCACACGAACTCTACAGCGCAGGGGCGGGTAAGACCGTTTCGAATCGCCTTTGGCATTGTTGATGGCCAAGATCATCCATTATGACGAGAGGAATATGGTAGGTTGGTGCGTGTCGTCGCACCATGATACCCGACGACAAGACCCATCACTTCTCCTACTCCTGCTCACGTCGCTGGGGGAGTATTCCCCAAACATCCGGTCTCTGGTTGCCCAAGTTCGTAAGGCTCTGTCAAGTTAAGGTCTTGAGTTTCTGTTCGATGAGGTTTGTGAGGGTCTCGTATTCTGTGGCTTTCGTTAGCTTGAGTGATGGTTCCTCGGGGGTTTCGTGGCGCCGGATGAAGTTGTAGTA